>Ga0081474_140594_pt1 | contig 46053 bp, 43 predicted proteins | sample OneHunmetagenome_2_FD_70978 | JGI IMG/M metagenome (GOLD analysis project Ga0081474, IMG submission 70978) | Ferrous microbial mat communities from One Hundred Spring Plain, Yellowstone National Park, USA v2 (version 2) | ecosystem: Environmental > Aquatic > Non-marine Saline and Alkaline >... | reverse complement strand
CCATTCCCTGTTTCTGATTAGTATTGCTGCGTAGCCTAGATCTAGGTTTAGAACTAGGGGTGTTACTAGGTCTATTATTCCGTTGATCCTCTTGATTATGTCTTCCTCGCCTATTACCCAGCCTGCCTTTAGCTCGTTCATTGTGTAGAATTTCGATGTGCTGAATGTGTAGACCATGTTCTCAGTGGGTAGTTCCCTGAGGTCTTCATCCACGAATTCAAGGAATATTGAGTCTAGCACGGCATAGGCGTTTTTGCGCCTTAACATGTCGCTCAATTCCCAAAGCAACTTCTTGTTTAGGTGCATCCCTGTTGGGTTGTTTGGGTTTGAGATGAAAAGGGCGGTGCCCGGCTTGACATGGTTTAAGGTTTCGGTTAGGGATTCGTGAATCCCAACCTCGACCTGCCTTAGGCCTAGGAATCTTGGTAGGGTCCTTATTGGTTCGTACTCGGGTATCACCGTCACAACCTCCTCAATGCCCAGCTCCTTTAATGCCGATAGCGCCGCGAAGTTTCCCTCCTGGGTGCCGTGGGTTAATGCCAGGTTTCTCTTATCAACTGCGTATAGGCTTGTTAATTCCTGAATCAGATCACCTGGCTCGCCTAGCTTTAATAATTCGTCGAGTGTTATTGGCATCACGCCGCTGCTCGATACGTTGTATTTGGCGGTGTGTGTCCTAAGCCATGTGAAGTGCCCAATCTCCACGGCATATTCCATGGGTGGTCCTTATTAAGGAGTCCCCGCCATGATTTAGGGTATGAATCACGAGGACGGCTTTGTCTTAGTGATTGATCAGGGTACCACAGGAACGAGGGCTGCGCTGGTTTCCCATAATGGCTCAATTGTTGGTTTTGCCTATAGTGAGCATTCCCAAATCTACCCTAGGCCTGGTTGGGTTGAGCATGACCCATTGGAGATCTGGGAGAAGGTGATGTTGGTTGTTAAGGAGGTTATTGAGAGGACTAAGGTAGACCCTAGGGAGATCGCCGCAATTGGCGTCACTAACCAGAGGGAGACGACTGTTATTTGGGATCCAAGGACTGGGCAGCCCATTTACAACGCGATTGTTTGGCAAGATAGAAGAACAGCCCCTCAGATCGATTACTTAAGGGCCCATTATATGGATACCATAAAAACCAAAACTGGGTTGGTTCCTGACCCCTACTTCTCAGGGACTAAAGTTTGGTGGTTGCTTGATAATGTACCAGGACTTAGGGATAAAGCTGCCAAAGGTGAGGTTATTTTTGGTACGATTGATACCTGGTTGATTTGGAATTTAACGAGGGGTAGTAAGGATGTACTTACGCCGGAGAGGGGTGGTGCTCACGTCACTGATTATAGTAATGCGTCGAGAACCATGATATTCAATATACAAAGGCTTGATTGGGATGATGAGCTGTTGGAAATAGAGGGTAGGATACCCAGGGACATCCTACCTTTACCTAGGCCATCAAGCGATAGGAAGTTTTACGGTTATACAGGGCCTGAAATATCAGCCAAACTATTCAATGGCACATCAATACCTGTCTGTGGTGACGCTGGTGATCAACAGGCAGCCCTATTTGGGCAAGCAGGTTTTGAGGTTGGTGAGGTTAAATCAACATATGGGACGGGAAACTTCATACTCCTAAACATCGGCAAAAGCATCACATACTCAAGGAGTGGCTTGCTCACCACCGTCTTTTACGCCACTGAGGAGAAGACTGCGTATTATGCGCTCGAGGGTAGTGTGTTCATCACGGGCGCTGCTGTTCAATGGCTTAGGGATGGGCTTAAGATCATAGAGGTGTCTGACGAAATAGAGCCATTAGCTGCGTCAGCAAGCGATACGGGTGGCGTATACTTCGTTCCAGCATTTGTTGGTTTGGGCGCACCCTACTGGGATCAGTATGCGAGGGGCTTGATAATTGGTATTACCAGGGGTACCACGAGGAGGCACATAGCTAGGGCTGTCCTGGAGTCAATAGCGTACTTAACGAGGGATGTTCTTGAGGCGATGATCAGCGATGCAGGGTTGAGAATACCGAGGATTAAGGTTGATGGCGGTGCAGCAAAGGACAACTTCCTAATGCAGTTTCAGGCCGACATAACAGGTATAGAAGTTTGGAGACCAAAGGTGTTTGAAATAACATCCCTAGGTGCAGCGTACCTCGCAGGGCTTGCAACGGGATTTTGGAACAGTCTCGATGAAATAAGGAATAATTGGGCTCTAGATAGGGTGTTTAAACCAACCATGGACCCTGAAACCAGGGAGAGGCTCTATAGGGGATGGAAAGCGGCAGTCCAAAGAGCCCTAGGTTGGGCTAAGGAGGTTCCCTGGGCGTACGGTATAGACTAACCATGATATATAATTTATATACTTATAGTCCTTAAATAGAATATAGTTAGGCATTTTTTGGCATGGGGCGTCAATATTTACCTAAAAGGAGTACGTACACTGTGCTATCCGCAATGGGTTACTTCCTCGATGGTTATGACTTAAGCGTAATAAGTGTCTTTACATACGCGCTGCTTCAATATAAATTCTGGCCTTACACATCGTTTGAACTAGGTTTCGTTAGTGGTGCAGCATTATTAGGCGCCATGTTTGGTGCGTTAGTATTTGGTCATTATTCGGATAGGCTTGGTAGGAGATATTTGTATGTTTGGGATTTATTGTTCTTTGTTGTTTTTGCTGTGCTCAGTGCCGTGGCTACTAATATGATCGAGATGATAGTGTTTAGGTTCTTTGTCGGTTGGGGTGTTGGTGCTGATTACTCATTAAGCCCTGTGTATGCCACTGAGATGTACCCAACAGGGAGGCGTGGCATGGGTTACGGTTGGGTTTGGTCATTCTGGAGTATTGGCGCCCTCGTGTCCTTCTTAATTGGTTACTACCTATACATATGGAACCCCATAATTGGATGGAGGTGGGCGCTGGGTCTTGGTTCAATACCCGCATTAATAACTGTGCTCCTTAGGGCCACCATGCCTGAATCATCTCGTTGGCGTGTTGCTGTGCAGGGTACTGAGGATGCTGTGAGTGAGGCTAAGCGCTTGTCAGTAGTAACTGGTTTATCCGAGGATGAAATATCAAAGCTTATCCAGATTGAGCGTGAGATGATGGCTAACGTAAGACCTGGGGATTGGGGATGGTTATTTAAGGGTGATTTCAGAAGGAGGACCGTGATTGTTTGGACGCAATGGATATTGTATGATATTGGTTCTTACGGCTTTGGATTATATGCACCAGCGATATTGGCAATGCTTGGCTTTAAGGGCGCCTTAGCAATCTTATTATCTTCACTGCTTTACATACCTGGATTCCTGGGCGCCCTTGGAGCTGCATACTTAAATGATGTGGCTGGTAGGAGGGTTTTGCAATTGATTGGGTTTGGTGGATCGGCGTTGGGTATGGTTTTTGTTGCCATAGGTGCATACTTAGTTGGCTTGGTGGCTGTTATTATTGGTGTTATTGGTTTAATACTTTGGTATGGTATTGGGAATTTAGGTCCTGGAAATACGATGGGTCTATATGCAATTGAATTGTTCCCAACTAAGCTTAGGTCGACATCGATGGGTTCGGCGACGGCAATAACGAGGTTCGTGTCCTTCCTCAGCGCATTTGAATTCCCCTACATAGCGCTTACGCTAGGTAAGCTAACGTTCTTCGAGTTCCTAGTCATAGTCACATTCATAGCGTTCATATGGACCCTCTTCTGCACGCCTGAGACCAAGGGAATACCTCTTGAGTTGATTGCAGTAGCAAGAACCAAGTGTCCAGGTCTTCATCCAAAGCTTGAGATAAGTGCCGTGGGTACTGAGAGAGGGAGGTGAAGCTTTATTACTTATTAAAATGAAATAGGTGATTTTATATGGTGCTTGTTTTTGGTCATAGGGGTGCCATGGGGTATGCGCCGGAGAATACCATTCCATCCTTTAGGTTAGCTGTAGAGATGGGTGTTGATGGTGTTGAGCTCGATGTCCACATGACTAGGGATGGTGAGGTTGTTGTCATTCATGATTTCACCGTGGACAGGACCACCAATGGTAATGGTTATGTTAGGGATCTAACTCTTGAGCAAGTCAAGAGGTTAGATGCTGGTGCCAAGTTCGGTGGTAAGTGGCGTGGTGTTTCTGTGCCGACGCTTGAGGAGGTTTTTAGGGAGTTTGGTAGGAGGATTAAGTACAAGATCGAGATTAAGAGGGGTAGTGATTACTACCCTGGTATTGAGAGGAAGGTTGTTGAGTTGATTAGGCGTTATGGGGTTGATGCCCAGGTGATATCCTTTGATTATGATGCCTTGAGCAACGTTAGGGCTATAGATAGGGACATAGAGGTAGGCATAATATTCATAGGCAGGATAAGCTGGTTCATTGACATAGCGAAGAAATTGAACGCTCAGTGGCTGCACCCATCCCAAGACCTAATTGATGAGAGAGGTGTTGAGTTGGCGCATAGGCTTGGTTTTAGGGTTGGTGCGTGGACTGTGAATGACGAGGAGCGTGCGAGGTATCTAATGAGTATTGGCGTTGATGATATCACAGGCAATTATCCAGATAGGATTTTACGGGTTACCAGAGCTGGAAAGGTGATTTAGGTATGGGATTTGATGTCGTTGTAGTTGGTGGTGGCGTGAATGGATTATTCACAGCCTTGGACCTCTCCCTAAGGGGATTTAAGGTACTTCTCCTTGAAAGGGGCTCTGTAGGTAGTGGCACAAGTGGTAGAATGCATGGTCTTCTACATAGTGGTGCTAGGTATGTTGTAACTGATCCAAGGGCTGCCGTGGAGTGCATCGAGGAGAATAGGATTATGGCTAGGATCGCCCCGCACGCCATTGAGGATACCGGTGGCTATTTTGTGGCTATCGATAAGGACGATCTTGATTTCCAGGAGGAATTCATCAGCGGTTTAAGAAGGGCCAACATCGATTTTCGAATTGTCGATGTTGGGGAGGCACTTAGGGAGGAGCCTAACCTTAACCCTGAGGTTAAGGCTGTGGTTGAGGTTCTGGATAAGGTTGTTTTTGCGAGGGACTTATTATTTGGCGTGGCTATTTCCGCATATAGGGAGGGTGCATTGATTGCGCAGAATATGGAGGTTGTGGGTTTTGAACTTAATGGCGATAAAATTGCCAGTATTAAGGTTAAGGATGGCTATACCAATGATGTTAGGAGGGTTGAGAGTGATGTTGTGGTTAATGCAGCGGGGCCCTGGGCTGGTCATGTGGCGTCTTTAGCTGGTGTTGCTGTGGATGTGATGCCGACCATGGGTGTCATGGTTGTTTATCAACGTAGATTAACCAAGAGGGTAATCAATAGGATGAGGAAGCCGTCGGATGGTGACATACTCGTGCCTTACGGCTCAACATCAATAATGGGCACAACTGCGGCCATAATAGAGGATCCCGACAGCGTATCTATTTCCGACGAAGACGTTGAGTTTCTAACATCAGAGGGCTCCCAAATGGTCCCATTGCTCGCTAAAATAAACGTTATTAGGGCATACGCCTCAGTTAGGCCCCTCATCAAGATACCTGGCGTGGATACTAGGGAAGCCACTAGGGACTTCATGGTTATTAAGCATGAGAAACCCAGCAATATGGTCACTGTTATTGGCGGTAAGTTCACCACAGGTAGGTTGGTTGGTGAGAGGTTAAGCGATGAGGTGGCTAAGATGCTTGGTTCTGCTAAACCCTCGATTACCAGGGATTATAAACTATTTGGGGCTAACCTATATGAGGATCTGGGAGAGCTTGATGGATCCCTACGTAGCTTAGCCCTGAGCTTCAGGGGCAGTATTGATGAGGATAGAGGTAGAGTAGCCGTCCTAACCCTATTAATGAGCGAGGTGGCTAGGGATAGTAGGAGGAGGCTTGGGTGGTTATGATGTCTAAGGAGCTTCGCTATAGTGGGTCGTTTACGGTGAATAAGCCCAGAGAAGAGGTTATGGACTTAATAACGGATCTGTCAAGGGCTGTGGAATGCATACCCAATGTGGTTAATCATGAGGTTTCGGATAGAAATAAGGCCAGGGTTAGGTTTAGGGTTGACCTAGGTGATGAGGTGTCGATAGCGGAACTCAGGAGAATAACTACGGACGCTACAATAGAGATCGTGAGTGCAGCGAATGATGAGGTTAGGTATAAGGTCGATGGTAGGGCTGCGGGTAGCGCAATAAGTATTTTATTAATGATAAGGGTCCTTGATAAAGGTGGTTCATCACAGATTGATTGGGATGCCACAGCCAACTTGGGCAGGTTGCTACAGATGATGGGTAGGTTCATTAATATTGATTCATTAGTTAAGAAGATATCGGAGGATACGATTAATGGTTTCATTAATTGTCTATCGAGGTGATATATAGTGTATTTACATGAACTCTTTAAAACATTGGCAATAATTAATCAACCACATGCAGAGAATTGAGGATAGGGTTTCGCTGGCTACGGGTATTAATGCCTATTATAGGTGTTGGTTGGCGGATAAAGCCATGGGCATTGTCGTTGGTGTTCACGGCTTTGCAGAACACAGTGGTAGGTATAATGATTTTGGTGAGTTTCTGGCGAGTAATGGTTTTTCGCTATGTATGAGTGATTTAAGAGGCCATGGATTAACGGCGAGCCCTAAGGACCTTGGTTATGTTGATAGTTTTGACCTATTCATTAGGGATCTTGAGGAATTTATAGAGTTCGTGCTTAGAAGGACCGGAGTTAGCTCAACCATACTATTTGGGCATAGTATGGGTGGGTTAATAGTACTTCATTACCTAGGTAGGGTGGGTAAGGGTATTCACGCTGCTGTAACCAGTGGTGCAGCAGCTATTGTTGAGGTTAGTAGGGGTTCGAGGTTCTCATTATCATTACTAAGTACATTATCGCCAAGGTATAGGCTCAACCTACCCATAAACCCGAACTACCTAACTCACGATGATAGTATTGTGAAGAATTACATAAATGATCCGTTAGTTTTTAAGAAACCCACGGTTAGATTGATGCATGAATTAGTTAAGGCATCAGAATCAGTGTGGAAATATATCGATAATATATCGGTACCAATAATGATGATTCACGGTGCCGAGGATAGGGTAGTGCCACCAAGGGCTACCAAGGAGGTCTTTAATAGGTTAAGGGTTGGTGATAAGGTTATGAGGATTTACGAGGGCATGTACCACGAAGTACTAAATGAGGTTCATAAGGACATCGTTTATAAAGACATACTTAACTGGTTAGCAAGGCATACCCAATGAACGCCATACTTAATAAGACATGAATATACTATCTCCTGGCAAAGAGTTTGCGCGTCTCAACCCTATGAAAAACCCTGCCTGCACCATGTAGTGGTATATTCACCTTACCGAAGTCGAAGCCCCACTCATCAGCTATGCCCGGCCTGACCTTGACCTTCAACACCTCAAAGACAAATAGTGTTGACTCACCAACATCTAGCCTATTCATGACCCTGGTCTCATAGACGGCTATCGCATCCTTCCAGGTCGGTACCTTAACCACATCGCTAGGCACCAACTCCAGCCTGAACTCCCTAACCTTATCCACGTCCTTACCCGAGACTGAACCTAGTTTGTAAACTAGGTCTACACTGTCGATGTTCGGCACATTTATTGTAGCCTCCGGGTGGTAATTGAGGCATTGGTACGTGTATGTTTCCCTGTACACGGCAACGCCTATGGTTGGTGGTTCCTCGGATATTGGCATATTCCAGCTCGCCGGCATTACGTTGACCCTACCGTTTGGGCACTGGGTAATCAATAGAATCGTTGGTCTTGGATGAAGTAGTCTGTAGAAAACTCCCTTGTACTCGATGAACTGCATACCGTATAAGTGCAATATCGGTTACTTAATAATTCCCACCTTCATGCCTCAGTAATATTTCGATATTTCATGTGGATTACTCGTTATTGTAAGTATATGTTAGTTTTATCTCGTAGGGTACCGATTATTGATGAGCGATTATGTAATTAATTGTGGGGAGGTTGATGAATCAACCCTCGTCGGTTCATCGATTAGGGAGGCCGTTAAGTGGGCTGTGGATATGGTGGGTATGGAGAAAAAGGCTTTGGTTATTATGGGTGAGCCTGGTAGTGGTAAGACGACGGCGTTACTACTAATAATGAGAAAATTAAGGGGGTTGGGGATACCTACAGTCTACATAAACGCTTATAATGAACTCGGCATTAAGTCCGTAAAGCTTGTTGGTTGCGATTATGAACCAAACGCGAGGGTTCTGCTTATTGACGACATTGATGCGGTATTCACAGTGCCTCGTATTTCCCAGGGCTTTGTTAATAAGGTCTTGAATTTTAATGGTTCTATCATTGCGTCACTTACGGTGCCACTGTTAGTAGGTAATGATTTGGAGTCGTTAGAACACCTAATAAAGTTCCTGCATTCCGCACTAAGGTTCAGTATTGTGTATCGGGATGATGAGCTCAAGATGTTTGCTCAAAGGATTGGGGTTAACTACAGCAATGCGATTATGAAGACCCCCGGAATAATGCTTAGGAATTTCAGGAAATGGGGTAACAAGGATACGGTACTAAGTAATGTGCTGAGTGATGGTAATGTGCTCCTGTAACGTTACATCACAGTAATCCTCGAAACTCCTCCCTCATTCTATCAATTAGTATTTTTGAGCAGTCGAGTATGCTCGTACTACCCATATCTATCAGATTTATGTTTACTCCATTTATCCTAAATGCCTCCAGATCTATCCAGTCGACCTTAAGAAGGTCAGGATTCAAGCTTCCCTGGATGAATGAAGCCGAGAGTACATGGCTCTCGTTTATTACGTACTCAATTGACCCACTCTTCTCGTCAATTCTAACATCGAAGTAATCCCTAAGTGCCTCAAGGTCCTTCCTCAATATGTACACCCTAATGTAGTTATCGCTGAGCTTATTCTTACTTATGAGGTACTCGGCGGCGTCGGTATTTGTTGGTATTCTATTCAGTCCCTTAGTGAGTAGGTATATGTACGTGTCCGCAAGTATGTCAAGACCCAGGTGCGTCGGGTTAATTACGAAATAGAGTGGTAGAGTTATTAGGCCCTCTATTACTATGTTTGTTGGGTTTTCAAAAATTCTTTCAAGGGGGGTTAGTTGTTCATTACCCACGGTCTTTACCCTAACATCAATCCCATGCTTCCTCATCAATATCTTATCAATATAGGTAATCCTCTCGCCCTCACGTATTGATTTATCCTTACACGTGATTGTCAAAGTTCCCTCGCTTGTGCTTATTGATAGGCAGTCGTTGTACTCTGCGTATTTAATATTGTCTACGGTCCAATTATTGATTTTTGCCAGGTCAGCTAGGAGTGTTACGGAGTCCTCAATCATTATGTAGTCCAGATTCTTGCCGTCGACCCTATAGTCATAGGCGTTGTATGGGTATAGGTTAATTATATCTTCAGTGCCTAGTGAGAGTATGGAGTCCTCCTTAATAGCCTTTATAATGAATGCCTCCTTGACCATGTCCTCGGTTATCCGCTTAATTCTAACGAGTATTTCCAGTGTATTCATCTCATTAATGATTGAAATTATAAACTTAAAAACTTATTAAGTACTTTTTCATCGTAATTACGAAAACGGATCACCGGCGTAAGAATTAGTATAACTTATTTAAATAATTGCTTACTAGGCATGTACGTGGATCTTCTGGAGATTAAGGAATTCATGAGGGGCAATCTCGATAAGATATATGAAGTATTTAGCGCATGTGAGCCGTTGATTAGGGTTTCTACCGATAAAGCGGTGATTATAGGTGACTTACATGGTGATACGGACACATTACTACAAATAATTAGGGCATACCCACCGGATAGGTGGTTGTACATAATGCTTGGTGATTACGTGGATAGGGGTGAGCACCAAATCGAAACGTTGTATCTGGCGTTTAAGTTATTCCTGGACCATAGGGCAACCCTACTGAGGGGTAATCATGAGTCGCCAATAACGAATTACGAGTATGGGTTCTACATGGAGTTATTGAGGAGGTTTGGTCCCTATGACGGAGATCCATTATATGATAAGTTGAAAGATATATTCTCCCAAATGCCCATAGCCGCAGTCCTCAATAATGAGTACTTCCTGGTTCATGGAGGCTTACCCATAGAGCACGTGAGTATAGACAACATAGCTAAACTACCCAAGCCTGATGAGTTGCCAAGCAATGAAACGACATTCCAGTTACTATGGAATGACCCATCAGATTACGTAAAAGAGCATGAACCAAACATAATAAGGGGTCCGGGCACATACATCTTTGGTCAGGCAGTGACGGAAAGATTCCTTAATGAGAATGGTCTGAAAATGATAATCCGTGGACACGAGTATGTGCCTCAAGGCTTCAAATGGAACCACGGAAATAAGGTCCTGACAATATTCACATCCAAGGCAGGACCCTATACGGGCACCAGGACAAGCATTGCTGTGCTAAGTGAAGGTTCATTGAAAATAGTGAACATCGGGTCAGAATCATAAATCATAAACACTCAGTCTGGGGCTGGCACGGTCATTAATCCCCATCAGAAGTGGTCATCACCCACTCTTCCCGTAATGCTGTATGGTGATCCGTATTTTTAAACACTGTGGGCTACGGGGTGGTGAGTGATGTATACGAATGATTTATAAAGGGGTTGTTTTATTGGTATTGCTGTAAGGCGGTTACTACGTCCGAATCCGAGAGACCGAGAAGGAGAGGTTTTCAAAGGGGTAGAGGTAGAGGTTCACGTGGTCCTAAGCCAGTCAATGTTGGCGATGTGCTCGAAGTGGAGATAGTCGAGACATCAAAGAGGGGCGATGGTATAGCGAGGGTTAAGGGCTTCGTGATCTTCGTACCAAATACGAAACCCGGCGATAAGGTTAAGATAAAGATAACCAGGATAGGTAGATCATACGCAATCGCTGAGGTAACCCAGGGAGGCGAATCAACGACACAGCAGGGTACGGCTGCCGGCGAAGAGACGGGAGAGAGCGAAGGATTTGAGGAGGAGTCCGAGGAGTAGGCGATTACGTAGATTATTAAATTTACCAGAATTAAAAATCAAGTTAAGGTTTTCCTTATTATCACGGTGAGACCCTTAATTAACGATGATTTCACCATGGACTTGATGACTTGGGAGTACCAAACTCTACCGCTCATTACATTTTTAATCAAGTTGCCCGTGCCATCGATGGAGAAGGCGCTCATGCCTAGTCTTCCCATGATTAAGTTATCAATACCGTAGGTACCCAGGGATACGTAGTAAGCCAGTGATAAATTCCTAATTAGTGGATCAACGAGGTTTAGGTAATTTCTTGAGAAATCCTGTGGACCACCTGACTTTCTTAATGCAAGGGCTGCCAATGCGCCCGTGTACATTGCGTAGAATATTCCCTCACCTGTTGTTGGGTCTGCAAAACCACCTGCATCGCCTGTTAATACGATGCGTTTTGTGGTTAGGATTTTACGGTGCTTAATAGGTATCGGGTGACCTAATACAACTCCCTCCCTTAATCCTAGTTTATTCACGTAATTTATTAATTGAGTTCTATAATTGCCCCAGTGTATTGAGCCCATACCAACATCGTACTCACCATCACCCCTCGGGAATACCCAGGAATAACCCCACTTAATCCTCGTCATATCTAGTATGCAAGCGTCATCAAAATAATTACCGTGGGCTATCGTCATGAAAGCAATCGCCGTGCTAGTCCTAATGTCATTACCAAGCGCCTTAGCTATTACGGAATTGGCGCCATCAGAAGCTATGACATACTTACCAATATAAGTATCGTTAATACCGAATATCTTCACGAAATCCTCATCATGGCTGATCCTCATCACCCTATCAACAACATAATCAACCCCCTCATCCAACGCCCTTGATAGTAGGTAGTTGTCGAATTCATCCCTAGAGACAATGCTTATTATTGGACTACTATCCGTAATAACGAAGGAACCAGCATTATTCACAACCACAACCTTACTGCAGTAATTATGAATAACGGGCTCAGGATCAATGCCCACACTCTGAAGTAGCATTATTGACTTTTGAGTTAACCCACCACCACACGGCTTAACCCTCGGGAAGCGAAACCTATCAATTATAAGTACCTTGAGACCGAGTTTCGCTGCTACGTATGCGGACATCGATCCCGCAGGTCCTGCGCCAACCACTACAACATCATAAGCCCTACTCATTTATAACTTCGTACACGCTTCTTCCCCCTTTAAATTAATGCCTGCTTTGTTCATTGAGTTAACGTGCGTATGCAATTATGAACCTTAATCCATAGGCCAGTATTGCAATAATGCTGATTATGTATGGTATTGTGATTATTTGATTATTTAGGATTAGTATCACAATCGTGATTATTATTATCGGTATTAGTGATAGTTCATGAATTAAATCCCTCAGGGATGTGTATCTAGGATTAGTGGGTCCCTTGGGTGTTGATTTCCACTCCCACTCATCCGTTACCAGGGACTCAAGCGAATATACAAGCATTGGGAATGACATCACTATCATCAACAACGCACTCCTAACCATCTGAATTACAGAATTAGATATGCTATAGCCAACGTGCTTACCCAATACTAGTAATACTACGAATAATGAAAGCACTATAATGGCATTTAGGAGTTCAAGGAATAATATTGGTGCTGGCGGTATGAGTACACCAATTATTGATAGCACCAGCGTTATCAGCATTGACAATGCGGCGAAGGATATGCTGGGGAATTGAAGCATCCATAGAATACCATCAATCTTCTCCCACGTGGTGACTTCCCCTGAGGTTAATAACAAGCGTAGGTTATGTTTCATGTTCCATATGCCATTAAACAGCCACCTGCTAAACTGCCTCTTCAGTGATGGGTATGTAGACGGTACCTCACAGGCAACATACTCATCAATGAGACCCACCCTATAGCCCATTGCCCTTAACTTAATACTCAGATCAAGGTCCTCACCAGTACACCTACAAAAACCATTTACCGCATTGAGAACCTTTCTCCAAATAACAATATTATTACCACTAATCGCGGGAAAACCATTGCTCAAAAACCTACCCCTAATGAACACCTCATTATACACGTCATACATGAACTTCATAAGTCTCGAGAAGGCATTATCGATTGTATAGTAACCCCTCCAAACAGCCGTGACTGCATCATACCCCATCATTAATTTATTAACGGCACTTAGCAGGTAATTACTTGGTGTTATTGTATCGACATCGAATATCGCTATTACATCACCCTTAGCATACCTAAGCCCGTAATTAAGCGCACCACCTTTATACCCTGAATTATCGGTTCTATGGATCACCCTGACATTAATACCGAGCCTATGTGATAGATTGTTCAGTATATTGATAATGCTGTTTACGTAATACTCAGGATCATCACTTATATATATCACCTCAAGCAAGTCCTTTGGGTAACTGAGTCTAGCTATGTTTTGTAGGCTTCTTTCTATCGTTAATGTACTTTCACCCTTTATGGGAATTAATATTGTTACGAAGGGTAACCTACTCGTTAAAGCCTTATTGCGTTGATTAACGGCACTCTTCATTTCCCTTAGGTATCCCAGGCTTTTTATGCCGTACTTAGTAAGGACTATTATTTGAAGTAGGCTTAGTATCAGCATTGCTATGGTTATAATGTACGTAATTAGCAATACAGCTTGGGAGATGGGTGTTAGGGGTCTTGTTATTAGTCCCCAGGGGTATTGGTTCATTATGTACTGCTGAATTAATTGCTTAGTTAGTTCCTTAACCTCAATACTTATTGGTTCATTCACGCTCATTCGGTAATGCCTAACCCACCGCGCTTAGTCCTTATTTGGTTTTCTCTCCCTCTCAATCAGTTCCTGAAGCCTCAATAAGGCATGGTCATAATCCATGGAAAGCACCAACAACTCGGAGTCGCCATACTTAGTTATTAATTCGTGGTTCAGCAAATCAATTATACAATCCTTAATGGGCTTCCCTGTTATGAATGAGTATATGGCTATGACCCTTTTAGCCTGGGCTGAGATGTCCATATCGAGCATGTCGCGATAGAGCTCCGACATTTTCTCAATCATTCTAACAACATCATCAAGCCCTAGAGAATCCTTTATTCTAATTTTAGAACCCTCAATCTCAGCGTTTATTCCCATAATATGCATAGCATCGATTACTATATCTATCGGCATTGCAGCCTTCAACCTAGCCTTGTTTAGTATTAGCGATATGTCGTATGTTCGAACACCATACCTACCCCTCATCATCCTAACATCATTGTATATCCTCCTGATTTCTACGGCATAAAGCTCAACCTCATGGGGCTCGCCCTGTATGGAAACGTGAACCCTGATGCCACCACTAACATCGTATTTAATGAGTAATTCCTTGCTCTTAATCCTGCTCGTAACAATCTCCATGAATGTCAACGCCTCATTTGTATTGTTGAACGTGAACACCAACTCCCTACGCACAATTAATCATTGCATCAAATAAAATTGGCTTAATAAGCTTAGCCAACCCTAGCCCTGTTTAGCTTGGGTGTTTCGTTTCTTGGCAGTACCGAGACAATAACGTGGTGGGACATACTGTATGCCTTAGCTATCTCACTTTCTATCTCAGTTGCAACATTGTGCGCGGTAACAACATCAATGCCCGGTGGTAAATAAACCAGTACCCTCATAACATCAACATCATGAACATTAATCACCTGCACATCACCTACATAACCACCATACTTGGAACTAACGGCGTTAGCCAAATCCCTAATTTCGTTGACGTTGATCACGCTCTTATCAGGCTCCACGTGAACCCAAACCCTTGCGTCAGGAACCACACCCTTGATGCTACTCTCTATCTTCTTGATAGCACGATCAACATCCTCCAATTTGGCATCGCTTTTTATCACAGCATGCATACTAACCACAACACCACTTGGCGAATTAACTATATTGAGTTCATGAACATTCACTAAGACTGGATCCTCAACCCCCGCAAGTGCCTTCTCAATTCTTTCACGAAGCATTGGTTCGATATGAACCATCACCATGGACGAGCCAACATCACGCTTAATGGCGGACTCAACATTATCGGCTATCCTATGAGCGTCGGACACGTCTAAATGGTCTGAAACGCCTATCGTAATCTCTATATGGGCCATGGACCCCACCCTCCTCGCCTTAACATCCTTAACCGCCAACACGCCAGGTACGGACATGGCAGCAGTCGTAGCCCTTCTTACTAGGTCTTCGGACGTCCTATCCATAAGCTCATCTATCGAGGTCCTTATTAATCGAACACCAATTATTGAGAAGTAGATGACTATGCCGAATGCGAGTAGGGAATCGAGAACTGTGCCCCATATATTAAATAGCCCTGGGCTCAATAAATCCATTAACTTACCCATAATTATTAGAGCAATAACCGATGCTGATATTGCCACATCACTCATGAAGTGGTAGGAATCAGCTTCAAGGGCCCTACTATTCCACTTAATGGCAGCATTCTTCAGCGCCCTTGACCTATTTAGGTCTATTATTATGGCTATTACCATGACCACGGCAGCCACAGGGTCTGGACTGAATGGAACTCTCATTATTAAACGCTCAGCGCTCTCATAACCAATGAGTATGCCAGTAACTATTATGAATAATGAACCAAACAAGCCGCCAATACTCTCAGCCTTACCATGACCGTAAGGATGCTCCTTATCGGGTGGCTTAGATCCCACACCCACAGCCACAAGGGTTATTGTTGTTACTAGGATATCTAATGTTGTGTGCATGGTTTCGGCAAGCACAGCCAAAGAACCCGTTAATAGCCAAGCCACTGCGTTCATTATTGTTATGGATACAGATGCGAGTAGGGATAGGAACGCTATCCTAGTCTTCTCATTCCTCATTATCGATGAAACACCTCCCATTTCTTCCAACTTTACTTCACTGGGGTCATTAATTAGTCTATGGGTTTTCATAATTTCCGATATCAAAATTGATATTGGATTTTTAAATCTTACGCAATCCAAGACGCGAAGGGTTTATTAATCCCGCACTTTAGGGTTACCCTAATGATATTGGCACGAAATGGTTTATCGACAATGATTAATATGGCAATTATGGGAGTAGCACTTACGATACTGGGGCTCGGGGCATTTAATATAAACTTCCTACTACACCCACCAAGTCAACTAACGGTTGGTGAGATATTGATAGTATCCTTATTTCTAGGCATGCTTCATGGCATAACACCTGACGAACACACATGGCCCATAACCTTCAGTTATGCAGTTGGTGAGTACAGCACCAGGGGTGGTATAAAGGCAGGCTTCCTATTCTCACTCGGTTTCACAATACAGAGGGCTCTCTTGACGACACTCGGTTTCATAGGCTTGGCGTACTTCTACATTAAGTATAATTTAGACGGTCCTGTGTACTTCATAGTTGGTTTAGTAATGGCGATAGCTGGTTCGTACATACTAAGGGGTAAGTACATACACATACCATTTGATGTATTACTTGGTGGGCATCAACACCACACCAACGAGGCAAGGAGAATACCACTTCATGAGGCGCATCCAAGGGAAGTGCCGATAAAGATGACGATAGTTCATGGCTTAATAGCAGGGTTTGGATTTGGAGCATATGCGTCAATAATAACATTCGTACTCGCACCACAAATGCCAAGCATTTGGTATGCACCGTTACCTGGACTAATGTTTGGTATTGGTACCATGATAATGCAGATAATACTTGGTGCAGTGTTTGGTGGTTTATTAAGGGCTAAGAAGTTCAGTGAGGAGGAGGTTAAGTATATCGGTAGGAAGACAGCGGGCATTACCTTATACTACGGAGGAATTACGTTCGCACTTGTTGGGCTACTGATAATATTCCTGCCACAGATAGATGCTTGGGCAATAAGTACGGGAATACCAATACCAAACCTAGATGCCATTGATATAGGCTTCTTGCTCGTGATATCGGTCGTAGGCATAATAGGGCTTTATGGGATAATAAAGTCCTATAGGGAGGCCGTAAAATTACATGACATGAATTCAAAATGAGGTAGTTTTAACCTAATTAATCCATACTGGAGGTTTAAAACTAAGCCTTGGATTCGGTCTTTATTAGTGTCAGAGCCTGAACAACCCTCTTAATTAATTCTAAATCCGACTTTATCCTCGTATAAACGTCCTCGGGAACCTCACCCTTAGCTTTGTTCTCCTCGAGCTCCTTTATCATACCATCTACTTGGTCTGTGGTTAAGGTTGTGACATCCATAGATCTAAACCAATGTTCCTTAATGCCCTTATCTATCTCATCAACCTTCGACCTAGCCTCCTCATACATGTTCGACAACTTGGTTAGCGTATCTGTCAGTTCCGCGGATGTCTTTGAGTACCCCTCCTCATCAATTAGCCCTAGCTCCTTCCTAACCTTAAGCATGTCTAGCTCCTCGCGTATTGAGTCTATGCTTGCCCTGAGTTCATTAATCCTAAGCATAAGTAGTACGTTGTCGGCGTCCCAATTCCTCTTTACGTTACTTACCGCCGACTTATAGTCAGACCACATGTTATTTAGGCGTTTAACTTGCTCGACATAACTATCATAAACCCTATTAATTTGCTTTAGTAATTCCTCATATATCTTCAGCATCTCGTCACTCATGATATCACCCCCTCAATCTCCGCCTTGAGTTTCTCGTAAACCTCCTTACTTATTTTACCATCCCTATACATCTCCTCTAGCTTGGCCAGGGATAGCTTGAGCTTGCTCACCTCAGGCGTTACGGTGGTTAGTAGTAGTCTCCTGTAGTGTTGATTTATTGTGGTTTCTATCTCTTGATATCTTGCGTTCAACTCCTTAAGCTTATTATCAACCTTATCAAACCTCTTCTGAATACTATCCTTAAGCTTATTGTATGTGTCATCATCTATCAAACCCATACCCCTCCTAAGCTCCACTTCCTTAAGGTCATCACCGTACTTATTGCGTATCCTCTCAAGAATCATAATGTACCTCCTTAACTTAGCCTTCTCAGTGTCCCAATTCTGTCTTGTGGATTGAACCGAACTCTCATAATCCTTCCACTTATTATTAAGTGCCTTAGCATCACCCTCAAACTTAGTTATTATGGATTCACCGCTCCTTATCAACTCATCCTCAGCCTCCAATGTTGTCTCAGTACGTGTAGTAACCACAGTGGTGGTTGCTGTCGCGGTCACGGCTTGCTGGGTTTGCTGTTGTTGTAGTGGCTGAATGGTCTGTGCAGGCTTGGTCTCAGCCTTAGCCTGGGCACCCTTACCTTTCATGTACTGAACGTATATTGGGCATTCATAATAATCACCAAAGCAGTACCATTGGAATGGATTAATTGATCGCTGCGCATATGTGCATAAGTATCCACTGGCTGTTCTTTCAAGACCTGGACAGACAGCCCTTGCCATTGTTACTTAGTCCTGTATTTCATTACTTATATATGTTGCGTTCATTGATGCATGGGCAATTATCAAAGCAACGCTGAAACGTAATCACTATGTACCCCAAGATCCACGTAGTAACCACTATCATCCACATAAACCATAACCCTCCTTCCGAGAGCCACCAACCTCTCTATATACCTATTCATATCCAGCCTCTCCTTACCCAACCACTTGATCGTGAACCCCCTCATTACGTAGATACCAGTGACTATCGGCAATGTTATCGCTGGCTTTTCACGCCAACCCCTAAACTCACCGTTCGGCCCAATATCGAGAACGCCATACCTAGCCGTTAATTTATACCTCACAGAAACTATCGTAACATCAGCACCACTGGATCTATGGAACTCCAATGCCTTAGGAAGGGATATATTTGTTAATACGTCGCCGTTAATGACCACCACATCATCTCCATCATTAACGTAATCCCTAACATACCATAATTGACCAGCCGTGCCCAATAATTGATCCGCAACCACAAATTTAACGTCACGAAGTACATTACTGAGGAATGAAACCACCTTGTCAGCCATGTACGCTGTTACCACAATGACATCATCATACCTCAACCCCTGATACTTAAGCCAATCCAGTATTCGTTCTATTATTAAGCCATTGCGCAACGGTAAGTAGGGCTTGGGAACGAGGTATGTGAGCGGCCTTAATCTCTCCCCAAGACCTGCCGTCAATATCACAGCCTTAACTCCATTAGCGCCAGCGACAGTCACAATTAATGGTGATAAGCCTGGGTTTATTAGGAATTGGGGGAATGCTCAATGGGCATGCGAATCAATCATGGTAGCATGTTAATACCTTGCATGACAATTGCTGAAGATATTGATGAAACTCACTAAGTTAGAATTGATGTTTATTAGGAATAAAGGGATTTAAGGAGGCATGATACCATTGGATATAATGAATGCAGTAGGTAATAAAGAGGTTCTTATTGATGATATGGAGAAAGCCGTGGATGGTTCCTTGTACCTTTACATACCCTTTATACAGGTATATGGTGCATATTTACTATCGAGAGGTATTGAAGGTATTGGTGAGTATTACGGCAACCTAGAATTAATGAACGATGCAAGGTTCTTATATAGGTTTGGTTTCCAGGGCTTGTTTATTGTACACATAGTTGTAGTGACTATCTATGCCATAATTAACTTAGTACGATTACCACAAGTTCTGCTTAATTATTACCAAGTTTCGGGAATTATTTGGTTAATTTGGTTAATGCTCTTTGGGTATGGCATGAGAAGGGCTACGAGGGATCTTTATAGGTTAACTAATATTGTGAGTTTTGATATTGCGGAGGATGAGTGGAAGTGGACTGTTTATTTGCCTATAATAGGATGGTTAGCCTATTTATTTGCAGCATATAATACATATAACGGTTTTAAGGAGATGTTGTATTCCTTGTGAGTAAGTATAGTTTTATCTATGATAAGTCTTACATATAGTCCTTAAGCCCTAACTTCTTAAGGTGCTTATTTATTACGGAAGCCTGTTTATCGAGTTGCTTTGCCTCCTTAACAATATCCCTTTCCTTAATCTCCATGTTCCTTAAGTCGAGCAGGCACCTACCGTCAGACGCCATCACGTGCGCATCACAAACCGCGTATTGACACTTGTAACCAATGCATGCACCGCCAAACAACGTGCATTGGGTAACGGCCTTATTGCCTTGCCTAACTATCTTTAGAGCCTTCTTTGCGCATCTGAAGTATTGGAAGTTGCACCAGGTACCGTCGCAGTACTTAACCTTTACCTGAACATTAGCCCTGGACACGTGAATCCCCTAACTCCTAAATAACCTAGTACTCTCATCATATATAAGTTTTTTCCATTGCATTAGTTAATTATTTCAACCTACCCAGAACCTCCCTAGCAAGTTTTGCATAGCCTAGGGATTCGAGGAAATCGATGACCTCACCAATCTTAGGCGATGACCTAGCACCTCTCCTGGTTACCTTGAGCGATGCTGCTGCGTTTGCGAAGACCAACTTATCTATTGGGTCTAGGTCCAGTATCGTGGCTGTGACGTAAGCCGCCGCGAATGCGTCACCGGCGCCCGTGGTATCCACGGGAGATACCCTAAAGGCATCAGAGTACTTAACCTCGCCGTCCCTAAAGAGTAATGCGCCGCGTGCTCCCAACGTAACAACCAGCTCCTTAACCCTAACCCTACTCACTATATTCTCGGCAGCCCTAACGAAATTCTCTGAATGACCCAGCTCCCTAGCCTCGAAACTGTTCATAAACCATATATCAACACCATCAACAACATCCTTAACAATATCAAGGCCCTTCCGTGCAAGCGGTGTTCCACCATCAACAGAGACCATTAAACCCATCGACTTGGCAATACGCTTAGCAACCTCAATAATCTCGGTTCTACCGAGTGCTATATGCACGTGCGATACCCCATCAATGACATCCTTGGTAACGTCATCGGACGTAAGCCCTAGGTTGGCACCAGTATACCTAATCATTCTCTTTGACCCATCGAGACCAACAATCACTATTACGGTACCCGTTCTCTCATGACTTACGCGTTTAATGAACCGTGTATCGACACCCTCAGACTCCATCTCCCTAATGAGCATTTCGCCAAATTGATCATTACCAACAGACCCAAGGAACCTAGAACCAAGCCCAAGCCTCGCTATGGCCACTGAGAAGTTGGCGGCAGAGCCACCACCGCCCATGTATGTTTCATAGGCGTCGATAGACTCATCAGGCCTTGGTATACTGTCCGTCTTTATGTAAATGTCGAGGTTCAAGTTGCCTATTGATAGTACTACGGCTCTATTATTCACGCGTAGCTTTATTAATCGGGTTTATTAATTTTTGACTGTGGGTAGTCCTGACATTGACGTAAAGAAATTGCTTGAGTTGAGGGATAAGCTTGAGGGTAGGATTAAGGAGCTCCAGGATGAGCTTAACCTCCTCAATGAGATTAGGGAAGTCCTTGATGATGTAATTAAGTCACAATCAATAGTGCCAGCCACGGAGTTGGTGGCTAAGCCGCAGGACTTGGGTAGGCTTGTTGAGACTAGAGAAATTAGGTCTAGGGTTGGTAATGAGTTGTTGGGTACCGTCGAGATTTACGAGGGCGGCGTTAGTATAAAACCTGTGAAGCCGTTTAACAAGGATAATTCAGCATTTAGAAGGTTCTTTAGGGATAAAATACTCGAGGGATTTAAACAGGAGGATGATAAGTTAGTCAAGGATGGGCAGTTGAGGAAGGAGGAGGCCTTTAGTTACGAGATCAGGCTAGATGGTGATAATGTCGTTGGTATAGTGATTAGGAATTATAGGACTGATGAGAGGCTCAGGGAGATAATTAGGGCTATTAGGTGGACGCTTGAACGTGTTTTGAAGGAGGAGGCGGAATAAGTCCATCATGGATTAGCCGATTCCTCAATCTCAACCTTCTTCTGCTCCTTATACATTTCAAGTATCTCACCAACCGTTGTTGCTTGTTCAGGCGATTTATCAGTCCTATAACGACCTGTGAACCTCGGGAATCTTATGGCCAAGCCCACATCAGGCCTTATGGAACCCATGCAGCAGGTGTGCAGTGGGCTAAGTGTTATCTCTGCACCGATTATCTCAAGTACAACGGCAGGTACAAACCACACGTCAGGCTCCATCTTCGAAACAACCCTGGGATGCCTATGCGGTATTCTATACTGATCAAGCAACTGCCTTAACTTAACCAGGTCCTCGTCTGTAAAGCCGCTACCGACCTTACTGACTGTATAGAATTGGTCAGTCTTTGGATCGTAGGCTGCTATTAGGAGTGCGCCATAGGTTCCAGCCCTCTTCCCACGCCCCCAGAATGCACCAACAACCACCAGGTCTAGGGTATCTGTTAACTCGCTTCTATAATCACGCTTATACTTTATCCACAACCAACCCCTGGCGCCCATTTCATATATCGAGTCAGCCTTTATGGACTTACACATGACTCCCTCGCAACCATCACTTATAGCCTCATGGAAGAACTTATCCAGCTCCTCGGCATTATTAACCACTCTCCATGTGGCTAGATGAACATAATCACTAGGCTTGAGTATCTCGAGAAGCCTCCTCTTCCTATCGATGAGCGGTAGGTTCGTTAGGTCCTGGTCATCTACGTACATTAAATCAAATAGGAATATGTTGACTGGGTACTCCTTCATGGCCTCCTTAACATCATGCTTCCTCTTCCTATGCATCAATTCCTGGAACGGTCTAAACTCCCCAGTGTCTGGATCAATTGCTATTATTTCACCCTCTACTATGTACTCTCTAGCATCTATTGCCTCCTTAACATACTCAGCCACATCAGGGTATGCGTAGGTTATGTTCTCAAGCCTCCTACTGAATATCTTAACCTCACCATCCCTTGTCTTATGTATCTGGGCCCTCTCACCATCGTATTTATACTCAACCATAGCGATGCCACCCAACTTAGCCAATATCTCAGCCGCCGTACTCAACCTCTCAGCTAGCATTGGTTGTATCGGTACGCCAGGCGTGACGTGTATCTTATCCAATGCCGCCTGACCGCCCTGGGCGATTAGCTTGGCTATGTAACCAAGGTCTGGGTATATGTGGTAAGCCCTCTCTAGTCCATCCCTAGAAACCTTGTAGGCATCGGATAAGGCATCGAGTATTGTCATGTCGGCAACCCCAAGCCTTAACCTACCAACAACAAACCTGGCGATGTACTTAGCCTCCTCAGGCTTTGCCTGCGAGAATAGGTAGGTCAATAACTTAATCTTCGTGTCCTGGGCGCCCTCACCACTTGCCTTGGCTATGGACATGAGGGTATCGTAAACCTTACCCATCGTTAATTCCTCACCACCCCCACCGCCGAGGAACTCAAGTATTGATTTACCACCGCCCTGTTGCGTCTTCGTACTCATAATCCTCCTAGCCGTCTCACCAACATCACCAAGCCTCTTGTATAAGTCCTCAACCTGCTTTACAGAGGCGCCTGAGGCGTTTGATAATGCCTTAAACGTTAATTTCTCAGCAACCCCAAGCTCCACACCTTCCCAGTCAGGCCTTAATTGACCGAGTATGAAGTAGATGACTTTATCAATAACGTTTGGCGGCGTCTTCTTCAATAATGAGGATAATAACCTGGACATCACAGTCCTCTGGGTTGTTGCCTCAATACTCTCCAGCACCTTAACAACCTCCATGAACTTAATGTCAGCACTACTCATACTCACTCAATATCTATTAGCACCTAGTTAATAAATTCCTTTATGCCCATAATACATGGGTACTACCCATAATTACAGTTAAAGGCTACATTAAAACTTAATAATGCAACCACTATGGGGCTTCTAATGTCAATAAACCCGGACTCCATACTGAATGATGTACTGGATATCGTTAGAACACATAATAGGTGGCGCCGTCTCGAAACAATAAACCTAATCGCGAGCGAGAACGTGATGTCCCCCCTAGCCGAGTACCTCTATATAAACGATATGGAGGGTAGGTATGCAGAGGGTACGTTGGGTAGTAGGTATTATCAAGGCGTTAAGTTCATTGACAAGCTTGAGGGCGTAGTTACGGAATTAATGAAATCCTTGTTCAATTCAAAGTACGCAGACGTTAGGCCAATATCCGGTACTATAGCCAACACGGCTGTATACGCTGCATTAACACAACCAGGCGATACAATATTTTCAATACCCATAGGTGCTGGCTCGCATATAAGCCATAGGGTCACGGGAGCCCCTGGTATCTTGAAGTTGAAGGTAGTCAACCTACCGTGGGATAATGAGGAGTTTAATGTGGATGTTGACGCAAGTATTAAATTAATTAAGGAAAATAAACCGAAAATAGTAATACTAGGTGGTTCGGTATACCTATTTCCACATCCTATTAAGGAGCTCCTTGGTGCAGTGCATGAGGTTGGTGGTTATTTAATGCATGATTCAGCCCACGTACTGGGTCTCATAGCAGGTAGGGCATTCCCAAACCCACTTGATTTAGGTGCTGATTTAATGACATCATCAACGCACAAGACCTTCCCAGGGCCTCAGGGCGGTGTTGTGTTTACGAATAATGAGGAGTTATTTAAACAGGTACAGAAAGCGATCTTTCCCGGCTTAACATCCAACTACCATCACCATAGGTATGCTGCCACGGCAATAACCGCTATAGAGATGATGAAGTTCGGCGAAGCCTATGCAAAGCAGGTAGTCAGCAATGCCAAGGCACTAGCGGAGGAGTTGCACGCACTCGGCTTCAGCGTTGTAGCCGAGAAGAAGGGATTCACGAAGACCCACCAGGTTCTTGTTGACGTATCAAAGTTGGGTGGCGGTGCTAAGGCTGCTGTGAGGCTTGAGGAGGCTAACATAATAGTTAGTAAGAGTGCACTGCCCTGGGACAAGGCGTTTAGGGAGGAGGTTGGTGGTTTAAGGCTTGGTGTTCAGGAGATGACCAGGTTTGGCATGGGTAAGGATGAGATGAGGGCTATTGCGGAGTTCATGTTCAGGGTTTTAGTTAAAGGTGAGGATGCAGCTAACGTGAGGAAGGAGGTTATGGAATTTAGGAGGGAATTCACCACAGTTAGGTATGGATTAACCCCAGAGGATCTCGGTATAGGGCAATCAATAAAGATGACAATGTGAAATTATTAATTCACTGACCCTGAACCTGGGTAGTTTCTTTAGGGGGTGTAATTGTCACAAGGGGCTTTTCTCGACCTATCACAAATAAATAATCAATTATTGTCCTTACCTCCTTACCATCCTCAGTGACTATAACTGCAGTGCCCATTCTCCTAATGTGCGTTTGTATCATCTCTGTTATCTTCCCATAATAACCAACGTTTCTTCCATTGACCACAAGTCCCAGGGCACCCACCTCAAGCTTTACTGAGTCCAAAACCCTATTTTCCTCAAGATCCACTAAGACCGAGCCTAACGTCGAGTACTTACTACCTTCCTCATAGGGTAATTGTATGTTCCTACCATCATGCAGATTAAGTTGTATCTGGCCTCCCTTAACCATGGTCTTATTCTCAATTCTGCAAAGCTTATACCTGGCCTCCTCCTTACCAATGGGTATTGGCCAAAGGAACTTCGTTGGGTGCGGCATCATCCTGTAAACCTCGCCCGTCGGCACAATCTCGATAACGTCCATCAAACCCACCGGGAACTTGTAATTTCTCCTAACAACACCATCAACCTTAATCAAGCCCTTACCAATCACGTACCTAGCCTCCCTAAGCGTCTTAGCATACCTCAACACATCCCTAACCAACATCGCTAAGGGTAGTGATGAACCTAGGGGATGAGGCCCAGGGCTGGGTCTAACGGCCCAGGTAGTCTCCTTCGTATATATTGGCCACCACTCAGGTGCTTGGTAACGCCTAAGGTGTCTTCTCGGCATTGATCATCACCGTGGCTACCCCTTATTAAAGGCTTTTCTCATTTTCTACTCCCTGCCCACTACTCCGTTGTTCGCTACTACCCTGACCAACAACAATAACCTCAGGCTTACGAACAGCCCTAGCCTCCTTAGCCTCCTCAAGCCTCTTGAGGTACTCCTCGCGTTGTTTCCTAGCCCTCTCGATGGCCTCAAGCCTCCTCTTATCGCTCGTGTCCAGCTCAACAATCATTACCTTAGATGGGTGTATTAGGTAGTAAACGGTTTCACCGCTCGGTTTCTTTGATGTGGCGCCCTCAACGTATATCCTCATCCTCCTTAAATCAACCTCATTAACCTTACCCCTAACACCCTTGAAATCACCCCTAAGTATGAGAACCGTGTCACCCTTTCTAACAGGCAACCTCTTGATACCGTACTGCCTCTGCAAATCCTCACTAAGCCTAGCCGTCAATAGCCTACGCCTAACATGGAGTGGCGCATTATACAGCGCCTTCCTCTGCTTCCTAGGCTGCCTAGACCTTGTTAATGTAACCATGCAAGAAACCCATGACACTAATTCACTTAAAAAGTTTAGCTGTTATGGGGTCTTCATTGGCTGTGATTATTTGTGGATAGGTGTAGTTATGCGGTCTTGATACAATGGGTTTTAATTTTGTGGTTTTAAAGCTTGGGTGGTGCTCGATGAGGGGGTTTATCCGCCGGTCTTCTAGGCGGATTCCTGAGGGTACGTATCATAAGGCACTAAGGGCTGGGGCTGAGGTCGTGGAGGGTAATCCGAATGATTTGTTGTGGGACTTAACGCTCTACAGACACGCTATGCAGAGGGTTGTTGATACATTGTGGGACTTAGACGAAATACCGAGCAGGTCTCAAGTTCATCAGTTGTTCTACCAAGTGCTTAGGAACTATGGCTTTAGGGCACATGTTGCTAGGAACATCTATGACTACGCATTGGCATTGGTTAAAGCGACTAAGAAAAACAATGGGGGCAAACCCATCCTCAGAAAACTTTCAGCTAGGTTAGATTACCAAGACGCTAAGGTTGAGCTGGATAAGGGCGTTGTTAGAGTTATCCTAAGGAGCCAATGGTACACCTTGAGGCTCAGGCACAGGAGGGATTATGTTGAGAGGTTCAGAGGGCTTAGATGGAAAGAAGTTCACATTAAATATGAGAATGGCAAGTTATTCGTGAGTATAATATTTGAATTCAAGTATGAACCTTTCATGCCCAGGGGAATTATCGCTCTAGACGTTAATCTAAAGATGATTGTAGCTTATGACGGCTATGAGGTTAGGAGACGCAAGACTAGGTTCACTGATGCGCTTAGTAAGAAGAAACGTGCCGAGGAGTTGCAGAAGAAGTACCCAAGGAGGTGGAGGTACAGCAAGAGAATTCTTAACAGGGTTAAGGAACTCCACAGAAAAGCTAGGAACATCGTTACCGATTGGAGTTGGAAATTCGCTAAACAGCTCGTCATGAAGGCTTTAAAGCATAGGTACGCAATAGCCCTAGAAGACCTCAATGGACTCAAGGAGAGGGCGAGCAACGTAAATGATATCGTTGCTTGGGAGTTCACAATGTTCGCATACAGGAAATTACAGCACGCAATAATCGCAAAAGCAATTGAGTACGGTGTGCCAGTGATAATTATGAATCCCAAGAACACATCAAGAACATGCCCAATATGTGGCCATAAGCTAACCTACATACACAGACTCGCCATTTGTGAGAAGTGCGGATTCATAGCCGACAGAGACACAGTGGGGGCAATGAACATATGGTTGAGGGCACTACAGGCGTATGCGGAGACACGTGGGTTATCTCTAAGCGCTCCCCCAATGAAGGATGAAAACCGACGGAGGGGGAGAAAAACAAATGAAGGAATGAAGATTCAACAGACCTGAACCCTATATCGAGGCCAGGTAAATTCCCAAGAACATGACTGCGGAACCCACAAGCTCTGGCGGTGTTGGTTTAATCCCGAGTATTAGGTAATTGAGGGCCATGGTTAAGGCTGGCACGGTGAATATGTACGGCGTGGCGTTGGAGACGCCAATCGTATTAACCATTAGATACCAAACCAGGAATAACACGGCACCGCCAATCACAGACGTACCTAACAAATTCTCAATAAATGCGATGGTCCACATGATATGCAACATGCCTGCAAAGCCGTTGATTACCAAATCCATAAGCGTTAACAACACTGCACCTAGTATGAACATGTTAGACACAACAATTAAGCCATCGTAATTACCCAACTTCCTAAAGTAAATACTATACAAAGCCCAAAACACAGAATTCACTATAGTAAGTATGGCGCCCACCAGGGATACACCCTCCATTATTGATGAAATACCGTAAATTGACACGCCAACAAAACCGACAAGGGCACCAACAACATTAAGCGTTCTCGGCCTCTCGTGAATCAACACCATTGATAAGGGTATAGCGAATAAGGGCATGGTGTACCCAAACACGGCTGAGGAACCTGGATCTATCAAAACTAAGCCATAAGCCCACAATGCAGTGCTTAATGATGAGAATAGGCTCAGTAACAATAAATCCCTGTTAAATACGAAGTAGTACTTACTACCGTTCATGATTAACGATATGATTGCCAAGGCAATGCCAGCCAACAGATACCTAATCGCCATGTAACTCAATGGCGTTGCATAACGAAGTCCGAACTTCACGAAGAAGTAATTGAGGGATGCGGATACTACGTAGATCGATAAGTAACCAATGAATGCGCCCCTCCTCATCGATTTATTCGACATTTAGTAGACTTAATAAAGTAATCATCGAATAGTTTAGAGCCAAGTAAGGTATTAATTACGCGGTTAGACCCTAAACTGTGCATTATTACGATAAGGAACCCACATTTAAGGAACTGAGGGTTAGGAAGATTAGGACCGTAATTAGGGGCATACCACTGACCCTGGTGCTAGCCCCTGGCGTCTTCTCGAGCGAGCACGTTGATGAGGGAACTAGGTTGTTGGCTGAGAATATGGTCATAATGAGCGATTGGGATATCCTAGACATGGGCTGTGGCTACGGCGTTTTAGGTATAGTGGCCGCGAAGCTAGCACCAAAGGGTAAAGTTGTCATGGTCGACATCAATAAGCTAGCCGTTAAACTCGCCATGATGAATACCAGGATTAACAGCGTAAGTAATGCGGAGGTTCGTTGGGGTGATCTCTACAACGCTGTAGCTGGCGAGAGATTCAACACGGTAATATCAAACCCACCAATAACGGCAGGTCTTGAGCTAAATAGGAAATTAATAATTGATGCCAGGGAACACCTGAGACCCGGTGGGTTATTGCAGATTGTTGTTCCTAAGAAGTTAAGGTCTAGGTTTGAGGAGATTTTGTTTGAGAATTACGATGTTGTCGAGAGAGTTGCCAAGTCGGGTAGTCACGTAGTTTTCATAGCCAAACTAATGCGTTAGCCCTTGAACTCCAGCCTATCGAGCCTATCCACCAACCTCCTCTGCTCCTCCCTAATCCTATCAATCTCCTCCCTCAGCCTCGCATACTCAACACCCCTCTGCAACTGATCCCTAATCCTCCTAGCCACATCCCTTGCATAACGCCTAACCCTACCATCCAAATCCCTCACCGACAACTCATCGAGCACATCGAGGAACCTCGGATCAAGAGCACCCTCCACAGCCGCTATGGCCGCAAACCTAACCCTAAAGTATGGATCCTTAAGTAACATCCTCAACCTATCATAAACCCTCCTATCACTAACGAACTTGCTGAGGGATTGCACAGCAGCAACCCTAACGGGGGTTGGTTTACCAAGCTCGGTATAATTCAACAATGTACTCACGGCATCCTCAGAACCAAGCTCAGCCAAACCCTGCAATGCACCCTGGGTTATGACGTAATTATGGCTCGGGTAATCAAGGGCCTTAACCAGGTACTTACCGTACTCGGCAATCCCGACCTTGCCAAGGGATTGGGCAGCCCTGTACCTAGCGTAATAGCTCTCCCTGGTGTTCTCAAGAACCTCGACCAACACCTTAGCCGCCTCAACCTTACCCCTAAAGTTACCTAGGGCCTCCACAATTGCCTGCCTAACCCTCGGGTGCTGCTCAGTGCTTAATGCGTTAATTAGCGCCTTCAAAGCCTCGTCAGTACTAACCCTACCCAATGCCCTTGCCGCCTCAGCTCTAACGCCCCAGAACTTATCATTACGCAGCGCACTGCTTAACCCCTCAACAGCTCTCGCGCTACCGACCTTGGCCAGGGCATCAATGGCCTCCAACCTACACGGCAAGTTACCACTTCCTAACTCAGTCAGGGCTTCCTCGACACCCTTATCCGCATTCACAGCCTTAACACCAACCTTGAACTGTGGATCAAGGCATACGTACTGCGGTTTCTCGCTGGCTGGTATGTATAGCGTAGCATCCCTCTCATTAAGCTCAAACCTAAACGTCTCAGTCCTACCGCTGGAATAACCGATCTCGAGCTCAAGCGGCAGCCTATAGATTGGGTATGAATCCTCACCCTGGGTTTGGCTTATACTCAACCTAATCATCCTGATACTTGGGTCATAACTCCATGAATACTTAATCACGGGGTGGCCTGCCGAGTATACGAATTGGGTGAAGAACCAGTCCAGCGGTTGCCCAGAAGCCTCTTCGAGCGTCTTCCTGAGGTCTTCCGTATCCGCATTACCGTAGGCATGCCTCGTTAGGTATAGGTTTATGCCCCTCCTGAATGTCTCATCGCCGAGTAGGTTACGTAGGGTGTGGAGGACCAAGCTTCCCTTCTCGTATGTATGCCTATCAAACATCTCCTCGGGATCCCTATACAGCCTAGTCACGATAGGTCTCGCGTACCTGTTACTATACTCATTTAGGTACGATCTAAGGTTTTGGTAAAGTTCGTAAATGAACTCATCACTGCCCTTGGCATGCTCGGTATACATAGCCTCGAAGTAGGTCGCGAATGCCTCATTAAGCCAGATATTGGCCCAATCCTTAGTCGTCACATAATCACCAAACCACTGATGAGCCAGTTCGTGAGCTATTAATCCATCTGAAGTGAAATCCTCCATACCAGGGCATGGGAATTTACCGCCAGGGCAGTGGGCGTGTTCATCATGTAGTGTGGTGTCTGTGATTATCGTTATTGTCGTGTTCTCCATACCGCCATATATGAATTCGCTGGCCGCAGCATGCTTGTAATTTGGCCATGGGTATTTAACGCCCGTGTACTCGCTGTAGAGTTTGATCATGTCGCAAAGCCTATGGAACGTGAACCTAGCCCTATCAACCATGCCCCTCGGCACATAATTCTCTATTGGCACGCCATCACAATTATCCCTAATAACCTCGAACTCGCCGGCGGCGAAGGCTATTAGGTAGGCTGAGTGCGGTTTATCAAATTTCCAATGCCACAGAGTTTCATTACCTAGGTCCTTACTCTCCACTAAAACGCCATTGGACACTGCAATCCAGGTCTTCGGAACAATGATCTCCATCTCACTGGTGAACTTAGCATTGGGATAGTCAGGTAGGGGCATCCAGTAATGATTATCCTCACTCTCACCCTGGGTCCAGACCATGGGAACTCTATCCCTATAATACTCATCAGGCATCACGAAGTAGAGACCCTTCCTGGGCTTGGCCTCGTACTCCACCGAGACCACATGATCGCCGGAACCAACATAGACCCTCAGGGTTCTACCATCATACTCATACTTAGCCTCGGTTCCATCAATCCTCACAGATTTAATCCCCATCTCTGCAGCATCAAATTCTATGTAACCCCTCTCTGTGGTTACATTAATTGAGTACTCTACATGTCCATTAATCGACTTATTAATGGCGTCAATCCTCACCCCAATCTTTACATGCCTAACCGTGTAACCGTAATACCGAGGAAACTGGGGCCTATAATCAGTATATACAAACCCCCGTCCAATTAGGTAGCCGGGCTTATCAAAGGACACGAAATCGAATTAATCTACTAACTAAAATGTATTACCTTCAGGGCAGGGAGGAGGTCAGCTCAGGACTCATTAAAATAACTTCACCTTCAATATGGACAATCTATATGTCTTATCCTGCGTGTCGGCCTTAACGACTCTCTGCCCAAGCAGTGGGAATAACCTCTTCAGCGTTAGGTAGCACTCCTCATCGTCCAGTAAAAACGTTATTACAGAGCCAACAGGCGCATCCCTGAAGTGTTGTATTGCTAAGGTGCTTCCGTATGGGCAACCAATGCCTCTTAGGTCGATGGTTAATTCCCCAACCCTCACGTCCAATCTATCTATGAAATTATTAAAGTGACTTATTTTCTGTGCACTTTTTGCACAGCTCAGCACCTAATCCCTCAACTCCCCATAACAATTAGCCTATATATGGCAATCAAATATGATAAGATTCATAAACCTCCAGATCATCATTTACCAAGTTCATGATTGCGGGTAGGGATTTCGTAAACCAGGTCCTTACAGAGATTGAAAGCTCAATATTGAAGCCCCTTGAGGATATTGAGAGTAGTGTTGAGGGTATATTAGAGGGGATTGCCGAGGGAATGAATCTCGAGAAGCCGAGGGTCATAGCCACAATAAACCCGGTAAATGAATGTGGCGAGTTCATGGGTGAGGATAGGCAGTGCCAGGGTATTGCGGGTAGATACTTAGCCGAGGAATCAATAATACTAATTAATTATAAGGTCGATATAAACACAATACTCCACCTATTTGCCCATCACATACACGCTATAGAGGTTGGCAGAGCCAAGTACGCGCAGGTTAGAAGGCTTGAGGAGTTGAGATTACCCTGGGAGCTAAGACCCACTGAGGTAATCGCGATCTACAGAACCGCACAGTTAATCAAGGCATTAAGCCCAAGGGCCTGGAGGACGTATAACGAGGAGGTAAAGCCCAGGATTAAGGAGATCGACGAGAGACTTGGCAATGTGAGGCTCATGGTAAATTACCTCGAGAGACAGGTCGAGCATGTAATCAGTAGTAGGAAATCCATTTGATATTTGACAAGCATTATTCTACACATCTACTAAATAATTAGTAGTTTATGATTGTCCATAATTATTGATTTCTGAATATTAGAATAAAAACTTAAATAGGAAAGCATGGATTTCGTCTGCATCTATGTCTGTAACCTGGGCTCTACCCTTCCGGGAAAAGATAATACCTGAGATCGGTAAGGAAAGAGCCGTAGATCCTGAGGAGTATAAGAAAATTCATGGAGAGAGCCTTAAAGATATTGAAGCCTTTTGGGCCAACGTAGCAAGGGAGCTGGAGTGGTTCAAGCCCTGGGACAGGGTGCTTGTTGCGGATCCACAGCCACCATTCTATAAGTGGTTCGTTGGTGGCAGGCTTAATGTCTCATACCTAGCCCTGGATAGGCACGTTAAGGGTGGGCGTAAGAATAAGGTTGCCATAATATGGGAGGGAGAGCCGGTCGATCAATCAAGCAACCCCACGGAGGTTAGGAAGCTGACGTACTACGACATCTACCGTGAAGTGAATAGGCTAGCCTACGTACTAAAGAATAGGTTCGGTTTGAAGAAGGGCGACACTATAGGCATATACCTACCCATGATACCCGAGCTACCCATAGCAATGCTCGCAGCAGCCAGGCTAGGTGTAACATTCACGGTGGTCTTCAGCGGATTCACAGCCCAAGCCCTTGCCGACAGGTTTAACGATGCAGAGGCTAAGCTTGTCATCACGGCCGACGGAGGCTATAGGCGCGGTAAGGTGATTAGGCTGAAGGATATTGTGGATAAGGCCCTCGAGCAGGTACCCACGGTTAAGAACGTAATTGTTTACAGAAGGGTTGGGCTAAGTGATGTGAACATGGTTAAGGGCAGGGATTACTGGTGGCACGAGGTCATGGCTGACGTACCCATGAACACATACGTAGAGTCCGAGCCCGTGGAGAGCGAGCACCCACTCTACATATTATATACATCTGGAACAACGGGGAAGCCCAAGGGTATTGTTCATAGTACAGGAGGATACATGGTATACCTACATGCAACCATGAAGTGGGTATTCGATGCCAGGGAGGATGATATACACTTCTGCACGGCAGACATTGGCTGGGTCACGGGGCACAGCTACATAGTATTTGGTCCATTACTTGAGGGTATGACCGTGGTCATGTATGAGGGAGCTCTGGATTACCCGAACCCAGATAGGTGGTGGGCAATTGTCGAGAGGTATGGCGCGTCTATTCTTTACACAAGTCCAACAGGCATTAGGACGTTGATGAGGTTTGGCGAGGATTGGGTCAAGAAGCACGACCTATCCACAATAAGGCTCATGCACTCAGTCGGCGAACCCATAAACCCAGAGGCCTGGCGCTGGCTTTGGAAACTTGCCGGTAGGGAGAAGGTCCCGTTTGGATCCACGTGGTGGATGACGGAGACGGGCGGAATTTTGATATCACACGCGCCAGGCCTCGCCCTAGTGCCGCTGAAGCCGGGTACGAACGGCCCACCATTACCTGGTATAGATGCTGATGTAGTTGACGATAACGGTAAACCAGTGCCGCCGGGGCAGAGGGGTTACCTGGTGATTAAGAAGCCATGGCCAGGCATAATGCTGACCATATGGAAGGACCCGGATAGGTACGTGAGGACGTACTGGAGTAAGTTCCCGGGGATGTTTTATGCAGGTGATTACGCGGTTAAGGATGAGGAGGGCTACTTCTGGATTTTGGGTAGGGCTGACGAGGTCATTAAGGTGGCTGGGCATAGGCTTGGGACCTACGAGTTAGAATCGGCATTAATACAGCACCCAGCGGTGGCTGAGGCGGCGGTTGTCGGAGTACCGGACCCGGTTAAGGGTGAGATCCCCGTGGCGTATGTCGTGCTTAGGCAGGGCGTGCAACCAACGGAGCAGTTGAGGGCTGAGTTAAATAACACGGTTAGGGAGCTTGTGGGTCCAATAGCCACGTTGTCGAGCATATTCTTCGTAACCAAGCTACCCAAGACCAGGAGCGGCAAGATAATGAGGAGACTAGTAAAGGCTGTCGTGACTGGGCAACCACTCGGTGATGTAACCACGCTAGAAGACGAGGCAAGTGTTGAGGAGGTAAAGAAGGCTTACGAGGAGTTCAAGACAGAGATCGAAAAACTTAGTAAGCAAGGGTGATTTTATGACGGAGAAACTGCTAATCCAGCACCGCTTGGTCTCTCGGGCTTTGCATTAACCACATTAGTGCTCAGCCTATTCAATGCGCATGTAATAGTGGCGGCTCTGACGTAGTTATTGAGCTTGCAGCATTCTATGGAGGTCTTGTCCAATTACTTGCTGGAATCCTTGTGGAGGGCTGGTAATACATTTGGTTACCTGTTAAATTATTTATTATTTATTTATTAAGTAACTCTGTGGTAATTATCGTTGGTGTGAGTAAAGCTTTTAAAACTTTAATAATAGATGATTGTCTATGCCGAACCTAGGAAATACACGCGGAATATCTAAGGCCGCGTTGATTGGTATAATCGTTGTTGTGATAGTGGTTGCTGTTGTTGGTGCCTATGTGGCTGTTACGTACCATCCTACGAAGGTTACACCGCCACCACCAACCGTGACCAAACCAACAGTAACCGTGGTATCCAACACGACAATAACGCTGGCCCCACCAAACCCCAATGAGTTAGTTGATATATCCGTAGTGGGCTCCCCTGACTGCCTTGACCCAGCAACAGGCTTCTATACGGTTGATACTGAGGTATTTAATGTTGTTTATCAGGAGTTGGTGACTTGGAATCCATCGAATATATTTGGTGTTGAGCCGATGTTGGCTACGAACTGGACCGTCAGCCCCGACTACAAGCATTACATATTCACGCTTAGGCAAGGCGTGTACTTCACCGATGGCGAGCCGTTTAATGCAACAGTCGTTTGGTTCAGTATTTATAGGACGATAATAATGGGTCAGGGACCCGGCATAAGCAATTACTTACGCTTACTCTTCAGCTACTCGAAGTTCCTGCAGACGGGCTATTCAATACCGTGGGGTGCATGCCACGCACTTGCCAACGTTACCGGTAATGATGCCTACATAAGCAATGCCACATTGTGCGCCTACGCCCTAGCTAATGTCCTAAGCAACTTCAACGTTAACAATGCAACAATTCAGAAGCTCATGACGTACCCCAACCAAGCAGTGGTAGTCCTTGGGCCATACGAGGTCGAGTTCAACCTACTGCACCCATACAGGTCCTTCCTACTTGATTTAGCCGCTTGGTGGGGTGCCATGGTTCCACCGGCCTACGTTGATGCTAATGGTGGTGTTCAGCCGATGACGGAGAACTCACAACTATGCCAGACAGGTCTACCTGGAACAGGTCCATACGAGATTTATAAGGTCACTGGAACTCCTGGTGAGTTTACGGAGATAATATTGGAGGCCAACCCCAACTACTGGGGTAATAATTACACAGCTGGCTCATTGCCTGTGCTTGACCAGCCTGCTCATATACAAATTGTTGATATTAAGATTGGGTTGAGCCATACGGATAGGGTTGAGTATTTTGCCCAGAATCAGGCCCAAATAACGTACGTGAGCCCACCATACCTCGGACAACTCTACTCTGCATGGCCGTACAGTAAGTACCTGCCACCACAATCAATAATACTACTTGAAGGTTACCAACCAGCTGGTGTGCTCTACCTATCCATGAATAATTATAGGTGGCCGTTCAATTGCACCGATTTCAGGCTTGCAATTGAGTACGGCATCAACGACACCGCACTACTACAAACCTACTACTCACCATTGCTGAACGAGACATTGGCCGAGCTCTACCTAGGCCCATCCAACCCAGCTTATGCACCTTACTACAACCCGGACAACCTACCACTATACTCGTACAACCCCAACCTAGCCATTGAGTACCTCAATGAATCTGGTTGGGAGTGCCAACCAAACTTCTACACAGTACTACCCAACGGCACGGTGATTGGTAACCCAAGCGCCCAAAGGTTACCAACACTATCACTAACCATTATACCACCGGTTACGCCATTGGTTCAGGAGCAGCTTGAGATAATCACACAGGACCTAAACCAGATCGGAGTGCCGATATCCGTGACCTACGCAACCACGGCCGAGACCGACCAGTGGGTAGCGCCGAGCACCACGGCTAGGTTTGTTGATCTTGGTTGGGTGCCTGACTGGCCTGATCCGCTGTATCAGTTGGTGTTCTCGATTCTCAATGTCGAGAATGGTGGTATCTCCGGTAACATGGCTTGGTTTAATAATAGTGTTGTTAATGAGTTGACCGCCGAGATGCCGTTTGTTACCAACCAGACTGAGCAGTTGCAGATGCTTGCCGAGGTCTACAACATAACATATCATGAGGCACCATACTACTGGTTACCATGGCCTGAGTACTACATGATAGTTCAGCCATACCTAAAGGGCATAACCTGGACATGGGACTACTACTACTACAACACCATGTACTATCAACCAATAACACTATACCAAATAACCTATAGCAACGGAACAACAGTCATTGAGTACTCAAACGGAACAATAATAAGCACAACAACATCATAATATAATAACATAAAACCTGCCTAAAATCTTCAAATCAATATTTCTTTTCCTAATAATTATGAATTATATTGCATTAATTATTTTTAATTTAATTTTTATTTCAGTTTCATTCATCATTACGTCACCAATGCCATATTGAGTCATCAATCCTAATGAGATTATATTTAAGTTTCTAAATTTTTAATAAAATATTATTGGTCAATCTTATTCAATATAGTATATAGTCACGTCACACATAATAACGGCGGTATCTCTAATTTTCTTGAAGAATAGTTGGTGGGTAAGCCTTATAAAATCTTTACGTAAGTCCACGTTAATGGTTGGTAGGGATTTTGCGATATTTGTTATTAGGAGGGCTATTAATGCCGTAATAACGTTATTGCTTCTTATCGCCTTGATGTTCATAATTATCCATATAATATACCCAACGCCCCTCTCCCTGGCGAGGCTTTATGCGGGGCCTCACCCAACCTATGCCCAACTGCTTGCCATAGTTAAGAAGTATGATTTAGATGCTCCGTTGTATGTGCAATTCTATAATTACTTGGTTGGTGTGTTTACGGGTAATCTCGGTTTTGATCCAATCTATAAAGAGCCTGTCGTTGAAATAATAATGTATTATTTGCCAATCACCCTTACATACATTATACCGGCTACCGTGATAACGGTTCTCCTCGGTACCTACCTAGGCGCGGTTGCCGCCGGTAATAGGAATAAGTGGTTAGATTACCTGATCAGGGCGTTCTATGTATTCACCTGGTCGTCACCACCATTCTTCATAGCAATACTCCTACAGCTAATTTTCGCCTACGACCTAGGTCTATTACCTGCCACGGGGTACGTGAATGAGTTATTACCTGCACCTAAGTCCATAACCGGTGTTCCGCTTATTGATGCGTTGATTGAGCATGATTATGCCTTTGCATATAGTTACTTTATTCATATGATACTACCCATGATGGCTGTGGTCATTTACAGCTTCGGTATCTACACCAGGATAGCTAGGAACACGATGCTTGACGTGCTGGAGAGCGATTACGTTAGGCTTGCCTACGCCAAGGGCCTCTCAAGGAGGGTTGTGGTTTATGGTAGTTATGGACTTAGGAACGCCTTAATACCATTAGTAACATTAATGGTACTCACCTTCGCATTAGCTTGGACGGGTGCGTACGTAGCAGAGGACGTGTTTCTTTATCATGGAATGGGTTACCTAGTCACCAGTGCCATTACTCAAGTCGACCCCATCATGGTTTATGATATAACATTCTTCGTAGCCATATCCGTCATAATTGCCAACTTCATCGCAGACATACTATACGGCATCCTGGACCCAAGGGTGAGGGTAACATGACAGAGCAAGCCATTATAAGCAGGAGGGGTATAGCATCATCGCTTTGGAATTGGGTAAAGTTGATCGCTAAGGACCCAGCCGGTTTACTAGGTTTAGTGATAGTTACGCTATTTATTTTGTGGTCTATAATACAGGGCTCCCTTGAGCTTTTAGCCAGTTACCTCCATCACCCGAGCTTAGCATACATATTATTACCGCACAACCCATACGCCTTTGGCCCACCACTTAAACCACCAAGTCTCACTTACCTATTTGGAACTAACGGTAATGGTCAAGATATTCTCTCGAGGATCCTATACTCAATACCGTACAGTGCAGCTTATCCTGCATTCTTAGTTGTGTTATCTGCCATACTCATAGGTGCCGCGCTTGGTATAAGTGCTGGTTACCTGGGTGGTTGGTGGGATGAGGTGCTGATGAGGGTGACGGACGCGTTCCTATCAATACCAGCCATAGTATTGGCTATTGTTGTTGCCGTGCTTCTTAAGGCGAGTTTCATCGGTATGATTTATTCATTCATTATTGTTTGGTGGCCCATATACGCAAGGCTCTTCAGGGCCGAGACCCTTAGGGTTAAGGCTATGGACTACGTAGCCGCCGCCCAGCTCTATGGAGTATCACCACTCAGGCTTTTCTTTAGGTACCTATTTGTGAATACGGTAGACCCAATAATAGCTTATGCAATGTTGGACTTCGGTAATGTGATATTAGCTGCCTCAATACTTAACTTCATAGGTGTTGGTTTACAGCCTGGGTTACCAATACTTGGTGAGATGGCCTCTGACGGGCTCTCAGGACTTCCATTGGCGTGGTGGTGGGCCATATTCCCAAGCGTTACAATACTGATTATAGCATTAGGCTTTGTTTTACTTGGTGATAGGCTGCAGGATATAATTGGCGGTAGGGCTGCATACTGAGGTGGTGGTCATGCTCCTCTCAATTAGAGATTTGTTTGTTGGTTATAAAATGGTCATGGGGGCTCTCCATGTGCTTGATGATATAAACCTTGACGTTGATAAGGGTGAGATTGTTGGCATTGTTGGTGAGAGTGGTTCTGGGAAGTCAACACTTGGGCAGGCAATAGCCAGGGTGCTTCCTGGCAATGCCGTGGTTTCGGGTAGGATAATGGTTGATGGCGTCAATCTACTGGAGCTAAGTGGAGGGGAGATGGAGAAGTATAGGGGGACGACCGTGTTCATGATTTTACAAAATCCATTCACAAGCCTCAATCCTGTTAAGACCGTGGGTTACCAACTAATGGAGGCTGCGAGGATTAGGATGGTTAGGAGTGGTGAGAGGTATAGTGAGGATAGGGCCTATGAAATGGCTATACAGGCGCTCAAGGACCTGAGGTTCCCAGACCCAGAGGTCATAATGCTTAGGTATCCGCACCAGCTGTCTGGTGGGCAGATACAGAGGGTTGTGCTGGCTATGTCATTGATCCTCAAGCCAAAGATACTCATTGCTGATGAGCCAACTTCGGCATTAGATGTGACTATACAGGCACAAGTCATAAACCTATTTAAGGAATTGAGTAGGGAGATGGAGTCAGCAATACTGTTCATAACACATGACATAAGCCTCGCCTACGTAATATCGACCAGGATAGTCGTGCTGTATGCGGGCAGGATCATGGAGGATGGTGATGTAGAGTCGATCATTAGGGAGCCAATGCACCCATACACCCAGGGATTGATTGCGGGTGTCCCGGACCTATCGAAGTTCGTTAGCGGTAGGGTGAAGCTCCAGTCAATACCTGGCAATCCACCATCATTCCTAGACCTACCCAGTGGTTGCAAGTTCCACCCAAGGTGCCCATACGTTAAGGACGTATGTAAGGTCCAGGAGCCACCGTTGACTAAGCATGATAATAGGGTAATTAGGTGTTGGCTTTATGGGGGTGGGTGATGGGTATGGCACCAATAATTAAGACTGAGAATCTCAGGAAGTATTACCTTGCCTATAAGATTGGTTTGTTGGATAGGTTGTTTGGTAAGAGGCCTGCCTGGGTTAGGGCTGTTGATAACGTGAGTATCGAGATTGAGGAGGGTGAAACCCTCGGCCTAATTGGTGAGTCAGGCTCTGGTAAGACCACATTGGGTAAGTTGCTGGTTACCCTGGAAAAACCCGATGGTGGTAAGTATTACTTCATGGGTGAGGAGGTTACTGAGGACAAGATACCCTGGGTTAGGCAGCAGGTTGCCATGGTCTTCCAAAACCCATACAGCTCACTAAACCCGAGAATGAATGTAAAGGATATAGTTGCAGAGCCACTTGGGCATTTTGATGAGGAGAGGGTTAGGGAGGCCATGGAGATGGTGGGTCTCAACTATAGGGAACATGGTAACAAAAGACCTAGGGAGTTAAGTGGTGGTCAGGTCCAGAGGGTTGCAATTGCGAGGGCCATTGTTAAGAGACCCAGGTTCATAGTTCTCGATGAACCAACATCAGCCCTGGACGCGTCACTGCAAGCCCAAGTCCTTAACCTATTGATGGATCTTAAGGAGGAGTTGAAACTAACATACCTATTCATAACCCACAACCTGGCCGTAGCCTACTACATAGCCGATAGGGTGGCGATAATGTATGCGGGTAAGGTTGTGGAGTACGGTGACGTTGATGATGTATTCAAGAAACCCATGCACCCATACACGCAATTGCTCATGAAATCAATACCAACAATAGGCAGGAAGGCTCTTGAGCCACCGACTGGCGAGGTACCCAGTCTTATAAACCCACCACCAGGTTGTAGATTCAACCCAAGGTGTCCTTATGCCATGGACATATGTAGGGAGAGAGAGCCAGAGATGTTAAGTGTTGATAAGAGGAAGGTTGCCTGCTGGTTATATAAATAACCAATTATTTTTATTCTAATCAAGCAGCATAGCACCTACTAGACCGAGCCCTTTAAATCATTGATTATCAACTCCGCAACCCTCCTACCACTAAGCAACATAGAGCCGAAGATGGGGCCCATCCTTGGTAAGCCATAGACAGCAGCCACAGCCATGCCTGTAACGTAGAGTCCCTCGACAACCTTACCCGTATACTTAACAACCAAATCCTCGGCGGTGCTCGCGAAAGCCGACTTCTCGCCACGCAATACTATGCCTAACTCAGGGGTTTTCCTAGAGGCTACCGCGGCGACCTCAGCGTCATGTCCTGTCGCATCGACGACAGCCCTTGCCTCTATGAATATTGGGTCTGTGTGAACGCCTGCCATCTGTACTGTTGACCAAATGATCGCCACACCAGCAACCCTGGGTGGGTTATCCCTATATATCACATCATCAACATGCACACCCAATAGGAACTTGGCCCCAGCATCAATGGACTTGGTCGCCAGTTTCGCAATCATCTCAGCGGGATCAATGACAAACAAGCCATCACTGTACTCAACAAGCCTAACACCAACCTCCCTCAGGATCTCAGAGGCTGGGTACTCAACAACAATCCTAGGCAGGTGATTCGCAGCACCACCAATACCACCACCGAAACTGAACCTCCTCTCAATAACCAAGGTCTTCAACCCAGCCTTGGCCAGGTAGTAGGCTGCAGTCATGCCCGAGGGACCAGCACCAACGATTAAGACATCAACGTTTGAGTACTCATCCAAATCCTTCAGTGCATACCTCACTATAGCCCTTGTTATCTCAGACTCGGTTATTGGTGATTTAGCCATAAACAATCACTTGGTTATGGATTAATAATTACCTATTTATAAGCATTTTTTAGACACACAAAACCTGGCATGCCCATAACCTTTAAATATAACATTATTATTGATTCATTATGCCATTCTTATTGAACGCAGGGACGGGGCAGGTTAGGTGCACTTACTGCGGTAAGGTAATTATTGAACAACCCATAGTGGTTAAGACATGCTGTGTAAATAGGCCCTGGGTATTTTGTTCGGAGGAATGCTATAATAAGTTCCTGATGCAGTGGTTAAGGAACCAGGAGGCCCATAGGAGTAAGGGCGTACTTAGGAGGGATGTACTGTAGTTCCATAATACCTCCTCTAATAAGTGCGTGGCTTAAAACCAGAGTGGGTTATTAATCTCCGTGCAGAGACTTGGGTTGGGTATGGTTAACATAATTAGTCCGAGGGTTGTGTTGGTGTTTACCTGGGGTGGTGAGGAGTTGGTAGCGGCAATGACCGACGTTGTCTATAGGGCCTATAGTATCGAGGATGCCCTGGATAGGGTCAGGAAGAACCCAGACATTGTTAGGCGTAGGATAACCAATTTCCTCAGGGATGGCCACCACAGCGTGTTGGAGTTCATGGGTGCGTCCTGGCTCATTGAGGGTAGTAGGGCGTTTACGCATGAGTTGGTTAGGCATAGGGTTGCTTCGTATTGGCAGGAGAGCCAGAGGTATGTGGACTATGCCAAGGGGCAGTTGCGATGCGTCTTACCACCCAAGCTAGCCAGTGAATTGGGGAGTTACTTGGAGAATGTGGGTCATACTTACGTGGGTGCCAGGAGTTCCATGGAGCCTGAGGACGCTAGGTACATACTACCAAACGCCATGGCTAGCAGGGTTTGGGTGCAGATGAACGCGAGGGAGTTCTTCCTGAACTTCATGCCCCTCAGGACGGGCTTGGGAGCGTTCCATGAAATCAGGCTCATCGCGTGGCTAATGTTCAACACACTACTCGATAAATTCCCCATAACAGCCAGGTGGGTATGGGACAACCTACCAAAACTACACCCTGATTATTGCCGTAATGTAGACAAACTAAAGACTATCTATGGTACCGAGGACTGCAGAGTAATAAGTATCAAGGACGCATTCGAAAAATGGGGAATCGAGATACCAACACCGCTCAGGGAACTCATCAGCAGTTAGTTTTTAGGTGAAAAACGCTGATTCGCTCATCTTTCTTTAGATTGAAGATAATATAATGCTGACGTCCTCATTTATTGCCTTAAGGAATTTAATGAGTCTCTTATCTATCGTTAGAAAGTTTAGGTTGTTATCGTGAGCTACCACGTAAAGCATTAGGTCAATGATATCGTTAAATCCCTGCCTCCTTAATTCTATTGCCTTAAGTATTGCTGATGGCTTCATGGGTGCTTTTATGAAGTTTCTTTCAATGCTAAGTAATCCCTGTGCCACAATCCTTGGATCATAAGCTCTCCTACCTAGTATCCATGAGATTTCGAGTAGGTTCAATTCCGTATAGTATATCTCAACCTCTCTATTCCTGAATTTAACCCATAATCTCTTTAGCAAATCATCGACGTCACCCTCAACCTTAACACCAACTATTGGGAGGAGGAATGATGTATCAAGAAGAATTTTGAGAGCCTTCATTCATAAACACCCGTTGCTCTTCCTCGCTTATCTTCTCAATCTCATCAACGCTCATGCTAGCGAACTTGGGTCCCTTTAGCGCAAGCCAGAAGGGGTCTGGTATAGGTATCATAACGAGCTTATTATCCTCAACAACCAACTCCAGGTACGTGCCCTCGCTAATTCCGACTTTATCCGCGATCTCCTTGGGTATGTATATTGTGCGTTTCTTACTAACTCTAACGATTCTTCTCGGACTCATAATTAAACTCAGAAATTAATTAAAGCTTAGCCTCTTTTAAATTTTCTGAGATAATCATCATACATCTAGTTTAGACCGGCCTCCTTGCCGTTTTGCGGTTTATCTGTGCTTTCCCCTGTCCGCCTTGGTTAGGTGGTGGTTCATGGGCGTTTAGGGCCGGCGCAACGGGACTTTTTCAAACTGAGGATTGCCCTTTAGTTCTAAACCTTCTCCACAGGCCCCAGAAGGAGCGGGCTTACCTTCATTATTGGCACGGAGTAAGGAGGGAATTACTGAGATGGGGTTGTGAAGGGTTTTAGTAGTGGTTTGAGTGGCTTGGGTATTTGGTTGAGTATGGTTGTTGGTAGTGGCTTGGTCATGTAGGCTATGGCTGTGGTTGCTATGATCATTATTAACTGCACCGTGGGCCAGGTGATTGGTGCGTCCCCAATCGGTAGTGACCATGATGATGCTAGTGTTAGGGCTAGGGCTAGTCCTACAGCCAGCACGGCCTTACTCCTCAAGCTCCACCTTTCAAGTGTCCAATAGGCTATTAGGGTTATCACGTTGATTATGTAGATACTAACCACAGCCATGTAGAGGCCTAGGCCGTGCAATGCCACGTACGTGGCAATACCCACACCCAACCCAACCAGGTTGTTCATCACAGCATACCAACCACGACCAACGACCCAGTAATACGATGAGTAGACCGTGACTGCCACGAAAAGCGGTGCTGAACCAAACAGGGCTGAGGCGTAGGGTATTGATTGAATGTAATCACCATTAACTATACCCAACCTAGGCAGAATAGGCAACGCCAGCACTACTAATTGAGCCATCAACGCGGAGGCTATGAAGGAGGGTATAGCAAAATCCCTAAAGACCCTACCCACGTTAACGCCAACGCCAATACCATGAGAAACCCTACTACTCAAGACAGTGGATACTGCCGGCCCCATTGCCGTTACCGAGCCTATCATGGCGAGGGCCAGCCCATAAATCGCCGTGGATCCAGGGCCCAGGTACCTATAGACCAGGTAAGTCATCACACTGGTTATTAACGTACCAACGTAACCAAGAACCCACGACTGAAGACCAAGCTCGAGAAAACCCTTAATGCCAGATAGAACAGTCCCCAACCCCCTAATCGGGTTTGGCATAAAACCAACGTTAACTAGGTAATAGAACAATTGGGCAAGCGAACCAAGCAGTGTGGATATTGCTATGGCATAGACATTACGCATGATTACAATTAGGGCAACCTCGAAACCCCTAAGCACAAACATACCTATGGTAGCCCCAGCACCCTGGGTCGCAACCCTACCCACCAACCACAGGTAAAGCCCGAGGGCACCAGCAAGGGATTGGGCAATCACTGCGCCTACGTATACATAGACGGTGCCAAGGAGCCAGGGCGGTATGCCATTACCCAGGTATATCGGTACAGCGGCAACCAGGGCTACGGCGTATATGATCGACATAACCAATGACATGAAAACCGAGGCAGCAAAATAGGGCCTGGCATCACGACCCCTGGCAAACTCTATGGCACCCTCCCTAGCAATCGCGCTGTTAATCCCAGGTATTGGAATCACGGCACCAATCGTATTGACAATCGCAAACAACGCATTGTAATAACCATACTGGGTCAGGGGTATGTACCTAGTCAAAACAACTATGTACACAATGGCTAACACGTAATTCGCCGCCGTA
>Ga0081474_121130_pt1 | contig 46158 bp, 42 predicted proteins | sample OneHunmetagenome_2_FD_70978 | JGI IMG/M metagenome (GOLD analysis project Ga0081474, IMG submission 70978) | Ferrous microbial mat communities from One Hundred Spring Plain, Yellowstone National Park, USA v2 (version 2) | ecosystem: Environmental > Aquatic > Non-marine Saline and Alkaline >... | reverse complement strand
TAAGCAAGTGGTTCGGTGAATCAGAAAAGGCAATAAGGGAAATATTCAAAAAAGCAAGAATGGCAGCACCATGCGTAGTATTCTTCGACGAAATAGACGCAATAGCACCAGCAAGAGGGTATAGAATAGATAGTGGGGCAACCGACAGGATAGTTAACCAAATACTCGCAGAGATGGATGGTATAGCCCCCTTGCGTAACGTTGTAGTGATAGCGGCAACTAACAGGCCTGATATACTTGACCCAGCATTGCTAAGGCCTGGGAGGTTCGACAGAATAATATACGTACCACCACCCGACAGGGATGCTGTGCTTGAGATACTGAAGGTGCACACAAGGAGAGTTAAGCTGTCTAGTGATGTTAATGTCCAGGAGTTAGCCGAGGCAATTAGGGTTTTATCAGCCGAGAAGGCGCTTACGCAACTCAACATTAGGGTTCAGGAATTTAAGAGCAAGGTCAGTGATGCGGTGGAGTCGGCGTTGAGTGAGATAGAGGGTCATAGTGATGTTAATAGGGATGAGGTTGCAAAATTAACTGAGGCACTTAACCACGTCAAGGCAATGCTAACTGGTGGTGACTTTAAGGGTAACAGTGGGTTAAGGGCTATGGCCAACATAGTTAAGGCACTTGCTGATGTGTTTGAGAACTCTGGTGGTAACCAATCACAGGGTAATGGCCTTGAGTCGCTCAGGGAATTTAAACTATACGTGTCGCTCTACACTGGGGCTGACATAGCAGCCATCGTTAGGGAGGCTTCCATGATGGCGCTTAGGGAGGCCGTTACATCAACTAAAATGCCCTCAGACGTTGCAGTAACCATGAGGCACTTTCAAGTAGCCTTCCAGAGAGTTCAGCCATCATTAAGTGTTGAAGTACTTAGGAAGTACGATGAAATGTCAAGGATGCTCAGTAGGGTAATTAGAGGCCTATAATTCAGCCACTAGCCCTGGATCCTCACTAATAACCTCCATTAGATTACCCATTAGACTCCATAGTGTAATGCTTTAAAGTAAGTAGCTACTAGGGTTAATTGGGGGTGGTTTTATTGCCAAGTATGCAGTAATCGGATTGGGTAAAATAGGTACGGCAATGGTTAAGGCACTGCTAAAGATGGGGATTCAGGGTAATGAAGTAGCTGGGTCGGTTAAAAGTGAACGTAGGTTAAGGAAGGTTCAAGAGGAGTTACCGGAGATTCAGGTAACCCTCAGCAATAGGGAGATTGTCAAAGGTGCTGAGGTTGTTATCCTGGCGGTTAAGCCTAGGCAAGTCATCGATGTGGTTAAGGATATTGGGGCGCTGCTTAACGATTCTAAGCTACTTATATCAGTGGTTGCAGGCCTATCAACCAGGGTACTGGGTAAGTTGACCAGGGCTAGGGTTATTAGGGCCATGCCTAACATATCAATACTGGAGGGTTCAGGGGTAACCGCTGTTTCAAAGGGTCCCAGGGCTACGGACTTAGATGTTGAGTTTACCTGCAACTTATTCAACACCGTTGGTAAGTGTTACCTTGTTGATGAGGAGTATATGAATGCCATAACCGCCTTAAGTGGCTCAGGGCCTGCCTACGTAGCCATGATTGCCGAGGCCCTTTGGGAGGCCGGCATACTCGTGGGTTTACCATCAGACCTGGCCTGGTCACTCTCAATAGATGTCATAGAGTCTGGGGCTAAGTTACTCAACTCCAGAAAGCCCTGGGAGATAGTTAGTGATGTAGCTACTCCAGGTGGCGTAACCATAAGCGGCATTAAGTACGCTGAGGAGAGGGGCCTTAAAGGCCTATTAATGGGTGTTGTTGAATCAGCCTACAGGAGAAGCATGGAGGTTCAGAGGATTATTGAGGATACGATAGAGAATAACCTTCATGATTCGGAAAGCAGTAAGTAAGGCTTTATTTTACTAACTAGGGAAAATATTAAAAACATACGCTACTATTTATGATAATTAGTCAATAAAAATGCTATTTCAACATTTAAGCGCTAGGCTTCTAATTTGTCCATAAGACTATGTGAGCTATGTTTTAAAACTCCCCCTTACTAATGCCTAACATGCCGTACGATGTACCATATGTACCAACCCCAGAGGTCGTTGTAAGGAGGATGCTTCAGGTCAGTGGTGTAAAGCCCGGCGAGGTTGTTTACGACCTTGGTTGTGGTGACGGTAGGATAGTGATAATGGCTGCTAAGGAGTTTGGCGCCAGGGCCGTGTGCGTCGAGATAAGGAATGACCTTTATGAGCAAACCCTCAGAAGGGTTAAGGAACTCAACCTGGAGAACGTGGTTAAGGTTATTCACGGCAACTTCTTCGAGGTTCCGATAGGCGATGCCGATGTGATAACCATGTACCTGCTAACCAGCGTTAACCAAATGCTCAGACCTAAACTCGAAAGGGAGTTAAGACCAGGGACCAGGGTTGTTAGCCATGATTTCGAGGTTCCAGGTTGGAAACCCCTACTGGCCGAGGACGTCTACGAAGAGTGGAGGAGCCACAAGATATACCTATACAAGATACCTGGTGCTGAAATACCAATACCTAACCAAGTCCAGGTTAACATACCCAGTGAGTACTCTGATGTGGCTAAGCTGCTTGATGGGCGTAGGTCAATAGAGGAGATAGCTGAGAAGACGGGCTTAACCATGAGGAGGGTTAGGGAGATTATTAATGAATTAGAGAAGCTGGGGGTTGTTAAGGAGGTTAAGGTCGTCAAATAGGTACCCTAGAGACCACATTAAGGCTAAAGATCAAAACCTGGAGTAAAAGTTAAAACACCCACATCAAGTACACGCATCATGATTCATGAGGAGAAGGTTACTGACGCTGAATTGGGTGCCGAGTCGATTAAGGACCTTATTGAGTCATATAACCTAATTGGCGGCTTCATGGCCAGGAACCTTTATGATGCAGCGAATATACTTAAGTCGATGTACAGTGACCCAGACGTAACGGTAATACTCTCCTTCACGGCTAATTTAGTATCCACGGGGCTTAGGGGGATTTTAAGGGGGATTATTGAGAGGGGGTTGGCGGATGTTGTCATAACCACGGCGGGTACGGTGGATCATGATGTGGCTAAGTCCCTTGGGGGAGTTTACTTTAAGGGCTCATTCGATGTTGATGATTCCGAGCTCCTGGATAAGGGGATCCATAGGATAGGTAACGTGTTCGTCAGGAGGGAGCACTATGGACCATTGGTTGAGAAGGCGGTCCACGCAACCCTAAGCCGAGTTAACAAGGATGAGATTGGTGTGAGGGAGCTCCTGTGGTTAATGGCTGATGAGCTGGACGACTCCTCGTTAATAAAGGCCGCCAGGAAGTCATGTGTACCAATTTACATACCTGGTTTTGTGGACGGCGCCTTCGGTACGGCAATATTAACGTTCAATGAGGTTCAGAGGGCTAGGAGTGGGGGTAGGAGGGTTAACGTTAATGTGCTTAGGGATGAAGAGGAGTTAATGAACATAGTTTACTCAAGTAAGAGACTGGGCGCGGTGGTGATTGGTGGGGGTATTAGTAAGCACCATGTCATATGGTGGAGTCAGTTTAAGGGCGGCCTAGACTACGTAGTTTACTTAACCACGGCAACGGAGTGGGATGGGTCTCTAAGCGGTGCCAGGCCTAAGGAGGCTATTAGCTGGGGTAAGGTTAAGCCGAGCGCCATGTCGACGTTTGTCGTTGCTGATGCGACAATAACAATACCAATACTGTTCAACTACATAGCCTCCGAGATTAAATTTAGGAGTAGGAATATGGGTGTTTACCCATGGAGTTGCCAATAGTGGTTGCATCATCAACCTTGGCATCGATAATAGCAGCCTACGTTATCTTGAAGTGTAAGTGTGCCTTAGCGCCTGATGTTCATAAACCCAACAGGCCCCTCATACCTAAGCTAGGTGGCTTAGTCATACTGGCATATGTAACCGTTTCACTGGCCTTAACGGGGTTAGGGGGCTTAGGTATCAACCCAACCTATGGTATAGTATTCTATACAACGCCCATAGTCCTAGGCGTAATAGGCCTAGTGGACGACTTCACAAATGTCCATGAACTACTTAGAGTTGGTGCCTCCGTGCTTTACCCATTGGCGGTGTTGGTTATTATGGGTAACTTCGACTACCTCTACTTCCCGATAATAGGACACTTCTCAAACCCAATAGTCGTGGCGATACTGACAATTGCCGTTTATGGAGTGTTCTCAAACGCAATAAACATGATGGATGTGGTTAATGGAGTTGTACCATACTCAATGATATTAACATCAATAATACCCCTAGCCTACTCAATAATAACCAGTAACGTTGCATTACTTCAAATGACACTGACGCTACTAGTACCATCAGTGGTTTTGTTCGCGCTTAACAAGTACCCGGCCAAGTTATTCAACGGTAATGGCGGCACATATGCGCTTGGTGCATTAGTCTCTGGTTTAATACTGTACAGTGGGTTAGGTACATTAATACTACTGGTTATGGTACCCTATGTGGTCAACGGCCTACTAATAGTGGTCAGCTCCAGGGGCATTAAGTCTAGGGAGAAGCTTAAGCCATCAACATACATGAACAACTACGTAATATACCCGAACCTTGATGAAGGCTCAACATTAACACTAATGAAGATGATAGTGATTGATGAGCCTGGCGACGAAGGTAAGGTGGTGAGGGGATTCTACATGTTATTTAACATGGTCACCGCCTTAACTATATTATTATTCATTGTACTTTACTTGTTTAGGTGGGTCTAATGGTTAAGTCGGCACTATACCTAACCGTTGTCTCATGGGCTCTCCTATTAATTGGCATGGCCATACTGGGTGCTATTGCACGCGTCCTCGGTAACCCATGGCTCCTCGTGGCTGTTGGTATAATTATTGTTGCCGCCTGGTCAGTGTTCGTGTATGATATGGCTAGGGGTTTAGTCACTAAACGGGTTAGGCGTCGTTGAATCAATATGAGTTAACGTAACGCTGTTTAACGAGTTAACGCATTACAAGTACCTCCAAACACCCTTACCCCTGTAATTGTAAACAATGGCCTTGTAGGCGGTGACATACTCAAGGGTATAGCCTAGGCCCTCCCTCCCTATGCCCGAATCCTTCCTACCACCGAATGGGTAGTACCCTATGCCGTGCCTTGGGTAGTCGTTGACGTAAACGGCCCCAACCTCAAGCAGCCTAGCAGCCTTCCTAATCTTACTAACGTCATTGCTGAATATGGCTGCGTCAAGCCCATACCTCCTACCATTGGCAAGCTCAATTGCCTCATCAAGGTCCTTAACCTTAACCAACACTGTTATTGCGGCGAAAACCTCCTTGTTGTAGAGGTAAAGGTCCCTGACCCTACCTGCGTCCACCTCAATCAGGGTTGGTTCAATGTAGGTTGGCCCCAGTTTCCTACCACCGTAAAGGACCCTACCCCCCTTGGAGACTGCATCTTGCGTTGCCTTAACCACCTCATCAGCGGTGGCTTCATCAATCAGTGGCCCCATTGTTGTTTCAGGGTCCCTTGGGTCACCAACCTTAACCTTGGATAGCTCCTCTATTAGGCTTGCCTTAAGTTGGTCATAAACACCAGGTTCGGCGAATATGAATTTAACGGCATCGCACCTTTGGCCGGCATAACTGTATATGCCTATTGCGATTCTTTGCGCAGCCCACTTAGGGTCAGCATCGTTGAGCACTATGGCTGGGTCACCGCCTCCCAGTTCCATTACGAATTGTTTAATTCCAGCCTCTCTGATAACCTCAACACCAGTCTCCGTGCTACCCGTGAGTGAAATAACCCCTATCCTCCTATCCGAAACCACCTTACCCATATCCCTGCCTGGTATCGTTAACACAACCAATGCCTTAGGTGGGAAGCCCGCCAGCTCAAGTACCCTGGCGAAGAGTATAGTTGGCAATGGGTCAGCTGAGGCGGGTTTAATCAACACGGCGTTGCCAGCTATGGCTGAGTAGGCTATCTTATTGACCGTGTCGAAGAGTGGGTAGTTAAATGGGACTATGGCTAAGACGACGCCCACCGGCTCCCTCTTAACAATAGCCTCACTCTCAAGAGCATCAACACTCCAGTCACCTGGCACGTAATTACCCTGTAGACCCCTAACATCAAGGTCAAGCCTCCTGAGCCTCTCAATGGCCGAGTTAACTTCACCATTGGCCGCTGACCTAGTTTTACCTGCATTAGCCACAAGGATGTTGACGAAGTCATCCCTGAACTTATCAAGCAAATCCGCAGCCTTATGGAATACCTCGAGCCTTCTTTGACCAGGCATGTCACAAATAGCCCACCTACCCTCCCTATACGTGGTTTCAATGGCCTGCTCCGTAATGTTGCCCGGTAAACGTGGTACCTTGGCTATTATGGATAGATCTATTGGCGACTTAACGTCAATCCAGGAATCACCGGTGTACCATTGGCCATTTATGTAGGTTGGGAATAAAGGTGTCCCATCAGGCCCAACCTTAAGTATTGATGATAGGTCTGGTGACTTAACCTCAACCTTAACCTTCCCCTTAACCTCCACCATACTTACTAGCCTTGGATAAGGCTTTTAAATGATTCGGGGTTTCTTAGTTAAACTAAGTGTACCCGGTAAATCCCCCCTCAACCCGCCTTAGGTTCAATTCCCTCCTCCACCTCTGAAGCCACCTATAAATGGTTGAGGGCTGCTTACCGTTAATCAGCATCACCACGGCCTCCCTGGCTGCTCTAGCATTATCGTAGTCACCGATTATACCCACAACCCTATCCTTAACGGCTATCCTAGTTTCCGTTAACTCCTCCAGGTTCCTCTTAACCCTACCATTCTCGCCGATTATCAGTGCCCTAATCCTACTCATGTGGTTCTCCTTATCCTTACCCACATAGTCCCCTAGGTCAATGGTTTCAAGGTACTTGTCATCACTAAGCAACTCCAAGGCATCCTCCCTGGGGAATCCCAGTGATAATGCTTGTATTATCTGTCTGGCCTTTATGACTGAGTCAGGTTTGGACTCATTAGTTGGGGTTAGCACCACTGAATCATCCTTCACCTCAACCTTAACCTTCAACCTACCCTCAATGGCATCCTTAACGTCATTATTAATTAGAATTCTAGCCCTCTCTAGGGGAATCTCTAAGGGTCCGCCGAAGTAGTACGACATGGCTCCCTCAGTGGGTTTGTTAAGCTGCTCTAAATAAACCTTAACCTTTAAACCAAAGCCACTGGTTTTAAATTACTTTAAGAGTACTTCCTTCTCAATTGCTTGGCTGCCTCAACCATGGAACGTAGCTTAGCGAAGGCTATCTTCCTGCTGTACTTCCTAAACATGCCAACTCCGAATCCGCAGTCTGGGTTTAGCCATATCCTAGATGGGTCGAGGACTCTGGCAAGTCTCTCAGCCCTAGCCACAACCTCACTGGGCTCCTCAACCCTACTCCCCCTAACCTCAATTACACCTAGCCCAATCTCCCTATCCTGGGGTAGAAGTTGGGCGAACTTGGCTGGGTCACCACTACCTGGGCTTGCGTACTCCAGCACGTACTGCTTAACCTTAATGTCAACTACATCGGGGGCTAGCCTCTCGTAACCAATACCGTAGAATGGGGAATCGGGGTTAGGCCACCTGTCCATGTGCATCCCTATCCTAACGCCGTCAATACCCTTAATCGTCTCGTTTATCAAGTCCTTAGCCAAGCTGAGTTCGTTCCTAAAACCCCTATACCTCTGCCCATTAAGCTCCTGGAGGACCTTCCTGTACCTATCTGGCTCATTCTCCGTAGCCTCAATCAAGTCGCCGAGCATTGGTTCATCCAGTTGGACAAAGTAGACGCCCAGTTCCCTTAACCTAACTATCTCATTCCTAACCAGTTTAAGGTACTGTTCAGCCAACTCCTCAGGTTCCTTGTAGTAATCCTTAGAGTACTTGGCGTGCCAAGCCTCCCACATTATCAGGTAAGGGCTTGGTATGGTTACCTTAACCCTCCTATTGGTTATACTCAGGGTGAATGAAGCCTCATCCACGGTGAACGGCTTATCCTCAATAGGTCCCACCGCAACGGGCCTATAGTAGGTTAACTGGGCCTTGTAGCGCTTCATTATTTCAATGCCCTGCGGGTTTATCTCGAATATGTGCATTACCTTGAAGCCCGGTATCTTCTGGCCGACGAAGGCGACGAAGCTTGTCCTCCTCTGCTCCCCATCAGTCAACACATCTATGCCGGCCAACTCCTCCTCCTTAACCGTCAACTTCACTGCATCGTTAACGTACTCCTCATACTCATCCTTATCCATCTTACCCCTACTGAACGCCTCAAAGGCCTCAATAAGCCACCTGGGCCTTGGGAAACTACCAACCACGGAGGTTATGAAGGCCTCCTCAACCATTAATAATGCGTAATGGGGGTTATTTAAAAGCATTTCAATGGAATCTACGCAACCTTAGCTTTGCCATCAGCTCGTCGTGAGGTCATCAATCATCAGGTTTGATACCCATCATCACTACTGGGTTCAACAAGCCGCCACCTAATAACACTTACCGAAACGTGAACCAAGGGGCTAAGTGAGGGCGATACTAATTTAAGGTTATAAATTCTGTGCATACTCATGAGTAGTGTTGATATGTGGGGTTACGTTAGGTTGGGTAACGTGGTTAGTGTGGCTGCCGCCGTACTAATTCTGGTTGTCCTCTTCGGCGTAGCGTTAATGGGTCTACAGACAATATTTGCGCAATGGGCGTTGGCCATAATGTGGGTTCTATGGTTAATGGGCATAGTGGCCTACGTATTCTATGCCTCAGCCAGGTTAAGGGTAAGGGCGCTGATGGTTTATGCAGCACCAGCGGCATTAGCAATAACCCTAATCGGCCTAGTACTCCTCACTATTCATTCATTCCTCGGGGCGGAGCTAATAGTGCTGGGTTACTTCCTAGAACCAATAGCAGGCGTATCCCTATACCTAACGCTCCTAGGCATTGAAGGTAGGTTGATTAAAGCTGCAACACACGTGTTCTTCTGGGGAGCCGTGGTGTTCACGGTTGGATTACCTATAATACTGGTTAAGGACCCCTACATATCAATAATGGGGGACTTAATTAAGCTAGTTGGCCTAGTGATACTCATTATGTTCAAGTAGGGAGGGGATGGCGCGATCCCGTTGATTAACAATAATATTTAAACATAGAGAAACGCTTAAAAGTTAATCATGCAGTGGAATAGTTAAGCGGGGGTGCCCGAGCCTGGTCAAAGGGGGCGGACTTAAGATCCGTTGGCGTAGGCCTGCGTGGGTTCAAATCCCACCCCCCGCACCATTTGCAAATGCTACTTCAAGTTTCTTTTCATAAATTTATGCATGCACTACACAATAATGCCGTATTTATGTAGCTGGTGAAGATAATGTTCATGGTATTATCCAACCCGGTTAACATGGTTTGGATTCACTTTTGTGGGGTTCCTTAAATTGAGATATGCTTATAAAGGGTGGTTGGTTTAGTTCATTAATGGCTGAGGCTGGTCAGGGTAGGCAGATAGTACGTATAGGGGATACTGACCTTGATGGATCTAAGGCTGTTGCCTACGCCTTAGCTAGGATCAAGGGTATCGGTGTATCGACCGCTGTGGCGATATGCAGGAACCTGGGCATTAACCCAATGGTTAGGTTGGGTGAGTTAAGTGAGGATATGGTTAGGAAACTTGACTGGAGTATTAGAAACCTACACCAGGTTGCCCCAGGTTGGTTCGTTAACAGGCCTAAGGACCCTGAGACAGGTAGGAACGTTCACCTGATAGGCGCTGACCTGATACTGGCGGCTAGGAACGATATTGAGAGAGAGAAGCGCATACTCTCATGGAGGGGCATTAGGCACAACCTTGGTTTAAAGGTTAGGGGGCAAAGGACGAGGACAACGGGTAGGCTTGGGCCAGTCGCCGGCGTTCAACGTAAGAGGACTGCCGCTGGCGCCGGTGGTGGAGGAGGGGGTGGTCAGGGTTAAAACGGCCTATTAGCAGTCTTAATAACGCTTATTAACTTCCCTGGTAAGATGCTCATTATGCTGAGGATCCACATGCTTCAATACGCGAGTAAATTAGGTGACCCAGAGTACAACATAGGTAGGCTTAGGGATTATGCTAGGAGGAATTGCAGGGGTGATGGTAACGAGGTCTTGGTGACCCCTGAACTATACATACATGGCTACATGTCCAGGGACCTTCACCTACAGTTAGCTGAACCATTCGATGGCAAAATCGTTAATGAGTTGGTTAACATAGCTAGGGAGGGTAGGTGCACCATAATAACGGGCATGTCTGAAAGGGACAAGGACTCTGGCGTTGTGTATAACTCAGCCATAGCCGTGGGTGAGGGGGGCTTAATTTCACTCTACAGGAAGAGGCACCTACCAAGTTATGGGGTTTTTGATGAGGCTAGGTACTTTGGGGTGGGTAGGGGTGATGCACCAGTCTTCTCAGTAAATGGCGTTAAGGTTGGCTTAGCAATATGCTACGACGCCTTCTACCCAGAAATATCCAGGTCCCTCATGCTTAAGGGGGCTAAGGTCCAGTTCTACATAAGCGCTGCACCGGATATGTCTAGGACCCACTTTGAAACCTTCATTAGGGCTAGGGCCATGGAGAATGTGTCCTACGTTGTCTACGTTAACACGGTGGGCCAGTACGATGGCTTGGGCTTCTTTGGTGGAAGCTTCATCGTTGACCCACTGGGTGAGGTTATTGCTAAGGCTAAGTACTATGAGGAGGATGTCGTGGTGGCTGAGATAGACCCTAACCTTGTTGATAACTTTAGGTCGATTAGGCCAATACTTAAGGATTACACGCTTGATGACGTAAGGTACCTGTACAGGAACTACAAATCAACATATAGGGCGTATTAAACATTGATAACCGCGGAAAAATATAAAAACATACATTGGCATTCAATGGTTGGATATGGCTCTTGAAGCAGCATTGCCTAGGGAGGTTACTGATGCATTGGGATTAGTCATTAATGAACTTGATGGCTTGCTTAGGGGTGTTAATATGTCGTCTAACCTTAGGGAGTCCGCAATGCACTACATACGTAATAAAGGTAAGATGATTAGGCCCTTGCTAACCCTAATAACCACGTATACGTTGGGTGGTAATGTTAACGATGCCATTAACCCAGCTATAGCAGTAGAATTAATACACATGGCCACCCTACTCCAGGACGATATAATAGACGGTCACCTGGTTAGGAGGGGATCTGAAACGCCATTTAAGAGGTACGGCACAGAATACACCATATTGGCAAGCGACTTGCTTATAGCTAAGGCTATAGAGTACTCGCTTAGGTCCAGGACCATGAAGGTGACCATGGAGCTCACCAACGCGGCCTTAAGGTTAGCCATAGGCCAGTCCTATGAGCTTGAATACAAGTTAAACGGCAAGATAAATATGGACATTTACATGAGGATAATTGAGAATAAGACCGCGTCCCTAATAGCCGCCGCAATAGCCCTAGGTGGCTACGTGGCTAATGTTAATGATGACGTCACCAGCCTACTTAGGTTGCTTGGGGAGAAGCTTGGGGTTGCCTACCAAATAAGAGATGATATAATAGATTACCTTAATCTTGATAAGGATAATCCAAGCGGCATAAGAGGCGTTGATGTTAACATAATTGACGCATTGAAGACGGAGGGCTCCAGCGACCCACTTAGGGATGCGGTTAACTTGTTTATGAGTTACATAAGTGAGGCTGAGGCCACGGCGGCGGCTATACGGGGCAGCTCCATATTCATGGGTATTATTAATTATCTTAAGCATCCTATAATTGAAATTAAGGAAAAGGGCACTGGGTTTAAGAGTACTTAGGATTTTTAATACATCCCTAGTATTCAGCGACCTTAGGCGCCCTGCCGAGTATCTTAAGCGATTCCTGGGCGGCAACAAGCCTAGCCACTGGGACTCTGTACGGTGATGCGCTGAAGTAGTCCAAGCCTCTGCCAACCACCTCGGCGAGTATCCTAATGGAGTCTGCGTCACCACCATGCTCACCGCATATACCGACCTCAATATCCGGCTTAACGCTCCTAGCTAAATCCACAGCTATCTTCATTAACTTAGCTACACCGTCACGATCAATAGTTACGAATGGGTCATAGGGTAGTATGCCTAGGCTGAGGTACTGGCTCATGAACTTGTTCTCCACGTCATCCCTACTGAAGCTGAAGACCGCCTGCGTTAGGTCATTAGTGCCGAAGCTCATGAAGTCCACGACCTTGGCTATCCTATCGGCCGTTAGGCAGGCCCTAACGGTCTCCATCATTGTGCCAACCTTAAACTCCACACGGTCACCATACCTCTTAAACACGTCCTCGGCGGTTGGCTTAACGACGTTGTTTATGATGTGTTCAAGCTCCTTGTACTCGGAAACCTGAGGTATCATGATCTGGACCTGTACGCTCTTACCCCTCTTCTTGAGTTCAAGGGCAGCCTCAAGTATAGCTCTAACCTGGGCTGCGTAAATGTCTGGGAAGGTTATGCCTAGCCTAACACCCCTATGACCCATCATCGGGTTAGCCTCCATTAAAGCCTTAACCCTGGCCAGTAGGGACTCTTTCTCAACGTCAGGTCTACCCAGGGCCCTCGCCTTGGTTACATCAGCCACGAGCTCCTCTATGTTAGGTAGGAATTCGTGAAGCGGTGGGTCGAAAAGCCTAACGGTGACTGGGTAACCCTCCATTATTTCGAATATCTCCTCGAAGTCCCTCCTCATTAACTCTGCCAGCTTGTTTAAGGCATCCCTCCTCTCATCTGCGTTGGCGGACAGTATCACGCTCCTGAATAACTCAAGCCTACCAGGTGCCCTAAACATCCTCTCAGTCCTAAGTAGGCCGATTCCCTTAGCCCCAAACCTCCTGGCTATGGATGCGTCCTCGGGTGTATCCGCATTAGCCTTAACCCCGAACACGGACACTGAGTCAGCCATGTTAAGTAGCTCGTAGAATTCGGGTGGCAGCTTCGGCTCGATGGTTGGGACCTGGCCGATGTAGACGTTGCCGGTGAAGCCATCTATGGTGACCCAGTCACCCTCCTTAATAACTGCATCACCTGCCCTAGCAGTCCTCGTGGAGTAGTCTATCTTAAGGCCCTCCGCCCCCACCACGGCTGGCCTACCTATTGCCCTAGCCACCACTGCGGCGTGGCTTGTTGCACCACCCCTACTGGTCAGTATGCCCACTGAGGCATAGAATCCATGCACATCATCTGGCTTAGTCTCCTCCCTAACCAGAATAACCCTCTTACCTGCCTTAGCCCACTCCACGGCTGAATCTGGGTCAAAGACCGCCTGCCCACTCACGGCACCTGGTGATGCAGCTATGCCCTTGGCTATTGGCTTAGGCGCCTTGGTCTCATCAATCCTTGGGTAAAGGACCTGCAGTATGTGCTGGGGTTTAATGGTCATGACAGCCTCCTCCTTGGTCATCCAACCTTGCTTAACCATATCAACGGCAACCTTAATCATGGCCAGTGGGTTCATCTTGGCGTTCCTGGTTTGCAGGAACCAGAGCTTACCCTTCTCAATAGTGAACTCCACGTCCTGTACAGCCTTCTTAGTCCTCTCAATGAGCTTAACCCCATTGTAGAGCTGCTCATAAACCTCAGGCATCTCCTTCTTAAGCTCTGAAATCGGCTTAGGCGTCCTAATACCGGCTACAACATCCTCACCCTGGGCATAGGGTAGGTACTCCCCGTAAAGTTCATCCTCACCTGTGGCTGGGTTCCTTGAGAAGACTACGCCTGTGGCTGACCTCCAATCAGCATTGCCGAAGACCATGGTGACCACTGATGCAGCCGTGCAGTCAGCTATGTCGGGGGTTATCTTATTCGCCTCCCTGTAGAACCTAGCCCTCGGTGAGTTCCATGACTTAAAGACAGCCTCTATTGATAGCCTTAACTGCTCCCATGGATCATCAATAATCTTACCCACCCTCCTTAGGTAAACTTGCTTATAAATCTCAACAAGCTCCTTAAGGCCCTGTAGTGGTATTTCAGGGTCCTCCTTGACGCCGTACTTCCTCTTAATCTCGTCAAGCGGCTTGTTAAACTCCTCCTCAGGTATCCCAAGCACTATCCTTCCGAACATCGCCAGGAACCTCCTGTATGCATCGTATGCGGCGTGCTCACTCCCTATGAACCTTATGAAGCCCTGCAGGCTCCTATCGTTCAAACCGACGTTAAGCACCGTATCCATCATGCCTGGCATTGAAACCGCTGCACCAGACCTGACACTGACCAGTAGTGGGTTATCCTCACCGCCGAATTTCCTACCTGTCTTAGCCTCAAGGTACCTTACACCCTCAATAACCTCATCCATTAGCCCCTCCGGCAGCTTCTCACCAACCCTATAATACTCCCTACAGGCCACTGTGGTTATCGTGAAGCCTGGAGGTACCGGTAGGCCCAACCTAGTCATTAATACGAGGCTTGTTGCCTTACCCCCAAGGAGCTTAACATCATCTGGGTTTGCCTCCTCAAACGTTAGCACGTACTTCCTAGCCATCGCCCCTCACTTAACTTAATCTTTTTAAACATTACTCCCTTTAAAGAGATTTTAAACAAAATATTGTACTTAATCATTAGCGGCAGTAATACGTTTACTTCAATGCCGTGAATATACATCGATTTAAGTATTTATCAATATGCTAAGTGAAATGATGAAAAAGCAATACGTGTGGATCATCACTTCACACGTTAAATTTAAGGTAACTTAACAAGTCCTCACCATCAATCATTAACCTGCCATCAATGAACTCATACCTTCCCCTACTCCTCCTAATCAACGCATTAACCAACTCCCCCTCATCTATGGTCAATGCACCCAGCCTATCAAAAAACCTGTTTATGGCCCTAATATCCCTGGTCAGCAACTCTACTAGGTTTGGGTGTGAGGCGTCAACAGCTGACCCCCAGTCTATTATGAACAGTTTATTGTTCCAATTCAAGATGTTGTATTCACTTAAATCTGCGTGAATGAGCCTACCGGCTATGAAGGCCTTCTCCACGTTAAGAACCACGTCAATGTAAGCCGCCTGCGCATCCTCCGGGGGCGCATCCTTTAGGGTTGGTGCGGGTACACCTTCATCGCCTATGAACTCCATGACAAGTATGTTGCTGTAGAAGGCTATTGGCTTAGGTACCGTGACCATGGCATCATAGGCCCTCTTCATGTTCCTAAACTCCTTCCTACACCACATACTGGCAAACTTAAATGGGTTACTTGGCTTACGGGTAAACCTCCTATCACCCATTATGTAGGGGTCCCTATTAATGAACCTGTTGGCTAGTGTGTAGTAAACCTTAAGCGCAATGTCCCTACCATCATAGTCCTTACCCCATATTACCTTAGCCTCCTTACCCTGTGCAATTGGACCATAAACCTCAAGTACAATCCTCCTGTTCATTAACTCGTAAAGGGCCTTAAGGGTGTATTCGTTGAAAACATCATCAACTAGCTTAAGCTGGTCAATATCCTTTATCCTAAACCTCCTCTTCTCAATCCTATCCCTCTCAATCCTGGTTTCATCATTAGGCACAGGGTTAAGTTCATGCAGGACGTTAATAAGCATTTACCTCCTGTTATCCCACGTACCTAGCTCAAGGTAAGAACGCGCCTTAAGCTCTACTTCAACTATCTAAGTGCTTAATAAAACCCTAGCAATCTAATCAGTTTAAATAACCTTAATAGCCATGCCATGAACAATACATGAGCAGTAACCCCCTTAGTTGAACCACCCTGGACATTATCCTTAACTAGACTTCCATTAAACAGTTTAATGGGTACGTCTAAGTTACCTACCTGGATTTCGCACCCAGCATAGTTAACCCCCTGGGTTAGTAGGCCATTAAGTGGAGTTACCAGTATTTTGGTTAGGTTATAGAAGTCGTAGCTGATTAAGAAGCCGCCAAGCAGTAATGATCCGTTGATTAAGGTTAAGCCGGTGGCTTGGGAGGTCTCGTTGAAGAGTGTGATTGGTGTGAAGGTGCCGTATGCTGGATTCTCAAATTGAAACACAACACTTAGCCCGTAGCTTAATGGCAGGCATGATGGGTTAATTAACGTACCATTGGGGTATAGTATCAGTGGTGTATAGTAGGTTAAGGGGCCCAGTGGAGCTAACCTAGGCACACCGAATATGTCGTAACCGTAGTCAGTTTCATTACCCAACACGTAATTGACACCGGCCGTTGCGGAGTAGGCGGTGGTATAATTAACGTACTGATTCAATTCCACAGTGAAGTACCTTAGGTATGATGGGAACTCCCCCTGCTCATTAACCTCAGGGGGAAGCGGCATAACCCTACTGCTGGTGTTTAGGTCATTACCAAACCAGGCGTAGAACGTAACCACGCCGGGTAAGGGAACGACGTAGTGGAGTGAGCCCTCGTAGAGGTAGTGGTGCCATAGGCTGTACCTGTAGCCATTATACATCAGCAGGTAGCCCCCGGGCACCGTTAAGTTGCCTAAAACCTCACCTAGGGTCTCGTAGCCTGTCTCAAAGGCGTACACGGTGTAGTTGAGGCCATTAATGGGTGTGGTGATTAATACGAACCACCTGGCCTTAAGCGTAAGCGGGTTCTGCAACCCACCGTTAAGGGGGTAGGTTACGTTGAGGATCCACCTAACACCCCCAGTACCATTACTGAGCGATGTTGACTTAAGCACAATGGGGTAAGGCGTTGGGGTGGCGTTGGTTATCACCAGGGTGAAGCTTAGGTTGGTGACCCCAATCCAAGGGGCTGTGGTATTCTCCTCACTAACCAGTTCACTGTAGGTTAATGGTTCACTAAGCTTAAGGGACTCCACGTAGGATAAGGGTGGCTCCGAGTGGGCGAGGTTCATTGACACCACGTAGGATTTGGTAACGTAAACCGGTGGCGTAGGTGGTGAGGGGACGTAAACCCCTAGGCCAATTAAGGATACTAACGAAAGCATGGCCACCATTAATATGCCCAATGCCACCAACCTCATAGCCACCACCCAGATCAGCGTCATAAACATAGATAAACCTTTCCCTATTCGAATGCCCTTGTGGTGAGGCGCAGAAGCGATTTAAATCCAACTGTACGGTGAAACTTAATGAGGTATAGAGCCTTAGGTAGAACTGGCCTCACCGTGTCTGAGATTGGGCTTGGGGCTTGGTTCATAGGGGGCATGTACGGTGATGTGCCGCTTGATGATGCCAGGGCGATAATAAAGAGGGCACTGGACCTGGGGGTGAACACCTTCGATACGGCTGACGTATATGGTAATGGCCTAAGTGAGAGGGTTTTGGGCGAGGAGTTGAGGGGTTATGACGTCAATGTCTTCACTAAGGTTGGTTACAACATTTACCAACGTGAGGGGGGTAAGGTTAGTCAAACCTTCAACCCAAGTTACATAAGGTACGCCGTCTCTAAGTCCATTGAGAGGTTGGGTAGGAGGGTGAACCTGCTTCAACTGCATAACCCACCACTCAACGTGATTAGGGATTGGGAAGTCCACTCGGCGTTGATAAACCTGGTTAAGGATGGTTACGTGGAGCACGTGGGCGTAGCCCTTGGGCCAGAGGTCAACGTACTTAATGAAGGCCTAGCCGCCATTAAGGAGGGTTACGAGTCAATAATGTTCGTCTTCAACGCCCTGGAACAGGAGCCCGGTAGGGCATTGATACGTGCAGGTGTTGAAGGGGGTGTTGGATTAATAACCAGGGTTCCACATGCCTCAAACGTGCTGACGAATAACTTCACCCAAAGCTTCCCACCCAGCGACCACAGGAGCTTGAGGAGGAGGGATTGGTTAATTAAGGCCAAGGCCATAGTTGATGAGTACGTTAAGCCCATCAGTGATCAACTGGGCATAACCCTGAGCCAACTAGCCCTGAAATTCATCCTATCCTACCCAGTATCAACAGTGATAGTCACCGTGACGTCGGTTAAGGAGCTTGAGGAGTACGTTGAAGCGGCTGACGGCGGTTACCTAAGCCCAAGGGTTTTAGGGGACTTGGAGAGGCTTTACGATGAGTTAATTAGCATTAGGCTTAGCCAATAAATAACTATTAATTGAACCTAAGTGATGCGAGTAACTACATCCACTAATGTGCGTATTTAAAGTAATCCCCAATGCACCATCTTTGGTGCTTTAACGGGTCCTCATATCTTACCCTCAATGTAATCCCTTCCCCTACCGAGGGCGTTAAGAATCCTAGCCACCATAACCTCGTCAGCCCACTCCACTAGGTATATACCCCACTTGTCCAGTGATAAATTATCATTAACACCCAGATAACTGTGCCACCATGCAATACTTTCGCTTAGGAGGTTCTTCACAAACTCCTTGTTATATTGGTTGATCTCAGCGTCGTCACTAATCCTAAGTATTATAACCATGTACTTCCTACCCATAACCCTCCTGCTACCTGGCTCCATAACTCAATCATTCGGTTCATGTTTAAAAAACATACCACTAACCTAAGTCGTGGACTTAACATGACATTATAGAATAGGTTAACCACTGCATTTTAAGCAAGCATCATTCAACCTTAATAACCCTCATTACCCGTGGGCCTATGAACCCTCTGATTGCGCTTCCAGTGGCCGGGTCTGCTTTGATGGCTTACTACGTGTATGAGAACTCCAGGAGGGTAAACGCCTGTCTACCTGGGGTTTTCAACTGCGAGTTATTCAGCTTCCTGGTGCCTAGGAGGATTAGGCTTCTCATGGCCATTGGGGCCATGGTTACGTTGGCCTTAATGGCGTTTTTAATAGCCATTAACCTATACCTATACGTGGCCGCCCTATCGCTAGTTGGATTAGCCATCGGTGCATGGGGCATTTACCTACAGATCAAGAAGGGCGCCTACTGCCTATACTGCTTAACAACAGATGCAATACTACTCATATTGTTCGGTCTATCGATAATTAGAGTTATTTAACACCATTAACTGTTAACCGATGCGCATGTTCTTCCATGAGGACCAGTAAGCTTTCATTAAGTGGGTGGTTGCCTATGGCTTAAGTTATTGTTTAACCACAGTGAGCCAGTTATGCCTCTCCACGGTGCATGGGTCCCAGTTACTGTTGAATTCTAGGTACTTCTCTACTCTATAGTCGTCAATAGGCGCCTTACCGGTAACCACTAGTTCAGCCAGTCTCCTCGCCAATGCTGGGCCAACCATTGAGCCGTAGCCGTCCAGGCCCCCAAGGACGTAGAGCCCATCCTTAACCTCACCGTACACCGGGCCTCCGCTTGGCGACACCTCACAGGTCCCTGACCTGGTTAGGATGGGTATCGCCCAGCCAAACCTCCTCGACACTAAACGGGCTATGCGCCAGCCATAGTCCAACGGTGCCCGCTCGCCAGGTTTACCACATCCGTCACCGGCTATGAATAACCCGGGTATGAATGGCCTGCTATACCACCCAAGCACGTCGTCACCTATGCTCAGTTTCATTATCCTACCCGGCCCGGTCATAAGCGACGCATAGCATTGATACCTCCTTAGGGGTAGTTTTAAACCAACCTGTGAGGCTAGGTCAGAGTTACCTGGCCCCGCAGCCAACACCACAGCGTCACCCGTGTACCTTACGCCATTGGCAATAACCACCAGTGAGCCATTTACAACCTTTAACCGTGCCCTAGCATCAATAACCCTTAACCTACCCCTCAGGTAATTCACCACACGCCTAACTGGTATAAGGTAGTCCGTGGTCTCCACTATGAACTCATCACTGTTCAACCTAACCCACTCGGCATCTTCAATAATCCTATACCTGACCCCAGCCAGCTTAAGTGAATCTAGACTAACCCACCTGGGCATTATGTCTATTGACGTTATGGCCCTGGGATTCGTGAACTGCCTATAAACCTCAAGGCTCTCCTTGGCTAGGAGTACGTCATCAACATGAGGCATTGATTGTGTTAGGACAAGAGTGGTTAATGGATACTTGGGCCTGTCACCTATGACAACTGCCTCAACGCCCATTAGGGTTAGGTAATGCGCCGTGAACATCGCTGCGATGCCTCCACCAACAACCACTACCCTCATTACATGCGCCCTGGGCCCAACCTTAATTAAGCTTATGATTCATCACCCTTAAACAGCCTAACCCCGCTCATCTTAATTCGCGCAGTGAACGTGGATTAAATGATGCTTGGCTCTAATGCGCATTAGGTTGAGGTGGTGTGGGTTAACTTCATGTTAATGGGCCTTAATGATGCACCATAGGTTTTTAAATCTGGGTTGCCGTTAACGTCAAGCTTAATGGTTAACGCTAAGGTGAGTAGGTATCTGCCGTATGGGGATTGGAGGCCACTGCAGGCTAGGATCGCGGACTTCATATACGATAAGTTAGGTGAGGGTAGGGGCATCATTGTTGAGGCACCCACTGGGGTTGGTAAGACTGCCGCCGCCCTGGCGGCGGCTTTAGCGTACAGTGAGGGTGAACCCGTGAAGATAGTTTACATGATTAGGACTAATAACCAGGCGGCAGTCCCCATGAGGGAGATTAGCAGGTTGTTTAAGATTAAGGGGGTTTTCATACCGTACGTCCTCATTAGGAATAGGGCGAGGATGTGTTGCATATCCTCAACCTCCAGGTTGCCGTATAGGGACTTCCTCATGGAGTGCAACTACCTAAAGAGGACTGGGCAATGCAGCTACCACGTTAGGTTAAGGGAAAGTGGGGTTGACGGTAGCTTATTCATGGATACGGTGGCTGGCTTAGAGTCACCGGCGGATTACGTTAAGTCCGTGTGTAAACTCGGCGTATGCCCCTATGATGCGTCTAGGATGCTTATAGGCGACGCCAAGGTTGTTGTGTTGTCGTATTACTACCTATTCTCCCTAAACGCCCCAGAGGTGGTTAACCTAGACCTGAAGTCGTCAATCCTCATAATAGATGAGGCCCATAACCTACCCTACGCCATACTGGACCTAAACACCCAGTACTTAACCGAGTCCATGGTTAAGGCGGCTACGTCAGATGTGAGGAAGTTCGTAGAGGACATTAACATTAAGGCCGGGGCCCTAAGGGCCTTAGCATCGTTAAGGGCTCTCTTCAAAGATTTATTCGCAGATTTGGGCGAACAGAGTGAAAAGAGGATTGATTCATCTAAGGTGCTTGAGTACTTCAATGACGTTGAATACCTAGACGAGGCACTCGACGAGGTACTAATGGCTAAGAGGAGTAGGGGCATTTTACTTGCTGGTTCAGCGTTGAGTGACATAATAGACTTCTACAGGTCGATAATAAAGATGCCGAAGGATAAGGCACTCTTCCTATCAATGAGCAGTGAAGGTAGGGCAGTGGTGAGCAGGTTGATGGATCCATCGGTTGCGGCGTCGGTCGTTATGAACAATGCACATGGTTTCATAGCCATGAGCGGCACCATGCCTCCCACTAGGTTATTCACCAGCCTACTTGGGGTTAACGTCAAGGTGAGCGAATTAAGGATAGGACTAATGGAGTATATTAAGCCATCCAACGTTAAGGCAGCCATATACGGGGAGGTCACCACTAAGTATACTGAGAGGGATGAGGAGCAGTACGGTAGGATTGCCCAAACCCTAATGGACATTTACGATGTTGTTAGGCATAGTGTGCTGGCTGTTTTCCCATCCTACGACACGCTTAAGGCCACTAGGAAGTACATTAGGCGTGACGTGGACCTTGTGGTGGAGATAGGTACAACCACCATTGATGAAGTATTGGCATCAATGAAGGTCAATCCCCACAAGCTCATCCTAGCCGTGGCCGGCGGCAAGCTTGTGGAGGGTATTGAATTCAGGCTTAATGATGTTAATTACATTGATGTAGTGGCCATAGTCGGTGTACCCTACCCAGAGCCCAACGACTTCATGAATGGCCTTGTTGACGTTGTTAAGTCTAGGGCCAACTACGATGATGCCTGGCATGCAGTATACACTTGGAATGCCCTGGTTAAGGTTAAGCAGGCCATTGGTAGAGGGTTGAGGTCGGATAAGGATAGGGTCTTCATAGTTTTCATGGATTACAGGTTTAAGGATAACCCAGTGATTTGGCATGAGATAAGCAAATACCTACCGGATGTTAAGTTACCACCTAATGAGGGTGAGTTGATTAAAATGATTAGGGAGTTCTCGGCGCGTAGCTAAAGGGTTACTGCTGTTGCCGTTTGACCCCTTCCCCACCCTTTGAGGGCAAGGGTTCCCTGGGGGTCTTGGAGGTTACCCGCCTTTAACGCGGGCTACTGAGGTATTGGGAAAGCCGGAGTTTTATAATTTTATAATCTACTGCTACGAACCCACTACGTGGGGTAACCCCACCCTAAAGGGCTAGGTTTGCTATTCATTTTATCACGCCCAGGCATGCAGATGGAGTAACCCTCACGCCTAGGCACTCATCATTAACCTCAACCATTAGTACATCACGCCTATTCTCAATGAGAAACCTAACCATGGCGCTGGCCAACTTAAACCTACGATTTAACTTAATCAGCCTCCTAAACAACTTAGCGTTAGCCATTAGTATAGGTGTGCTCAATCCCTTACCACCCCTAGCCGGCACAACTATGGGCCTATTAAAGGACCTTAATGCCCAAAACAGCTTTACGTAGGTTCCTGGACTTAGGTATGGTTGAGTACCCCTAATTAACATTATTGGTGGCGTTAGATAGGTTTCACCACACCTCGTTAATATGCCCCTTGATGATGAATACCATTGATCAATGTAGACAGTTAATGCAGCCGAGCCGAAGCCGTATATGCCCCTAAGCGGCCCACAAAAAACTACGTTGTTGAAGCCAGCCTCGGCTAGGTTACGCTCAGCATGGTTAACTACAATTTTTAATAGTTCCTCATCCACGATGGGGGGTATTATCATTAGGGCGGTGGGCATGTTAACGCTCACTCAGCCTCTCCAGCACAGCAATTATACTTGAGTAGAACACCTCCCAGCGGCTCAAGGGTATGGCACTTATGCTGCTTAGGTCTAGGCCAGGCTCAGTTACGTAAATCTTAACATTATGCTGCTTAAGTATGCGGTAGGATGGGTAGCATACCGACCCATGCGGTGCAATGACAACATCGGCCCCCAATTCCACGCACCTCCTAGCCACCGTGGGTCTCTTGTTAACGCTTTGGAGGGCTGGGTTATCCTCAACGTGAATCACGCCCCTGCTGGTATCCACCAGCACCAACTTAGTTGCCCTTGAGAAAACCTCAACCCTATAATCATCATTAACGGTGGTGCACATTATCATAAATAGCCGGATGGGCTTGGCTTTATAAACCCTATTACCATTCAGTAACCTAGGCAGTTAAGTAATGCCAAATGCAACGGTTAGGTTTAGGGATGTGGATATTAGGGTTGAGGTTATTGAACTGCTTAGCCTAGTTAAGAAGTATGGTTCACTCAGTAAGGCTGCCAAGCTATTGAACATACCCTACTCAACAGCCTTCAGGCTGATTAGGGAGACTGAGGCCACCTTATCAGAGGCGTTAATTGAAGGTGTTAGGGGTGGTTCACGTGGTGGCTACAGTAGGTTAACGAGACTTGGTGAGGAGCTTCTCCTAACCTTTAAGGATGATGAATTTAAAGGTAGGCTCATAGTGGCCAGCAGCCATGATGAGCTACTTTCTAACTTAGTAGGTGATTACGCATCCATCACCTGGGTTGGCTCAGTGAATGGCTTATCAATGCTGCTGGTTAATAGGGCTCAGGTCGCCGGCATACACCTATCCTCAGTGTATGGAAGCAACCTAAATTTTCTAAAATCCCTAGGCGTCTTAGATGAGGTCACCTTGGTGAGGGGTTATGGTAGGGTGATTGGGATAGGGTATAGGCATAGCCTAGGTAAGTTAAACCTGAGGGACCTTGTTGGCAAAATTAAGAGGGGTAGGTTAGTGATGATTAAGAGGAACCCAGGTTCAGGAACCAGGATACTAAGCGAGGCATGGTTAAGGGAAATGGGTGTTAGTAATCCACCTGCAATCAGCAAAGTTGCCTGGACCCACGATGACGTAGCCAAGGCCATACTTAACGGCGAGGCTGACTACGGCTTCATAACGCAGTATCACGCAGATAAGTGGGGTCTAGAGTTCATTGAAGTGGCCAAGGAGGACTTCGATGTGGTGGTTAGGAGGGATTCCATGAATGAGGCAGAAGGGCTCATATACTCACTGAAGGGCCTAAGGGGCCTTAACATTAGGGGTTACATAATTGGTAAGGATATTGGCCAGGTAATTGAGTAAATCACATAGTAAACCAATAGGGTTACCGATTTCAGAAATAGTTAAGTTTATAAACACATAAATAATTTAGGTTAATATGAAGGCCTCCGAGTTGATAACCAATAAAAAACCGATAGTAGTTAAAGTTGGTTCCCCCGTTTCAGAGGCGGTTAGGCTAATGGCTGAAAATAACGTAGGGCTAGTTGTAGTGGTTAACTCCCCCGAGGACATGAGGGTTCTGGGGGTTATAAGTGAGAGGGATGTGATTAAGGCGATGGCTAAGGGTGTAGATATTAGTAGGGCCATGGTAGAGCAGGTAGGGACTATGGGCAACATAGCCACCGTTAAGTACTACGATGATGTGACTAAGATAGCCCAGTTGATGAATGAGAGGCGCATTAGACATGTGGTGGTTGTTGATGATGAAGGCAGGGTTATGGGGGTTGTGTCTATAAGGGACTTACTGAGGGAGAGCAACGCCATCAGTGAAATCGCAAAAATGCGCCCACGCCCACCTGTAAGGGAATAGAAAGTTATGGGTTAAATACGCTAAAACCTCTTAACGGCAGCCACCGTTAGGCTACGCCGTGATGCTAACACTAAGGCTCATACTGATTAACGCGGCATTGGAGCCAATACCCCCAGAGCTGAGGGGAAATAAGAGTGTTGTTAGGGTTGCTAGGAGACTTGGTAGGGACCCCAACTACATGCCCCTCGATAAGTCACTCCACTTCAAGGCCATGGGTGGGCTTAAGAATAAGGAGGGTAGGGGTAGGCCTGACATAGTCCACAAGTTCCTCTTGGATTCATTAAATAGCATACTGGCTATCAAGGGTATGTTGAACATTTACGTGCATACCGTGGATGGGAGGGTGATTGAGTTTGCACAGGGCGAGAGACCACCGCAAAATTACCTTAACTTCATCGGTTTAATGGAGCAGCTCTTTAAATATGGTTCAGTACCCCCAGGTGGCAAATGGCTAATTAGGCTCATTAATACGCCACTGGGTGACTTAGTTAGGTCGATGGGTGAGCCGTTGGTCATACTTCTCGAGAGGGATGGTGAACCAATTAAGGTTTCTGAACTGGCCAGGCTAATAGTTAAGCATGGTGGGGCTGTGGTGATGGTGGGTGGGATGCCGAGGGGTAGTGTGTGTGGTGAGGCCAGGTCACTTGCAAGCAAGGTCTTTAGCCTAGCCGGTGGGTTACCGTTGACGACGAGCCATGTCGTTAACTCAGTACTGGTCTCCATAGAATCTGAACTGGGGTTAATCTAGGGTGAGAATGGCCAGCGGCTTAGATGGTTTCAGCCACTAGCTTAAGGCTATCCTTATCCAGCTTCTTAAGGTCAATCTCATACACGTTATCATGCACATCAATTAACGTTAGCCTGCTGTCCATGAGTATCACGTTTCTTCTACCCCTTGTCCTAACCGTAACCTCACCATAGTTGGTTACCAGGCGCCACTCCAGTTCATCACCCTTGACGTCAATCCCCTTAATGCTTAAGGTCATTGGTTTAAAGTTGTTCAGCTTTATCGCCTCCTCAAGCAGCTTAACGGACTCTGGGTCAAGTTTCCTATAGTTGCTTATCATGAACCTCTCCCTACCATCCCTATCGTAGAGTATGACGTACTCGGGCTGGGATATTGGGAACGGTAACTTGGGTTTAAGGTCACTGTACACTTCCCCATTAACCATGAGCGTCACCAAGCTCCTCCTGCTACCTGGCCTAACCTTAACCTTAGCCTCACTGAGGTCGAGCACCACGTCCTTAACGTAATCGGCCAGCGTTAAGGCACCCTTATCATCCTCACTTTTAAGTAACCTTAACTCACCTGTGAATAACTCCAACTGATCCTTGAACATTTGGTAAAACGCCCCCCTCCTAGCTATCAACTCGGTTGGTTTCCCCTCCTCAATTATTTCACCATTAGCCATGACTATGACCCTATCGGCGCTCATAACCTCAACGAAGCTGTGGGTTACGAATATAGTGGTCCTACCCTTGGCTAGGTTCATTATTGCCCTGTAGACCTCGGCCTCATTAATCACGTCCAGGTTTGAGGTTGCCTCATCAAGTATGACGATGTCTGGCTGCTTGATAATGGCCCTAGCTATGGATATCCTTTGTCTCTGCCCACCTGAAAGGGATGAACCCCTCTCACCTAGGTTTGTGTCGTAGGCTAGTGGCAGTTGCATGATCTCGTCGTGGATCCTAGCCGCCTTACAGGCGGCGATGATCTCCCAGGGTTCAATCCTCCTACCGCTACCGTAGGCCACGTTGTAGGCTACGGTGTTGTCAAATAAGGCCACCTCCTGGGGGACGTATGCTACCCTTTCCCTAAGGTACTGTAGATCAATGTCCTTAATATTAACCCCATTAATTTTAATTTCCCCAGAGTCCACGTCGTACATCCTGAGCAGCAGCTTAGATAACGTAGTTTTGCCTGAACCACTCTTACCCACGACGGCAACCTTCTCGCCAACCTTTATTCTGAGGTTTATATTCTTCAACACGGGCGTGTACTTGTCGTAACTGAACCAGACATTACTAAACAGTATATCACCCTTCAGGTCAGGTTTCTTGGGGTGTTCAGGCTCCTTTACATCGGGTTCAGCCTCCATTATCTCCCTAAGCCTATCCCCTGAAGTTACGGCTTGCTGTATGAAGGGTATTATGTTGCTTAGGTTGTTTATGGGCCCGTAGAACTGGGCCATGTAGGACACGAAGGCCGTTAATGTACCTAGCTGTATTGTACCTGCAATAACCTGCTCACCCCCAAACCACCACATCATGACGGTTGACAGCGATGTTAATAGACCTAGGAATGGCCAATAACTGATGTTCATCTTAGTAACCTTGACTTGGGATTCGTAAAGCCTATTAAGCAGTTCATCAAGCCTATCCGATTCGTAATCCTCCTTGGCAAAGGATTTAATAACCATGTAGTTGGGTATTGTATCCGATAACGCACTAGTGACATCTGCGCTCCTCCTCCAATTCCTGTGGTATATCCTATGCGACTTCTTACGGTACCTGTAGACCATATAGGCTATTACTGGTGTGGGTAGTAGCACGAATAAGGCCAGTCTAACATCCATGGTGAACAGTATTACGCCTATACCGATCAGGGTTAGTAGGTTAACTATCAGCGTAGGTAGCCCCCAAACCATTAGCCATTGAGTATTACCTGCATCCGTTGTTAGCCTTGAGAGTATCCTACCCGTGGATATCCTATCTATGAACGAGGCCGAGAGTCTCATGGCATGCTTAAAGACCTTAGACCTTATGTCATTTACAACCCTCTGGCCAACCGTGTTGAGTATGTAGTTCTGCGCAATTGATAAAGCTGTGACGGCCACGTATGATCCTATTAATGTTAAGGTTAAGTCAATGAACAACTTCATTGAGTGTGTTTGCGTTAAAAACACATTGTCAATAAGTATCTTAAGTAGGTAGGGTGGGACTAGGTTAAGCATGGCGATGCTTATGGATAGTATAACACCTATGAGCATCTTATGCCAATACGGTCTCATGAAGTTAAGTAACCAAAGCAGAGTACTCCTAACGTTAGGCTTCCTCCTCTCCTCCCTAACTAGCGATAAACCCTCATAATGGCCATTACCGCTTAGGCGGCCATTGATTAAAATGGCCAATTTCCTAAAGTCATCAATAGGCCTCTTGGTGAAGTAAACCGCCTCAACCTCCTCACCACTCTTCTTAACCAGGATTAACTTACCTATACCCACACCATCTTCCACGTAGGCTCCCTTCAACTCACTTAGGTCGAAGCGATCCTCCCTCCCATCATACTTGATTACTATTTTGTCATCATTAGTTAAACATACCTCCGTGTCTTTGAACTTGAGCTCTTTATCTAAGTCGGAGATCGCCTTAAAGGCGCAATCCATAAATGGTTCTTAAGCGGTCAAGGGACTGGGTGTTAATAAACCCTTCCTCATAGGTTCATGGTAAAGCCGTTGTAGACACTTAAACTAAGGGGTAATAGATTATGGTATTATCAGTATTTAAATGCTCATAATAAATGTAATTACTTAAAACTATTAGCCATTAACCCCGGTATTGATTAAAGATTCAGCTTCATTAAGTATTAGGCTAGTGGGATCCTCAAGCCCCTTAACAACGCCTTCCTTTCTCATGCCTAATGCCTTGCGTATGCCCTGCAGTAGCCTACTCGGCTTAACCCTAACCAATGGCGCACCAGCCCTTATGATGAACCTATCCGTGTAGTAAGTTGTTGGGAAGTATGACACTGATGGGACACCGAGTAGCGCTGCCTCCACTGCGAATGTTGAACCCCCCGTTACCACAATTCTTGAGTAGTGGGCTAATTGTAAACCATCAACTGGTTTACTTGGTATTATCACAAGGCCCTTGTTTAATTCACCCTGGAATTTATCTTCAATCAGCCTCCTTTGATCAGGGTACCGGGGGAATACAATCACCTTCAACCCCTCCCTGAGGAGCATGCTAATGGCCTTAATGGCAATGCTGGCCTGCTCGCCATAGGTGTAGTAAGCTGCCTTACTCTCCTCAAACCTGAATACGGCGTAATCCTCACCATCCCTCAACCCAAGTTGCCTAACCTCACCCCAATTAGGCTTAAACCTGTAGACCCACATAACCTCAAAGACCCCATTAAAGAACTTAACCTTGCTCCCCTCACCATGGGGTATGTAGGCCATTATCTTCCTCCTAGGTATGGCAATAGGTGCAATGACCCTACTGGCGAGCGGTAACGTTAACTTATTGACATGGTAGGCGTGCGCGGTGTCCGTTAACGCTATTGATGGTTTACCTAACCCAAAGGCCACCCTAAAGGCCTCCGGTGAGGTCAACGATACGTGTACGTCGAAGTCCTTAACTAAGTCCAGTAGCCTTAGGCTCCTAGTAAGCCCATTAATCAACTTACTCCTAACATCGCCACCATGTTCCCCCTCACAATACCCACTTAGCCCATACATGCTTAGCACGTTAACCACATAGTCGTAGTTCCTACATGTTATGAGGAATCTATGCCCCCTGGCTGCACCCTCCAATGCCAGTATTGAGGCTATCCTAGCCTGCTTAGCCGTTAATGCATCGAACCAGATGAGCATTTGTGGGTTGACTCAGCTTAGCTATTAAGCTTTGACTACTTTTTAACTGCACTTACCGAGTAAGTCGATTAGGGTTAATACGTCCCTCGTCCTCCTGATGATGTAGGCTTTACACTTAATGGCTTCGTATGGGCTTGAATTAGTGGGTAGGTAGGAGCCATTTGGGTCGTAGAGGACGCCCACTATGCCGTACATTAATGCGCCCACGAAATCCTCCTGGATATTATCACCAACATGCGCGGCGACGTCGGGTACCCTATCCCCAACCAGTGAGTTGATCAGGGTCTCGAATATTATTGGGTGCGGCTTTGGGTAACCAACCTCATCCGAGAATACCCCGTAGTCTATGAACCTCCATAGCCCAAACCTGGTTAATAGGGCCCTTGAAACCCTACCTGGCCAGAAGATTACATTAGACACTATGCCCACTAACCAATCCTCCTCCTTAAGGATGCTGAATGCCTCCTCAACTCCCTCAATAACCTTAATGTTCTGGGAATTTATCACCGTGTCCGCTATCACGTTCTGCAGGTCGTTGACTAACCTGCTGGAGAAGGGTATACCATACCTTTGGTTAATCCTCTTAGCCAGCCTCCTAACATTCTCCATTGGTGGGGTGTAGAGTAAGTTCATTATCCTGCTGGACCTAACCTCCCTCTCCATTATCCTGTAGTACTCAGTGACCACGTTTGGGTCCACTGTGTAACCTATTTCACCGTAGTACTTGCCTATGGCTTCGCCAATCTCCCTAATTAACGCATCCCCATACTCAAGCACCGTTTGGTATACGTCGAACGTTATCACCTTGGTTCTTTCAGCCACAGTGAGCACTCAATGAACAGGTTTTTAAACTATCCATAATGATGGCCTATTGAACACATTGGCCAACCCCTCAAGGCTAACCCTACCCAGGGGCTTATGTAGATGCCTAACCTCAGAACCCCTGGGCTCCTCAAGAATAACCTCACCCACATAGCCCAGCAGCTTAGGCACCCCAGTCACTAACCCGCACCTAGTGCACCTAAGGAGCCCAACCCTCCCCGTTGATTCCAAATTGCCCCCGCACCTGGGGCATTTAGGGTTATTAACATCAACCTTACCCAGTAAGGCCACCCCACCCTCCATGTAGAGGTCAAGGTCCTTGGGACCAGGCCTTAAGCCACCATACGCCAGCAGGTACGTGGCCTTATCAAGCCTCTTAAAGCCATAGTGCCTATACGAGAACACCACCCCAGACGAAGCCTTAATTTCAAGGTTACCACCACTGATAACGGTGACACTACCCACATTACCTTCAATGTAGCCTGGTGTATATGGCTTATTGGCTATGTGCTTCATGTGATGCTCCGTGGCTTGGTTAGTCAGGTAGATTAACCACCTTGGCTCAACGTCAACCTCACTGGTTAATACAGTGGCGAAGTGAAGTAGGTGGTAGGGTGAGTCACCCCTAACCCCAAACACAACTGGGTCATTACCGTGGGGTTGTATTAAGGTGTAACCATCCCCGATGTTCTCGAAGGTTAATGGGGCTGTTGATGAATCAAGGGTCTCAACGATGCCAGTGGGTATGTTGGGCTTGGGCGTTGATTCCCCATAAGCCAACAGTTCAAAGGTTGAGTCTGTTGATAGATCAGCCATTACCGAGGCTAAGGCGCCTATGACACCCCTACCACCCCTGTGAACCACGCCCAGCCTCCTCATCCACCTAAGGGCCACGTCAATTGGTATAACGTCACTGATAGCCTTCCAGTATATCCAATGCTCAGAATTAGTGGTGGAGACCACTATACCCGGACTAGTCTTACCAACCCTACTGGAGTAGGCATTCACAGCCCACTCGGCTAATTCAACCGCCTCCCTAATGTCATCAACGTTAAGGCCCACTGAGACCGCTGCATTACCCCTAGTCTTAAATGGTATATTGGGGTTAAGCCTTATCAACCTGGGGTAGCCGACAACCCTCTCCTCACTCCTCGTCTTAATGAACTCTTTAAGCATGTTATACATAACGTAGGTTGTACACCCCTTATCGTACGTGTCCGTGTCGTCAATGCCAACCCAAACCAACAGCGACAACCACCGCTTGTCCTAAATCTGCATGGAGTTTTTAACCTAACTTTAAGGTGATTCTAGGTTAAATGAATGCGATACATAACCTCCCGATGGTCATAACCGCCCATATCACGCTCACTTCAATACCGCTGTTAACTTGAGACTAGGTATTTTTAGGAGGTACCACGGCCTAGTCTTAATGAGGCTTAGGCTAAACCCACCTGAGGTGATGGCGGTCATCAATGTGAGCCCTGAGTCGTTTTACCAGGGCAGCGTTAAATCCGGTGAAGCTGAACTGGTTAACTTTGCCGATAGGGCCCTTAAGGCTGGGGTTAGGGTATTTGACGTTGGTGGTATGTCCACGGCACCCTTTAAGAGGACTTGGGTGCCTGAGGATGTTGAGACCAGTAGGCTTAAGTGGGCTGTGGGTATCCTAAGGAGGGAGTTTGGGGATAGGGTTATCATATCGGTGGATACCTTCAGACCTAGAGTAGCCTCGGAGGTGGCTAGGTTGGGCATAGACATTATCAACGATGTAACTGGGTTAAGGTACGATAAAAGTTTAGGCGGGGTGGCTAGGGAGCATGGCCTCGCGATGATACTTTGTGCAAGGGAAAGGACACAAAGCACACTTAACCCTGTGGATGCCGTGATCAACGAGGCTAGGTGGAGTATCAATACAGCTGAGTCGATGGGGGTTTACGACTTGGTAATCGACCCCTGCATAGGTTTCCCACCCCTTGACAGGGATCAGAACCTTGAACCCAATAGGCAGGTAGCCAAGATGCGTTACGATGACTGGCCCTATAGGGACATATACGTGCTGGCTAACATACTAAGGATAAGGAGGGAACTAGGTAGGCCAATTTGCATTGGTGTATCCAGGAAGGGCTTCATAAGGGAACTACTGGGTGTTAACATGGAAGAGTCCATATGGGGTACATTAAGTCTCCACGCCTACCTAGCCTACGTCAACGTGGACTTAATTAGGGCTCATGATGCCGTTGAGACACTTCAAGCGGTGAAGATGATCGACATGGTTAAATCATGTGGTGGGGATTACTCAAGCTGTATTGAGACTATTAGAAAAGCTTATAAGGGTGGGGCCTAACTGGTGGATGTATGTCAATTAGTACTATTCAGGAATATAAGCGATATAGGGCTATTAAGCAGCTTAAGATGCTACGGGTGGTAAGGATGGCTAGGGAGGTTGCATTGGTGTCGGTGGCTGTAAGGCCACTGCCTGTTGATAAGGGGATTAAGGTGCAGGCAGTGAGAACTAGGGCCATATTGAACAGTCAGCGGGCTTAACCCGCCTTAAAGCCTAGACAGCGGTGCCATGCCCAGGTGCTCTGGGGACGTGGATACGGCTCAGGACCCTGCATGCGGCGTATATGCTTCATGATGCACCAAGGCGAGGCGTACATAAGCCTAAATCCTTACGGCTAAACCACTGCTTGAGCAGAAAAGTTTTATAAACCCGACGGGTGACGTAGGGATCTTAGAATGTCTTATTCTAACCAAACCGGTGGTGAGGATAATATTCCGCTTAAGGTAATTAAGGAGATAACGTTTAGTGTCCTTTCACCAGATGTTATACGAAAAATGTCGGTCATGGAGGTGACAACCTCCGAAACCTACGATGAGGCAGGTAACCCGGTTAAGGGTGGGTTAATGGATAGGAGGCTAGGGGTTGATGAACCAGAGGCCAGATGCGAGACCTGCGGTAATGACTGGAGAAGGTGCCCAGGGCATTTTGGTAGGATTGAGTTAACAAGGCCCGTTATCCACCCCGAGTTCGTTAAGCCCATATACGACATACTCAGGGCAACATGCCCTAACTGCGGTAGATTGAAGCTAACTGATGAGGAGTATAAGAGGTATTCAGAGAGGATTAAGAGACTTAGGAGGCATTGGAGGGTACTTGCCGATAGATTGATAACTAGGGTTAAGAAGAGGGCTGCCGCCAGGTCAACCTGCCCACACTGCGGTGCCCCGCAACCTAAGATTAAACTTGATAAACCATTCAAGTTCTACATAGAGTCAGAGGGCGGTAAGTTAACTAGACTTGACCCCATCAGGGTTAGGGAGTGGCTTGAGAAGATACCTGACGATGACCTTGAGTTACTTGGGTGGAATCCATCATTAGCCAGGCCTGAGTGGGCTGTTCTAACCGTTTTACCCGTTCCACCGCCTCAGGTTAGGCCATCCATACAGTTGCCCAGCGGCCAAACAAGCGCCGATGACCTAACCCATGCCTTAACGACTATACTTAGGTATAATGAGAAGCTTAGGAACGCCATAGAATCCGGCTCACCAACAACCTCAATACTTGACCTGTGGGATTCACTTCAGGCTAATGTAGCCACTTACATCGACAATGAGCTTCCAGGTGGAATCCAGGCTAGGCATAGGAGTAAGAGGCCGCTTAAGGGGATTGCGCAGAGGCTTAAGGGTAAGGAGGGCAGGTTCAGGGGTAGTTTATCCGGCAAGAGGGTTGAGTTCTCGGCCAGGACAGTGATCAGCCCAGATCCTAACCTAAGCATTAACGAGGTCGGCGTGCCCATGGACATAGCCAGGGAGTTGACGGTCGTTGAACCGGTCACTGAGTGGAACATTGACCTAATGAGGCAGTTGATAATTAATGGGCCTGAGACTTGGCCAGGGGCTAATAGGGTTATTACACCTGATGGTAAGAAGATTGAGCTTAAGGTGAGGAGGGATAGGAGTGAACTTGCCCAGCAGATCCAGCCTGGTTGGAAGGTCGAGAGGCACCTAATGGATGGAGACTACGTATTGTTTAACAGGCAACCCAGCCTACATAAAATGTCCATGATGTGCCACGTGGTTAAGGTCCTTCCAGGAAGGACCTTTAGGCTTCACCTGGCCGTGTGTCCGCCGTATAACGCAGACTTCGACGGCGATGAGATGAACCTTCACGTACCCCAAACCCCGGAGGCTAGGGCTGAGGCTAAGATGCTCATGCTTGTCCAAAACTTCATAATAACGCCTAGGTACGGTGGACCAATAATAGGAGCTAGGCAGGACTACATAAGCGGTGGTTACCTACTGGCCAGGAAAGGTAACGTCCTCACTAAGGATGCTGTTTCATACTTAATGGGCGCCGTTAGAGATGATGTTCAACTCGATGAACCAGCCATAATGCACCCCATTGAGCTTTGGACTGGGAAGCAAGTCATATCGGCATTACTACCAAGGGACTTCAACTTCACTCAGGCCACGGCGTTCAGGTCAACGTGCAAGGACCCATATAGGTGCGATACAGATGAATATATAGTGGTTGTTAATGGGTACCTAGCCACCGGTGTCCTGGATAAGAAGTCTATTGGCGCAGAGCAGGTTGATTCACTGCTGCATGTCCTAGTTAAGAGGTATGGTAACGAATTTGGTAGGAGGTGGATTGACTCAATGTTCAGGCTGATACTGAGGTTCATGGACATGAGGGGGTTCACCATGGCCTTGGATTCACTCAACCTACCTGAGGAAGCCATGAGGAGACTTGATGAAATCAAGGACATGTACATTAAGGAGGCCTACGAACTGCTGGACAGATACTATAAGGGTGCCCTTGAGGCTGAGCCTGGTAAGACAGTTGAGGAGACCCTGGAGGATAAGCTGGCCGAGACCCTGTCTAAGATAAGGGAGGAGGCGTCTAAGATAGTTGACGATTACATGAGTAAAGAGTCTGAGGTTTACATAATGGCTAAGTCGGGTGCTAGGGGTAGCCTACTGAACGCCGCTCAAATGACAGCAGCCCTCGGTCAGCAGACAATAAGGGGTGAGAGATTTAGGCGTGGGTTCACGGATAGGACGCTCTCGCACTTCCTGCCTGGGGATAAGGGGCCTGAGGCTAGGGGGTTTGTTAAGGGTAACTTCAGGGATGGCTTATCACCCATAGAGTACTTCTTCCACGCCGCGGGTGGTAGGGATGGGTTAGTTGAAACGGCGGTTAGGACATCGCAGAGTGGCTATGCCCAGAGGAGGCTCATTAACGCAATGCAAGACATCTACATCGCCTACGATGGAACTGTTAGGGATTCTCAAGACGCAATAATACAATTCAAGTATGGTGAGGATGGCATAGACGTCTCCAAGAGTGACCACGGCAAGTTAAACGTAGAGGACATAATTAGGAGGGTGGTGACAAGTGGCTGAGCAGTTCCTAAGTCAAGAGGAGGTTAAGGCCAGGATCGAGAGCCTTAGGGGGGTTTTACCGGCTAAACTGGTTAATGAACTACTCAACAGGTTAAGTAGTCTCAGGGTTTCGGGCAGGCAACTTGAGAGGGTCATGAAGGCTGTGGTGGCTGAGTACTACAAGTCCGTGGTTGACCCAGGGGAGGCTATAGGTATAGTCACCGCTCAAAGCGTTGGTGAGCCGTCAACGCAGATGATCCTAAGAACATTCCACTACGCCGGCTTAAGGGAATTCTCCATGGCCCTCGGTTTACCTAGGCTAATTGAGATCATCGATGCCAGGAGGAAGCCCCAGGTACCGAGGATGACCATTTACCTAAAGCCTGAGTACGCGCATAACGAGGAGAAGGCGCATGAGGTTGCTAAGAGGATTCAGACAATCACCATTGAGAACGTGGCCAAGAGTATTGACATAGATTACTTCAACTCAACGATAGTGGTAACCCTGGATGAGGATGCATTAAACTACAGGGGGTTAACGATTAATGATGTTAAGAAGGCCCTGGATAGGATTAAGGGTAAGACTGGTAAGGTCACCGTTGAGGGGAACACGATCAGTGTGACCGTTGAGGTTCAGGAGATATCGGCATTGAAGAGGATTAGGGATAAGATCCTGCAGACTAAGGTGGCTGGGATAAGGGGTATTAAGAAGGCTCTGGTTGTTAAGGAATCGGATGAGTATGTAATATACACTGAGGGCACTAACCTGGAGGCCGTACTACTACTGGATGAGGTCGACCCAATGAGGACAATATCCCACGATATACATGAGGTTGCTGAGGTCCTTGGCATTGAGGCCGCTAGGTCGATGATAATAAGGGAGCTTAAGGAGGTCCTAGATGCCCAAGGCCTTGATGTTGACGTGAGGCACCTTATGATGGTGGCTGATGTCATGACGTGGGACGGTAAGGTTAGGCAAATTGGGAGGCATGGAGTGGCTGGGCAGAAGGTTAGCCCATTGGCTAGAGCGGCCTTCGAGGTCACGGTTAAGAACCTGATCGAGGCGGCTTATAAGGGTGAGAGTGAGAGGTTCAGGGGTGTTGTTGAGAGTATAATATCAGGGAGGTATGTGCCTATTGGCACAGGTTACGTTGAGTTAATGCTTGAACACCCCTAAAACTCTATTAAATATAATTCACCGTCACTGGCGGTGATCCTCCTAACCTTACCCATGGTGTAGGCTAAGGCAACTAATGCGCAGACAGCGGCATCATGAACATCCCTATTGTTGGCAACGTCAAGCACCCTAATCCCCATTACCCTCGATAACTGGGTTAGGTTCAACCCAATCCACTTAAGCACACTCGTCGGGTGGGTTTCAATAACCTTAACCCCCATGTCCTCGAGCCTGGACTTAATCCTAACCGCCCTCTCACTAAGCTTAATCATCCAGGGCCAGTTGGCTGGCATAACCCTAAGCCCCAGTTTAAGCATAGCCCTATCCAAATCCCTATACCTACCGGGTCCACTCAATGGGGCATCGATGGCAACCACATCAACACCACTCAAGGTGCTGATTATTTCATCATCGGTGGCGACCAACATACCCCTCAATAGGTCATTCCGAACCACAGCTACCCCACTCTTCCTAACCACCGATAGGTCAATTCCCCCTACTGCTATTTCTGCTGGCCTTGACACTGCCTAACTAACTCCTCATACTTCCTCTTAATCTCCTCAAACTCAGCCCTCTGTGCCTTTAGGCGTTCAGCCTCCTCATCAAGCTTCTCCTTAAGTTCAACTAGCATGCTCTCCCTAACTACCAGGGTCCTCTGGTAGTTGATCAACTCCCTCTCCCTCTCCAGTAATCTCCTCTCCCACTCAGCCAGCCTCCTCTCCTCCTCCGTTAACCTAACAATAAGTGGCTCTAACTTACCCTCCAGTTCCTTTCTCCTGTTCTCCAGTTCACTTTTAACGGTCTCCAGTTCCTTCTCCTTCCTACTCAACTCCTCCCTATAGCTGTTTAACTTGGCCTCCAGTTCACTAAGTTCCTTAGCTCTCCTCTCCCATTCAGCGGCCAGCTTATTGACCTGCTCCTCCTTAGCCTTAACCTGGCTCTCCCTATTAGCCAATTCCTGTAGCCTATTCTTAATCTCCTCCTCCTTCCTCTCCAGCTCCTTAAGTCTCTCTGCATTGGCCTCAATCCTAGCGGCCTCAAGCTGCAGTCTTGCCTCAAGGTTCTTCAGGTTTATCTCCTGTTCCCTAAGCTTGGCCTCCCTTTCCTGAATATCCTTAAGGGCCTTCTCGTAGTTAGCCAGCCTACTGATTAACTCATTCATCGCATTACCCATTCCACTTGAAAGGTTTGATAGGTCGTTCATTAACCTGGAGGCTGCCTCAACCCTCCTCTTCTCCTCCTCTAACGCCGCCTCAACCTTACTTAACTCCTCCTCCCTCCTCTTAAGGTTCTCCTCCCTAACCTTAAGTTCACTCTCCTTGTTAGCAAGTTCAATTAGCCTTGCCTCAAGTTCCCTCTGCCTATTAATAGCCTCATCACTGGCCGCCTGCAGCCTAGTGGCCACCTGCTCTATCTTGGAGAATTGATCAAGCAGTTGGCTTGACCTTTGGGAAACATCACTCAACTTGCCATCGATGGCACTCATCATGTTTAGGCCGCCCTCAAGGCCCTTACTAAGGTCATTGACCCTTGCGATTAGGCTATTCGCGGCGTCCTCCATAACCTTACTCAACTGCTCAACCCTACCAAGTAGCGCTGATATGGCGTTGATGTAGCTGTCCGTGGTTTGGGAGAACCTTTGGTATAGTTCATTAATATCACTGATCCTCTTATCCTGGGCTGATACTATGTCCCTAACTATGTTACCTAGGTCTTGAATAGCCTTACTGAGCCTTGTAACCTCACCACCAATGCCCTGCACCATCCCCCTTATATTGCCTAACTCACCCAGTAATGCCTGCTGTTGCCTGTTAAGGTTATCAATACCTGCTGCAATCTGATCAATCCTCTGCATGGCACTCTGCTGCTCCTTTTTACCGCCAAACAGCGACATGAATACATTATTTTTTGTTGATTATTTTAAACTTATCGCTTAACACCATTAACATATGAAGGAGGTAAGTAAGGTGGGTTACATGGTTTGTCGTTAATACGCTAAACCGGTTTAAAACCCCAGCCAAGCAGCATGGATTATGGATGCGCCTAATCAACGCTACATAAGTAGGTTCATATATTACGCCGCCCTGGGCATACCGAGGATCGACATTGAGAGGTGGAGGTTGAGTATTGTTGGCGAGGTGGAGAGGCCACTTGAATTCACCTATAGTGAATTGATATCAATGATTAACGTTAAGTATGTTAGGGACTTTCACTGCGTGACCGGTTGGTCAGTTAGGGATGTGGAGTGGGAGGGTGTTAGGATTAGGGACCTAGCCAGCATGGTCGGTGTGAGGAATGATGCCAAGTGGGTTGTTTTCCGGTCAGCAGACGGCTACGAGAGCGTGGTACCTGCGGAGGATGCGTTAAGTGAGGATGCAATAATAGCCCTCAGGATGAATGGAAAGCCCCTGGACTTGAGGTCAGGCTACCCGGCAAGACCATTCATACCGCATTTATACGGTTGGAAGAGCGCCAAGTGGCTAACCACAATAGAATTCACAAAGCAATACAGGGACGGGTACTGGGAGGCAATGGGATACCACGAAAGAGGCAACGTACACCTAGAGGAAAGATTCAAAGGCATGGAGGGAACACACACGGGAAAGACAAGGAGGGTTATTGCTTAAAATCAACCTTAAGTTAAGGTTGGTTTAAAAGTGAGATTAGTAACCGGGGTTTATGAGCAAGCCCCTGGGAATCCTCATCTTAACCTTACTAGCCACTGCAATGGCATCCGTGGTTAATGCCCATGCGTAGATTGGCATCTTTGGGTTAACCTAAGCCAGATGGAAGTTTGCAGTGGCACCTGGGAATGCCACCTATATTCTGAAGATACTCGGCACTGCGAGTAGATGCGTTTACAGGGAGGCCTATGTGTTAACGTACCAACCCCTGGTTAATGAACTTGCTAACTTAGTTAACGTGGGGTTGAGGTTTACGTAGTCCTCCTCAGTAATGTGTACTGTGGCGTACCTAAGGGTGAATGACTAGCCGTAAATAAGCTCGTTGAATCCAAGGTTCACGTATTGTTTAATTATGCATACGGCTTTGTTCTTAGTGCGTTGAAAGACGCCTTTAGGTGATTACACATGTTAAATTCATTAAGACTACTCAATGCGGTAAGCAACCACCAATAAAAACCTGGCGGGCCCGGTGGGATTCGAACCCACGACCTACGGGTTAAGAGCCCGCCGCTCTGGCCAGGCTGAGCTACGGGCCCTGTCGTTGATCATTAATAATGGGTTTATAAGGTTTTGCCCTCGGTTAATCAGTGGCTTTACCATGGTGTAGATTCCCTTAAAAGTTATAAAGCCTTATCGAGCGACCTACCCGTGAGGTTGATTGTAGTTGCGGTTCCTGGTGCGGGTAAGACAACCATACTTAGGATTGTCAAGGAGAAGCTCCCCGATGTAACAGTGGTTAATTACGGCGACTACATGCTTGACGTGGCTAAGAGGCGGTATGGTATAAGTCATAGGGATGAGATGAGGAGGAAGCTCCCACTTAATGACTACAGGAGGGTTCAGGAGATTGCCGCTGAGGAGATAGCCAAGATACCGGGTGACGTGTTGATAGATACCCACGCAGCCATTAAAATGCATGGCGGCTTTTATCCAGGCTTACCTGGTAGGATTATTGAGAGGCTGATGCCGGACGCCATAGTTGTCCTGGAGTTCAACCCAATGGACATAATAGAGAGGAGGATGAAGGATGAGGCGCTTAGAATTAGGGAGAAGGAGACCCCTCAGGAAATTGAATTGCACCAAATGGCGAATAGGTACTACGCCTTCGCAGCTGCCAATGAGGCGGAGTGCCCGGTCTTTATCCTAGACTTCCACAATAGGGTCCAGGAGAGGCCATTCCAACACGCTGAGGAGGCGGCAACCTTCATAGTGGACTTAATAGTGAAGAATAGGCAGGGCAGCCTAGTGGCGTAACATCTCTAGTTACCCAAGGTGTGGCGCTGTTTAAGTGTTAAATTAATAAAATGCGGTAAGGCTTATATTAACGTGCATGTTGATGAGAGGAGGCTTGTGATAGCATCCGGCATAGTGCTTGGTGAGGATTTGGAAGATGGCATTGGGGTTAGGTTAAGTGAGCTAAGGCAAGCCTTATCAAGGAGGATAAGCGACCCAGATGCCGTAATCACTAAACTTGCTGGGGAAGGTTTACTGAGACTTGAGAGAGTTGGAGGGGGCTACAGGGTTATTATCAAGTATATGCCTGAGGTTAGGGGCATATACAGCTTCATCATAAACCCCACGGTTACCACTGATGATTTCGTGAGGGAGTTGAACAATGCCATAACCAAGTACGCTAACCCAGCCACAGGCTATGCGGACCTTGGACTCGTGGTGAGGCAGGTATGTGGTAAGTTGGGGATTAGTGAGTCTGAGTTTGATCAAATGCTTATTAGGGTCTTAAGGGCTAATGGAAGGAGGTACGTGCTGAGCTATGGGGGTTCGCATAGGGTTAAGGTTGGTTCAGGGTACTATGGCCTGATCAAGGTGGTTTCATGATGCAGAGTAGGTTACTCGCAACCCCGGAGAGGGCCAGTACGCTCCTAGGCCCCTCCTGGAGGGCTGTTAAGAGGAGGGTGCTTGAGATGATTGACGGTTACCAGTTGATAACACTGGTGGGTAGGGCTGGGTCAGGGAAGACCCACATGGCACTCAACCTATGTAAGGAGCTTAAGGCGAGTTGGCTCTGTATGTACCTGGATGCGGCTCAATTGGGTGATAAGAGGCTTGGCCAATTAATCAGCACCGCGGTTAGGGATAATGAGGACTCAATAAGGGGCGTGATGAAGCTGGGTAAGTCTAGGAAACTTGACAGCGCCTTGTCAAGGTTCATTAAACTCGGCATCAACGAATTAACAACCGCCGCCTACAATTACCCAATAGACTTCTTAACCATGCTCCACAATCTAACATTGGCAGTGGGTTTAAGGGGGCTGGTCCTGGTTATTGATGAGGGTGCCTTATCCCAGGATGACCAATACATAGGGGCCTTCACCACGGCTATACATGCGCTTAGGAATATTATGCCCAAGTTAAGTGGATTAAGGTTAATATTAACCATGCTCCCGGATGTGGTGGATTACATAGCTAAAAATGACCCACCCCTCTTCGAAATACTAAGCATGGGTGTTGTCAACCTACCAGACTACGTAACGGAGGAGGATTTGAAGGAGGTGGCCAGGGCCTATAACCTTAGTGGCGAATTAATCGAGTTGATTAAGTCCAGTAACTTAACCATGAGGCAGGTTATGTGCATAGCCGAATTTAAGGATCTGCAGAAGTGTGGTCTTCAAAGTGAGGTTGAGGTCACCATTACCTGAGGGGGAATACTTTAAGTTAACTATGAGGAAGTATTTTACCTAATTCACTTATAAGGGTTCCAGGCATGAGTATAATTAAGCATGTCATCAGTGTTGTCGCTAGTCTTAACCATGGTGTCCGGCCAGGGAATTAAGGTCATTGTGAACAGGGATTTACCGAAGATAGAGGTCAATGGCTCAACCTTCGGCGGATACGCAGCGGGGGACTTGGTGACACTCCCAGTGCCAATGGCGGAGGCGTTGATTAAACGCGGCTACGCATCCCTAACTCAACAGGACCTGGTGACGCTGGATGATGTTAAGAGGGCCCATTGGGTTGAGGGTAAGGAGTCCAGTGAGTTAACGAAGCTGGATAAGCTCTTCTACGTTAAGGCTAGGTTAAGCGCATTAAGCAATGGACAGGGGGATTCGAGGGAGTTGATGACTGCCTTAAGGGACCTGGTCTCCGTTAGGCTAAGGAAGATACTAAGCATGATTAGCGTATCACCAACCGGCCTACCTCAGGAGGTCATGGATAAATTAACCATTGAGGAGGAGATTCTCGTCAAGGAGTTGACCAGGGTCATTAACCCATGGTTCAGTAGGGTGATTGGGGGTGGGCAGTGAGGAATTAATCCAGTTGGGTAGGGATGAACTGGTTAATAGGTTCACTAGGTTTTTGAAGCAGATTGAGAAGTACGATGAGGAACTTAGCTTAGCCATAGTAAATAGGAGGAGGTCGCTTATAATAGACTTCAACGACCTCCTCCTATACGATAAGCAACTTGCCGATTACCTAATGGAAAAGCCAAGCATCGTCATCGACAGTGCCTCCGAGGCTGTCGGCGAATTGATTAGGGAGAAGGATCCTGAGTACGCCAGTCAGGTGGCTAAGTTCTATGCCAGGTTTAGGCTTAGCCCAATTGACAGGATGAGCATAAGGAGGCTTAGGAGTGAGCACCTGGGTAGGTTCGTCTCCATTGAGGGTATTGTGCTTAGGCAAACACCACCAATGCATTACGTTAGGGTCGCTAAGTTTAGGTGTAATCAATGCGGCTACGAGGTCACGGTAACCACGGACACGTACTCATCACTACAACCACCCAAGAAGTGCCCCCAGTGCGGTGCAGTAAACTCAATGATGTTCGTAACTGACGAGTCCATCATAGCGGATTGGCAGAAGATACTTGTCCAGGAGAAGCCTGAGGAGACGCCCTCTGGGCAATTGCCCAGGAGTATTGAGGCGGTTTTAACGGATGACTTGGTGGATACGGTTAAACCTGGGGATAGGGTTATGCTCAGTGGCGTGCTTGAAATAAACCTATTCGAGCCCAGGAGGGGTAAGTTACCAGTCTTCTCAAGGCTCATAAACGTCAACTACGTTGAGAGCCTACAGAAGGAGTTCGCTGAGATAGAGATCACGCCCCAGGATGAGCAGGAGATCAGGAGGCTGGCCATGCAGCCTGACGTTAGGGATAGGATAATAGCCTCAATAGCCCCATCAATATATGGACTTGACGATATTAAGGAAGCCATAGCCTGCCTACTCTTCGGTGGTGTACCTAAGGAGCTGCCTGATGGAACCAGGATAAGGGGGGATGTCCACGTGCTGCTTGTGGGTGATCCAGGCACTGCGAAATCGCAGTTACTCAAGTACGTGGCTAGGATAGCCCCCAGGGCGGTCTACACCACGGGTAAGGGTTCAACGGCCGCTGGGCTTACGGCTGCAGTGGTTAGGGATGGTTTAACCGGTGAGTTTTACCTTGAGGCGGGTGCCCTGGTGCTGGCTGATATGGGGGTTGCCGTGGTTGATGAGATTGATAAGATGGACGCCAAGGATAGGGTGGCCATGCATGAGGCCATGGAGCAGCAGACGGTCTCAATAGCTAAGGCCGGCATACTGGCCACCTTGAACGCCAGGGCCTCTGTTTTGGCTGCAGCTAACCCGGCCTTTGGCAGATACCTACCCAACAGGACTGTCGCGGAGAACGTGGATTTACCTGTCACGTTACTTTCAAGGTTTGACCTAATATTCATAATTAGGGATGAGCCCAATGCCGATAGGGATAAGGCAGTGGCCGAGCATGTGACCAAGCTACACGCTGGTGAAGTTACTCAGGGGTTCAGAAACATGATTAAGGTTGACCTACTTAGGAAATACATAGCCTACGCCAGGAAGTACATTAAACCCGTGCTAACCCCAGAGGCTAGGGATAGGATAGTCGGCTTCTACACCCAGATGAGGGCTAGGTCAGTTCAGGAGGCTGGTTCACCAGTAGCCATAACCGCCAGACAGCTTGAGGCCCTGATCAGGTTAACAGAGGCTGAGGCTAAGATGAGGCTGAGCAGCATAGCCACCGCTGAGGATGCGGAAAGGGCCATCAGGCTCTTCATGAAGTTCCTCCAGAGCGTCGGCATTGACATGGAGACCGGTAACATAGACATTGACGTTATCATGACTGGGAAACCCAGGAGTCAACAGGAGAAGATTGCACTATTAATGAGCCTAATAACTAAACTGGAGCAGATTAACAACAACAAACCCATTAAGGTTGAGGAGCTTTACAAGGAGGCTGAGAATGAGGGCTTGGATAGGGCTACCGTGGATAAGATACTGAGCATACTTAAGAGTAACGGTGAAGTCTACATGCCTAAGCAGGGCTACATAAAGAGGACAACCGCCTAGTTAAGCATCATTTCGGATGGACGTTTAGTCAGCCGGTACGTGAATACTTCACCACTCCGTCACGAGGGCTCTCATCACTGGTATTCATTAGGTTAACCATGTTTAAAACGTTTCCTCAAGCAAACATGGTCACCTCCTGTATGAGCCTAGGGTCATTAAGGCCACGTGAACCTTACCATTATAGAACCTGGTCTTAACACCATTAGCCCTAAGCACCGCGTCAACGTAATCGCTCGTTAATGATGCCGGGTTAACCCTCTTTGAGGCCATTATGAAGCTCTCCGCGTACATGAATGAGGGTACCCAGACCTGATACTCGGTTACAATTGGGAACGTTAACTTAACCATGTCGTAGACAGCGTTGTACTCCTTCGGGAATAGGAAGCTTGAACCAGCCTGCACAACAAACACGCCATTATCGTTAAGTAGCCTGTGGATACCGTTAATTACATCCATGGAGTAGACCCTGGCCCCAACCTCAGGTCCATAGGGGTCTGTTAAATCCATGATGACTACGTCGAACCTCTCCCCAGTTGACACAGCCCCCTTGACGTAATCCACGGCATCCTGGTAAACCTCCCTAACCCTAGGATCCCTGAAGGAGTCCGCGTGGAACTCCCTGAGGTACTCCTTAATGTACTTAATCAACTCGTAGTCTATATCAACGGTGACCACCTCATTAACGCCACTGTACTTAACCACCTCCCTTAAGGCTGCACCCTCGCCTGTACCCAGTATCAGCACCCTGGTTGGGTTACCGTGGGTTACCATTGCTGGGTGTACGAGGGATTCATGGTAAATGTACTCATCCAGCTGCGCAGATTGGAGTATGCCATCGAGGAACAGCGCCTTACCGAAGTCCTCCAATTCAACTATGAGTACATGCTGATACCTGGTCCTTTCATTAACCAAAACCCTCCTAACACCCATGTAGGCCCATGTATTTGGGGCTATGTATTGGGCGCATTGAAGTGAACTTCGAATAACATAGTCATTATCCATGGGTTAGGGCTGAGTTGTTTAGCTTTTAACGTTATTTGGTACCCAATTAAATAAATCAATTCTCTCCGAGTTAAGGGTATTGGCCGAAAACAAATACCACGTTGAATGAATGCGGAACTTAGTTAACATGAGGGAGACTGATTCGCCATACGGTTAATAGGGGATGACAGGTTCATGATAATGGGTGGGCAAACCTTGCCATTCATGGCGGGTTGCTTCATTACGTAGGTTAGGTTTATTAACTTTGGTTTTGATGCTTTGTTTGGTGCCTCGTGGGTGCCCTCCCCTGGTGAATTTGCTGAAGATGGGGAGCGGGGGTCGACTTCAGCCGGGATGCCGGGGGAGGGTGTCTACGAGGTTGAATTCAAAAACACGAGAACAAATGTGATCCGTCTTCTTCCAAATGGTTTTCAAGAGAGGAAGTTGAGGAGGTTGGCGAA
>Ga0081474_116734_pt1 | contig 46256 bp, 51 predicted proteins | sample OneHunmetagenome_2_FD_70978 | JGI IMG/M metagenome (GOLD analysis project Ga0081474, IMG submission 70978) | Ferrous microbial mat communities from One Hundred Spring Plain, Yellowstone National Park, USA v2 (version 2) | ecosystem: Environmental > Aquatic > Non-marine Saline and Alkaline >... | reverse complement strand
CCCCAGGTAATTTAATGAAGAGGGCTGTTGACGCGTTCGACGGAATAATTGGTTGGTTAACCTACTTTGGTTATTCATACTCAATGAATAACCTGAGGGATTTCGATGAGATCCTAAGGGCTGCCTCATTATTGGCTCTTGATGAATTGAAAAACCTTGCATCAACATTTAAGAGCACTAGGTATGCCATCATCCTTAGAACACTTGCCCAAGGACCAGCACCATGGAGAGTGATCAAGCATAGGCTTGAGGATTATGAGGGAAGGAGTATAAACCCGGCCACGGTGTCACAATTATTAAGTACATTGGTTAAATTGGGAATCATTGAGGAGAGGGACGGTGAGTATGTCATAAGCGACCCCGTTTATAGATTGGCTGCTGGGCAATTATGAGGCTTCCTGCCTCATAATCGTTCCTGTGAAAAATGCTTTTAAATTAAGCATTATGGCGTGATGTGATGAGTAAAGCAAAAACTGTGAGTAAGGCTGAGACTAAGGTGGTTACCCCTACACCATTGGGCATTCCTATCGATGTGAGGATTACGCAGTGGGTTGCCATACTCTCGGCGATTGTTTCCTTCACGGCATTAGCCTATTACCTAAGGCTTTACCCAGTACTCCTATATGGCTGGTACATAAACGAGTTCGACCCATACATAAGGTTCTTCATGACTGAGCAAATGCTTAAGTACGGCACGATTAAGGGGCTGCTTTGGTGGTTGCACAAGGGTTATGGCGTCGTATTCACGCATTTCTGGTACCCCTGGGGTGCTAATTGGACGATCATACTATCGCCAGGTGTATCCTGGCTAGGCGTCCTAGCCTACAAGGTGCTCTCCCACCTGGGCTTTGACCTATTGCAATCAGTTGTATTATTGCCCGCCATTGCCAATGCCGCCGTGGTTCCAGCCATGTTTTACCTGGGTTATAGGCTTGGTGGTAAGTATGTAGGCCTACTGGCTGCCCTATGGTCTGTTTTCACGACGATGTTCCTGCAGAGGGGTACGGCGGGCTGGTTCGCTGATGCTCCATTGTTTCAATTCTTCGCAACCCTAGGTCTCGCCTTCTACATAGAATCACTCAGTAGGAGGGATAATTATTGGTTATTATTTGCGATCCTTTCGGCATTGCTTAACGGCATAAATGTGTGGACCTGGGGCTCCTATGTATTTCTATGGAATTTCTACGGACTGTTCACAATAGTGATACTACTCTATTTATTAATCAAGATAGCCAGGAGACAAAACCTACCCTTTGCTGCTGATAGGCTTATCATGACATACGTGATAGTTGATTTAGGGTTCTCCGCCTTTATAATTACGACGCCGAGGTACGGTTTCCACACGTTGGTGTCAGGCATGGGTGGTATGGCTAATGCCGCACTGCTGTTCTCGATAATTGCGTATCTCCTCATTAAATTATACCCAAGATTCCCGAGAATAATGACCACGGTGGTTAGGTATTTCCTCATGGCTTTGGTCGTCGCCGTAATCGTTGTCATAGGGCTTAGTTTCACCTCAATAGGGGGTAAATTCCTGGGAGCGTTGGCGCCCCTCGCCAGAAGTGCCATTGTGCAGAGCGTCGCTGAACACTCCCCATCATCATTACAGCAAAGCATTTATAACGTATCGATAACATTACCCTTCGTAATATACACGATATTATTATCGATAATGTCACTATCATTACCCGCGGTATTGATAAGCCTTGGATCCTTAGCCGCCGCCTACTTCGCGTCATCAGAGGTATGGTTATTCATGGTACTGGGCGTATTCTGGATACCTGCGGCAGCCTACGGCTTCGTTAAACTAGCCGAGCTTACACTAAGTAGGCGCGCCATGACTGGCTTGTCAATAACGGCATTGCTTGGTGTTGTTTTAGCAATAGCCCTAATAATCAACATACAACCCGCGTTATCCATGTCAATAATGCCCCAGCAAATAGTTAGTACAGTTACGCCACCATTCCCAACACCTGACTGGCTTGATGCACTCCAGTGGTTGGCCTATAATACCCCACCAAATGCCACTGTACTTTCATGGTGGGATTATGGCTATTGGACAGCAATAATTGGTAATAGGACGAGCCTCGCGGATAACTCCACAGTAAATAGTACGCAGATAGCCCTTATAGGGAATTTCTTCATGTCCAACCCCTACAATTACACGGGTGTTTTAGATAAATTAAATGAGCTACACGACCCGCAGTACATATTGATATTCGAGCCATACTACGTCTATGGACCCATAAATGCCACAGGCACTGGCCCAATGTGCGTGCTTATTCCTGAGTACCCAGCCGGTGGCGATTTCGCGAAGAGCTACTGGATGGCTAGGATAGCTGGGTATTCAACCAATTACATAGCCAACACATTCATATCACCGGCGCAAATAGGTGGATCAACGATCTATGTACCCTACGCAAACAACACATTCTACGCAGCCTATAACGTAACACTGTACAGCCTAATGTTTAATTCCGAAGTGGTTAGTTCATCGTACACGGTATGGGCAACCTGCCTAAGGAATGGTATACCTGCATATTGGATATTCGAGGGAATACCAACAATTATGCCGGGGGCTGGTGGGGCATCCTTTAAGCTAGCCTACATTGGTTTACCTGGGTATGAGGGACCCGTGACTCCCTGGTATTACCTGGTTTACCCGCCACCATGGGCTCAGTTAGTTTATGTCTCCAGGCCCTATGGTTGGGTGATTATTTACAAGATTAATTACAGCTTGTTAAGAGCCCTGGCTGAAAACCAGACCCTACCTAGTTCCTGAGCCTTGACTTGAGTTTTGTTTGTGACTTACGAGTATTGCGTTAATAATGTCCTGGCTTAGCCTGATTTCGCCACTCATTATCTTCATTAATAATCTATACCTGCCATATTTATCGTCTGGAGAGAACTTCGGTGGGTGTGGGATTTCGAGTTCGCCGCCGCAGTATGGACACCTATCCTTCCTCATTGTGTATCTACCGCAATTTTTGCACCTCCTCAATATCGAATCCATTGATTACTCACCTATCCTTGTGAAGCTAGCCTCACCACCCCTCTTCTTAATCTCCGTGGTTATGAGATTAACAACGTCCTTCAACACCAATTCAAGCTTCTTGGGATCCTTACCAACAATATCTATCCTATACCTAGGTGGGCCTATTGTGTATATTCTAACGCCATCAACACCCTCCTTCCTAGCCAAATCCATAGCCTTCAATAAGACCTCCCTAACGTGCCTAACACCGTCTGGTTTAATGCTTATTATCCTAATAATGCCCGAAATTTCTGTTGACTCGACCTCAATCCTCTCCTTGGCAACTTCGTTGATCGCGTTTATGACATCATCACTAAGCCCCAACTTCCTTAAGTCACCTGCCCCATGCTTAGCCGCATTCTCGAATATCGATAGGAAATCACCGTAGTAATCCTCGAGCTTCCAACCAAAATCCTGTAATGCCTTATCGAGGGGCATATTCAGTTTCTTAGCAACTAACTCGAGGAGCTTCACGCCCTTCAACGTCCTCTTCCACTTGGCTAACTTCTCCCTCTTCTCCTCCTCCCTAACCTTCCTAAGCGAGACGTCAATAAGCCTCCTACGCGCATCGACCCTAATAACCCTAAAAACGGTCTTCTGCCCCAATCTTAGGTAGTCCTTTATGTCGTGGAACCAGGATTGAACCACCTCATTGATTGGCGCATAGGCTTCTAAACCACCATATTCATCAAGGAGTACGTAGGCTCCATGCTCCAGGATCCTGTACACAGTGCCTATCACGAGGTCACCTATGTCCGGCAGCTCCTTCCTAGAAATTCTGACAGATAGAACGTTCTTCCTAATCTCATCCACCTTATCCTCCCTCTTGCTCATTGCCTATGGTGATTATGGACAGAATTTATACCTTTTTCGTCAATTAACCTCGACATCGTCTAATTAATCATAAAATCAATGCATGATACCCAGGACGCAGGCTGCACTTACCTAGTAACAAAACTATGTCCTCAAACGTTACTTACTAATTAGATAGATATTAAGAGGGCCTAGTCGTATGTCGCCACGATTGTGGCGCCAACGATCCTACCCTTACCTCCGGTGGGCTCTATCAATACGTTACCGCAGACTAGGCACCTAACAACCATGGCTGGTCTATCGAAAACCACCTGTTCATTACCACAGTTGTTACATCTAACCCTCAGGAACTTTGAGCGTGGTCTCGGTACAAGGACTGATCGCCAGTTTGTGGGCATTATTATCACCTCGTTTCAGCCAACTCAACCTTCTTCAACCTGCCCAGCGGCTTCATTATTACGTAACCGCACTGTCTGCACTGTAGCTTGACCACTATCTTCTTCGTGGTCTTAGAGAATCTCTTCTGCTTGGGTTTCCTGCTTGAGCCATAACCCTTGAGCTTCCTCAAATACCTCCTCTGCCCCTCAGCTAGGTTCCTCCTCTTCCCATGGCTATATATGGTGACCGTGTGGTCCGTGTACGTATTACACCTCGGGCAATACACCCTAACAACCTTTGGGAACTTCACGATATACGTGAGGTAAAACCCCCTTTTATACTTTTACCTCAGCATATTTAACGAATAACATCAACAACACCTCTACGCATTAATTCCTCAGCATCAGTCCTAGGTAGCACCACTAAATCAAACTGCGAGAACGGGCCTAGTGACACCAGGCGAACGCTGTAGAGAGTTGGGAACCCCTTCTTAAAGGAGACTATTGATAACCCCTCAGCCTTGCTTTCACGTGCCTCGGCAACCCTTAACTCCAGGAATGGTATTAGAAACCTTCTTTCCTCGATAAATAATAATTCCTGGGGAATATCCTTACCCACCTGGTAATACCTCATTATCTTCTCAATCCTCCTCCTAACAAGCGATGCCAATGCCTCCCTAACCATGTTTCTCATGGATTCGAGTAATTCCTTATCGAGTACATTACCACCTATGGATAACCTATTATTAATTTCTTGGATTAATTGGGCATATGACTCATATGGTGGTTTTTGAAGATCCTCGGTGCTCGTCTCCGTCCTCACTAAATCGAGTAGTCTCTTTAGTGTGTCGCTAATCAACGAGCTCACCCCAATTAGTCATTACTAGGTAGATACCTATGTATGTGGGCACCTTAATGACACTACCCTCATCACCAACCACATCCTCGCCCAAAACCCTCCTCACAGGTAACTTCTTAATTAACCTAAGCGTTAATGAACCCTTCCTGAACTGTATCGCCTTATCGATTACGTACTCAACACCCCTCTCCAAATCGCTTGGGGTTAGCTTAACCACTCGGAGGCCCGTCTTTCCATGCAGTGAATTCGGCATCCTAATGAGCCTATGTACATCCATAGTCACAACCTCATCAATATGCGTAGACAACCTCTCACTAATCACCGAATTGAACGAGCTTAATTTCCGAACTAGATACTTACTAACCCTACCTCTACCACTCCTACTGGTAATACTATCCAGAAGCCCTGCGTCAACCTCATGAATAACTGAGGCAAGCCTACCGCCGATGCCCCTCAACTTCATGTCTATAAGAACAACATTACCCCTAATTAGGTGCTCGATATCGAAGCCACGCAGAAGCAGGTAATCAACTATCTCCCTCCTCTCCTCGTCACTCAAGCCCCTAACCTCCGACGACTCAATATGAACATGAAAACCCCTATGCCCACTGAAGAAAATCTTTATTGATGAGTCGGAGAAACCAAAGTCCTCTATCAGGGAGTCGAGAAGCTTATTCACCTCCTCTGCGGCATCACTTAGGCATTCCAGAGTCATTAACTCAACACCTTGGCAGCTCTGGGTTGGTAGGTGATCACCGTCTATATCGAACACAAGGTCAGCGCCCAACCATCCCTTGGCGTCCATGTCCTGGTTTGTTGGGTCTTTGTATATGGCTGTTGAGTAGTATATGTGCGATGGCGTGTTACTAATGAGGAAGTGCTTTAGTTCCTCCTCGTTTTTGAAGCCCATGTGCCTAACCATGCCCTCCTTATCGAAGAATTGAAAACCAAACTCCCTACCCTGCAAATCACTAACCTCAGACAAATCAATAGACCTATAGTAATTCCGGAACAATACCTTAACCAGGTCTATGAAGCCCACCATCTTATGAAACTCCCAGCACAAATACCGTAATAAAGGGTTTTATCACCATTTTCAAGTATTACCTTTATTGCCCAATTACTCAATCATTGGCGCTATGTAGTATGTCAACTTACCACCCATGGGTATCTCGAAGGTTAAGGCTATGGGCTTCTGCGTGGCAAACTCTATAGTTACAATATCACTAATCCTATAGGCCTTGGACACCGTATCAACCAAGTAATCAAGGCTGTACTTAGCCGTGGCTGGCTCCTTAAGGTCGTACTCAAACATTACCTCACCCTCCTTCTCAAACTTAACCTCCACATCACCCTTATCACTACTCGCCGATATGTATAGACCATCATCCTTAGCGTCGAATTTGACGGCATCGGCAATAACGTCAGCATCCTTGAGGGCCTCGTTTAGTGAGTCGCTGGATACCTTGGCTAGTACCGTGTATACTACCTTGGGTGTTGGTAGTTCCTCGGCGCCAATGTCTATTAGGGGTAGTGTCATTGTTCTCGATGCCTTGCCCAGGAGCCTAACCTTTAACTTACCCTCACTAACCTCAATGCCGAGCTTATCGCCCTTCCTAATCCTCCTAAGTAGTTTCTTGAAGTCATCGAAATTAACGCCAATCCTAACCTCCTCATTGAGACTCTCTGGGAATTCCTCAAAGGCCTCCTTCGGTATTAATAGGTCTATCATGGCTGTTCTTGATGGGTCTAGGGCCCTTAGCTTCAAACCATCGCTTGCCAGTGCGAAGTTCGCCTCCTCAATTAATGCGGACACCGCATCCACTATTTGCGAGAACTCCCTTGCATCTGGATATGTTATCTTTACCTCAGAGGACATCAATTACCAAGCCCGCAACTTAAATTTAAACCCTACATCCTCAACAAAAACCGTAATACCCAATCCACATAAATCAATTTTGATCACTCATACTCACGCCAAACATAACCACACCTAGTACATTTGTAAAACCTTGTTGGCGGCTCATCCGCAGCTCTCGTTTGCTGAACCCAGAAGTAAGCCTCCTCGTTGCCGCACCTTGGGCAAACCTTTCTAACCTTCGGCAGGGCCTCCTCACCAGACTTAGTGAGTACTATCGGTTTATCATCTCTCCTATTCAATGTTGTTTTCTCCACAAGCTTGGCACTACTGGTATTTGCCTCCTCAACATAACCGCACTTCGGGCATCTCCAAATGGTCTTACCACCCTCCTTTGCTAGAACCATCATGCTCCTGCAACGGGGACAGAACTTTATGGCCATTGCACAAAACCTCGAGGCAACCCATTTATTAAACCTTCTAAACATTGCATCGATTATGTAATATTTATTAACCCTAACAACCAGCGTTTCACGACCAGCCTTGGTTAGTGTTAGGGATGTACCTGCTGAGTTATTGATAAGGGAGTTGGCTAAGTACCTCAGGGAAAATGTGCCTCAGGTCAAGCCGCCAGACTGGGCATTATTCGTTAAGACTGGGCCAAATAAGGATAGGCCTCCAATGCAGGATGACTGGTGGTACGTTAGGGCCGCCGCAGTGCTTAGGAAAATATACTTAAATGGTCCCGTGGGTATTGAAAGACTTAGGATGTCGTTTAGCTATAGAGCCAAGATTGGTGTCGGCGTCAGGAGTGAGAGGACTAGGAGGGCTGGTGGTGCAATAATCAGGAACATACTTCACCAACTCGAGAGTGCGGGGCTCATAACAAAGACTAAGGAGGGTAGGGTCGTGACACCCCAGGGTAGGGCACTACTCGATAAGCTAGCCCTAAATATACTCAAGGAACTAGCCAAACAAAATCCAGAACTTAGCAAGTACGCAACTCCAAAACCTGCGGAGCAGGATTAAGTGATTGGTTGGATTAGGTTAATAAAGGGTTTTAACTACTCTTTGGTGAGAATGTCTGTCGACGAAGGTTACGATGAGGGACAATCAGGTGGTGATGAGGAGCTCGAAACCATTAGGCAGAGGAAAATGCAGGAGTTACAGAGGCAGATTGAAGAGGAGAGGAGGAGGCAGGAGCTCGCGGCCCAGAGAAGAGCCGTGCTTAGGGCGATACTAACGCCTGAAGCTAGGGAGAGGCTTGATAATTTACGGGTAGTTAGGCCGGAGCTTGTTGAGGCTCTTGAGCAACAATTAATAACCCTGGCCCAGTCAGGTAAGGTAAGGGTACCAATCACTGACGAGGATTTAAAGAGGATACTGGAAACAATTTATAAACAGACCCATAGGGAGTTCAGGATAAGGTATAGGTGATGGGTATGGCGAGGAACAAACCCCTGGGCAAGAAAATTAGGCTGGCGGCGGCAGGTAGGTCAAATAGGGCACCACCAATTTGGGTAACGGCAAAGACCAACAGGAGGGTTTTGACGAACCCAGCCAGGAGGCATTGGAGGAGGGTTAAATTGAAGGCATAGTTATAAATAAAATAAACGAAATAATAAATTGGGTCTAATGCTTCCACCTACAAATAGGATTGTTTTAACGGGCTATTTACTCGGCATAGCGACGATAATACTCGCAATATACCTAATAACGCACCCGTTCGTTACTCACATGTACTATAACGGACCAATAAATAATACGTCAATAACCATACAAACGAACCCAAGCGATTACATAATCCTACTTGCACGTGCATACAACAACACAGGGGCTGAGCTTAATGTAATGGTTATTGAACGTGTACCCGAGACAAACATCACGGTTCCTCAATATTATTCAATTAGTTTAAAACCGGGTGGTAACAGGACCATGAGTTTCATGCTTGTTTATCAGGTGAGTATTGATGGCAACGGTTACGTAACACTGGTGGGGATAAGGAGGACACTCATAACCTATCTACTTACATTATTATTAATATTAATGTTTATATTCACAATAGTGTTATTAGTCATTGGTTACGTAAAATCAATAGGAAATATATTAGGTAAAGTTTAAATACAAGACGATGTGAAGTTAAGATTGATGGTAGGAAAAATAACTAAGTCGATGCTTGTAATAATCACGTTATCAATCCTACTAATAATAATACTGACACTGATACCCGGTATAAACGCGCAGCAAGCCCCACCAATGCCGCAGACAATAAATATTTACGAGGTCCCGAGGGACCAAATAGCCCAGTACTTCGCGTCTGGTAAAATAGATGTGTTCCTGAACCCCTGGGCAATCCCCGTCAATGTGCTTCAGCAACTTCAGCAGAATCCGAACGTCACCTTTGTAAGTCCAGGCCTCATATCGGCCTACGACCTCCTATTCAACCCATACCCAAGCAACACCACATTCAATCCATTCGCCTATTGGCAGGTTAGGTTCCTAATGAACTACTTGGTCGATAGGGATAGGATTGTGACGCAGGTATTCTTCGGCAACGCAGTGCCGATGTATGATTGGCCAAGCGCCTTCGCTCTCTATAGCCAATTATTGGTAGAGGATTTCGTAGCGAGCTACAACATTCACTATGACCCCGTTTACGTAAATGAGTCACTATACAGCTTCTTCACGTACCTAAACCAGACAGACCCCGTCTGGCATGGCAGGATACTCTACATAAACCACAAGTGGTACTACATACCACCAAACAGCACAACGCCGCAGCCCGTCACCATAATATTCTTCATTAGGCAGGACGATCCATACAGGTACCAAATCGGACAGATATTCATGACCGAGCTCCAGAACCTAGGATTCACCGTCAAACCAATATATGGTACCCTAAGGCAAGCCCTCACCGTGGTTTATGGCTCGAACCCGGCGGATATGGAGTGGCAGATCTACACGGAGGCCTGGTCGATCTCACCAATGCCGTGGGATACGGGTGGTGGTGCGGCATTCTGCGCCTCATGGTATGGGAACATGCCTGGATGGGGTGAGGCAGGGTTCTGGCAGTATACAAACTCAACGATTGATACGTTAACTAGTTGGATAGCAAACGGAAACTTCACATCCCTAGATCAATTCAAGGGGTACTCAAGGGTGGCCCTAGGGGATTGCTTCCAGCAGGCGGTGAGGGTATGGTTGGTCTCCAGGGCCGTGGGCTACCCAGTAGTTAAGGGATTCAGTAATTACTTACCGTCAGTCCTAGGTCTCGAGTCCTTCAACCCAATTGGTGTAAAGTTCGCCTACGTTATGTCACACCCAAGCGTGCTCAATGTCGGTATGTTGCATGTGACCCAATACCCGTGGGACCCAATAGGCTGGATATTATCAATAGATACCTATAGCTCTGATGTATACAACGAGTGGTTGTTCGACTCATTCGCAGCCTACAGCCCATTCACGGGTGATCCAATGCCGTATAGGGGTGCCTGGAGGGTCATTATTAACCTACAGAGCAGTGCCCCGCAATACCCAGTACCGCCTGATGCCGTTATTTGGAACGCGACGCTGCAGAAATGGGTTCCGGTGGGTCCTGGTAAGATGGCGCGCGATATAGTTTACCTGTACTTCAATGGTACGTGGTTAGGCACTGAGTGGCAGGATGGTTCACCAATAACGATGGCTGACGTGGCATTCTTTTACTACCTACTCTTTGATTTGGCGCAGGGTGCGCCCGACTTAGGTGCATGGGCCTCGCAGATATCAGACCTCCAGGGTATTGTCCAACCCACGGTATCGCCAATAATAGGCATGCAATTCTTCCCCAACGGTACCGTGGTGATATACAGCAACTACTGGTTCCCAGACCCCAACATCGTTGCCGGCTACTTCGCGCCTGGCGAGCTTAGTATGCTGGTTCCCTGGTACGTCTATGCCTCAATGATGGAGGCGTATAAGGAGGGTAAGGGCGCATTCACAAGCAGCGAAGCGCAGGCTCTCAATACCCACCAGCTGGACTTAACGGCACCGGATGATGCCAAGATGCTCGCGGGTATACTGAGTAATTGGGCCCAGACTGGTTACATATGGGACAATGGCTCCTGGGCCGTTGTTAATGATGGCTACAACTTCATCAACACCTCACTAGCCGTTGCGGATTACAAGAACGCCATAAGCTTCTACAACACCTATGGTCACCTATTTATAAGCAATGGACCATACATACTGAAAACCCTCATAACAACGACCCCACAATCAGCCACGTTGGTGCTGTGGAGCGGTTATCCATTTAATTACGCGTATTGGTTCAATAAGATCTATGCGAGCCAGGGCGCAACGACGGTACCGGCTAACCTAGCGCCATCCGTTACCTCGGTCAACACGACAAGCATAACAGCCAATACCACAGCCACAATAGCCGTGAGTGTCCAGGGAGTTGGCTATCCACAGGCCTACGTCTACTTAATAAGCCCGCAGGGCAAGGTTGTTTACTCAACATTCGTCAACTCCACGACACCAGGGACCCTGTTAATTGCACTTCCGAAGTCCGTCACTGCAACGCTAACGCCAGGAACGTATGAGCTATTACTCTTTGTCTATACGAGCCTGGTCACTGTACCTGCACAGTACTCAACATACCTAACGGTATCGCCGCCACCGCCTCCACCGCCACCAACGCCACCACCTGCGCCAAAGCCGGCACCAGCGCCTGCCTTGAGTACGTTGGTCATAGCTGTGGTAGTAATAGTAATAGTCATAGTCATCGCCGTAGCGGCGTGGTTGTTAATTAGGAGAAGGAGGTAGAAACTTGAACGGAGAGAGGGTTAGTTTTAAAAAATATTTTTATTTTCGTTATCTTGATGTCATTATCTAAAACTTTAACCTTAAGAATGGCCAATTTGTTGATCCTATTACTTGTAGTGCTCTTTATGGTATCATATGCACTGTCGGGCCCGGCATCAAAGATACTAATGCAGGAGGTACAGCAGGAGGCTAGAGCAATTGTAATAAACATGATGCGGTCGGGCCACGTCAATGCAACGCAAGTTCAGGTAATTTACAATAATATCGTGAACCAGCTCAGTAAGGCTTATGGACTTGATCAACCACCGCTCATAAGGACGTTCTATATCATGTATAACATGTTAATATTTAACTGGGGCTACTCCTACTTCCCCCAGGAGTACGGCATCGCTGGTGGTAAGGTTGTTGATATAATAATGTCTGCATTTCCAGGCACAATACTCCTGGATACCTTCGGTATATTACTTAGTGCCTTTATAGGCATCGAAATAGGGCTTAAGTCGGCCCTAAGGTACGGCTCTCAATTCGACAGAACAATAATGTATTACGCCGCATTATCCAATGGAATACCGCAGTGGTGGTTAGGCATAGTCATGCTTTTAGTTTTCTCATTTTACCTAAGTGTTATAAGGTCGCCGATACAATTCCCCACAGGTGGTATCCTCAGCCCTAATTACTACGCTATGTGGCTGGTTAACCCGATCAAGGTGTTTACGATACCCCAGGCCATAGTCGACCTACTGTGGCACCTAACACTTCCACTGATTACGGTGTTAGTAATAAACATCGGCGGTTGGGCTTACTTCGCGAGGACAGTTGTCCTCAATATATCGCAGGAGGATTTCGTAACCTTCGCTAAGATTAAGGGTTTACCGGAGAACCAGGTTGTTAATAGGTACATACTTAGGCCCGCTGCGCCCACGATACTCACTAGTATATTCATAACACTGCCATTCATCATCTTTGGGGGCTTCCTAGTGACTGAGATGGTGTTTAGGTGGTGGGGTTTGGGTTATGTCTATAACATAGCCATAGTTCAGTCGCCAACCCCAGACATGCCCGTTGTTGTAGCGTTAACATACGCGTCGACCTTGTTGTATATAATAATAGTGTTTCTAATGGAGATACTTTACATAATACTTGACCCAAGACTTAGGGAGAGGTGATTGCGATGGCTAGAAGGAGGGAATTCAGGATACTAGGGATGACCCCAGGCGAGATTGTTAAGGGCTTTTTCTCGTCAGATGTCGGTAAAGTCGCGACTGCGTTTTTCCTAGTCATGGTTGTTATATCCATATACGCGCTTGTGACGCTACCACCCAACTTCGGTAAGGTCTGGAACAACCCAGATTACTGGAGGTTGAACCCACCGTATGCGCTCCCAAGCTGGGTCAATGCGTTTATTGGCAATGTCTATGCACCACAGGTGATAATTAATAATCACAACTATGTATTCAGTAGTAGTTATAGTGGTGATACTGAGTACATAACCGTGTACTTCACAGTGGATTACCACTATAAGAAACCCTGGAACGAAATTTACGTAATCCTTAACAACCCGGTGGTCTACACTTCACAACCACCAATAATGGAAATAACAATAACTAGACCTGACAATAGCAAAATAACCATAGGACCATTACCACTTAGGAGTAAGGTGGTTTCCATAGGAACAACAACGCAGGCCGTAAGTCAATTATCGCAGTTCTACCAGGAATACTACCAAGCCGGTAATTTAATAACTGGGACTTCCTCAGTAACTCCATACATATTCTATAACGTAACTAACGGCAAGGCAATGCCGTTGATAGGCACGTACAAGTTCCAAATCACGATATACGTGTTTTCCAGCAATACCTCAAGCGCAGTAACGAGTAATGAGTTGGAGTTTGTGTTTCAGGGTAATGCCTATGGATTGATGGGTACGGACTTTGAGGGGCGTGATCTATGGCTGGGTTTATTAGCAGGGTTCCCGATAGATCTAGCCGTCGGCCTATTATCCGCAATCATTGTGGTTGTGATATCGGTATTTGTCGGCATTATCTCTGCTTTCTTCGGAGGGGTTACTGATGAGTTTCTCACGAGAATCACGGACTTCGTAATACTACTCCCGGCATTCCCGCTATTGATTGTGTTTTCCGTATTGTTTGGCTGGAGTATCTGGGATGCCGTGATATTCCTAGCCCTGGTTTCCTGGGGTGCCTCAGCTAGGATTATTAGGGTAATGGTTATGCAGATAAGGACCGCCCAGTACATAGAGTCAGCAATAATAGCCGGTGCGAGTAGGTGGTGGATATTGAGGAATCACGTACTTCCCCAAGTAATACCCTACACATTGTATCTACTCGTCACGAATGTTCCCGCCGCAATACTAACACTATCAGCAATAAACTTCCTCGGGCTCGCTGGCTCCGAGTTACCTACGTGGGGCAACATCCTTTATTATGCCGAGGAGTTCGGCGCCTTAACGTCCGGTTACTGGTGGTGGGTAATACCTCCAGGCTTGTTAATAGCCTTCGTCGCCGTAGTATTTATAATAACGGCCATAGCCCTCGAACCCGTGATTAATCCAAGGCTTAGGTATGGGTGATGAGCATGGCACTGCTTGAGGTTAGAAATACAAGGCTTTATTACGCAACAACTAAGGGTGTTGTGAAGGCGCTCGATGGCGTGTCTTTCGAGCTTAATGAAGGTGAGACCCTGGCCGTCGTTGGTGAGACCGGTAGTGGGAAGTCCACACTGGCCAAGTTGCTAGTTAGGGTTTGGGAGAGAAATGTAACCTTAGTAGATGGTGAGGTCCACCTAGAGGGTAGGGAGGTACTACACATGCCTGAGGAGGAGTTTAGGAGAGAGATTAGGTGGAGGAAGATAGCCGTGGTCCCGCAGTCATCAATGAACGCCCTAAACCCAGTCATTAAGATAGGTGACCAAATGATAGAACCACTATTACTACAGGGAACAAGTAAGGAGGAGGCCCTGAAAATGGCTATGGATGCTCTAGAGGCTGTAGGTCTTCCTAGGGACACTGTGAATAGATACCCACACCAACTCAGCGGTGGCATGAAGCAGAGGGTCATAATTGCCATGTCAATAATGGCTCACCCGAGGATTGTCATACTTGATGAACCAACGTCAGCTCTTGATGTAATTACCCAAGCAAACATAATGAACCTGCTTAAGAAGCTTAAGTGGGAGTTCAAGCTCTCCTACATATTCATAACGCATGATTTAGCACTAGCAAGTGAGTTGGCTGATGCTGTGGCGATCATGTATGCCGGTAAGATCGTTGAGATAGGTGGTGCTGAGGACATATATCAAAATCCAAGTCATCCATATACACAGGGTTTAGTATCCAGCGTACCAACACTTAGGACTGATAAGACCCTATCCTTCATACCCGGCGAGGTGCCAAGTCTCATAACTCCACCGCCTGGTTGTAGATTCCACCCAAGATGCCCATTCTATAGAGATAGGGATTACTTGAAGGGGCTTTGTGATGCTAAGGAACCACCAAATGCTGAGATCGAGGGTAAGTCCTTAAGAAGGCACTTGGTGTATTGTTGGTTATATAAGTAATGCATCTATCCGCATTTATCATTATATATCTTATATATTACAATTTAGGTTAACTTTTTAAATAATAATAATTATTGTGTGGTTTGAATGCCTGACACGTTTGAGGATGCTCCATGGGTTAAGAAGGATAGTTTAGTTGTTGCCCATAGGTTGAGGACTTACTATACAATAAGACCCGGCTTATTTGCTAAGCCTAGGTTTGTGAAGGCTGTTGATGATATTAGTCTAAGTATTGATAGGGGCATAACATTGGCCGTAGTTGGTGAGTCTGGTAGTGGAAAGACTACACTGGGTAGGGCATTAATTAGGTTGCTAGAGCCCATATCCGGTGAGATTTATTTCGATGGAGTAGATATAACCCATATGAAGGAAGATGAATTGAAAAAGGTTGGGTTTAGGAGAAGAATTGGTATGGTTTTTCAGGACCCATACTCAAGCCTTAATCCATTCCATAGCATACACTTCATACTTGAGGAGCCACTCATGGTTCAGGGTGTACCGAGGGAGGAGAGGGAGGAGAGAGTATACAGGGCTCTTGAGGAGGTTAAGTTAACACCGCCTGAGGATTTCATAAACAAGTACCCGCACATGTTGAGCGGTGGACAGAGGCAGAGGGTCTCCATTGCTAGGGCCATAATAACCAACCCCGATTTCATAGTAGCTGATGAGCCTGTCTCAATGCTTGATGCATCGATTAGGGTGGAGATACTGACAATACTTAAGGATATACAACAAAAGCATAAGATGGCATTTATGTACATAACACACGATATATCCACAGCCAAATACTTCAGCGATTACATACTGATAATGTATGCAGGGCAGTTCGCCGAGTACGGACCATTTAGAGATGTGGTTAAGAATCCACTACATCCATATGCGCAATCACTAATAGAGGCAATACCAGACCCAGACCCAAGCAATAGGTTGAGGGAGAGGAAGGTGGCCCCTGGTGAACCGCCAAATCTAGCTAATCCACCACCAGGTTGTAGATTCCACCCAAGGTGCCCATTTGCAATGGACATATGCAAAAGGCAGGAACCACCCGTTATTGAAGCAAGACCTGGCGTTTACGTCAAGTGCTGGTTATATAAAGGGTTTTAATAATTATAAATCGAAATAATTCCCACAAATGCAATTAATTAAATGCTTATCTTTCAATTAAGGCCAGGATTAATTTAAAATAACACTCACGATATATATATCAGTTAAGATAGAGTGTTTCGATGAGGGCAAGAACAATGTTGATAATAGGACTTGTAGCTCTCCTAGCAGTTATAGGTTTAGCGTTAATGCTTCCTACTATCAGTACCTCCGTAGTCACAACGACCAGCAGTACACCGAGCTTCTGCGTACCCGTCACTCCAAGCTGTATATGGGCAATGTGATGACTGGTTAAATAGCCATTCAATTTAAAATTACTTAAAATTAAAATCTCTTATCTTTTTAATTGTGAGGTTTTATGATGAGGTTGCTCCGCGATTTCCTGCTCGGGATTCTAATATTCATTACAGGCATCCTCATCTTCTTCCTGCTCTATCCCCTGGCGCGGCATGTGGGTAGTGGTTTTGTTGCGTTGTTGGTTCTCCTCGTGCCGTTAATCTTCGGCATTGCTGGTTTGGGGTGGTACCTTGGTGAGTGGTTCGGTGTTAGTTCGGCGATTAGGGAGTTAATGCTTAGGCTCAGGGTTTGGCTTCTTTGGCGCTTACTCTATGGTGATAGGGAGTTCCTGATGGATCTAGTGTTCATAGAGTACGTACTAGGCGAGGTTTACCGCCTATCCCATGAATTGTTAATAAACGGCAACGAAGTCACGATAAGGATAAACGTACCAATAAGTGAGGACTTAGCCATAAGACTCATGAACCAAATAAACACAAACCTAAATAAACTAACAATAACAAAAATAGAGTCAGAATAAGCAACCCCTATCTCATCGTTAGGTTGTAGACTCAACTCGAGATGCTCATAAGTCATGGACATATGTAGGGAGAGGTAACCGGAAGTGCTGAGTATTGATGAGAGGTAGATTGTCTGTTGGTTATATAAGTAAATAAATAATAAAACTAATTAATTATAGAAAAGCATTAAATAGTTTGTAAGGTCAGTAGCGATAATGTCAGTGCCAGGGGAGGCACTTAAGGCGATAATGAGGAATTACCCAACGGGTGTTACCATAGTTACCACGGTCTACAACAATGAGTATTATGGACTCACGGTCAACTCCTTCACATCACTATCCCTAGACCCACCCCTTGTGCTTGTTGCAATAGATAAAAGGCTCACGAGCCACGAAGCCATTGATAAGTCGGGTGTTTATGCTGTTAATATATTACCAAGCGATATGAAGGATTTAGCCGTTAAATTCGCCACAGCGCCCAGGGAGGAGAGGTTTAAGGGGTTGAAAATTAGGGCGGCAAAGACAGGCTCGCCGATAATCGATGGTGTGATTGCCTACCTAGATTGTAGGGTTGTTGCGAAATACCCAGGTGGTGATCACACGATATTTATTGGTGAGGTTGTTGATGGGCAGGTCATAAGTAATAAGCCACCCCTCGTGTATTATAACAGGGGTTATTACTCAATGTCGCAGATTACGCCAATCTAATGATAAAGATCGGCTAAAATCATTTAAGTACTGCCCTAGATTATTCTGTGGTGATGATGGGTATCAAAACGGATTGGTGAAGATCTCACGACGAGCTGAACCTACATGTTTTGGAATTCATGGAATAGGTATTGCACGGATGATGCTATGGCCAATGCCTTCCTCATAGTCCCACTCACCTTAACTGTAACGAGTGCCGTGTCATTACTCCTACCAACAATAACAATCGCAGACCTTAAGTACTTAACCAGGGGGTTAGGCACGCCTACTATCACCCGACCAATCTCGTACTTCTTAACGACCCTTAACTCAACACCAATGGCATCCTTACCCGCCAACAACCTAAACCAATTATTCAACTCCGCCAATACATAGTCAACACGATCACTGGGATACACGTCGAGTATCACGTACCTCATGTGCAAACACCCCTCCTATACATGGCGTTCACTATTAACTCATACGGATTATCACTAATCAGAGGAGCTGCATTAATGCTGGATAGCACATGTATTAACTCAATGATATCCCTGGGATTCCTAATGTCGGTCACGTTATTTATTCCCTGTGAAATAACAATCATAAGTTCATCAACCGTCGTGTACTCGTTGATGAGGTCCCTTAGGAATGCAAGGCCTTGTTCGCCATGGTTAATTATGGGATTTATCACTATCTCTAGGGCTTTACCTTCCCTGGCCATTGCACGGGCTTGGGGTTTTGTTGGTAAGGCGTTCTTACTTATATCATTTATTGTTATTAGGTCGATCCTCTCATCACTTATGAACTTATTAAGGACGAACCTACTCCAGGGTATCACCGAAACTATATCGAAGTTTTTAACCATCCTCAACTTCCAGGTGCTGTTCTGCGTGATGACCAACTTCCTGAAGGTCGGTATTTCTTCAATATCGTTGTTCCCCACAGTCAATGCCGCCAACCCATAACCAAGCCTTTTGAGTAGATTGATAACTGGCCTGTCCGTGGTACCGAGATGTAATTCCACAAACATTCAGCGCCTATTTACAGACCTCCTGGCCTCCTCCCTTTTTGGGTGGTTTCCTCGCCCAGCCTTCATTGGCTCCTCTGGCTGGGTTCATGGGTTTGCCCCGGGCCAGCACTGCGGGGCTTTCCTCGCTGGCCTTTATTCTCTTCATGATGAACTGTAGGAGGGTTACGATTCCGTGTGGTATTATTGGGTTTGATTTGTCTTCGCGCTTTCTCCAGTTCATGTTCTTGCTCAGGCTCTTCATGTTCCACCATACGCCTTTGACCCATGCTTCTGGTGTTGTTTTCCAAGCCATGTTCATGACCGAGGCATGGTCCCTATCTACATAGTGTCCGAGTGGGCATTTTAGGGTGTGCCAATCATCAGTCCTCTCTAACTTCACGAAATGAATAGGACAAACCCTACTGTTCCTATAAGATGATACGTGGAATATCCTCGAACCCCTCTCCAATGCCTTGTCTTCGACAATCTTTTCAATGCTCTTGAACGGTGTCTGCTTTATGCGGTGCCTCAACTCGTCTTTCATGACATCCTCAATCATCGATTCCTGTGGGTTATCACCAAGTTCCTCGGTGATTATGATTGCCGGAGTCTTTGTCAATTCATTAGCCACATGCCTGACACGACCAACCTTCCTATTCTTCTCCCTTAGGTGCTTAACGCGCTTCCTGTATTCCCTAGTGTTAGTTATGTTCACGTACTTACCGTTTAGTGATGCGAATCCAGGCTTCAACCTCTCGATAATCGCACTCCTAATCCTCCCATACCTCCTAGCCAACCTGCCGAAGTCTGTCCTTATCGAGTATAACTGTGGCGTTAGATACTGCCTATTCCAATCAACCACCTTGCCCACAGTGGTTTCGATATCAACCCTACCAACAGCTACCGTGTTCTCGTTAATGTCGAAGGAAATAACTGACCGCGGCTTTTCCTCCTTTGGCTTTATCTCGAATACGAACACTGCGTACCACTTGTTCAACCTACGCTTAATCAACAGCGTACTCGCCAATCTAGCCTCTCCTCTCAATACTTTCCACCAGTAGAGCCAAAAACGCTTGTGCAACCTCAACCAGACTTCGAATCTCCTGCCGCCTCTACCTCTCTTACCGGTGCTGATTGGTGAAATCCAAACCCTAACCGGGGCTGTTGAGCGGATAAACTGCTCATAACTCCAGGTCGTTACGACAAACCTTAATGAGACGCTCCTAACCTCCGGATAAGGCTTGTCTGCCAAGCCCTTCTTTCTCCTTTCAACAAATGATTTGGCGACCTCTGCGGCTTGCCTAATTGCTTGGATGATTAATTGTGAGTTCAAGTCTTGGTACTCACTCCTATACTTGCTGTAGAACAGCTCATAGAGTTTATTCGCACTCGTAACATTGTTCTCAACAGCGTACTCGACAACCTCGCGAACAATGCTGAGATACGCAGACTCAACGGAGTAAAGTAGCTTGCTGAGTTCCTTAGTGACCTCAAGCTCAACAGCCACAGCCCTACGCAACAACAAAGGCAAGGAAAACACCTACTTTAAAAACCTGACCCGCCCAGAAGGGGCGAGACTTGACCATTATTGTCACCGCCAACCTTAACCTTAATTCTAACCACATCATCACCATCGCTCAATACTACGTGTCCTTGGGCGAATTCCTGCTTATCGAGCCTTATGAATATGTTACCTCCAGAATCTACCCTGGCGCTTATCGTCTCCATTAATTGATTTCTATTGGTCATTGATGAGCATAACCTGGTTATTATCTTCATGGTCAATTCTTCATCCTTAATCACAGACGATACTTTGTATATTGGGTTACCGTAGTGTCCATAGAGTACCTCAATTATTATTGGTGCATTGGTGGTTAGTAAATCAATTAATGAGTTAATCACCTTATCCACACTCTCTGTTGCATGGATGTAAACCTCAACCTCTAATTGCGTTGGTATTGATCCCATACATTAATCATGATTTTACGAGGATTGTTGGGATTGAGTTGATTGAGTAGCCTTCCTCAATCTCTCAATCAATTTCCTCTGCCTCTCCCTCAACCTTCTCCTCCTACGACCCTCCCTATCCTCCTTACCAACGAGCCATGAGAATTCAGGGTCACTCCTTATTGCTGGATGATTTGGATCAACGAGTATTACTTCGTACCAGACGTACGTGCCATCCTCACCAACCCAGTAAGAGCCTAAAACCTCCATGTTTGGGTACTTCCTAGCCGCCCTCTCCTCCGCAATCAATTGTAGGCTCTTGCTCGTGGTTATGCCATAAACACCCATCCTCTTTGGTCTCCTGCCACTTCTCGGTCTCCTTCTATTGAAGGGACCCCTCCTTAGCCTAACCCTAACAACAATTATTCCCTGCTTGGCCTTATAGCCATACTGCCTAGCCTTATTTATTCTAGTGGGCTTCTCAACCCTAACTATTGACGGCTCTCTACGCCACCTAATCAACCGCTGCTTCATCACAACATCCCAAATCCAACCATTCCTAGCTCCACTCCACGCCTCAGCCAGGTAGTGATAAAGTCCTTTTGCCATCAGGACCCAATCCGCTTAGGGTTTTTAAGGATAACGAACCCCTGATATACTCCCCACCCTATTAAATAGGCCCGAGCTCTCGAGTTCATCGCATTCATTAACCTAGCGCATTCTCACAGGTATTCCTTAAGTCAAAGGCTAGGTCCCTGAGTATGGAGCTCATTAGTCCCTTCTCCCTAAGCGACTCCTCTCTGAGGGCTATTGATAATAAGGTCCTTGAGTCCATATCCTGGTACGTATTGACTATTCGGGATAACTCATTGAGTAAATTGCTAAGCTTTATGACTAGGTAGTCCCCAACCACTACAAGCTCATTCCTATACCCATAAAAGTTCCCAATCATTCGCCTACCTACCTCCGTTACCCTCAAAACCAACCTACCATTCAATGTCGCCAGTTCGAGGAGACCCTCATTAATTAGCGAGCTCACGTCATTAATCAATGCCTGGCTAATTATAGGTGGTATCTCATATGTGTACCTAATTATGTGGGAGGATAGGTACGTAATCAAGCTTAAGCGGTATAATTGAAGCGTGGAATTTCTCGAGTGCCAAACAATGAATAGTATCGCGTATTTATTTGGAAACGCCATAAACCTCTTACGTCCAATCTCAACCTCGGGTAGCCTCATCACCCATTAGGAGCCAGGTTGTGAATATTAAACTTAAGGCGTAGGTTAAGGCCACGGTGGTCCTCATGGGATGGCCCGTGGATGGCCCAAGCCTTATCTCGTACTTAGCCTCCTTTCGGAGGTTAAGGCTCACGTCATCATATTCATTGCCGAGTATTAACCCAATCCTTAAATTCCTCCTGAACGCATCCCTACTCACCTCAATGAGCCTTCTCTCGTTATCCTTAGCATGCATTGATAAGACTACGGGTACGTCAACCCCAACTAACGCGTCCTCAGGCTTTACAACCTTCACGTTAGGCAGCGAACCCAGTCGTAATGCCCTATATGCTCTATCAATTAGGCGTTGATCGGTTATTAGTCTTAATTCCACACCAAGGGCGTGGCTTAATTGTAACAGGTCCATTGTCTCGTAAACGGTCTTGGGACTTTCAACAATACCAATAATCTGCCTAACCCAATCGGTGGGTATTGATTCCCTCCTCTTGCTGAATAATTCCCTCATTGAATGCGCAACGATGAATGAGTCATCCCTAACCTCAACGTATATGTAGTAATCGGGATCCTCTAGATCGGCGGCTGCAAACCGTGCCAAGTACTTACCCAACGCCTTAGCTAGTTCAATGCTCGTCATTGGGTAGCTCTTGTCTATCCTCCTCACAATCACCTTAAAGGTGCCACCATGCATAAGACCTGTGAGAATGCCCCTAGCAACTTCCATTAACTTATCAAGGTCTCTCTCAATCACATGATCTATTATTGATATATGCGAGATATACCCAATCTCCCTGAGCCTAGCTAAAGTATCCTCAGGACAGTCGGAAATGTTTATTATGGCCTTATTACGACCCCACTCCTCAACCAATCCGCAATTCAACCTAGTAAGTAGGTCGTATGGATTAATACTCCTGGCGTAAGGCTCAAACGTAACCAAAACCTTCATCTACAACAAGCCCAAAATGGGCAAGCCAAAATACTTTTACCCACCATAAGAGTACAGAACCATACTCATGTTTAGGAGTGTTAAAGGCGCATCATTATTGGGCTTATGCGTTATTTTACGTCATTACCTGAAACAACGCTTAAAATCACCTTATTAATTTGAGGTCTTGATCGCATGAATGGTTAGAATTAAGGCATTAGTATTGACGTATAGGGATTACGATCTCGATACATTGGCTAAAGCATATTTATTAGATAATGAGTTGAAAGACCTATACGGACACTATGACTCATTAATCGCATTACAGACATGCAACAGAATCGAGTTCTACCTCGATGGAGGTGAAAATGAGGATCATTTAATCAGTATGCTCAAGAATAGGGCTGGTGTGGAACCGAGGGCTTTATTCGACTTAGACGCAGTCAAGCACTTATTACTTGTGACAACTGGTTTAGACTCCATGTTCTTTGGCGAAAGAGAAATACTATCCCAAGTCAAGAAAGCCTACGCTACGGGTAAGCGATCGGAGAGATTGAGGATACTATTCGAATCAGCAATTAGGTTTGGTGAGAACTTTAGACGTAAGTATAACTTATCGGAGATATCATTTATAAAATTCCTGTCGAATTTTATAATGAATAACGTAGATTCCGAAGATAAGCTGTTGGTCATTGGTGGTGGTGAAGTTGCCAGGGGCGTGGTTAGAGAATTATTAAGAAATGGATACTCTAACATAGTGGTGGCTAATAGAACATTGGATAGGTTAAAGTATGAATTTAGAAATTCCGTGAAAGTGGTAAACCTTGAATCATTGAAAAACGAAGTAGCCACCAATAGGTACGATGTTTGGCTAGCCGCAATATCGGTAAAGCAGCCAATCATTAGTGTCAAAGATTCCAGGGAGGCCCCTGACTTTGTAATCGATGTTTCAACACCAAGTGCTGTGGATGTTGATGGAACACCCGTGAGAATCGTAAGGCTTGAGGACTTGAGGGAACCCTATCTCAAGTATGTTAACGGTAAAAGTAGTATCCTCAAGGAATTCGGCGAGGTTGATAAGGAAGCCGAGAGAATAATGAGGTTGATAATACGTAGAGACGCCGATGATGCAATTAGGGATATCACAAGGTTCACTGAGAACATAAGAGGGGAGGAGGTTAGGGAAGCAATCAATGCGCTCAATAATGGTGCCGATCCCAAGGTGGTTGTGGAGGTCATGAGTAGGTCCTTGGTTAAGAAGATCATGCATAATTACCTTGAGAACATTCGTGCACTAACTGAGAAAGGGGACCTAAACGAAATAAGGAGGTTGAGGGACCTATTCATAATGGCACGCGATAATTCATGATATTAATCCTTTATTTTAAATGCTAAACCGTAACGTCTTAATTAACTTTATTTAAAACCATGGCTTTCATGGAATCCTCTATTTGCCTAAGGGTTTCGCTTATTATAGAATCCTCATGGGCAGCGCTCGTAAATATAGCTTCGAACTGGCTTGGGGCTATGAAAACCCCACGTTTAAGCAATTCCTCATGTAGGTTTAGGTATATCTTCGCATTTGATCTGCTCGCTGTTTCGTGATCAATAACCTCGCCCTTTGTGAAGAATACCTGAAGCATTGTTGGCACCCAATTAATGGTGTGGTCTATACCATACCTACCTAACACGTCATCAAGCCCTTCAGCCAATTTACGTGAGGCGTTTATGGCTATTTCATACGCATTCGTGGTTTCGAGAACCTCTATGGTGGCTAATCCGGCAATCATTGATATTGGGTGCCCATTAAAGGTGCCTGCGTTAAATACTGGTCCCTTAGGCGATAATTTACTCATAATCTCCTCACGCGCACCAACAGCACCCACTGGAAAGCCACCCCCGATTATCTTACCCAGCGTGGTTATGTCCGCCTTAACCCCATAATACCTTTGCGCACCACCGAGCCCAAGCCTATAGCCGGTAACTACCTCATCGAATATTAGCAATGAACCGAACCTATCAGCAACCTCCCTAAGACCCTTCAAAAGATCGTTTCTGGGTGGTATCACTCCGTAATTAGCCATAATAGGTTCGACTATTATAGCCGCGACATCGTTTCCCTCCTCCCTCATTATTTTCTCTACACTATCGAGATCATTGTACCTGGCAACGAGTGTCAACTTAGCCACATCCTCAGGAACACCAGCCGATGATGGTGAACCAAAATGCGCAGCAGCACTTCCTGCCTTAACGAGGACCGAGTCAACGGCACCGTGATAACAACCCTCGAACTTCAGTATCTTCCTACGCCCTGTGTATCCACGGGCAAGCCTTATGGCTGTGGCCACAGCCTCACCACCACTATTCACGAACCTCACCATCTCAATACTTGGGAAGTGATTTACGATCTTCTTAGCAAGCGTGATCTCAAGCTCCGTAGGTGCTCCATAGAGCCAGCCCTTACTCACGTACTCAACAATCCTCCTAGTGACAGCCTCCGGTGCGTGGCCTAGTATTAGCGGTCCATAACCAAGCACATAATCTATCAATCTATTACCATCAACCGTTATTAAGTATGGACCCTTACCCTCCCTCACAAAGAATGGGTATGGCCTAATTGCAGCCCTGACTGGGCTATTAACACCACCAACAAGCACCCTCTGTGCTTCCTCGAATAATCTCTTCGACTCACTCATTATGGGAATAACCAGTCACGCCCATTAAATTTTACCCAACCATGCTTCACAGTGGGTCATGCATTTAAACCTAGCTATACATGCAACGTGATGATTGAGAGGACACTCGTTATAATAAAACCCGATGCAGTTAAAAAGGGATTGATTGGGGAGATAATAAGTAGGTTTGAGAGGGCTGGGCTTAGGATTGTGGCGATGAAAATGTTGAGACTAACTAAGGAGGAGGCTGCCAAGTTCTATCCGAGTGATGAGGGTTGGTTAAGGTCCGTTGGTAGTAAATCGTTAAAGTCATACTCAGAGATCGGCAAGGATCCAAGGGAGGATTTGGGTACAGACGACCCTGTCGAGATTGGCAAGATAATTAGAGGTTGGCTTGCGGATTACCTATCAATGGGCCCAATAGTTGCCATGGTTATTGAAGGTAATAGGGCTGTTGAGGTTGTTAGGAAGATTGTTGGTTCAACAACACCATACTCATCACCACCAGGCACCATTAGAGGCGACTTCTCAGTGGATAGCCCAGACCTGGCAAACCTTGAGAAGAGGGCTCTATTCAACCTGGTGCACGCTAGCGATAGCCCCAAGGAGGCTGAAAGGGAGATTAGGTTCTTCTTCCGTGAGAATGAGTTCGTTGACTACACGTGACGGTTAAATTATCTATAAACTCCTTATTTGTATTACAGATTTTATATCGTCATGGCCCCAGTAGTAGGCGTACTCATACTCATCAAGTGGGACCTCCTTCGTTATCAACTTCCTAACCCAACCACCAAACTCAAACTTAGCCTTAACCAGATCGGCAACGCCGTCCTGGAATGACCCTATGCTGGCGTTTGTGGCGCCGATTATCAGCTTATTCCTCCTCCAATCGTCTAATAATGGTGCCATATTAACAACCTTACTGTCTAGGTAAATACCAAGGAGTACGGCAACACCGTCAGCACTAAGATGCCTCAAGGCTTCATATGCCGCGGATGAGGATCCCGTTGCCTCAATGACTATGTCAAACTCATCACCTAGCTGATCAACATTTACGTTAACGTACTTAGCGCCGATCTCTTTAGCCAGCTTAGCCTTGGGGCTGTCGTACGGCCTTGTTGCTGTTATTGTTACGTCCGTAAAGCCCCTAAGTCTCATAATCATAAGTGCGAGCATTCCTATTGGTCCAGCGCCCATTATAAGCACCTTTCTTGGGCTCCAAGAACTGAACCTAGCCTTACCAAGCTCCAGCGCCAACTTGATGCCCTTCTCCACGATAGATAGGGGCTCTGTGAGAACTGCGACGTCTACAATCTCCTTAGGCACCTTGACTAAAAACCTTGCATCACTCACCGCGTACTCTGCGGCGAAGCCATGTAGGTACCAAATACCGTGCTCCGCGTAGGTACCTCTTGGACAGTAGTCAAGCTCTGTGATCGGTAACGTACACGTTGTTGGCCTCCTCACTGTGGGTACTACGATGTCGCCCACCGATACATTGTCGACACCATCCCCGAGCTCAGCCACCGACGCCACAGCCTCATGACCAAGAATCAGGTACTCCTCACCAGGTGGTGCCGCCCCATACTTGCCCTCAATGATATCCTTATCAGTGCCACAAACGCCAACCTCAATTGGTTCAAGTAATACCTGGCCTTTACCAAGGGATGGTTTAGGCATCTCCCTTAGGGCTAATGAATCCTTCATTAATGGTACTACTGTGACTGCCTTCATCGATCTATAACGGATTTTATCCCCTTAATAAATAGGTGCTGTGTAGAAATTTAATTCAATAATTGCCCCTAGAACTGAACCTAATGCTTAAACAGATTTTAACCACTACATAACCTATATACTATTACGGAGAAAACGCGTATTAAGCCACCACTTAATATTGTGGTGTATGTCCCATTTACTCAGGGACATGTTGGATAGAATAGTTAATGGGCAATTGTTGGTCATAGATCTCACGCATGAACTCTACACGGGTATGCCGACATACCCTGGGGATCCACCCTTTACTCATGAGTACGTTAAGGTGGGCAGGAATTACGGTGAGTCAACCCTCTCAAAAATATCGGCTGGGCTGCACAGCGGTACTCACATAGACCTTCCGAGGCATTTCGTACCTAACGGAGCCACGGCAGAGACAATAAGTCCCAGTGACTTTATAGCCTACGGTGTAGTATTGGACCTTAGCTATAAGAAGTTTGGCGAACCAATTACCAGGGAGGATTTAGAGAAGTTTGGTGACAAAATACAGCGGAACTACGTGGTAATGCTCTACACGGGATTCTCCAGGGCGTGGAGTACTGAAGAGTTCCTATATAATTGGCCGTACCTGGATAGGTCAGGTGCTGATTACTTAATTGAAAGAAAGATCAGAGCTGTCGGTATAGAGGCCCTTAGCATAGCTGGCTGGCCTGGTAAGGAGGGTTACCCATACCCACCCAGGGTTGCTAGAGATGATGTAGCATACGTGCATTACAAACTATTATCCAATGGAATTTATGTGATAGAGGGAGCCGCAAACCTCGATATGGCGTTGAGTAAATGCAAGGATGGTGAGGGATTGTTCCTATTTGCACCGCTTAAGATAAGGGGTGCCGAGGGATCCCCGGTCAGATTATTGATGATGTGTGAATCGAAATAACCTAGTCAAGATCTCTAGGATCTCTGGGCAAAACCATCCCAATTGTCTCCTTCAATATCCTTCTCAAGATCCTATATGTAAGACCCCAGATCACCATGTCCTCCATAACTATTGCCGGCCTCTTCATACCTTTTATATCAACATCTACCTTAATATACTTAGGAATATCATTTATATTTAACCAAAGCACCTTCGATAATTCTACCTTATTTATAGATAATGTGGGGTTGCAATTCCTCAATGCAAATATTGCAGGCACAACACTTATGTTCGGTGCATTGCTCGGGGAGAAAGGCTCAAGAACTCCGAGTAATTCAGCATCACTATTTAAGTCAAGCCCAACCTCCTCCCTCGCCTCCCTAATTGCCGTCTCAACCAGGTCGCTATCTACACCCTGCTTAAACCTCCCGCCTGGAAATGCTGCATCACCACTCCAGGGATCCTCTGGGTTTATTGTCCTTTTACCGATTAAGATAGCGTTAAGGCATGGGTTTATTATCACCGCAACCGCGGCCCACGAATGCGCCGCGTCCGGTTTCGGCTTTTCCCTCTTCACAACACTTCTCAATCTCGATACTATGTCTGTACTTGCCATGACTTAATTTAGTAACTTACCAAATTAATAAAAGCTATTAGCCGTTCTAAATTAATGGTTGTAGGGGCCTTATTGAGAGAACCTCAGGATTTGCTAGATAAAGTGGTCTCTTCCCCATTAGTACATTTATCAAATTCTGAACGGCAACCTCGGCCATCCTCTCCCTGGTTTCGCTCGTGGCAGAGCCTATGTGTGGGGTCAACACCACGTTATCGAACTTCGCTAATTCGTGGGTACTGGGTAATGGTTCCTCCTCAAAAACATCTAATGCAGCACCTGCTATCCAACCCTCCTTTAACGCCTTGACTAAGGCGTTTGTGTCAACAATATCACCCCTGGCAACATTTATCAAATATGCACCCCTCTTCATGAGCTTAAGCCTCTCCTCATTAATTAAGTGCCTGGTCTCCGGTGTTGCCGCTACTGTTATTACCACATAGTCGGACTCGCTTAACAATGCCTCAAGGGGTCTGTATTCAATGCCTAGTGCGAACTCTATTTGTGGCTTCCTTGTCCTTGACCAATAGATAACCTTCATGTTGAATGCCCTCGCTCTCCTGGCGACCGCAGTACCAATGTTGCCGAGACCGATTATCCCAAGTGTTGCTCCATGAACCTCGGAGCCCAAAAGCCAGCCCCACTTATCAAATATTGCACCTGCCCTGACAAGTTTGTCTCCTTGCACGATCTTCCTAGCAAGCGCTATTAAGAGTCCCATGGCAAGGTCAGCCACAGCTTCAACCAAAACCTCCGGCGTATGGGTTACGTAGATACCCCTCTCCGTGGCTGCCTTGACATCTATGTGATCAACACCAACACTGTATGTACTGATCACAATGAGTTTATCAGATTCATTGATTAATGACCTATCAATGACGTCACCAAGTGTAACAACGACGCCAGTGCATTCCTTAAACATCTCAATCCAAACCTCCCGAGGTGGTGACGCTTGCCTACTCCACATTGGTCCAGTTTCCTTCCACATCCTAATTTCCACGGGTAACTTATTCAATTGTGTGTATATCACTGAGGGCAGGTTGCTCCTACTTATGAAGATGCACGGTCCAACCATCAACGACTCAATGGAAAACTACTTAATTAATATTTCAGTGATATTGGATTATCAAAATCTCAACATAGCAGTTTAATGAGAAAGGTATGGCCTATCTTTGCATTCATGAAGATTTATAAATAGACCTCGTAGAAATATTTGGATGGTAACAATTAGGGACGTATTAAATAAGTTAAAGTGGACCGATCAATTAAGCAATCATGTGCTGGTGTATGTATCGAGAGGCTCACCAAATAATGAGGAGACTATTGATCTATCAAGGATAATCACCATAGGTAGGGATGGCTTCACATTCATAAATAATGATGGGAGGGAGACCTATATACCCTACCATAGGGTTGTGGAGATAAGGAATAAGGATGGCACGGTAATTTTTCATAGAAATGTCCCACACTAATGTTTGTAAATCTTTCTAAGGCTTTTGTGGATCATCGAAGAAATCGTCTATATATCTCGATAGTAATAAGTTCGTTATTCGTTATATCATTTAATAACTTCACGTAGGTTTTCCCTGTAAGGATTACTGCGTAAATGCTTGGAAGCAATATTATTAAATAACCGATTGTTTGCCTATAAGTATTGTTTGAGATTTCCATGCATGTGTAGTCTCATTTAGAATAGAATTTTCAGTTCTTTATAAAACTTGTTCCGAAGGTACCACGTTATTAATAGATTATTTTTGCCAATTACCATTCATTAATTTATTAACCCACCTCTGATGTTTGAGCACTAGGTCCTTATCCGCGTTTAAGACATACGTTAAGTAATCTATCTCAACGGGATTTAATAGGCCTGGTATAATGATTGTATGCGGTGTTTCGCCTAAACTTGGTACATTGCTTATTGTGGATACAACAATACTTTGATTCTCCCAACCTATCCTGGCAGCATATATTACCAATAAGTCATTATTAATGATTCCCAACTTACCATTTTCTTCCATTTTCCTCAGTAAGTCAATGGCTTCGCCGGCACTCATGAACTCATTACCATCCTTAATGTCAAGTAATAATATTGTGTGTAACCCACGCCTTAGGTTGTCATTTAATATCTCATAGGCTCTCATACTTAGTATGCCCATCCTTGGGTAAGTTATTGTAGCTATGGGTCCAAGCTTGTACGGCGATAAACCGAGTTGACTGAGTATTGCGCATACTATACTGACGGAGTTTATGACCCTCATCTCAAAGCCTAGTCTCTTAGCGATCACCAATATTGCTGCATGCGCCGTTGCCATCATGGGATCGCCTATGACCAGTAGAGCAGCATCTCTTCCCTTGCTTAGCTCGCTCATTATTGCATTACCGCTTCTATCCTCAAGATCCTCCCTTGAGAGGAATACTACGTCGTGTCTAATACCCATTATATGCTTAATTAATTCGCCTGATGCCTTTGACGTATAAGTTTCCATGAATACCTTATCAACACTTCTTATAACATTTAGCGCATCTATCGTTAAATTACCAGGACTTAAACCAAGTCCAACTAGGTATAATGTCGGTTTTTTCTTACCCACGTCTTTCTCGGCTATTGAAAGATTTAAAAACGTGACAAGCATGCAAATACGTAGATGTCTTCTCGAGTGAAGATACCTGAGGATGGTGAACCAATAACAGCACAGGGTGGTGTCTGGAAAGTTCCGAACAGACCAATAATACTCTACATCGAGGGTGATGGTATAGGGCCCGAGATCACGAACGTCGCAATTAAGGTGATAAATAAAGCCGTGGAAAAGGCCTATGGGAACTCGAAGGAGATTAAGTGGGTGAAGGCTTATGCTGGTGAGGAGGCTGAGAGGGTTTACGGTAATAGGTTCCCTGAGGAGACAATAAATCTCATTACCAAATACAGAGTTGTCCTGAAAGGCCCGCTGGAGACGCCGATCGGTGGTGGTTGGAGATCAATTAACGTTACCATTAGGATGCTCCTGGACGCCTACGCCAATGTTAGGCCTGTGAAGTACATGCCGGGGCTTGAATCACCACTTAAGCATCCCGAGAGGGTTGATATGGTGATAATTAGGGAGAACACCGACGACCTCTACAGGGGTATTGAGTGGAGTTGGGATAGCCCTGAGGCGGCTAAGCTCAGGAAGTTCCTAAAGGAGGAGCTCAACATAGAGCTTGAGGACGACACTGGCATAGGCATAAAGCCAATGAGCAAGTACAAGACACAGAGGGTGGCTAGGTTTGCCTTCAAGTTCGCTATTGATAACAAGAGGAGGTCTGTCACAATAATGCATAAGGGTAACATAATGAAGTACACAGAGGGTGCGTTTAGGGAGTGGGCCTATGAGGTCGCCCTTAAGGAGTTCAGGGACTATGTTGTGACGGAGGAGGAGGTTAACAAGGTCTATGGAGGTAAGGTGCCGCCAGGGAAGATCTTGGTCAATGACAGGATAGCGGACAACATGTTCCAGCAAATAATAACGAGACCCGAGAACTATGACGTGATCCTGGCACCGAATTTGAATGGTGACTACATAAGTGATGCTGCAGGCGCATTGATAGGCGATATTGGCGTACTTGGCGGTGCCAACGTCGGTGACTCGGGCGGCATGTTCGAGGCCGTTCACGGTACAGCACCCAAGTATGCGGGTAAGAACGTGGCGAATCCTACGGGCATAATTAGGGGTGGTGAGTTGATGCTTAGGTTCATGGGTTGGAGGGAGGCTGCTGATTTAATTGATAGGGCGATTACCGAAGCCATAAATCAGAAGAAGGTTACCCAAGACCTTGCCAGGTTCATGGGCGTCCAACCACTAGGTACTAGGGAGTTTGGCGATGCCTTGATTGAGATAATCGATCAGTTTAAGTGAAAAATGAAAAATCAACACTGATTAAAACAAATTCTATTCATTGTTCCTTAACCTCCTCCGTAATTACCTGCTTACCCTCCGCCCTAATCAGAGGCGGTCTCGGGTTCACATAATCATTGAGTACCTTAACCACAAGCTCCATATCCGAGGGATCCAGGTCCTTGAGTATGGGTCTATGGCTCCTATAATTAACCACATCACTTGGCTCTATCTCCACGGACTTCACATCCTCCTCATAATACTTAGCCCTGACCAACACATTACCCAGTGGATTAACGACATGGCTACCACCGAAGAATCCCAAACCGTCGTACTGCCCCACCGTATTCACATAGACAGTATATGCCACATTCTCCAATGCCCTGGCGATCATGAATGTCTCAAAGTGCAGCCTTGACATATCGGGTGCGGCGCTTATGTATACGTGAACCTCAGCTCCCTTAAGCATCATTACCCTTGAAACCTCTGGGTAAAACGCATCGTAGCATATTGCAATACCTACCCTATGCCCATTAATGTTTATGACCGGTATATCACCCTTACCAATACCAAAGTACCTATACTCATCAAAAACACCGTATGAGGGTAGATGCCTCTTCCTATAAACCGCAAGTACACCATCAGGTCCTACGGCAACCGCCGTGTTATATAAAACGTGCGTTTCATTGTTCCTCTCCGCAAACCCTGCAATCACGTGACAATTCCTTCTCCTTACCTCGAGGACTAACCTCGATATTGTCCTACCACTTATAGGCTCAGCTATTTGGAAGAACATATCCCTGGACATGTAACCAGGTAGGTAAAGCTCGGGTGTTACTATGACGTCGGCACCATCGCCAACACACAGCTTATCCATAGCCTTGATTAATCTATCTAGGTTGAACTCCACATCACCCAGTTTACTACCGTATTGAAGCAGGTGTATCCTGAGCATTAACACACAGTATCTGGGGTTATTAAAAATACAAACTCCCCAGTTAAATCGGTTAGTATTAAAAACCTAGCACGCTAGTAATTAACGTGCCCAAGATAACCCTTGAAAACATAATACGTATTGACTATGATTATGTGACACGTAGAATAATTGATTTCATAAGGACATACGTTAGGGACTCGGGCACTGCAGGTGCTGTAATTGGTCTCAGTGGTGGTGTTGACTCCAGCGTCACCGCCTATCTGCTTGTTAAAGCCTTAGGCAGCGACAATGTTGTTGGGTTAATACTACCCTACAGGACAACACCGCCTGAGGATATTGAGGATGCAAAATTCATCGCAGAAAGCCTGGGTATAAGGTATTACTACATAGATATTGGCAGTATTAGGGACTCCTTTGTTAAGTCAATACCCATATTCGATGAGAGTGATAAGGTATCCGCAGGCAATCTATTGCCTAGAATTAGAATGACACTGCTGTACTACTTCGCCAATAGACTTAATAGAATTGTGGCTGGAACTGGTGATAAGAGTGAGCTATTGATTGGCTACTACACGAAGTATGGAGATGGTGGTGTGGATATACTACCCATCGGCGACCTATACAAAACGCAGGTTAGGTACCTGGGTAAATACCTAGGCTTGCCCGATAGGATTGCCTTCAAGCCATCAAGTCCAAGGCTTTGGGAGGGACAAACCGCGGAGGGTGAGCTTGGTGTTGGGTATGAGGATGTTGATGTAATACTGCATGCACTCGTTGATTATAGAATGACCCCCGAGCAGGCTGCGGAAGCGACAGGCAAACCGCTCGATTTAGTGCAGGCGGTTTGGCGTAGGGTGTTGAATACGGAGCATAAGAGGAAGCCACCCATAGTTCCTAGGGTGTCCATGAGAACCCTCGGCATAGATTGGCGCATGCCAGTTAATAAAACGGGGTTGAGCGAGTTCATGGAATAAGCTTAATTAATTTCTCAACGTAAATCAAATCAAATGAGCAAGCCTCTTTGGCATGTTATTGAGGACCCAGCCTTCATAATCACCGTGTATGCAGGCATCGTGATCATCATGATGCTTATTGGTGCGATAGCCATATACGTAATAACGCAGTCCATATTCGATTCAGCATTGGCATCATTACCACCAATATTTATAGCATTAATAATGGTTGCAGCCAAAATGGCGATAAAGAGGAATGAGGTCGCCCTATACCCTGATAAGATAGTGATAATTAGGGGTAACGAGAAGAGAGAGCTGCCAATATATGCAATAACCAGGGTTAGAGTAAGGCCCGTTATAAACACCGTTAGGATAAGGGGGGTTAGGTTTATACCTACGTTCAACGTACCGAGGCTAAGTACGTGGTCTGTCACCTTCATGTCCGGGAATGAGGAGTTGGTTAAGGTCTGGATAAACGAGAACGAACTAGATAGGTTAAGGTCAGTTATTAATAAGATATGTAGGGAGAGACTGTTATGCATAAATATTGAAAATGCCCTGTTAAGCTAATGATAAAGTCCATAGTGGCAAAACCCGTTGACAGAGTCGAGTTAGAGACAGGGTTTACCGCAATATGCCCTATCGATGGGAGCGTAGATAATTATTCGCTGAGGATAATGTACAGACCTCGGTGCAGTAGTGATGAGTGCACCTATGTTGAGCTGTCTAGCCTCAGGGAATTTCTCGATAGCTTCAGAAACAAAGCCGTATATCATGAAGACGTACTAAACGAAATAATGAACGAAATAATAGAGGCGGCAAATCCGTCAGAACTTACAATAATACTAATAAGCGAATATAAAGGCATAAAGTACGTCATTGAACGTAAACTCAATATGCCAAATTACCAACACGAATCTTAACCCTAATCCTCTCAAGGCTACCCGAGGCCCCCTCAATGAAGTTTGGTCTTCTCAGGGAATTCGCATATATCATAGCCTTCTTAAGGCCCTCCCTATCTCTATTCTTTATGTACGGCCATAGGTCAACTACGGGCTCCTTGTATAGGCAGGTCTTTAGTTTACCATCGCTCGTTAACCTCATTGTCGTGCATCCAGCACAGAATGTTGGGTTGTTGTAATTCTTCACAATCTCAACCCTCACGCCATCAACCTCGTACAACGGCCTATTGTGTAGGTCCTTCCTTGTACCTATTAGCTTACCGTGTTTATTTAACCAACTAATGATGTCGCTTAGATCATCATAGTACCTGGCGAAGATTGGGAAACCATCACCCATTGGCATTAACTCTATTAGCTGAAGTACGAAACCGTACTTAGCGGCGAACCTAATCATCATTGGTATCTCGTCTGTATTTAAGCCCCTGAGAACAACCATGTTAAGTTTTATCTGCTTAAAGCCTAGATTGCTCACATAGTCAATGTTGTCCAAGACCTTATCCAATGCGTCAACGCCCGTTATAAACCTGTACTTACCCCTATCGAGTGAGTGGAGGGATATGTTCAACCTATTAAGTCCATGTTCAAGTAAATCCTTCGCGTAAACATCAAGGAGATAGCCGTTTGTGGTCATAGACAGGTCCTTGGGATTGACCTTGTTTATCTCATCAACGACCTTAACAATATCCCTGCGCAGTAGTGGCTCACCACCCGTTATCTTGAAATCATCAACACCAAGTTCCTTAGCGACTGATGCCGTGAAACCAATATCCTCAGCACTCAATTCCCTACCTAAGAACTTACTTTGCCCCTCGAAGTGGCAGAACAAGCACCTGTAATTACATACGCTATCTACAACGATTCTAAGCTTTAGCCAGGGCCTACCGTAATTATCAACTAACATCTTTACTCATTAACTCGCAAATCCTTACGCCTTTATAAGTGGTGTGGGTAATATAGTTTCACTGATTAGGTTCACGTTATATACTATGTAAGTTTAGGATCCTATCAATTTAATACGATTGTTTTTAATCGATAAACTTTGCGTTGTGTATTTTATCAAGTAGGTAATCGTGAAGGAACTTAAGCCCGTGTGTCGAGAGAGCCTCAATCTCGACCTTCTTCTTAGTCCTCAGGAATAACTCTATCTCCCTCTTCCAATGATCGCTCTGGAACCACGGGTACCTAAGGAGTTCCTGCGCCCTCTTTAAGTCCCTATCCGTGGCCTTTATAACGTACTCATCACTAATCTTATAACCACGTATATCCGTTGCCGTAACACCCACGAACTTAGCCTCTGGCGTTGCCAATCTATCGCTCTCATAACTCAGCTTTATCGAACCACTCTTGTACACGCTGTATATGTACCAACCATATGGATCCCCATCAGTCAATACGTAGATAGGGAGGTTATACTCCTCATTTAACCTCCTCACGAACCTCCTCGTTGCCCTATCGGGCATGCCCTTCGCTGTTATTAACAAACAACTCTCCTTATTCCAAAAACCCTCCCTATTGAGTCTCTGGAATATTGCGTCCTTCTCTATAACCAGCACATAGTTTGCCTCGACCTTGACTATGTCCAGGTCATCGGGATTTGGCGGAAGGCTTAGCGCGGTGTCGCCGAGTTTTGTTGCATCTATCTCGAAGCCCTTGGACCTAACTATTATGGGTCCAACAACCTTGCCTTTAACATCGGCTGATAGTCCCATCTCCTCCCTAAGTATTCCCGTGGCTACCTCGATATCCTCAATAACGGCGTTGGACTCGGATTGCTCATCCCAGGTATTCTCCCTAATCACCTTATTTATTACATCAATCTTAAACTCCATTGTGTGCTTACCGTTGTAGTACAGATCCCTTATTGTTGGGTATACACCCTCCCTAATGGCTTGAACTATCAACTTGAACATCAACATTGTCTGCATGAACCTCTTCGACTCCTTCAGATCCAGAAACCTTCTCCTAACCTTCTCAGGACCTAGCACCAGCATCTTCTTCTTTGGGTCCCAAATTGTGTTGCTTAAGGTTCTGGCTGGTATCTCTAATATTGGTTCCTCATTATTTAGCACCGCATTAGCCACAGAATTACCCCAATCCTCAAGTACCTTCAGCACCTCATCCCTGCTCTTAACCACGGCGATGGATGCTTATTAGGCAAAATAAGGCTTTTGGTTTCAAGACTTACGACAACCCTAAACTAAGGAGAGCAAACCCACAGAAACAGTCTGCACAGATAATCTCGTGTATAACGTAAGGTCATGCTTTAATAGCACAGCATTATGCGTAATGTGTATGACAAACGTTAAGGCACTCAGGGGTCGTGATTTCATAACCCTCATGGACTACACAACCGAGGAGGTTAAGTACCTCCTTGGGTTATCCAGGGATTTTAAATCGCGGTATTACCAGGGAGATAGGTATAGTGACGCCTTAAGGGGTAGGACGTTACTCATGATCTTTGAAAAACCGAGTACTAGGACGAGGGTTAGCCTCGATGTAGCCGCGACACAATTGGGTATGCATGTCATATACTCGAACCCACAAGAGCTTCAGCTTGGTCGTGGAGAGACCATAGCAGATACGGCTAGGGTTGTTGATAGGTTCGTAGACGCCATAGCAGCTAGGGTCTATAAGCATGAGTCATTGGTCGAGATGGCTAGGTATGCTGTAGCGCCTGTGATTAATGCCCTGAGTGACCAAGAGCACCCACTTCAAGCCCTTGCTGATGCACTGACTTTGTGGGAGGTTAAGGGTAGGCTTGATGGTTTAAGGGTGGCCTTTGTTGGCGATGGTGACAACAACATCGCCCACTCCCTCATGGTAATAGGTGCCAAACTCGGCTGGGAGGTTAGGATAATATCACCAAGGAAGTACTGGCCGACGAAGTTCATGGAATCCCTAACTGAGGATTTAAGAAGGACGGGTGCCAATATTATCATCAGCGATAATACGGAGGATGCTAGAGGAGTTGATGCGGTATACACCGATGTCTGGGTTAGCATGGGCATGGAGGCCGAGGCTGAGGAGAGGAGGAAGATATTCAGACCATACCAGGTTAATTCGGAGCTCATGAGGGTTGCAGGTCCACAAGCCGTCTTCATGCATTGCTTACCTGCCCATAGGGGTGAGGAGGTTACGGATGACGTAATTGACGGTACCCAGAGCGTTGTGTGGGATCAGGCGGAGAATAGGCTTCATACATCAAAGGCGGTATTGATATCCCTACTTACATGAACTCAAAAATCACTAAAGCCACGGAATTAAATACGCTAAGGAAGTGTGTAAGCTTTATTAATAACGGGGTCTTGATCATGTCGTATGAGAAGGTGGGCTGGAATAATCGTAATATTAACCCTATCCCTAACCGTGGCATTGTTAACCGCGGCATTAGCCGCTGAGTGGCAACAGGTTATTGTTTACACGAGATCAATAACAATACATGCGCTCGCAGTATCCTCAAACGACACAGGCGCTGTCATAAACATAACGGTAACAGCAATGATGCCAGGCTCGGGCTATGTGTACGTTGCCTCAAGCCCATTACCAACCGCCGAAAGTGGCACGTTCATCTCATCATCGCAAATAGCCTCCCTGGTCGCCACATACTTGGCGAACCAACCATTCAATAAGTACAACTTCCTAATAAATGTGGAACCAACAACCCTCGAGATCGGCGGACCATCAGCCAGTGGTTACATGACCGTTGCCATGTGGGCATTAATAACAAACCACACATTAAATCCCGACGTTGTGATGACCGGCATGATATTGCCAGATGGGTCCATAGGGCCGGTTGGAGGGTTGCCAGCTAAAATAGAGGCTGCCGCCCAGGAGGGTTACGAGGTTGTGTTGATACCGTATGGGCAGCAGGAGTACCAAACGAGTACTGGGCAGGTCATCAACCTGGTAAGTTATGGTAGAAGCCTTGGTGTGGATGTTATACCCATAATGAGCGTTAGGCAAGCCATTTACTACTTCACCGGTGTTAACCTCACAATACCATCGATATCAAGTGAAGAATTGAAGAATACGGCCTACGTCAATATTACGAAATTCCTCTGGATGAGAATATATGACAGGTTAATTAAGAGCGGGGCCATCAATTCCACGGACCCAAACGTTTCCAAATACGTAAAACAGGCAATCAATTATGCAAACCAGGGCATGTACTACACAGCGGCAAGCCTCGGTTTCCAAGGATTAATTAATTATTACCAAGATGAGATGCAGAATTATACCACAAGCCAACTATACGGATTACTTAATCAATTAAACAATGAACTCAACTACTACAGTAACGCCGTTTCCCACTACAATGTAACCACGGCAAACATAGACATAATAATTGGAATATACGATAGGATTGAGGATGCGCAGCAGTCATTAACGGCAGCAAGCCAGGACTTGACAACGAACGATATTGCTGACGCAATAAGTAACTTAGCATATGCTAAGGCTAGGATTGAGACCTTGGGTGATTGGCTTGCAGTACTCAACGCAATAAATGGTGGTGCACCAATATCGACTAATTATCTCGAGGAACTAACGAGTATGTACCTGGTCTATGCTCAGTCAATAACTGAGTACACAATCTCACTATCAAACGCAATAGGCCTTCCCAATGCAATGCAGGAGATGAATTCCATAACGCAAGAGGTTCAGAATGCCCAAAACAATTACCAAAATGGGCTTTACCCACTAGCCCTGGCGCAGAGCCTTGATGCAATATCGAGTAATGACGCAATGCTACACTTACTATTTACACCAACAATCAATGGGCAGGCAAGTGCTGGTTATTTAATAAATATAACGGAGTACGTTAGGAAGTTAGCGGTATTCAACACGTACGAGGCCGAGAATAGGTGCGGTCTATTCCCAATGCTTGCAATATCCTACATAGACTTCGGCAATTACTACCTAAACGACTACAACTCAACAGGTGACATCAATGATTTAGCGGCAGCGCTCCAACTCTATGAACTAGCCGCATCGTATTCACAGGCACTTTACGAACTAGCCGCATCAACTAACTCGTGTGGTACGCCCTTCACAATAACTAATATACAACCAATAAATGTGAGCAATGCGTCATTCAATATTCAAAACACCTCATTAACTGGCTACAACATGGCATTCTTAGTGGTTGGCATAGCGTTGGTGGCATTGGCTGTGGGTGTCGCCATATTTTCATTAAAAAGCCTAAAAATTAACGAATAACGGGGTTTGTATGGATTTTATATCCGTGTTAATTGCGGTATTCATAATAAGTTTCGTAAGCAATGCATTACCATTCTTCGGTGAGGCCTACACCGTCTACGCCTCACTGTTACTACTGAGCATTGGTGCCTCTCCCTACAACACCCTAATAGTAATTATTGTGACTGCCGTTGGCGCTGCGATATCAAAGAACGTATCCTACGCGTTGGGTTATGCATTAAAGAGGCCGTTGAGGAAGACGAGCGCTGTCAGATTGATAGGGGCCTTATCGAACAAGGCACCACTATGGATCTTGGTAATCGTACTAGCCGCAATACCGGGCCTTCCACTTGATGATTACCTCTACATAGGGGCTGGGGCGGCCATTATAAGCCCATTAAAGCTAAACACCTACGTTCTAGTTGGTAAGGTCATAAAGAGTTCCGTTGAGATACTGATAGAGCTATTGCTATTCTCATCAATATACACAGCATTTAGATATAGCATAGGCCTATCCCTATTCCAGGTCATCATGGCTGTCATATTCACGGCCTTGGCGGTGGTAATATTCAAGATTGATTGGGTGAAAATTTACGTAAAGCTCCAGTATAGGCTTCCGTATTTACCCAAGATAGGTAATGATGATTTTTAATTTTGAAGCGTTGCCTTATTTTTATTATTATGATGATTGAACAAGCCTCTTAGCGAGTGCGTATATGAGTGGTATGACTATTATGCCGAAGGCTATGGCCAGGCCCCATGACATGGCATATATTATTTGCGTTATATTCGCAAACGGCTGAACTATTATTGCAACAACAACCAGTATGAACACGGCGTATAAGATGAGCCTAGCATAACCAAGCACACTACCCATCTCTGGATGCTCCTTCTTAAGGTCATTAATTGCCTTGTTAACGATGCCAAAGCTGAAGAGCAGTATTATGGATGCGATTATTATGTCGTAAAATAGGTACGGACTTATATTCGGTATCCAATAGAATATGGCTAGGTTAGCCGCTATCGTTATTATGACCGCATAAAGACCGAACCTCAACACGTTGATTATAGTACCGAGCAACTCATCGATGGTACCCATCTTCTTCTGCATGTAGTCCACGAGTAGATCAACGAGGAGCAAGCCGAGGGTTAGCAGTATTATGGCACCTGCGAGTGATGGCAGGTACTTCGCAATCATGGCAACCCACACGGTAGCGGGCCCGAGGTTAAGTACGGAGAATGCGATTGCCAAGGCAATGAGTATTATGAACGCCTCAACAGCACCAGCAATGATACTCACAATCTCAGGACTCAAGCCAGCCTGCTTAATCAGCATTGGCAGGAGCCTCTTTATTACCCTCGCCACGATAACGGCTATGGCATAACCTATCAACGCTATTATTATGAACAGTATTATGGATGGTATTGCAAGTATTATCGTAGACAACATGCTCGATAAAGCAGTCCATACAGACGTTGTTGCTTGTAATATCACGGCTGCCGTCATGGGGCACATTTTTTGAGAAATCTTTATAAATATTACGTGATTCTTAGGATCGAAATATCATTAATCAACGTATATTAAAGATATTTTACAAAGAAATAAAGCATAATCCCGAATTAAATCTCGAATTAATGCAATTAAATTTCAATTTCCAAAATAACAATTAATGAGTTTTATTTGGTGCGGGGGGTGGGATTCGAACCCACGCAGGCCTTCGCCAGCGGATCTTAAGTGCGGCCTCTTTTAACTGACCTGAGGTGTCCGCCCCCTTTGACCTGGCTCGGGCACCCCCGCGGGTTTGGATGCACAGTCACAAACTTATAAAGATTACTTACGAACTTACGAAAACGTTGTTCAATACCATTAGAAAGAGTTATAAGTGTATTTTTCGATAACGACTAAGTGTCGGCTGTTGTGTTCAATCATGTTACCAAGAGGTTTGGTCACGTTATTGCTGTTGAGGATGTCTACCTGGAAATACCCGAGGGCAGGATTGTCGTGCTTGTTGGCCCCAATGGAGCTGGCAAAACAACCTTGCTTAGGCTAGCGGCTGGTGTATTAATTCCCGATAGTGGTTATGTCTCGATATATGGTTACAGGTCTACGGACCCGAGGGCTAAGCGCAGGGTTGGATTTATGACGCCCATGGATCGTGGAGTTTATTGGAGAATATCCGCGGTGGATAACCTAGTATTCTTTGGGGCGTTGTATGGCTTATCGCTTAGGGAGGCCAGGGCTCGGGCGATTGAATTACTTAGGGACCTAGGTCTTGGTGAAAGGGCTAATGATTGGGTCGCCACATACAGCACAGGCATGATGAGAAGGTTAGAGATTGCCAGGGCGCTTATGCATAATCCCGATGTGCTCTTGCTTGATGAACCAACCAGCGGCATCGATGTTGACGCTAAGCATGGCGTGCTTAATTTCATAAGGAGCCTTAGGGGTAAGAAGACAATAGTGCTTGCGTCCCACGATCCTCAGGAGATAGAACTTGCCGATACAGTGATTTATATTAATAAGAGAATATTGAATGAGGCACCAGCCCTTAAGATTGTTAAAGTCCTAATCAGGGGTGATGTTGGTAACCTTGATGGATTTAACGCGGAGAGTATTGGGCAGGGCGAGTATGTGGTGGTAACGAGCATTGATAGGTTCAATGAATTAATAAGTAGATTGGCGATGCTTAATGGTAGGGTTAGGGTGGTGGATATCGATGTTGAGGTTGCCACGGCTGAGGGTAATGCACGTAGGATGGAGAGGGTTATGAGGAGGAGGGAGGGGTGGGCGTGATGGGGGTGTTGGATAGGGTTTATGCCTTCGTTGTTATTAGGGGTTGGAAAATATGGATTAGTTACAAGACACAGGTCTTCCTGACAGCCATTAATTGGGTGATTCCTGTATTCATATACTTCTTCATTGGACTAACCCTCGGTTTTGGTAAATTCTCATTAATTAGGAATTATACGGCATTCATGGTAATAGGCACGGCATTTCAGGGGTACTTCTCAGCATCCGTGGCTACGTTGGCTACTCGTATCAGGAACGAGGAATTAATTGGTACGCTGGAGTACCTAATGGCATCACCACTAAAGCCAATGGCATTAATGATGTACAATACCATATGGGGATTGATCATTAACTCCGTGAACGCCATCATGGTGCTAGCCATAGGCGCTGGACTTGGTGTTCAATACCACGTTAACGCCGCATCAACATTATTATTTCTACTACTCTACCTATTATCAATAATCGGATTAAACCTAATAGCAGGTGCTGTGGTGCTTATTGTTAAGCAGGGAAACCCCGTGGCACTATTCACCTCAGTCGCCTCAAACCTATTGGGTGGTGTGGTTTTTCCAGTATCCATCCTACCCACGTGGTTAAGGTACATTAGTTACTCATTATCGCTGACCTGGGCATTATCAGGCCTTAGGGCAGCCATGCTCAATAACTACGGCACACCACAATTACTGGGTTACCTATGGCCATTGGCTGTGCTCACGCTGGCCTATTTAGTGATTGGTACCCTGCTGACGAATTACGCATTCAATAAAATCCTTAGGGAGGGCACGGTGCACATGTACTAGGTACTCGTTTTAAACAGGCTTTTCCTGGCTTTCCACGGTCTTTCCACGTACCATTCCTTAAATATCGGTGTGAGAACTCCCTGGTGATGAAGACGCAAATAGTAATTATGGTACTGGCACTGGCCCTCTCAATGGCTGTGGTGGCCACCGTACATGCCCAAACCTCTGCCCAGGCCTCAATGGGCCTTGAGGTGTCCTACGAGGTTCATCTACAAATCGCTGAGCAGTGGGTGAATAAACTGGGTGAGTATGGTATTAATACTACATCTGTTACTCAATTAATAAGTAAGGCGCAGGCTGAGGCGTCGGTTGGTAATTACGTAGAGGCAATAACCCTCCTAAACCAAGCCATAGCATTATCAGCACAATTAATGGCTAGCCACATATCAAACAATACATCACTAATCATAAGTAACTACGCCAATACAGTAACCAACCTCAACTCATACGTTGAGGCTTCACTAAATAACAGCAACGTAACCACGGCATTAACACTCAACGCACTAGGTTATGCAGGTGGTTACGTTAACTCGGGAAACATCCAGGAGTCGCTAAGGGTAGTGTCTCTACTTAACACCACACTCAGCACGGCGGTGGCGATAAGCCCTGGGCTCAGCGCCACGGTACAGACCATCACGCCCATACTCAACAACCTATACCTAAGCATAAAGAATGCAGAGTATACGCAAAACATCACTGAAGCACAGTTGGCGTTATTGAGGGCTGAGGTCTCCGTAACCACTAAGGTGGTGAGCAGTCCAGGGGTTAGGGAGGAGTACCTACGATTGATAATGAGTACGTGGGAGGGGCAGTTAATGAGTGGTGTGAATTCCACGTACCTAAACATAACAAGCACACTAGGTGCGAGTGCCTGGTCCTACGTGAGTGGTAACGTCAGCGCATGCCTATCCGCAGTGAATAATTTAATACCCAGCGTTGCCGCGGGAACAATAGGCCCAGAACAACTCGTTAATACGTACATCACGTGCTTAACCAGGGAGGAGGCACTTAAGCTCCTCGCAAAAACTGGGGTTAAGGCAATCATGAAGCTGCATGAGGAGTCCAAGGTATTACTTAGGCTTGGGTATGTTAATTACAGCAATTACTTAGCAAGCATGGGTAATTCATGTGGCAATGTAATGCTCAATAACGCAATCGCGGGCAACATAGCATCCCTAAACGCCAGCATAAACACCTGCACCGCATTGGCTAGTCAATATGGCGAACGCATAAGGTATGTATCAACCATACTCAACATTAGCAGTAACAATATCGAGAAGCTCAACGAGACGTTGATTAAGCAATTAAAGGCACATGGGCTGGGTACCACAGAGGCTATGATCTGTTGGGTTAGGATATACGGTAACTTAAGCTCGATGATAGATTCAACAATTAATTCCGTACTGAACGGCACAATCGCTCCACAACTGGCCGTTAACACAATCAATAACTACTTCGTAAACCTTAACTCAAGTATTCAATCAATAGTGGCTGGATGCCTTAACCTAACAACACCAGGTCCCGGCAGATACATACCCATGATCGGCGTTAGCCAGGGGCAACCTCAAGTCACACCAATTGGCCTTGAATTAAGTACTAGTGGTTCCATAGAGCTATTGCTACTTGTAAATAACCCAACGCAGGCTAACCTATACATAAATGGCTTTGGATTAGGTGGGCTTAAATGCAGCTTTAATAATGAACTTACATTAAATGCCAATTCGCAGGGAACCTTGGTAATAACTCTATATCCAACTAACAATGCAGTCATGGGCATCGCTAAGTTAACCACGTACT
>Ga0081474_122114_pt1 | contig 46596 bp, 40 predicted proteins | sample OneHunmetagenome_2_FD_70978 | JGI IMG/M metagenome (GOLD analysis project Ga0081474, IMG submission 70978) | Ferrous microbial mat communities from One Hundred Spring Plain, Yellowstone National Park, USA v2 (version 2) | ecosystem: Environmental > Aquatic > Non-marine Saline and Alkaline >... | reverse complement strand
CATCTCGTTCACCGCGAAGTCCTGGCACGCCTCTACGCATCTACCGCAGAGGATGCACTGTGAGGGATCGTAAACGTAGAAGGGATTACTTTGGTCCACCTCGTAGGGTTTTGGATCGTAGTTCTGCCTCCTTATGTCCTCCCTCAATACTGCTTCATGCAATTCACAATCCACGTTGTTATCGCAGAGCGTGCAATAGAGTTTATGGTTCCTCAGGATTCTGTTCATCGCCTTCTTCCTCACCCTAAGTACCCTCTCGCTTTCTGTATCGATCGTATCCCCTGGGGCGATCTCCATGTCACATGCCCTCCTGAGTTGCCCATTGACCTCAACCACACAGACATCGCATGTTTTGAGCGGAACTAAGCCCTGATTGTAACAAAGGTGTGGTATGTATATGCCCAGGGAAAGGAGGAGCGGGAGTAGCCGCCGTTCTCCCGGATTAACCTCTTTCCCATTTATCCTGACTCCCATTCGAGTGATCTAGTTGGTCGGAGATATATAATTAATTTGTAATGGGATCTAGGAAGGAAAACCCTTGGGTGATTAACGAAGTTGAGCCCTGCCAGTGGGGCACGGGAGCGTAATTCCGTAGACCAGATCCTGCAGCAGCGGTGGATTGGGATCACCACCTTATCAAAGTTATGATTATTTACGAACTGAACTCCTCGCCCGGAGGCTGGACGGGGGTTTGCCCAAACCCCTTTCCGAAAGCAGTTCTCCAGAGATGCTGACTAAGCCTTCCCTGGCTCAGGTCTTAATTGCACTGGTAGGGCCGAAAGGCTAGGAAACATGGGGCTGAGTCCCCCTTAGCGGATCCTCCTTTTGATGCCGATGAAACTCCGGCGCAAATCGCTGCCCTTTCGCTCTCCCATTGTGTTCCAGGTGATTCTTAACTTCGCCGTAGGCAGTCCTGTATTTCCATCCTCAGTCTCAACATCCTTGATTTAAGCCTCCAAGGTCTCAGTTGCATAATGGGATATTCAAGGTTTTGACAGATCTCCTTGAGACTGACATTCTCCCGATGGAAAATGATTAACTTTGGTGACACCTCAGAATTTGGCCGACTCCCTCCCCGCCCCGGAAGGATTCCATGTGGCTCATAGTTCCCACTGTGGGTTTGGGGTTACACCTCTCATTCGGTGAGCAGTCGAGAGGATCAGGGTTCCCCATTTGAGTTTGGATCCCGAAGAGAGGCCTGGGATCCGTATATATCTATAATCAGGGAAGAGAGATACTGGTTACTCCTCCCTTAGTCCCATTGCTCTGAATCTGGCTGGGGAGGCCATTGTTAACCTCCTAAAAAGTTTTTGAAAGTATTTAAATGAGGGAGCTATTCACTCCCGTCCTGAAAGGGCGAGGCTTCCCCCCAACCCCCACTCTCAGTGAAGGGAAGCGTAGGCTCATTGCAATCCACTTAACCGCCTTAGGACTTCCGTCCATCCTTTCTCTGCCTCATCTCCCTTCGGAGACCTGTCTGATGAAACGTCCCTGAAGTGCAACTTAGAGGGCTGGAATACACGATTAATCATACATTTTAAAGAAAAGGATTTATATAGCTCAGCATATGATTCACACTTTCATTTTAAAGAAAAGGATTTATATAGCTCAGCATATGATTCACACTTTATGAGTTTAAATAAGGTGATCGCAGGGATCCTGTTGGCTATACCCTTCGCGATCTACTTCGCCATACCCGCATACAACAGGGTCGACCCCGCACTCTACGGTCTGCCTTTCTTCTATTGGTTTCAGCTCCTGATGCTAGCTGTATCCACGGTGTTATACACATTAGCTGCATTGATCTTGAGGGGGAGATGAGATGTTAGCCCTGTCTGGTTTAATAACATTCATAGTAGTCTTTGCCTTCTTCGTCTTCTTAGGTTTCTACGGAGTCAGCTGGAGGAAGGGCGATCTGCGTAGGTTAGATGAATGGGGACTAGCTGGAAGACGCTTGGGCACTTTACTGGTTTGGTTCTTAATGGGCGCTGATCTGTATACCGCCTACACCTTCATCGCCGTTCCAGCTGGAGTATACGCGAAGGGTTCCCTATACTTCTTCGCTGTTCCTTACGTCGCCCTCACCTTTCCCATAGCCATGCTCACCATGACTCGCCTCTGGACGGTCTCCAAGAACAGGGGTTATATAACCGCAGCTGACTTCGTTAGGGACAGGTTCGACTCTAGGACTCTGGCCATACTGATAGCTCTAACCGGCGTGGTAGCGGAGTTGCCTTACATAGCCCTCCAAATAGCGGGAATGCAGGCCGTCCTGTCCATGATGCTCTACGGTGCTGTAAACTCCAAATTCCTTTCGGAGATCTCGTTAATAGTCGCCTTCATAATACTCGCTACCTTCACCTTCACCAGCGGCCTGAGGGGTGCAGCCCTAACCGGTGTCCTAAAGGACGTCCTCATATGGATCGGCATAATAGCTACCTTAACCTCAGTTCTGCTCTCGATCCATGGAGGCTTCAGCGCAGCTCTATCCTCAGTGCCAAAGTCTCCTCCCTTCACTGGATTGAAGGGGGCTGCCCCAGCCGCTTACTTCACCCTCTTCCTAGGTAGCGCACTCGCCCTTTACCTCTATCCTCACTCCATTAATGGCTCTCTAGGTTCAGAGGATAGGGAGAGGCTGAGGTTGAGCACCGCCCTCCTCCCCATATACGGAATCGGGCTAGGTCTCTTAGCCCTCTTCGGAGTCCTAGTTTACGCAGTGCCTCAGGCCTTAGCAGTGGTTAAGGCCTTGGGTCCAAATGCCGTAGTTCCATCCCTCATATATTATTCCCTTCCAGCCCCTCTGGCGGGACTGGCCTTGGTGGGGATATTCGTGGGAGGTCTAGTCCCCGCTGCCATAATGGCAATAGCTGCGGCCAACCTTTTGACTAGGAACGTGGTGAAGGAGTTCTATCCCAATATGTCCTTGACTCTAGAAGCGAACCTAGCCAAGTGGATCTCAGCGGCAATTAAGTTCGTGGCCTTGGCCTTCGTCTTCGTGGTGTCCTCAAGTCTAATAATCTCCCTACAACTCCTAGGAGGCATAATAATAATCCAAACTCTCCCAGCGGTTTTCCTGGGGCTCTTCACGAGTAAGCTGGAGCCTAAGTCCACCATAGCCGGTTGGGTTGTGGGAATGTTATCTGGGATCTACTTAACTCTGCTAGCCAACAAGTTCTCCACCATATCCTCCACGGTGTTCAATACGGCTCTTGGCCCCTTATACATAGCAGTGATCTCCTTAGGTTTGAATGTCTTAGTCACGGTCGTGGGAAGTGCCATAGCCTATGCTCTGGGATATAGGGTGAAAAGTGCAATAAGGGAGGAGGAGCTAGCTAAGCTCCTGTAACCCCTTGATAGGGTTTCGTAATCCTTTCTCTCACTTGATCGCGTTGAGCTTGTGATCTATGGAGTTCTCCTTGTCCCTCCTGTCGTCGATCTTGATCAGCGTCACTATCCTCATGGCTCCTTTCAGCACCAATTCATCGTGTATCTCCTTCACTATCTCGCCCAGGGAGTTTAGATCGTCGATCTCGAAAGTGGTCATGGAAGGGGCTACGAAGTACTTCAAGTTCCTCCTGCGTAGAACTTCTAGCACCACCTTAACATAGCTTGAAACGCTGGTGCTTCCAGTTCCCACCGGGGTTATGGCTATGTCAATCAGGTAAGACACAATCCCTATCCGTCTTGAAAGTAATAACTGTTTGCCCAGTCTCAGGACAAAACGTCAGATCGAGAACACCTTAACCCTAGATGGGGAATCCTTAGGCTCCACCTCCTTCAGGTCGAGTAACTCCACTGGATACTCATGGCACTCCTCCTTGCACTGACTGAGGGGTCTGAAGGTTACTGAGTCTATGATCGCGATCAACTCTCTCCCTTGGTATCTCTGCTTGAGCTGGGATATGAGTTCGTTGAGGTAGGAGTAGCTGTGAACTATGGGCCACACTTCCATTTCCAGCATCTTCCCGGAGTCCCACAGATCGCTGAAGTACTTTATACTCCTCCATCCCTCCTCTATCCTGCTTGAGTTCCCCCTCATCTCCGGTTTGACGTAGAGTACGGGCACTACTATGACGTCAACGTCCTCAGGGAAGGTCTCCGTGAGCACTCCCTTGGCCTGCTCCCTTATGGTGGAGAACATGGATCGCATGTGTGACTCTGAGATATCTCCCCTGTAGTTACCTTCCTTACTGTAGGTGGAGTGGAAGGTCTCATAGGCCTTCCTGTAGGCCTTGACTATTTCCTCCTCCCTCCTCCCAACCCCGTTGAAGACCTTTACTTCCCTGTAACCCAATTCCTGGAATGGACCCATAGGGTTCAGCACCTCCCCCAGGAGGGGGGTAGAGGCGATCAGCGTCTTCTTCCCTTGAAGGTGTTTCCTCAGGACCTCCCCGTTCTCCTTCAGGTGAAAGGGATCCCCTCTCTGTGACCCCAGTGGATCCAGGTTGATCCCGCTTATCATGCCGTGGACTTCATGGACAAATGAGAAGTATGTAACTCTGAAGTGAGGCAGGAACTTGGAGGAGGGGAAGAGGGACTGGAAATGGGATATTACCTGGTCCTTCACCTCCTTGATCTTCTCAGTGAATGCCCTGTATGCATCCTCCACGCTCCTATATTCACCATCCAGGTCGGAGAAGGCTATGAAGGCGTTCTCCCCTGGAGGGGGGAGGTAATAGGAGAGACCATATAGCTTCCCTAAGTCTGGAATACCTGAGTCTATGAGAGCCCTAAGGACCGCCCTCATTTGCTCGTTGAGCTCCGACACGTGAACGATCCTTTCCTTCTTCCTAAAGAGGAGCGGCATGGGTTACAGTGGGGCATGTGGCTAATATGTTTGGGTCTCCTCCTCGGCTTCAATTCAGGGTCTCACGGTGAAAGTGAAGGCGCTTGAGGGAGGTTTTTTACCTTGTTATACTCTCAGAGGTCTATGGATCCCGTAATCCAGCAGATCTTGGATCGTTACAGGAGGATATGGGCTCTGGGACACGCCCAGTTACTCATGGGTTGGGACTTGGAGACTTATATGCCGGAGGAGGGAGTCAAGGCGAGGTCAGAGGCCTCGGCTGAACTCTCGCTCTTGAGGCAGGAGCTGATCCTCTCCCTTAAGGATCTTGTGGAGAAAGCGGACAAGAGGGAGGGACTCGACGACCTGGAGAAGGGGATAGTGAGGGTGCTGAAGCGTTCCATTAAGTTCTACTCCGCTATCCCTCCAGATCTCTTGAGGGAGCTAGACAGGATCACCTCTGAGGCTCCCGTCGTGTGGAGGGAGGCCAAGAGGAGTTCCGATTATCCTAAGTTCAGGCCTTACCTGGCGAAGATCGTGGACCTGGAGAGACAGGTTGCTGAGAAACTGGGCTATGAAGGACACCCATACAACGCCCTCTTGGACCTCTACGAGGAGGGCTTCACGGTGAGGGAGGCGGACTCCATTTTCTCCACCCTCATTCCTGGCCTCAAGTCAACCTTCGATAAGGTTGCGGAGAGGGGTTACTTCCCCTCATCCCACCCACTGGAGGAGTTCCAATACGAGGTCGAGTCCATGGCTAAAGTGAACCAGGAAGTCCTGAAGCTCCTGGATATGCCCAAGGGGAGGTTCAGGATGGACGTCTCAGCCCACCCCTTCACTGAAGGCATTTCAGTGGACGACGTGAGGATAACTACCCGCTATGAGGGGAAGGACTTCAGGGCCACCCTCTTCTCTGTGATCCACGAGAGCGGGCACGCTATTTACGAGCTTCAGATAGACAGGAGCTTGGAGATGACGCCGGTAGGTGGAGGTGTCTCCATGGGGATCCACGAGTCCCAGTCGAGGTTCTGGGAGAACGTAATAGGTAGGAGTAGGGAGTTCGTGTTCCTAATTTACCCTACACTCAAGGAGCACCTCACCTTCCTGGAGGGTTATGGAGAGGAGGACGTTTATAAGTACTTCAACATAGTCAAACCGAGCCCCATAAGGGTTGATGCGGATGAGGTCACGTATAACTTCCATATCGCCCTTAGGTATGAAATAGAGAAGGGCCTAATCGGGGGCTCCACGGACGTCTCCGATCTCCCGTCCATGTGGAATGACTACATGGACAAATATTTGCACTACAGGCCGCGCAACGACGGTGAAGGGGTTCTCCAGGACATCCATTGGTCCCAAGGTTCATTCGGTTACTTCCCTACCTATACCCTAGGCAACGTGGTCGCAGCCCTAATTCGCTCTCACCTCCCCAACCTAAGGGACCTAGTGAGGGAGAGGAGGTTCACGGAGATCAAGGAATTCCTGAGGGAGAAGATCCACAAGTACGGATCCATTTACCCCCCGAAGGAACTCCTCAGGAGGTCTTTCGGCGAGGTCTATAATCCTGCACACCTCCTCTCTTACCTCAGCGATAAATACCTAAGGTAAGAACGCATGCTCTGGCTAGTCTTCACCACGGGGAAATGCAACCTCAAATGCACCTATTGCGGCGGCTCCTTCGAGAGGGACGTGGTGCCTTACGAAGTGAAGTATGACCAGGAGAGGCTCAAGAGGTTAATAGAGTCAGATCCACAGTCCACTGTGGTCTTCTACGGTGGGGAACCCCTAGCCAACTGGAGGTTCGTAGCCAAATTCGTGGAGAGGGTTAAGGCCCGTAGATATGGCGTGCAGACCAATGGGACACTGGTGAAGCTCCTCCCGGAGAAGTATTGGAGGAGGATGGACTTCGCGCTCCTCTCCATAGACGGCAGACGCCACACTACCGACTTGAGTAGGGGTAAGGGAGTCCACGATAGGGTGATAGGGAACGCCTATTACCTGAAAGAGCTGGGTTTAGAGCTCATAGCTAGGATGACTGTGACCCAGAGATCCGACCTATACGAGGAAGTGAAGTACCTATTGGACCTAGGTCTCTTCGATAAGGTACACTGGCAATTGAACGTGGTCTGGACTGAGAAGTGGGACGTGAGGGAGTGGGCCGATCGCTCGTATCTACCAGGCGTGAGGAAGCTGGCCTCCATGTTCTTGGATTCGCTAAGGCGCGGCAAGGTACTAAGGATAGTACCCTTCCTGGGAGTCCTGAGTTCCCACTTCTTCGGTGGTTACAGGGGATCGCCCTGTGGAGCAGGCTACGCAGCGATCTCGGTGAGCACCGACGGTAGGATCCTTTCCTGCCCCATAGCGGTCAGGGAGGATTGGGCAGTGCTAGGCACTGTGGAAGGCTTCAGCTTAATGCAGGATCCACTCCCTGAACCATGTAGGACTTGTGAACTGGTGAGTTATTGTGGGGGGAGGTGCCTCTACTCCATGAAGGAGATGTATTGGGGATGGGAGGGGTTCATGGAAGTGGATTACGTGACCAAGGAGTTCATCAGGGAGGTCCTGAAGATAGTGCCGGAGGTAGAGGACCTAGCCGAGCGAGGGGTCATACGGTTGGAGGAGCTCAAGTATGATCCCACCATGGATTCCACAGAGGTAATACCGTAGTGGAACGGGTGGAACAGTGGAACCCTTTTAAGGAGATGTCCAGTTATACCCGCTTATATGAATGCGATAAGATGGACTTTACTCGCGGTCTCCCTTTTGGGAATATTCAATTTCTTTAATATTGCTACTGGCGCCCCAGAGGCTGTTTCGGTAGTTTATTCTTTACACTCTTTCGCCCTCTACAATGCCTCCTCCAAGCCCATACCAGCCCTTGCTTTGTCCACTTCATCTTCGATCCTCGTGGTGGAGAACGCCACGGTCAACTCCACCGTTGGAGCGGGGAATCCGATACAGGTGACTGAGTATAGGACGACCTACGTGGTAGCAGCCAGTGGAAGCAGGGCAGTGAAAGGGGAGGCCCAGGTGACCATTACCCCCACTTGGGTGAAGGTCATCTCACCCCCACAGTTAGTAGCAGTCGAGGTACATCAACAGGGTAGATCTGAAGTCGCCTGGTCGGGTGACCTCAACTCCACCGCCACGGTCTACGGCCTGGTTTACCTGAACGGAACCTCCAACGTTACGGTTTCCCTGTTCTACCTAAACGGGAGTAGCCTAACGGTCTACAACGCCACCTCTAACTCCACTCTCAACGTGGACTTGATCCCAGTTACTGTCTCAGTGAAGTCCTCTGAGTCCCTTAGGCTTCAGGTTCAGGATCAGTTCCCCAGGCGATACTCGCCTCTCGTCCAGGAGGACGAGGAGTCCAATTTATCCTCAGAGAGTAATTACAACCTAACTATCGCCTACTTCAACGGCACCTACGTTCCTGCCCTCGTGTGGAAGGGCGAAGGCTACGGCGGAGTTATGCTCTCGCTGGGAATAGGAGGGCTGGACTTCAGGGCGGAGGTGAGTGGGCATTTCACTACCATAGAGTTCTTCGGTATCAATGGAACAGCGTTAGGTTATGTACACGTGTCCTACGTTACGGTGCACAAGGAATCATTGCCGTCCACCCTAGTTTACCATAGGTCTGAGATCAAGGAGGTCCTAGGGAAGGGAGCCACACTGGGTAACCCTGAGTGGGAGGTGACGGTCTACGTGGGAGGTCGCCGAGTGCTCCTCTTAACCAGTGGAGGGAATGTAGAGAGCACCGCTGAGGTGGAAATGTCGCATCAGGTATTCATCCACTCTAAGGGGATCCTCCTGAGCCTCAAGGTTAACTCCAGTGAAGCATTCATGGTTGTCTTCATTAAGGGAGGCCAGGCTAATTCATCGAACGTCAGTTTAGTGACTCCCTCTTCGGTAAGGGTGGTCAACTTCAAGGCAGGCGATCGCTCATACGAGGCGCAAGAGGTTCAGGTCAACGAGTCAGGATATATACTCTTCAATGTGACTATCCTGAGCAATGCATCGCTTAGCGTTTACAAGGAGACGCCTCAAGGGAATGTGACACTGAACTCCACCAACTACTTTGTATTGGGGAATAGACTCTACGTCTTCGACGATCCCTCCACCAACTACTACGTGGTTTATGGCGCTCCTCAGACCTCCTCCACTACCTCCCCTTCAACGCAGTCCTCTCCCACCTCAACGTCAGCCACCTCTGGAGCATCGGTGTACTATATATCAGCCGCAGTGATCGCAGTAGTTGTGGTGGTTATACTCGTCCTCGTCACGAAGAGACACAAATAATTGTCTTTACTTTATTTCTATATTCTTTTATTACTACTTCCCCAAGGTCACTATATCTGTGTCAGCCACGATCTCCTGAGCTTCTCCAGGTACTTCCAGTCCTGGTAGTACTCCGCTCGGAGGAACTCCTCAGGTAGTTCGGTTATGGCGATGAAGTCTTCCTCCTTCACTGCCTCTGTCTTACTCTTGGGCTTCTGCTTAAGCAAACCTCTATTCATATCAAACCAACCCTGTTATACTTATACCTCGTGCTTCCTATTTAAGATTTCCTATTTCGATTTAAATGGACTGAGTCACATTAATTTATATGGCTCCCTCCTAAGGGTAAAAAGGGTAGGGATCCCGTGTATGCAGACCTAAAGGGGAAGGTTGTTGTAGTAACGGGAGGTTCCTCCGGGATTGGGGAGGCCATTTCCAAGAGGTTCGTTGAGGAGGGATGCGTTGTGTATAACTTCGACCTTAAGGAGAAGCCAATGAAGGGGGTCGAGTTCATTCGCGTCGACGTTAGCAATAGGGATAGCGTAGTCCAAGGCGTGAGGTCAGTTGTAGGTGAGGTAGGGAAGTTACACGTAGTAGTGAACAACGCAGGGGTAGAGAGCTACGGCACGGTAACTGAGACTTCCGAGGAAGAATGGGACAGGATCATTAACGTCAACCTCAGAGGAGCCTTCTTGGTCACCAAGTACAGTATACCCGAGATCCTGAGGAGCGGAGGAGGAGTGATAATATACATGGCTTCGGTCCAGTCCTTTTCCATTCAGAACAGGGTCGCTGCTTACGCCACCTCTAAACACGCCCTAGTGGGTCTAGCCAAGAGCGTGGCTCTGGACTACGCTCCTCAAGTGAGGGCAGTGGCTGTTGCGCCTGGATCGGTTAGGACTCCCCTACTGGAGTGGGCTGCTAGGTCTGAGGTGGGCGAAGATCCGCAAGCCATAGAGGAGAAGATTAAGGAGTGGGGCAATCTGCATCCCATGGGTAGGGTAGCCTCTCCTGAGGAGATAGCCAATGTGGTGGTCTTCCTTTCATCGAATCAGGCGTCCTTCATAACTGGTACTACTGTTGTCGTAGACGGCGGGTTAGTAGCGAAGTTACCGCAGAGTGTGCCCAAGGGCGAGAAGAGGTTCTAAGGTCCATGGACTCTCTCTTTTAACCTCAAGCACCAAACCTAGATTCAGGAAACCCAAAACCTCAGATCTCTCAACACTCCCTGCTTAAGGTCGCTACAACCGCTAGCTCCTTATCCGGAATAAGGATCTCGAAGTGATTTGAGCTGATATATATTTACCCCCACTCACTCAAGACAACCTATGCCTCTAGTGGGTTTAATAATGGGTAGTTCGACGGATTGGGATTACATGAAGGAGGCAACGGAGATCTTGCAGAAACTGGGAGTGGACTTCGAAGCCAAGGTAGTATCAGCCCATAGGACGCCTGAGCTCATGTTTCAATACGCTAAATCAGCTGAAGAGAGGGGAATTGAGGTGATCATCGCAGGGGCAGGCGGCGCAGCCCACCTACCGGGTATGGTGGCCTCGCTTACGGTCCTTCCGGTCATAGGAGTTCCCATCCCCAGCAAGAACCTCAACGGTCTAGACTCTCTTCTCTCCATAGTTCAAATGCCCTTCGGAGTTCCCGTAGCCACCGTAGCCATAGGGAACGCCAGGAATGCAGCCCTTCTGGCAGCTAGAATGTTGGGAATTAAGCACCCAGAGATAAGGGAGAGGGTGAGGAAATTCATGGAAGAGCAGAGGGATCAAGTCCTTGATACCAAGCTCGCTTAGGTTGGGGATCCTCGGCGGAGGACAGCTGGGTTGGATGATGATCCTAGAGGGTAGGAAACTGGGCTTGAAGTTCAACGTGCTTGGGGAAGCCTCAGATCCAGCGTGTCAGATAGCCGATTCATGCTTTCCCGAGGTTAGGTATAAAGAAATGGTGGACTCATCCGATGTGGTAACATTCGAGTTCGAGCATGTTAATGAGCGAGCCCTAGAGTATGCAGAGGGGAAGGGAAAGCTGATCCCGAACTTGAGATCGGTGGAACTCAAGAGGCACAGGCATAGGGAGAGGGAGCATCTGCAAAAACTGGGCGTTCCCCAGCCCAGGTTCGTCATAGCTCAAGGGGGAAGGGAGGCGCTAAGGGTGCTGAGGGATCAATTCAACGGTGTCGGAGTCATAAAGAAGTCCGAAGGCGGTTACGATGGGAAGAACCAGTATTACGTCAGGGGGAACCCGAGTGACTTCTCTTTCCTAGAGGCAGATCCAGGCTATTTCGTAGTGGAGGAACTAGTCCATTTCGATTATGAGGCATCGATCGTGGCATCGAGGGGGGAGAAGGCCGAATTCTATCCACTCACAGTGAATAGGAACCAGAAAGGTATACTAGTATTCAACTACGGTCCCTTAGATCACGAAGGTGTGAGGGAGATCGCCTCCAAGATCATGGACTCCCTTGATTACAGGGGAGTTCTAGCGGTGGAGTTCTTTGTGAAGGGAAGGGAGGTCATGGTCAATGAGATAGCTCCTAGGGTTCACAACACTGGCCATTACTCCTTGGACTTCGCCGAGACATCGCAGTTCGAGAACCACATTAGAGCCATAACCGGAGTCCCTCTAGGTTCCGCAAGGCCTCTAACGTTCTTCGGCATGGTGAACCTCCTAGGGGTAAGCAGGGTGAGCGAGGAAGTACTCGGGCTCGGAAAGGTCTATTGGTACGGTAAAGGGGAGGTTAGGAGGAGGAGGAAGATGGGTCACGTCAATCTAAGTGGAGGGGATCTGGGCGAAGTGAGAGAGAAAATAGAAAAGGTGATGCAGCTAGTTTACGGAGAGGGCGGTGTGGACAATTATATATAGGGCCTTGACTCCTCTCACATGGGGTTCTGTTAAGCTTGATAGTGGCACTGGCAGCCTCAGGTTCTCCCGTAGATCCGCTTTCCTCCTATTGGCCTCTACTGACCTTAGCCTCTATGTCACCGTTAATAGTGGCGATAGCATTAGAGCTGAAATGGGGAATCCAGGAGAGGCGCGCCTCAACTAGACTCAGGCCTACTTCGAAGCGCAAGAGGAGGAAATGAGGAGGGCTCGACTAGTGGGAAAATGTTTCCCCGTTTCTTCCCTAGATCTCCCTCTCGTAGTATTGGTTGTATGGGTTGAGCTTTATGCAGTAGATCTTCTTCCTCAGATCCTGAATGCAAGGTTTCACCGAGACCAGATCTCTCTCCCTTAGGATCCTTATTGCCTCCCTCAGGGTCCTAGTGGGGAGCATGGTTTCAGCCTGTAGTACCTCAAACTCCGCTTGGCCGAGCATGGTCAATACCTTCAACACTAGTTTAGCTGAAGGCGGTAACTTTACTATCTCCTCTGTCATGGGTCACCATGTTGATCGCACCTTTTAATACATTTTTACTTAACTCATTACCCCTAATTTGGGGAATATTCCACTCGTCCTAGATCCTTGGGATCAAGGTTAAAGTCGAATGGGGAGGAGTTATTAGTATGATGGAGGAACTTGAGGAACTCCTACGCCTTTCCTCTGAGAGCGGTCTGCAGTTCGAGGAGGTCGGGGCAGCCCTATACTTCGCCTACTTAAACAGCTCAGCCAAACGCGATGATCGGGTTTTCCCTGCCCTATTCAGGGGGGGATTCGTGGAGCCTCATGGCAAGCTGACCCACAAGGGTTTCGCAGCCGCCTCTTCTTTAGCCTATATCCTAGTGGAGGAGAACTCGTCCAAGCTAATGGAACTGATTAAGGGATTCGGCGAGAGGTTAGTGAGGGTCATAGCCTTGGGCTTCAAAGACCATAGGGGCTTCCTACTTGTTGACGGCGGAAAGCCTCAGGATTGGGAATTGATCTCCCCACTCAAAGGAGGGGAGGAACAGTTGTTAGCTGACCTGCTCTCGATGCAGCCCCCCATAAGGAAGAGGGCTCTCAGGTTCATGGAGGTTCTGAATAGATCTGGGCTGACTCTGAGGAAGGTTCAAGAGGGGGAGATCGTCATCATAGGCCCCCCTGAACTCAGGGGATACCTGATCTCTGCCACATCGAAGTCCAGAATGGATGAGATAGCACTTCGATTCTTTCAACGTCCTGATCCGTCGCTTATGGAGAGGATAGCCTTGGAAATAGTGGGTGAAGAAAAGACTGTGTAGGTTCAAAGTGTGTTTACCCGTGGCCATGTTCACCCATAGCGTAGAGTGATCGAAAGTTTACAGGTTAACTGGAACTGTTGGTGACGGCTGCGAACTCCCTAAACGGTTTACGGGTTATTTTATCGGGGGTTAAGGGGGCGTAAGACCCCTCCCTAGGGGATGGACGGTTCCCTGAAGGATTTCAAAACGAGTTTTGAGTCCGTATATTAATGACAGTCACGACGGGGTAAGTGCCACCGAGGTGCCCCAGTTAAGGCGAGGATCCATGAGTTTCGCCTCTGCCCCATCAGCCTCATGCGTGTAACGCACTTCATGGTGTAGGGTGGGGACCACCCTTAGAGCCTATGGAGCTTCCTACCCTTGGGTGAGGCGGGGCAATGAAGCGGGAAGCCCCGCCCGCAACGGTGGACCCAAAAACTCCTGTACTTAAATGCAATCGATTACGCTGAACTACGGGAATTTTGGGTCTACCGGCAAGGCGGGGTAGTTCACTTGGCTGAGGTATGCGAGTTCTCCACCTACACGTCGTTAACAGTTTCACTCAAGCTATGAACTTTCCATAATTTGACATTATTTAGCGTTATAGCAGGGAGTGAAATTCATGAACTCAGCGCCAGCATTTCGTCAGAGGGTGACGCAGTGAAGTCCTTGAGCAATGTGGGGTTTAGGAAGGAAGGGCGTTCCACGGAACTCCCACGTCATGGCTTAGGGTCTGCCCCCAACCCAGGCGTGGGGAGCCGGGGTATGAGGACGAGGGGTTGAATACAGTCATGAAACCTCAATGAACGTCCGACCCCCCAGTAGTAAGTTTGGATCCGCTAATGGGCACAGGGGAAGGGATAGAGAAACGTCTAACGACCCAGGTGAAGCTCAAGAGTTGGGAAATTGACATAAATGAAAATTCGATGAAAACCTGAAACCCTTGGAACACAGGGGAGTAATGTCCTAGAACTAGGGGCAGTGAGTATCCTTAGTCCCAGGTTCCATACTATGCAGGGGACTCGATCCCTAGACTCGAACATGAGGGAAGCGAGGGAAGAGGTTTGAGGAAAATTAAGATGGGGCTAAAATTGTTTCTCCACGAGTCCAATTATGGGGTTATCATTATCCTGCCGTCCCTTCTCTCACTCATCACCTCCTCGATTGCAGTACGCGCTTGATCTAGAGGATAATCCTTACCCACTTTCACCTTGAGCTTCTTGGACATCTTGACTAGGTCATGGAGTTCCCTCCTAGTTCCCCCTGTAGTACCCAGTAGCTTCAAGTGCCTTCCGTATAGAACGCTCACGTTCAGCTTCACTTCCCCTCCAGTTAGTGCGCCAAAGGTCACCCACCTTCCCCCTGCGCTTAACACGCTGAAGCTCTTCCCCCACGTCTTCTCCCCAAGCGGATCCAGGACAACTTCAGCCATTCTCCCCTCAGTGATCTTCTTCACCTCTTCCTCCACACTGTCCATGGTGACCACGTAATCGGCCCCCAAGTCCCTTACCCAGGACTTCCTGCTCACTGCGATCACCGTGGCACCAAAGATCTTCCCCAACTGTACTGCGAACTGCCCCGTATTTCCCGAGGCGCCGAACACCACGAGAGTCTCTCCAGACTTGAGTCCAGCTTCGAGGAGCCCGTGATAGGAGGTAAGGGCTGAGACCGACATGCTCGCAGCCATTTCCCAGGATATCTCGTCCGGGATCTTCACGAAGTTCCTCTCCGGGAGGACTGCATACTCTGCGAACCCCCCGTTAGTCACTATGCCCACTATTCCCCCGTTCCTGCACAACATTTCCCTTCCTGAAATACACATGTCACAGCTTCCGTCGAAAACCCTTCCATATGCAATCACTCTGTCCCCCTTGGAGAATCCCTTCACGTGATCTCCTATCCTCTCGACTGTTCCCGCGAACTCTGCACCAGGGATATGGGGCATGGGGGTTACACTCCGTATGTTCACTGTGAAGTAATCCACTGGGTTCACGCCCGCCTTTTGAACTCTTATGAGCACGTCGTGGGGACCCACCTGTGGGTCCTGCACCTCCTCCACGTTTAAGTTGTTCAACCCTTGAGCCCTAAATAACGCGGCTCTCATGCTGTAGATTTGACGGCAGTTCAGAAAAATAAAGTTATCCTAAAAGGATATGACTTGGTAGCCTTGGTTTACGTAGTGTGAGATCCTCTCTCCCGCCGGGGCTAACCGCAGTCCTAAGTTACTGAGGTCTAGCTTTATGTTGTCTCTCTCCGCTATACCTATGCAAGCTGAGTCCACTGCTCCACTCTTCAGCAACTCTTGGAAGAGATCCCTCGTATCCCCCTCGAGCTTCGTCAACCTTTTCTGGCTAGGCCCGAAGAATATCACCTTTAGATCTTCATACCTCTTAGCCCTTACAGCTCCAGCCGCTAATCTGATCGCCATATCGAACTTCTCATCCGCTGACATGATGAGGACAACTACTTTGGCCATAGTATGAGGAATATCTCTCTCCTATTTAATCTTCGCGTTTTAAAAGCCCATGTGTATGTATAGTGTAACTGCGTGAGACAGACCTTAGCATGAGTCCTCTCGCATAGGGTCAGCAAGGACTTGACCACCTGACTCTGGTTGATAGGTGTTCCGAGTCAGGGGTCGGACTTTCATTGAGGTTTCATGACTGTATTCAACCCCTCGTCCTCATACCCCGGCTCCCCACGCCTGGGTTGGGGGCAGACCCTAAGCCATGACGTGGGAGTTCCGTGGAACGCCCTTCCTTCCTAAACCCCACATTGCTCAAGGACTTCACTGCGTCACCCTCTGAGCTAACATTAGACCACAAAACTTATGAATTTTGCATATTAATAGAAAGAAATGATGAATAATAACAAATCATGAACTTCACGATTTATCGGAAACTGTTGACTACGGCGGTAGCGAACGTGGTCCCTGCCTTAAACAGCTGTCTCCCCTTAACCCTCCGTTCTCAACCACGACAGTTTCAGAAGGGATAGCCTGATCATCTTATCCGCCCCCTGCCCATGGTCATACCTTCTCTCCGTCTAACGAGTTCACCTCATAATATGGCCCTGTATGCACACCCGAAATCTCACTAGCGGAAGACTTTAATACAGCTTATAGATATATCTATTTCCCATGTCCTTCAGCTGGATTCCGCTAGTAGCTCTACTCCTTATGGGATCAGGTCTTTCATTGATCCCTGAATCCACTCCGCCTTTACTAGTCCAGGGTTTCGCTAAACCCCTGTTTCAATTAACTCCAGGAGAGGAGGGGGTCCCTGTGACCTTTGTTTTCGTCAACTTGGGGCCTGCTTTAGAAGAGGTCAACATATCCCCAACCTTCTCCCCACCTCTGTCACTTTACAGGTACCAACAGAAGCCCTATTTGGAAGTCCCATACTGGGGACAAGGGGAGGCACTCAACTTCACTGTTTTCGTAGACGTGAATCCTTACGCCGTTGATGGAGTATACCAGGAGAACTTCACTGTCTCCTCCCCAACCTCCTCCCTCATTGCCTCAGTTGAGGTACCCATTACGGGTTACGTTGAGTTCTCAGCTCAGGCGTTCTGGGGTTCCGCCTCCTCCCCTTTGGTAGTGGCCCCTGGGGAGAGGATACAGCCTCTTACGATCCTTTTGCTCAATGATGGCAACTCCCCAGCCACTCAAGTCTACATCACGGTGAACTCAAGCTATCCCCTCAGGTTCTACTCCAGTGAGGTGGAAGTGGGTAATATCCCGCCTGGCCAACCAGTGCCCGTGACCCTCTATGCAGACGTTTACCCCAACGCTTCCCCCGGGGTCTACGATGTGAACCTGAAGTTGAGGTACTTCAGCGGTGATTCCATGACACTGTCCTCCCCTGTGATCATAGGAGGCCCAAACTTAACCATTAATTACGCGTTGCTTCCGCCTCAGGTCTTTCCTGGCTTCCAGGACGTCCAGCTCAGAGTGATCCTAGCTAACACAGGTCTAGCGCCAGCTGTTGGGCTCAATGTCTCCATTTCCTCTCCCTTCCAGGTTGTGTCTCCAAGTCTAGTATCCTTCGGGATCCTGGCTCCTGGCGGAACAGTCGATCCCACTTTCCTCCTGAACTTTCCCAGGACTACTGAGCCAGGAGTTTACCACCTCAACCTCACGCTCAGGTTCGACGGAGGGCTGGTTCATTACTCGATCCCCTTGAGGGTCTACCCCGAGGCCAACTTCACTATCTTGAAGGTGGTCTACCCCTCGCTGGCTTCAGGTAAGTCCCAAGTCCCATTGACCTTCGAGCTCAAGAACACGGGCAACGTCTCGGCGGAGAATTTGTTGGTCAGGCTCAATCCGTCAGACGTGATATACCCCTACGTGAGCTCATCCAATCCCTTGGGGGCCTTAAGCGCGTCCCTAAACGGTCTGGGAGAAGTTGGGCCTGGTCAGGAGATCAACGTAACTTTCGTGGTCGATGTGAGCAGCGGGATCTCCCCTGGCACCTATCCCGTTTCTCTGACGCTGGTCTGGAACCAGTCTGGTTCCCCTTACCCTATTTTCCAGTCCCGCACCGTCAACCTCAACGTTTCAGAGCCCTTCACCGTACAGGTCCTGAAGGAACTGACCACTATCAACCTAGTCTCGGTGGCGGTCTACGACCTAATCCTGGTGGCGATCATAGTGGGTATAGTGGTAGCTGTAGTCAGGTCCAGGAGGACTGGTTGAGGACCGAGCTCCGTCCCTTTCCTCAGTCACCATGACATCCAGATGTTGAAGCTCGAGCGATCGACTCTTGGTTCAAGTGTCGCACATGGAGTCAAAAAGTATAAGTCATACCGTATCCATATTAATTTATGGGTTTATCAGTAAACCTAGAGGGAAGCCACAAGTTCTCCTTCAACTCTCCCCTGAAGTTCATGTTCAGGCTCCTCATAAGGCCTGAGAACCTAGTGGAGGTAAGCGGTTTTCACTACCTGATCCTTCTGGACGTAAGTCTCTCTATGTCCGGGGAAAAGATAGAGGTCGCCAAGGCTGGCCTAAGGGAGGCGATCTCCAAGATCCCTCCAGGTAACAGGGTGACATTGATTACATTCTCCAACACGGTTGACGTGAAGGTTAAGGCCTCTGACCCCGCCTCTGTTCAGGCAGCGATAGAGGATATTAAGGTAGAGGGAAGGACTGCGCTCTACACTGCCCTCAAGGAAGCCCTGAGGGTCTACGAGGAGCTTAAACTCCCTGGCAAACTGGTCCTAGTTACTGACGGCATGCCCACTGACGTAACAGAGACCGCGTTGTACTCCTCTTTACATTTTCCACCAGATCTGAAATTCATCGCCATAGGTGTGGGCAATGACTACAATGGTCCCCTTTTGACAGCGTTAGCTCAGGCCTCCAACGGCCTCTTTCAACACGTGGAGAACGCAGGGCAACTAATGGACCTCATGCCCACCACCCTGGAGACAGCCGTGGGGGCCAAGAGGGTCTCAGTGGACTTCCACTCCCCCGGAAAGGTCACCTTAGTGAACTATAGCGGACCTCCTCTTACCATGGGCACACTGGAGGGAGTGGACAGGGTCTTCGGATGGGTTGAAGTTCAGCCTAACTTCTCTGGGGAGGTATTGAAGGTCAGGGTGGAATATGAGGAACCCCTCACGGGGGAGAGGAGGAGCCAAGGAGCCTCACTGAGACTGGAACCCGCTCCAGACCCTCAGACCTTCCTCTCAGGCTTGAACAGAGATCTCATAGCTGAGTTCAGGTATTACGAGGTGTTAAGGGATCTACAGCAGGCTACCCTCTCGCAGGACTGGCTCCAAGTGACCAGGAGAGTGGATCAGCTCAGAGAGGCTGCCGAGGCCACCAGGAGGATCGACCTCATAGAGGCCACCAGGAGGATCGAGGAGTTCCAGCAGACCAGGAGGTCTGATAAGGAGATCCTGAGCGAGACCACCAGGAGGCTACGGGGTAAAGAGGGTACTACGGCTTCCTCACCTGAGTAACTATATATAGCCAATCCGCGATCGAGGAGTGAAATGAGGGACCCACTCGCTAGCGGGTTCATCTCCTTCCTCCTCCTGATAACTGGCATAGCCTACTGGTGGGTGGTAACTCCCTCACCCTTTGCCTTCCTGAGCTTCCTCATATGCCTCTCCTCCTTTCCCGTGGCGGTTTTCAGACTCCCTAAGCTCAGGACCATTTACCCCATCATTAGGCCCGCCTCCTACGCGGCCATGGCTGGGATGATAGTTGCCTCCTCGATCCTCTCTAAGCCCTTGCTACTCATCTTCCTTTTGCCTCTCCTGTTCTCCTGGTTCGCAGGGAAAAGAGGTGACTTGGCCGCTTCCTTCTCCACGATCGCTGCCCAGTCAGTGGGACTTACCTATGGGAATAAGTTCACGGACGAAGTGATGATACTCTACTATTCAGCCCTGACCTCTATTCACGGAGGAGATCCCTACGTAAGGCTCACTGGCTTCAGACCTTGGGACATTTACTTACCTTACACTACTCCCACGATATACGGCACATTGGTGAGCAGCCTCCAATATCCTCCCATCTCCTTCCTCCCTTACCTGCCCTTGGCTTTGCTTCATGCGTCCCCAGTCTGGGGGTTGATGCTATATGGTCTTATAGCCCTGGCTGCAGCATATAAGGTGGCGGAGCACTACGATCCTCGAGTCCTCCCGGGTTTCCTGGCTATAATGGCGGTTTTCCCGGTGGGACCAGACTACGCCTGGATCGGAACCCTAGCCCTCTCCTATTACCTTCTCTCCAGGAGCAAGTTCGCCTCAGCCGGTCTCCTCTACGGTCTCTCACTGGGCTTCAAGCAGTTCCCACTATATGTCCTCCCTGTCATAGCATACAGGGTCTACAGATCGGGAGGTAGGCGATCCCTCGATCTCTTCCTCTCCTCCTCTTTTGGTCTCTTCGGTCTGATCAGCCTTCCCTTCCTCCTAAGGGCCCCAATTTCTTACGTCTTAGGCCTAGCTGCGCCAGAGGTGACCCCGCTCCTAGGGGTGGGATTCGGACTCTCCCAGATCTCCTACACAGGCCTTTACTACCTCCCTCCCCTCTTCTTCACGATCAGTGAGGCCATAGCCCTCCTATCCATGTGGGTGATCTACTTCCTTTATTACCCCAAGGTGCCCGACGCGACAGTCCCACTGGTTCCTCTGCTCCTGAATTACAGGGTTCTCTTCTACCCAGTCTACTGGATGCAGCTCTACTTCTTATCTCCCTCTACTTGGAGCTATGTCCAGGAGATCAGGACAGTGGAACTCAAGGGAACGGTTAAGGCCGGAGTGGTGTTGGCCTTGATGCTGCCAACCCTCTTCGCTCCTGTTATGCACTCCGACATACAGGGTCAACCACTCAGGATCCAGGTTATGGGTCTTCAAGTGCAGAAGGGGGAAATCACTGATGTTGGAGTCCTGATCACATACCTCGGAGGACAGAAGATGCCCTACGAGATCAGGCCCCAGTTCAGGGCCCTTTACCCTATGATGGACAACGTCAACGGCGTGATCCTGAATCCCACGACTAACGTGACCTTGGCGGCGGGTAGCTTCACCTTCACCGAGCTCAAGCCAGCGCCTGAGTTTAACTTACCCGCCAGGTACCCCATAGAGATCATAGCCTATTACGGTCAAGTTCAGGCTTCAGTCTGGATTCTGAACTCCACTTACTATACCTCGAACTATAAGATCGGAGGTCACATGTCTTTATCCAGCTTAGATCTCGGTGAATAGCCGTTGTCGATATTCAAAGGTTGTGACGACATAATTCTATGCATTACTGCTCCAGATGTGACCTGCACCGGCTGTTGATTCCCAAAGGGTTTGGGCCAAGGAGTCAAAGGTGTGAAGCCCCCCGAGCTAGTGCAGGTGGGTTTAGTATCAGCTGAGGGGGCGGAGGAGGATTGACAGTTAACCTGCGACTCTATGAAGCTCAAGGCTGAGGTTTTGGATACAGTGTTTGCTTGTGGCGTAACTTCTCGCTACTTTCACCCTTCCAATTCCGCCACGGCCTCTTGAGAGATCACTCAGGTAACACTCGAATCATTGGAGCTAGTCGAGGGGAATACAATATTCTCCCATTCATCTCCCTCACCCTCCTGGGTAGAGCTTATCATCAGCAGGGAGATCATGGGGGGGGGGGGGGGGGGGGGGGGGGGCGCGCCACGGTTTTCCCCCCCGGCCGGCAGCACGGGGGCGGGGGGGGCCGCCGCCGCCGGGGCCGACGTGCTGGTCATGGAGGCCCCCTACGGCTCCCGCCAGTACGTCTTCCCGCCCCGCGAGAGGCTCTACGGGGAGATCACGGCTCTCGCTGATAGGGGCGACGCCCCGGTGGCCATAAGAGCAGGCCCTCTGGGGAAGGGGCAGGAGATGGCGAGGCTTCTGCCGAGCCGCAGGCTGTACCTAGAGCCGAGGATAGCCGCCTTGAACAGGGCCCTGGGCTTCCCCGGCGGCAGGGAGCTGGCGCGGGGCGTCAGGCCGGGCCCCGGGGAGGCGGTGGTCCTGGGCCTCACCTCCCGGCCTCCCCCCGGCTCGCTCGTCGTGGAGCTGAGCGGCCACTACGCCGTGGCCAAGCCCGAGAGGGGCGTGGGCATACCGCTGAGCAACCACGCCGACTTCCCGGCCCTCCTGGAGACCGCCCTGAGGAGCCGGGCCAAGAGGATCTATACCGTATATGGACACGTGGACGAGCTGGCCAGATGGCTCAACAGACTGGGGCTGAGGGCCTCCAGAATACCGCCCAGGGGACAGACGGAGCTGACGCAGTGGCTCTAGCCGCGCGGCCGGCCGCGTGCGGGAGGCCGCCGTCAGTCCTTCAGCTCCACGTACCTCTCGAGGACGGGCGCCACGTAGTCCAGGCCGAGGCGCCGCAGGGTGCTCCTCCTGGGGACTCCGTTTTCGTCCCAGCCCCTTATGTCGTAGTAGTGGCTCAACATCTCGTCGTACTTGCCGTAGTCCAGGCGCGCGCCCTTGAGGGGGCCCTTGGTGAGCGGCCTCTTGAACCACTTGGGGGGCGGCACGTCGAGCTCCCTGCTCCAGCGGCCGTATTCCCTCACCCAGAAGGCCCTTATGAGGGCGTATATACGGTCGCCGACCTCGTTGAAGTAGTCCGGCGTCGCGTCGACGCCGGTGGCGGCCTTGAAGAGCCTGGGGTACCAGTCCAGCGGCAGGGAGATCTCGACCCAAGGCAGGCGGCACCCCACGAACGCCTCGAACCAGCCTCCCCTTATCCTCTGTAGCTCGACCACCTTGGCGGCCTTCTCCCTTGTGTAGCCGAGGCGGTCCGTCTTGACCTCCCACGAGATGACCCAGGCGTCCTTGTGGTGGGGGCCTATGGGCGACGTGGCGTAGGCGAGCGCCATGGCGGGCGCCGCGTGGCAGTCGTAGGCCGAGACCTCCAGCCCCTTGACCTGCACCGCCAGCTCCTCCGCCTTGAGCCTCCGCGAGGCCCTCATGGTGCCCTCGGCCAGCAGGTCGCCGAAGCCCCTCCTGTAGGCTATATCCAGCGCCAGGTCCCTCGCGGCCCTGTAGTCCCCCCACTCGACCTTCAGCCCGTGCTCCTTCGTCAGGCCCCTCTCGCTTGCCTCCATGGCGAAGCCCAAGGTGTTGCCGAGGGATATGGTGTCCATCCCCATGAGGTCGGCTATGCGGTTGAGCTCCGCCACCTTGGAGAGGTCGCCTATGCCTAGGTTCGAGCCCAGCAGGGCTATGTTCTCGTAGTCGACCTCGGCGACTCCGCCCTCGGCGGGGACCCAGTGGCCGCAGGGCATGAAGCACAGCGGGCAGGACTTGAGGTCCACCTCCATCTTCTCGACCATGGCCCCGCCTATCTTCTCGAACTCGTCGAACTGCCCCTCCGAGAAGTTGTAGGTAGGCAACACGCTGGCCTCCTGGGCCCACTCCACGGTGGACGTGGTGCCCTGCTTCATCCAGAAGTTGTAGCCCGGCATCTCCCTGCCCTGCTCCACGGCCTCGAGGCCCAACTTGTTTATGGACCTGTCGGCGACCGGTATCTCGCCCTTCCCCTTCACCACGACCGCCTTGAGGTTCTTGGACCCCATGACGGCGCCCATGCCCGGCCTCCCCCCGGCCCTACCCCTCTGGGCCACCACCACCGCGTATTTCACCAGATTCTCGCCGGCGGGACCTATGGAGATGACGCCTGCATCCCTCCCGTGTATCTTCTGCAGCTTGTCCTCCGTGGCCCAGGTGTTCAGGCCCCAAAGGTCGGACGCGTCCAGGAACTGGACCCCCTTCTCGTCTATATAGATGTATGTAGGCCTCTCAGCCCTGCCCTCGACCACCACGGCGTCGTAGCCCGCCCGCCGCATGTAGACGCCGGCCCACGCGCCTATGTTGCCGTCGCCGTAGCCCCCCGTTATGGGCGACTTGGCCGCCACCACCAGCTTCCCCATGTTGACGTTGGTCAAACCGGTCAGCGGCCCCGCCGCAAATATGAGCTTGTTGTGCGGCGACAGCGGATCCACGCCGGGCGGGAGCTCGTCCCACAGGATCTTCGCCGCGAGGCCTCTCCCGCCTATGAAGTCCCTCGCCACGAAGCCGTCGAGTTCCTGGACCACGTACTTCCTCCTGGTGAGGTCGACCCTCAGGACCCGACCCTGCCAGCCTGCCATGGGTCTACGCAATTACACTTTTTAAAGCATGAAGTTTATAAGAGGTCGGATCCCTCGGCATGTGATCGTGTCCGTGACGCCCGAGCTGGCGCTGGAGGGGAGCAGGAACTACGCCGGGGGGCTCGGAGTCCTTGAGGGCGATAAGTTCTACGCCGCCGCGAGGCTCGGCGTGCCGTACACGGCCATAACTCTGCTCTACGACAAGGGCTACGTCCGCTACAAGGAGGAGAATGGACAGCTCGTCCCCGAGGAGGAGCCCCAGACCGACTTCCTGAAGTCCCTCAAGCCGGCCGGCACGTGCTGGATCGAGGTGGAGGGGGAGGACGTGGAGGTGGGGCTGTATCTATACCAGCTCAACACGGCGACCGCCGTCTTCGTCAAGCCCCTTAGGCCCGACTGGGCCGCGAAGGCGGCCGAGAGGCTGTACGTGGAGTCCACGGACCTCGACCGGTTCAGGAAGTACGTCATCCTGGCCAAGGCGGCCGTGCGCTACGTCGAGAGGCACATAGGCTGGGACAAGGTCAAGTACTTCGACCTCCAGGAGGCGTACACCGCCTTGGCGCCCCTCGTGAGGCCCGGCGCCAACTACAGGCTGGTCATACACACGCCTGCGCCCTGGGGACATCCGGCCTTCCCCGGCAGGATGTTCAAACGGGAGTTCGGCTACGAGTTCGCCATGAACCCCGTGGTGCTGACAGAGATAGGGCTGGCCGCCGGCAGGGAGGGCATAGTGGTGTCAAAGAAGATGCTGGACTTCGCGCTGTCCACCTTCCCGCACCACGCCGCGAAGCTCAGGGCGGTGACGAACGCCGTTGAGGTGCCGCGCTGGAGGCACCCGGCCCTGTCGGACGTGAAGAGCCCCGACGAGCTCAAGGCGGCCAGGGCCAGGGCCAAGGCGGAGGCCCTCAAGGCGCTCGGCATAAGGACCGACAAGCCCGTGGTCGTATGGGCCAGGAGGCTCACCCGCTACAAGCGCCCCCACTTCATAGCGCAGCTGATAGAGGACCTCGACACGGACCTCTTCTTCCTGCTGGGCGGGAGGGCCCACCCCAACGACGACTACGGCGTGAGGATGATGGCCGAGTTCAGACGGCTCGCATCCTCCAGGCCCAACGTCGCCTACATACCCGACCTCTACGTGGAGAAGGCCAGGTACATCGTCTGGGCCTCCGACATATTCACCTTCACGCCGTTCTCCGGCTGGGAGGCGTCGGGCACCTCCTTCATGAAGGCCGGCATAAACGGGATACCGCCCGTCGCCTCGAGGGACGGTGCCGTCGAGGAGGTGGTCAAGGACGGCCACAACGGCTGGCTCTTCGGCGAGGACAGGAGGAAGTTGCTCCCGCTGGACTCTCCCGAGCTGGAGAGGGAATACGACGAATTCAAGCGCAAGGTCGAGGAGGCGCTCGACGCCCTGAGCAACGGGAGCTACTGGCAGGTTGCGTACAACGCCTACAGGACCTTCGGCGAGTACTACTCCATGGACCGCCTCTTCAGAGACTACGGCTACATCTAGCCGCTCCCAGCCCCGGAGGGCGCCCCCGGCGCTCCGCAGCGGCTTAAGGCCACGGCCGGAGGAGCCTCCGGCAGGCCGCCTCGCGCGGATCCGGCCCAGATCGCCTTCGACGTCCTCCCTAGGTTGGGCACAGGGCCGATCGCGATCGGGCCCGGCCTCCGTCCAGACCTAGGCCGAGGGGCGCCCAGCCGGCGAAATCCAGACGGCCAAGAGCAGAAAGGAAAAATCCGGCTGCGAAGAGGGGGCTAAATACTAGCCGCCGTTAGGCGGTGGGAACTGGAATGTAAACGACGCACCTGTGCATACACATGCAGCTTCGAACGAGCTCGCCCCAGGGAATGACGTTGGGACATAAACATTGCCCGCGGCATCCATGCCAACCCATGGCCACATAGATAATACCCAGGTGACTGGGCAATTATCAGCAGCATAACCAGCATGGACATACACCTGTGCTGCGTATGATCCAACGCCGTTGGTTGCGCCCGGCGCGTTTGATGTACATAGCGCATACGCAAAACCTGGGTATGCGCTACCATCAACTAGTATACTATTAACTTCTTGGTAAGGCACTATGAAGAACCAACCAGCTGCAGTGGTATTTGCGGCTACCTGGCCTGCTGATGAGTACCATAAGGCCGAATACGATTGAAAAATTGGGTCGATATTCGCGTCGGTGCCTGGTAATGGCACTTCGAACTTCTCAGCCTTAAAGGTGCCGACTGGTAACAACGTGGCGTTCCCGACCTTAGTTTTAGGATATATTATCTTTATCGTTACTGAGGCTATCGGCCTTGAGGCTACCGTGTACAGCTTATAGTCCTGTGCGCTGTTAAATTCGTATACGTAGATCCTATTGCCGTGGATAACGATTGAGGCATATCTGTACTTAAAGCCGCTAGGTAGCTCAAACGTGACTAGGGTATTGTTGAACAGTTTAACGTCAACCACTGGATATGGTGGCTGTTTTAGCGTGACGAAGCCCCTCAGAGCGCTGTGATACGTGTTGTTTATCATCTTATACATGAGCGAAGGCGATGTAGAGCCCTCGCTGAAATCGGCAATAACGCCAAGACTTTGCATCGTCGCGAGCGGCTCATAGGCTTTCGCGGACAGCCATAGATTCGACGCCACGGCGAGCATTACGCCCAACAAGGCGGTCGCCACGGCCGCGATCCCCAGGACCCGGGATCTGGACATGCCCCGCCGTGTGCATGGGTTTATAAACCTCATGTACTAAAAGTACATAGCGGGACCCTATAGAGCTGCTCGATGCCGACAAAATATAGAGGTAGAAAATTTTTAGTTTGCACGTTGCTGGGATTATGGACAGATTGGCTTTATCGGCATCGACTCTGGCATCGGCTCTAGACGCTGGTCGGGACCCTTCGGGGCGGTCGGCTCCCACGACCGCCGGCGTGGGCCTCCGGGCAAGCCTCCCGCAGATCGGCATGTACTCCCGGCGGAGCCCCGCGGCCGCGTCCCGCAGTCCCTCCGCGGCCGCGGCGGGCCACAGCGGCAGGTCCGCGTAGCTATGGTTGAGACGTTGATACGCTCGAGGAGCCGTTGCCTCCTCTACGCGGCATCTACGGCGGTCTCCCTAGTCTGGGTCTGGGCTCTGGCGGCGGTCGCCTGGAGCGGGGTCTGGGGGCTTCCGCTGGTCCTCCTGTCGGCGGCCGGGCTGGCGGCGTGGGCCGCGCCGGCTCTCCTCGTCCGCAGCGGCGGGGGAGACCAGCTGGAGGTGCTGGCCGCGGGCCGCCTCTTCGCGGCTAGGCCGTGGCTCTGCCTATCCGCCCCGCTTCTGCACGCCGTCGCGGCCGCCGCCCTGGCCGTGGATCTCGCCTACGCCGTATATGACTACAGGACCTATGCCTTTATAGCCCAAGTCCATGCCCCTGGGGGGCTTCCCCCGGTGGCCTTAGTGGATCTGGGCGGCGGTCACTACATCTTCGTCTTCTGGACCACGCCGCGCGTCTACCTCGCCGTGGCGGCTCTCCTCACTGCGGCGGCCGCCTCCGCCCCTCTGCTGGGCCGCTACCTCTGGTACTACAGGGCCCTCTGGCGCGCCGCCGAGATCTATGAAAAGGCGAGGGAACTCCTTACCTGACGTGTACGTCGTGGCGAGGATACTGGAGGCGCTTCTGGAGGGGGAGCGCGCCGCCTGGCGGCTGGCCGCCAGGGCCAGGGTAAACCCGAGGCGCTTGTCCCAGTACCTCGCGGTGATGGAGGAGAGGGGGCTCGTGGCTAGAGACGGCGAATACTACGTGGCCACGGAGAAGGGCGCCGACCTGTACCACCAGATACGGGAAATAATAGAGCAGCTGACCGACGCCGACTTGCAGGACGCGGTCAGAAGAAGAGGGAAAAGGAAGTAGCCACACCGGGCTGAGGGCGCCGCATCGTCCACCGGCTGGCGAGGGGGCCGAATGACGCCGAGGAGAAGGGATTGCGCCATCCGCCGTCTCTGCGATCCACGCGGAGGGCCGATCATGCCATCGTCTGCGGCTCGATTGATAGCTGGTGAATGCGGATCGCCGTAGCCCCGCGACGTGGGGCTTGTAGGCCTCTACATACGGGGCATGTCAAACCCAGCCTGAGATGTCGGTCTCGGCCGTATCGTATCTGTCTCTATGGACGGGCGTAGGTCGATATATGGCTACATTGAGGATGGGCAAGGCAGGTTGATGCAGGCGATATGCTATGATGAAGAGGGCCGAACCCGTATGAGGTAGGTGGAAAGGAGGGCGGAGCCGTGGCGTTCTGGGGGTAGGCCCAGACCTGGGGTTCTGCCGGCTGGGGGCCCTCTGCCTAAAATCCTCGGCGTCTTCGGGGCGGCGGACGTGCGGCTTGCCTGGCCTGTGCTCGGCTAGGCGTGCTGTAGCTCCGGGAGTAGCCTTCCTACGGTTTCCTCCTTGGGTATCCCGTTTTCGTCCCAGCCTCTTAACGTGTAGTAGTGTCTAAGCGCCTCCTTCAACTCCTTTTCGTCTACCTTCTTGGTCTTTCCCTCGAAGGTCAGCGGCTTCTTGAGCGGGGCCGGGAGGTCGTCCTGCCGTGAGTCGACGCCCATCTTTACGTTGATTATTCTGTTCAGTAGCACTATCCTCTCCGCGGCCTCCTTGACGTCAACACCTTTCCACTCTTCGCCGGTGACCCACGTCAGAAGCTGCGCAACAATGTCGTAAAATCTGCCGCCTGGATATGCGTCGTAGGGGTCTCTGCCGAATTTACAGAGCACCAGGGAGTCCATCACGGCGGCTACGTTCTCCATGTGGACTACGGCCTCGACCTTCTCGGGGCCTAGGTAGTCGGCTCCGCCGAATTTGCCCGGTATATCCAGCGCGTACGCCATGGTGGCCAGGTGGTCGGCTCCCCTATAGCCTATGGCGTAGTTGAGAGCCATGCCTTTCAGCGCCCGGGGGTCGTAGCCGGCGGGCTCCAGGCCCTTGACGTGGACAGCCATGTCCTCTGCCCCCAGCCGCTCGGCGGCCTTCTTGACCCCCTCGGCGAGCAGATCGCCGACACCGCGCCTGTAGGCGATGTCCTCGGCCAGCCTCGCCAGCGCCTCCCCGTCCCCCCAGTCCAGATCTAGAGGCAACTTGCCGCTCTTAGACGCCGCGACGGCGAAGGCGAGGACGTTGCCGAGGCTTATGGTGTCGAGACCGAGCCTGTCGGCTATGTCGTTTATCCTTATGACCCAGTCCACGTCCCTAACCGCGGCGAGGCCGCCCACGGCGAAGACCGTCTCGTACTCGAGATCTACGGCGACGCCGAGCTTGGCGCTCCTCACCGGCCGGTGGCAGGCGGCGGGGCAGTAGAGACAGGCCTCCGGCCTTAGGAAGTACTCCGGCTTTATCTTTCTGCTCCAGGAGAGGGCCTCCCAGCCGTCCAGCGACAGGCGGGTCCAGTAGTAGGCGGGGAAGAACCCCATGGGGTTCCCGACGTCGACAAGCCTGAGCGTGCCGCCTTCCCTCAAGGCCGTGGTTTTCTTCATGAACGTCGGGAGGAACTCCCTGATCCATCTGTCCAGGGCGTCTGGCTTCGCCACATCCACCTCCCTTCTGCTCGCGACGAAGACCGCCGCCTTCAGCCTCTTAGACCCCATGACCGCCCCGCCGCCCGTCCTCCCGAACTGCCTCCAGTACTCGTGGTTGATGGAGGCGAATCTAACCAAGTTCTCCCCCGCCGGGCCGATCGCCAGCACGGCGGCGTTGCGCCCGTGCTCCTTCTTCAGCTCCACCTCAGTCTCTATAGCGTCTTTGCCCCAGAGATCTGCGGCGTCTCTAAACTCCACGCGCCCGTCCTGTATCAACAGGTAGGTGGGCCTCTCGGATCTGCCCGTGACGACCACGGCGTCTGCGCCCGCCCACCTCATGACCGCGCCGAGCGTCCCGCCGATGTTGCTGCCGCCGAAGATGCCGGTGAGGGGCGACCGGAAGACCGCGTAGGCCCGCGTGGCCATGGGGATCCTCGTCCCGCCGAGGGGCCCAGAGGCTATTATCAGGGGGTTTCCAGGCGAGAGCGGCTCGACCAAGTAGCCGCCGAGGCTGTAGAGCAACCAGGACCCCAAACCCCTCCCACCTAGAAACCTCCTGGCCGACTCCTCGCCGACGCGCCAGACGCGCCTGGAGAGATCGACTTCGATGACCTTGAACATGCATCGTGGAGAACCACACCCAAAATATTTTTATTTCAATAAAATTTAGAATATCGAATACAGCTCTATAATTACTTATTATTAAAATTTTGTACTCATCATTAATTAAATTATTTTAATCATAATGTTTTTACACAAACCTCCCTCGGTCGGCCTCTCGGGTAACGTTAATAACTAGGCTGAGAGCTCTTGGCGTGGATGTGGTTCTGTTCTTCGAGGTGCATCAGCCCTACAGGCTTAGGCCGGATCTCCACAGGGTTTTCCCCCGTCTGCCTTCCTTCGAGGAGATGTTCTACGGCGAGCTGGATTCCGCGATCTTCTCGCGGGTGGCCGAGCGCGTCTACCGCAAGTCCACCAAGATCTTGCTGGAGGCGGCCAGGGAGGTGGGGCTTAAGGCCACCTTCAGCGTCAGCGGGCTGGCGCTGGAGCAGCTCAGGAGGCACGCCCCCGACGTGCTGGATCTGTTCCGGGAGCTGGCCTCGCGGGGCTTCGAGTTCGCGGCGCAGACGTACTTCCACAGCCTCGCCTGGTTCGTGGATGGGGAGGAGTTCAGGGAGCAGGTGGAGATGCAGGCGGGTGCCGTGGAGGAGCTCGTGGGCTATAGGCCGCGCGCCGCCGAGAACACCGAGTTCATCTACAACAACGACGTGGCTTGCTTCCTGCGCTCCATGGGCTTCTCGACCGTCGTCACCGAGGGCGTCGACTGGGTCCTTGGGTGGAGGTCGCCCAACTACGTCTACAAGGCCTGGGGCTGCGACGCGAGAGTCCTCGTGCGGAACTACCGCCTGAGCGACGACATAGGCTTCAGGTTCGGGGCCCGGTGGTGGGATCAATGGCCGCTGACCGCCGACAAGTACGCGTCTTGGCTGGAGTCGACGCCCGGCGACGTCGTCTTGATAGCGGTGGACTACGAGACGTTCGGCGAGCACCACTGGCCCGAGTCGGGCATCCACGAGTTCCTCCGGTGGCTTCCGCGCGAGGTGGCCAGAAGGCCGAGGCTGAGGTTCGCCACGGCGTCCGAGGCCGCGGAGGGGCACCAGCCGCGGGACGTATACGACGTGCCTCCGTGGGCCACCGTCAGCTGGGCCGACGAGCGCGACCTCTCGGCGTGGCTGGGCAACGAGCTCCAGAGGGACGCCTTCGCTCTGCTCAAATGGCTGTACCCCTACGCCAGGGCCGTCGGCGGCGACGCCTTGAGGCTCTGGAGGCTTCTCTCCACCAGCGACCACCTCTACTACCAGGCCATCAAGCTGGGGCCGGCCGGCGAGGTGCATTCCTACTTCAGCCCCTACGGATCTGCCTACAAGGCGCACGATATCTACATGAACGCCCTCGCCGCCTTGACGGCGCTCATAAGGGAGGTCTGGAGCAGAGAATACGCCGAGAGGCTCGAGCTGGACGACGAGAGGTGCTTCTACGCCGAGGGCGTGAGGCTCTGCTCGCTCAAGGAGCTCAGATCCGCCGACGGCGGCTTCAAGAGGAGGCACAGGGACGACCTCCGCAGGTGGCTCGTCGACGTCTTCCTGCTGGACGAGCGGGGCGCGGACGCCGCGCTGTCCCGACAGCCTTAAGTAATATATAAATTGAGGGCGTTGGTAGGCCTTCAGTGAAGCCCGCCATATTCTTGGCCTATCTGGACGACGCCGCGAGGACCATGGTCTTGACTAAGCTCAAGGCCATGGGCCTCAAGCCGGAGAGGCTCATGTCCGACGAGGCGGCCTTCTTCTCGGCGCTTCGAAAGGCCCTCGGCCAGCACAACTTCGAGATGCTCATGAGGGCGGTCGGGGAGCTCGACGGCGTGGTCAGAAGGGCGGGCGAGGCCCTCGACGACCCCGCCAGATTCGTCGCCGTGGCGGCCGAGGTGCCCGACGACGTGCTGGCGAGGCTGGGCGGCGGAGGCCTCCTCCAGGCCAACAGAGGGCTGGGGTGCCCCGAGCCGCTGGCCAAGGCCGAGGCCCTGGCCAAGGCCCTCCTGCGCTACGTGCCAGAGGAGGGCGCCAGGCTCGCCCAGCTGGAGGGCAGGCTGTGGGAGGCCATGACGAAGGAGTGCACGGTCCTCTCGGCCCTGGCGAGCCAGGTATACAGCGTGGAGGAGTCCTAAAGCCGCCGGGGGTCGAGCCCGACCATCTTCGCGTAGTTCTCGAAGCCGTACCTCTCCACCACGTCGAGAGGCGCCGGGCGTCCGCCGACCTTGGGGAACACCTCCAGCTCCTCGTGGTCGTTGTGGTACGTCACGACGGCGACGTACCTCTCGAAACGCCGCCTATCTCTCTCCCTTACTATATAATCCCCAAGCGACTGTATCAATCTGTGGTCCGCCGCGAAGGGATGTATCTCCCTCTCCGGAAATAGGGGAAATACGTAGAGGTCCTCCGCTCTAGCGTGGACCTCCACTATGAAGCGGTGGAGGGCTGAGAACTCCTCCCAGAAGGAGTCGTCGGGGAGCTTCTGCAGCAGCGAAAACCTCACCTTAAAGACGGCGTGCTCTATCTTGAGGAGCGTCACGAGGTCCACGCTACCTCGGAGCCCCCCTTAAAAATCTGTGGGCCTTCGCCAGCACCCCCCTGGAGTTCTCGAAGGCGATCCTCGCCAGAGCCTGCCCGAAGGGCAGCCAGACGTAGCCCTCGTGCTCCCAAGACAGCTTGACGTCCTTGCTCCGAGCCCGCGCCAGGAAGTAGATAACCCTCTTCTTGATCCGCCGCCTCTCTCTGTAGTAGAAGTACTCGATCTCTTCCTTAAACCCGGGCACCAGCTCCACGTCGAGGCCCGTCTCCTCCTTTATCTCCCGCAGGGCTGTCCGCTCCGGCGTCTCGCCGGCCTCGATATTCCCCTTGGGGAAATCCCAATGGCCGCCGGGGTAGAGCAACAGGAGGTACTCCACCTCGCCCCCGCCGTCGTAGAACACCACGGCGCCCGCGGATATCTCCATGCCTTCTTCGTTTTATAAATAGAAATCGTTCACTCCGTGAACCTTGCGGAGTTGAGACAGCTCGCCCGGCAGCTCGAGGCTAAGCTCCCCTACCAAGAGATGGCGGATTCGCCGGGCGTTAAGCACTACGTGGATTGGGCGAAGTACGAGGGCTACGCCGCGGAGCCGCCGGCTATGTCCGGCAAGGCGGCGCCCTGCGAGGTCCTGATCATCAACGGGCGCTACGCCGACGCGGGGGCCTGCAGAGGCGTCGAGGTACGGACCGCCGACGAGGTCCCCCTGAAGCTCATACAGCTGGACAACAGGATGAACGCGGCGGTCGCCTCCAGAGTGCTCGAGGCGGTCCACATACGGCTCTCCGGGGCCCCCGAGGCGCCGATCGCCGTCCGCATCTCGGCGCGGGGCGACCGGGCTTTCTCCGCCGCCTACGTGGTGCTGGATTTCGCGGACGGCTTCGCCGGCGACGTCGCGGTTATAGCCGAGAGCGAGGGCGACGTCCTCAACTCGGCCTTGATAGAGGGGGTAGTGGGCGGCGGGTCCTCACTAAACATGGCGCTTGTCTCCATCTCGGGCGGGGGGCCGCACTACGTGCTGTCGCGCATGCTCGTCGAGGACGGCGCGTCCGTGGCCGCGCGGCCGCTGGCGGCTCTAGGCCCCATGAACAGCTTGATCGAGGAGTATATAGTCGAGGGCGCGAGGGCCTCGGTCGACGTGGTGGGCCTCGAGGTGGGGAGGGGCAAGTCGCGGGTGCACCACTACGTCTCTGCTGTGAACGACGGCGAGTATGGGAGAGGCAGGGTGAGGCTCGTCGCCATAGCCAAGGACGAGTCCTGGGTGGTCCAGAGGGCCCTGGGGAGGATAACCAAGAGGGGGAGGTGGAGCGAGAGCGTGGCCGAGGGGGTCACCTACATAGCGTCGAGATCGGCCGTGGCCATAACACAGCCGATTCTGTATATAGATACGGGCGACGTCGAGGGCGCCAGGCACTCGGCCGCCGACGCCTCTCTGGACGAAGAAAAGGCGTTCTACCTAAGGGCGAGGGGCTTCTCCGAGGGCGACCTAGGCGCCCTGATGGAGCTCAGCCTGATGGATCAATACGCCTCGTCGCTGTCCGAAGGCCTTCTGCGCCTGCTCTCGCCGTACGTGGAGAGCCTGAGGACGTAGCGGAGCCCCGGCCCGTAGAACGTAAAATATATTATTGGAGACCTCCAGCCGGGCCATGAGAGGAGCAGTATTGCTGATACTTCTGGCGGTCCTCGGGGCGGCCTTGGCCCACGCCTACATCCTAGGCACCGAGAGCCTCGACGTGGTGTACCAGGCGACGCAGGGCTCCGTGAACGTGGTCCCGGAGAACGGAGGCTCCCTGTGGAGCAACCCGGCCCACTACCCCCTCATAGCCACCAACGCATACGGCGGCTGTCTCGCCGTGGCCGACAGGCCCTATATATACCAAGTCTATCTCAACACGTCCCTCCTCTATACTTTACTCCAGGCGATATCCAGCGCATTCCGCTCCTCGGCCGCGCCGACGGCTCCCAGCAACGCCTCATACATAACGGTGATACTGGCCAAATACTCCATAGTCTCTCTCTTCACGCCCTACGGATATATGGAGTGGTCCTACGGCCTCAGCAACATAAACATAACCGCCATAGCGACGAACTGCGTAAACGTGGCGGTCGGCACCGTCAGCGGGCGCGTCGTGGTGCTCGGCGAGAAGGGCGTGCTGGCGACGTACAACGTGGGGTCCCCGGTGACCTATATGGCCTACAGCAGAGACGGGGCAGTCCTCTACGTGGGCACCTTCAACGGAGGTCTCTACCAGATCTCGTCGGGCGGCTTGACCCAGCTGGCGAGCCTAAACGGCACTATTTTCTACATAGGCGTGAACCCCCGGGGCTTGCCGTACGCCGTCTCCTTCTACAAGGGCGCCCTGCCCCATATCTACATCTGGCCTCTCGGCGTCGACCTCACGCCGGGCGCCATAACCGAGTACGGCACCAACACGCCCGCCGTGGCCGCCGCGGCCAGCCAGTACGGCTCCACGTTGGCCGTGGGGGTGTACGACGACCTATACGTATATAGAGACGGCTCCCTTTGGTACTCCGCCCTGTTGCCCTCGGCCCCGACCGCGATAGCCGTGTCGGGAAACGGCTCCATAGTTGTCGTGGGGACGCTCGGCGGCCAGGTGCTCGTCTTCTGGAACGGCCACAGAGCCGCGGAGTGGGACGCGGGGGCTCCCGTCACCAGCGTGGCGGTCTCTTGGGACGGCTTGACCGTGGCGGTCGAGACCTGGACCGCGGTCAAGTTCCAGCGTCTGGCCATAGGCACCGTCAAGATAGTGGACCCGGTCGCCACCATAGAGATCTCGGGCCCGGAGCCCTGCGTCAACGAGACGATAGACGTGGTGTCGGGAGGCACCACCTTCACGTATAGGGTCTCCAACACGACGCAGGTGCTACTGCCGGTGGGCCCGGTGTCCATAATCCCGCAGTATAGATACCTCACCGACTACTCCAGATGCGCGCCGCTCAACAACATCTCGTTGAGCATAACCGGCAATCTGCAGCAGCCCATAGTGGTCTACTACCAGCTCCAGTACAGGGTGTCGGTAGACCCGCCGGGCCTGGTCAGCGGGCCGACGTGGGCGTCGGGGACGACGATATACGCCGCGCAGCCGGACGTCAAGGTCTTGATGTTCGGGGGGCCCGCCGGCGCGGGCAACACGGCCGACATGGCGCTGGACCACTGGCTGATCAACGGCACTCCGGTCAACATACCGGCGCCCTCCATAGCGGTCAAGATAGACGGCCCCACCTCCGTCGTGGCCGTATATAGGATAAACGCGCCCTCGGTGGTCCAGATAAACTCGACGGCTAGATGGGCCCTCGTATATATAACCGCCTACGACCAGTTCGGCAACCCCGTGGCCTCAGGCCGCTCGCCGTACGTGACCACCTACCCCGTCACGACCACTGCGTACTACGTCCTCCAGTACCTGGTGTCCACCAGATGGCCGGCGACGGTCAACGGATCCCAATCCATCTGGGCGGACCAAGGCTCCTACGCGGCCTTCGCGGCGCCCGGCATCTATTATTTCGACAACGCCACGCGGCTTTACTTCAGAGGCTGGAGCAACGGCGAGAGCGGCAACTTCACGGCGCAGGTCGCCGGCCCCATGTCGGTGGACCCCATCTACTCCGTCCAGTACCTCGTCTCGGTGAAGGCCCCCGGCACGGTGGACGGCAAGCCCTCGGCCTGGCTCGACAGAGGCTCCACGGCGACGCTGAACATCCCCTCGGTCTTGAACTCCTCGGGCTCCGTGAGGACCGCGTTCGCCTACTGGGTCGTGAACGGCAGGGCGGGCCCGTCGACGCCCACGGCCCAGATAGCCGTCAGCGGGCCCATGAACGTCACGTACGCCACCAAGACCCAATATCTGGTGACGTTCCAGAGCAAGTACGGAACCCCGACCCTGACGCAGACCTGGGCCGACGCGGGCTCGGCCGTGACGGTAGACGTCACGCCTCCGCAGGTCTGGTCGCCTCCGCCGCTCCTCTACGAGTTCAAGGGATGGCAGGCGCCGGACGGCCAGACCTTCAATTCGCCCGCGGTGGTGATAACAGGTCCCGGCGCGTACACAGCGGTGTGGAGCCTCAACCCCATACCCATAATAGCCATAGCGGCCGCCGCCGGAGGCGGGGCGGGGGCCTTCATATTGATAAGACGCCGCAGGGCGGCGGCCGCCGAGGTCGAGGCCGGGGCCTAGAGGTTTTTGCACATATAGGGACCGCACCGCCGATACCCCAGCCCCGCGAAGTAGGGCCTCACGCCTACGCCCGAGATAACCGCCACGCGCCTGGCCGACGCCTCCAGCGCCGCCTCCTCGGCCAGCCCCATAAAGGCTCTGCCTATCCCCTTGTGTTGAGGCCAGGGCCCTCCGTCGGCGCCGACGGGCACCTCCGGGCCGTATACGTGGAGCTCTCTGACCAGGGCGGTCCTGCGGTCTATCTCGGGCCTCCAGGGGTTCGCCGGGATCCGTAGCCTCAACATCCCGTAGAGCGTGTCGTCGCGGCCCACCGCCTCAAGGAAGTACTCGACGCCGCCGCTGGCCTCGTAGACGTGGCGTCTATACTCAATACGTCCGTCGACAGGCCTTCCGTGGATCGCCTTGATCCCCACCTCCCTGCACCTGATCTCCTCGCACTTGAGTCCGCGCCTCGCCATCTCCTCCTCCACGACCTCCCGCATATTGCCCCAACGCGGGCCGTCGACCACGTGGTGGAGAGGTATATCTCTGCCCAGCCTCATGACCCTCGCCCAGCGGGGCACAGACCCGTATATCTCGGCCAACAGCCAGCGCCAGGTCCCCTCGTCGTAGGTCCTGTAGCGGCCCGACCTCCACCAGTCGTAGAGCTCGGTCCCCGGCACCACGAGGGTGGGGTATATCTTAACGCAGTCGGGCCTGAAGGCCGGGTCCCCGAACACGGCCCTGAACATCTCCAGGTCCCTATCGGGATCGCTGCCGGGCAGGCCGGGCATTAGGTGGTAGCAGACCTTATACGCCGCGTCTTTCAGCCGCGCCGTGGCCTCCGCCACCTCCCTCACGCCATGCCCCCGCTTGACGAGGGCGAGCACGTCGTCGTATATGGACTGGACGCCCATCTCGACCCTGGTGACGCCCATGGCCAGCAGGTCGTCTATATGCCGCCGCTCCAGATAGTCCGGCCGGGTCTCGACGGTCAGCGCCACGAGCCTCAAGGAGGCCGCCTCGTTTCTGGCCTGCTCGGCCGCCACGTCGACGAAGGCCGAGGCGGAGGTCCAGTTGGGGTAGTCGTTCAACGCCTTGAGCAAATTCCCCACGAACCAGAATTGATAGCTGCGAGGCAACGCCGTGAAGGTGCCGCCCATGACTATCGCCTCTATCTTGCTGGGCCTATGGCCGCCCGCTAGGTAGTTGGATATCCTCGCCGCGACTTGCCTGTAGGGGTCGTAGCGGGCCCTCGCCGCCCTCATCGCGGCCGGGGAGTCCGGCATATAGGACTTGGGGACGCCTCTGGCGGTGGGGCAGAAGACGCACTGGCCTGGACACGGCGCCGGGCCGGTCATGAGGGCCACCACGTGGACGCCGCTGGCAGCCCTAACGGGCTTCCGCACCGACGGGAGCTCCACGTAGATCACTTCGCTTTAATTTTTCCGCCTCAAGACCACGGCGAAGGCGTTCAGGCGCCTCCCCCTCCTCATGTACCCGAGGGCAACCGGCCGGCCCCCCGCCGCCAAGGCCGCCGAGGCCAAGTCGCGGAGGCTGTAGACGTAGTAGACGCGGAGCGCCTCGCCGCGCCAGCGCCACGGCACCCGCCTGACGGCTCCGCCGCCTCCCGGCAGACCCCACACCGTGGCCACCACGGCACCTCCGACCCTCAGGGCCTCCGCGAACGCCGCGCCGAGGACGCCGGGCGGCAGATGGTGATATACTGCCACCGCGTGGACGACGTCGAACGCGCCGTCTCTGAAGGGCAGAGCCGTCGCCTCGCAGAGCGCGGCCTCGGAGCCCCTCGGCACGAGCTCCGGCGCCAGGTCGCAGTGGACTACATATCTATATGAGGCCTCTAGATAGGGCGGCTGGGCGCCGCGGCCGGAGCCCAGATCGAGCGCCTTGTCGCCGAAGTTCGCTATATCAGCTGTGGGGAGAGGCCGCCTTCTGGAGGCTTCGTACGCCTCGGCGATGGCCCTATAGGCCTCTCTGGCGGCGAGAGCCCAATCCACAGAAATACGAAAAAGTCTAAAAATATTTTGCTCTTAAGCTAATTCCACTTTATATTTATCTAATAGAACTTTATATCTGTAAAAAATTATACTATTTATAATGATATATAATAGTATACACTGCTACAAGAAAAAATATTTATACCACTTGGGCCGTACGTCCATGGCCGAAACAGAATTCAACGATGCGCTAAAGGTGGCGATCTCCGCGAATCTCGGCTGGGGCTTCGAGCTGTACGACCTAATCGCCTATGTCTACGCGGCGCCCTATATAGCTCCCCAGTTCTTCCCCAAGGAGAGCTACACGGCGAGCCTTCTCGAAACGTTGCTGGTCATGGTCCTCGGCTACTTCGCCAGGCCTCTCGGCGCCATCCTCTGGGGCCATATAGGGGATAGGATAGGGAGGAAGGTCACCTGGTTCGTCGTGCTGTTCGGCATGGGGCTTGTCACCGTCTTGATAGGCTTCCTGCCCACCTATGTGCAGATAGGCATTGCGGCGACCGCCCTGCTCGTATTGCTCAGGATGCTCCAAGGCGTATTCCTTGGGGGCGAGTGGGCAGGCGGTTTGACCGTAACGTCCGAGTTCGCTCCCTCCAACATGAGGGGGCTTCTCGGCGGGATCGCGCAGGGCGGCGCGGGGCTGGCCTCCGTCTTCGCGGCCGCCGCGGTGGCCCTCGCCACGGCGCTTGCCCCCACCAAGGACGCCATGATGTCGTACGGCTGGAGGATACTGTTCTGGTTCGGGGTTGTGCCGCTGATAATCGCCCTCTTCGTCAGATGGAGTATAGGCGAGAGCGAGATATGGCTCAAGAAGGGCAAGCCCGCCGTCGAGCGCGTGCCGTTTCTGACGCTGCTAAGGAAATATTGGTTCTTCGTTATCGTGGCCACCCTCGTCATATTCGGCGAGTCGTTGATATACTACGGCTCCATAGGCTACTTCGGGACTCTACTGCCGTTGCTCGGCTATGGAGGAAACGCCGTGGTGCTGGCCTCGCTGGCCGCCGGGCTGGCCTGGATGCTGCTCGGCCCCCTCTTCGGATATATCAGCGACAGGCTCGGCAGGAGGAAGGCCCTCCTGGCCGCATATTACGCGATCGCCGCGTTGGTGCTCCTGCCCATCTGGATGCTTATAGCCGGCGGACAGCTCGTCAATCTAGTCGTCGGGGCTACCCTCATGGGCGTGGTATTCTCCTCGCAGTACTCCGTCCTGCCCGCGTGGCTGGCCGAGGCCATCGAGACCAAGGTCAGATACAGCGGAATAGGCTTCATCATAAACCTCGGCGTGGCGTTCAGCTCGTTCGCGCCCTCCATAAGCACGTACCTCCTGAAAACCATAGGGCAGTCCTACGGCACGGTGGCCGCCGTATCGCTGGTGACGATAATAGGCGCCGTCGTAGCTCTGGCGTTCGTCCTCATGTCGAGAGATAGATGTTGCCAGGAGCTTTTATGAAAGAACTGGAAATAGACTTGAGAAAATACCTTTTTTCTTCATATAATGAAATATATATCAATTTTAAGTGGAATATTCCTGAGTATTTCAATATAGGATATGCCATAATCGATCGAAATATGGAGAGGGGCTTGGGCGATAGGCCGGCTATCTATTACCTAGACGACGAGGGGGACAGGCGCGTGCTCACCTTCGGCGATTTGAAGAGGCTTTCGGACGGGCTGGCCTCATCCCTTAGGGACCTAGGGGTGGGGAGAGGCGACGTCGTAGGCGTATATCTACAGCCGCGTCCCGAGGTCGTCGTATCGCTCGGCGCTATCTACAGACTAGGCGCCGTCGCTCTCTCCATCTCTCCGCTCATAGGCATCGAGGGGGTTGAGTATAGGTTGAGGCACAGCGGCGCTAAGGCGCTGGTCGTGGAGGGCGCCAGGAGGGATGTCGTCGACGGCGCCGCCAAGATAGACGGCTTGAGGGCCGTCTACGTGGTGGGCTCAGAGCCCAGGGGCGGCAAGGAGTACTCCCTGGAGGACCAGTCGAAGTCGGGCGGCCGCGTCGATGTGGCCGCCACCAAGAGCGAGGAGCCGGCCCAGCTTTTCTACACGTCGGGCAGCACGGGGCCTCCCAAGGGCGTCCTGCACGCCCATAGGTTCCTGCTGGGCCACATACCCACCTACCAGCTGTATTTCGAGCTGGCCCCTCGGGAGGGAGACGTGTTTTGGACCAACGCGGACTGGGGATGGATAGGGGCGCTGGGCGACGTGGTCCTGCCGTCTCTATATTTCGGGATGCCGGTGTTGGCCTACAGGAGGTCCAAGGGCTTCAGCGCCGGCGAGGCGTTGAAGGCCATGGAGGAGTACGGTGTGACGGCCGCCTTCATCACGCCCACCGCGCTGAGGATGATAAGGAGGGAGTACCCCCAGCCCCTGAGGGACTTCGGGCTGCGGCTGAGGGCCGTCAGCACGGCGGGTGAGGCGCCGGGGAGGGAGCTCGTCGAGTGGGCGCTTCAAGCCTTCAAGGCGCCCGTCAACGAGTTCTACGGATGCACAGAGGCGAACCTGGTGGTCACGAACCACTCGCTCTGGGCTAGGCCGGGCTCCGCGGGCAAGCCCGCGCCGGGCCACGTCGTGGACGTGGTCGACGAGGACGGGCGGCCGCTACCGCCGGGGTCGGAGGGCTTGATAGCGGTCAAGCTGCCGGACCCCGTGGCCTTTCTAGGGTATTGGAAGAACCCCGAGGCCACGGCGGCCAAGATAAGGAACGGATGGTTCATAATAGGCGACGCGGGCGTCAAGGACGTGGAGGGCTATATCTGGTTTAAAGGCAGGGTGGACGACGTCATAAAGGTCGCCGGCTACAGGCTGGGGCCCGAGGAGGTGGAGGAGGTCATAGCCAAACATCCGGCGGTCCTCGAGGCGGCTGTGATAGGCAAGCCCGACCCCATCCGCGGCACGATAGTCAAGGCCTTCGTCGTGTTGAGGCCCGGCGTGGAGCCGAGCGAAGAGGTCAAGAGGGATATTCAGAACTTCGTGAAGAGCAGACTGGCCGCGTATGCCTACCCCAGGGAGATCGAGTTCTTGGACCAGCTCCCGAGGACCGAGACGGGCAAGCTCAAGCGCTACGAGCTGAGGCGGAGGGAGATGGAGAGGGGGAATGTACAGAGCGGTTGAGCTCGGCCACGTCATAGCGGGCCCCTTCGCCGGCCTCCTCCTGGCCCAGCTCGGCTTCGACGTGGTCAAGGTGGAGCCGATAGGCGGCGACCCCACGAGGCGCGACGACGTCATGGGCGACTCCATATTCGTCTTCCTCAACAGGGGCAAGAGGTCGCTGGCGCTGGACTTGAGGAAGCCCGAGGGGAGGGAGGTGTTCCTAAGGCTGATAGGGAGGAGCGACGTGCTCGTGGAGAACCTAGCGCCGGGCGCCCTCGAGAGGCTGGGGCTGGGGAGCGACGCGCTGTTCAGAGCCAACAGGAACTTGGTCCATTGCTCCATAAAGGGCTATCCCTCCGGGGGCGTCAAGAGCGGCTGGCCGGCCTTCGGCACGTTGGTCGAGGCGGTGAGCGGCGTCATGTGGAGCAACGGCGGGGCTAGGTTGCCCGCGTCCATAACGGACATGGGGGCTGGGCTCTACTGCGCCCTGACCGTGCTCTGGGCTCTGCTCGGCCGGAGGCAGGGCCGCTACGAGGTGAGCCTCTTCCAGAGCGATCTGGCGTGGCTGGGGTACTACATGATAGCGTTGCAGACCCTCGGCAAGGTCTTCGAGGCGTCGGGCGACAGGCTCCCGTTCTGGGCCCCCTACGAGCTCTTCAAGACCGCCGACGGCCGGATATACATAGCGGTGGCCAACGACGCCATATGGGCCAGGCTCTGCAAGGCGTTGAGGACCGAGGCCTGCTCCGACCCCAGATTCGCCACAAACGCCGGGAGGGTTCAGCACAGGGAGGAGCTCCACCGCGTTCTGGAGGCGGAGACGTCGAGGTACGGGACCGACGAGCTGTTGAGGCTCCTGCTCCAACACGACGTGCCGGCGGCCCCCATGCTCGACATCAAGGCCGCGGCGGCCGACGAGGACGCTCCGTGGGATCTAACGAGCGCGGGCGGGAAGGCCGGCGTCCGCGTGCCGAGGCTGCCGCTCCCCGGCTCGCTGGACGGCGCCAGGGCCCCGGAGGTTGGGGAACACAGCCGCGAGGTGTTGAGGGAGCTCGGCTACGGCGAGCGGGAGATAGAACTGTTAATTGGGCGCGGGGTGGTCAAGCCGTGATCCGCAGGTCCCAGCTCTACGTGCCGGGCAACAACGAGAGGATGGTCAGGAAGGCCGCCGCGGAGCTCAAGCCCGACTCGGTTATTCTCGACCTGGAGGACTCCGTGCCGCCCGAGGAGAAGGGGAGGGCGAGGGAGATCTTGGCGAGGCTGGTCCAGGAGCTGGACTGGGGCGGCAAGGAGCTCTGCGTCCGGGTGAACCCCCTGGACACTCCGTATTTCTATGCGGACATGGAGCTGGTCACGAGGCTGGATGCCGTCAAGTGCGTGGTGGTCCCCAAGGCCGAGGGGCCGCTGGACTTCATCCACAGGGGCACCGGCAGGTCGGTGGAGCCCTTGATAGAGACCGCTAGGGGCCTCCTCGCCGTGGAGGACGTCGTGAGGAGCGAGGGGGTGGAGGCCGTGTCCTACGGCGTGGCCGACTTCGCCCTCTCAGTGGGAGGAGACCACAGGGCCTACGTGGGGAACCAGACCATAAGGACTCTGGTCGTGGCCGCGGCGGCGGCCTACGGGGCCGACCCGATAGACAGAGTCTTCTTCGACCTGAAGGACCTGGAGGGCTTCAGGCGCGAATGCCTCGAGGCGAGGGCGCTGGGCTTCGTGGGGAAGCAGGTCATACACCCAAGCCAGATACCCATAGCCAACGAGGTCTTCAGCCCCTCGGCCGACGAGGTGGCCTGGGCCGAGAGGGTCGTCTCGGCCTATGAGGAGGCCCTGAGGCAGGGGCGGGGGGCCATCAGGCTCGACGACGCCTTGATAGACAACGTCCACTATAGGCTGGCCAGGCGGATACTCGAGAGGGCCAGGGAGGCTCAGCGCCGGTAGTGGCCCCTCACCGCTCGGCACATCCCGCACTCAGCACAGGAGGCGCGAAGTTTATATTTTAAAGATGTCGCGAAGCCGTGATGAGTCAAGGGCGCTTCCGCTCGGTGAGGATCACGGCGAAGTGCTGACGTAGGACGGGGAAAATATCAGTTTTAACTTACGGCTCCTTATACGGGCCGGCGCGCATATCAGTGGATTTCTGGCTGCTGCGCCTCCGCGGCGGCGAGGTGTCGAGGGGGACCCCGCCCTTCAGAGCGCCTAGGCTTAGATGCGCCAAATGCGGCGTCGAGATGTCTTGGGAGGAGGCGAGCTACATAAGGATATCCGAGGGGCGCGTCGTCGCGTACTGCCGGGCCTGCCTAGCGGAGGATCTGAGGGCCGTCGGGCTGAGGATAGTCTGATCAGACCTGCCGTTCCCATCACCCCTCAGAATCTCCGACCCACATCACGCCTCCTTCCTCCCAGGGACAATATTAGGATTGCTGCGAGGGATATCGCCGACAGGACCAGGGCGACCGCCGCCGGCATGCGCGGCAGCGACTCGACGATGAAGTAAAGGGCGTACGACGCCGCAAGCGCCGCGGCGGACCACAGAGACACGACGAGCCCGGCCCTCGAAAACGCCGCCTCGACCCGGGACACGTCGTAGCCCCTCATGGAGAGCCGCCTCCGAAACTCGTCGAGCTTGTTGGCGTACAGCGACAGAAAGGCCGCGGCCTCGGCGAGGGGGGCCAGGAGGGGCTGGGGGGACGCCGCCAGCAGCGCCAGGGAGGCCATGTAGGCCGCGGCCGCCAGGACGCCGCTGCGGCGCAACGCGGCGAGGCCGACCGCCGATAGGGCCGACGCGAGAAGGGCGAGCGGGGTGGGCTCCAGGAGGCCCGACGCGAACAAGATCGCCGTGATGGCTGCAAGCGACGCCGCTATGGACCTCATAGGCGGGCCAACGCGCGCGAGGGCGGCTCGAGCGGCGGGGACCACACCAGCTTGTCGGCGCAGAGGACCCTCCCCCTCCTCTCGGCGAGGAGCCTCGCTATCTCGGCGAAGGGCCCTCTGGCCGGCGAGACCTCGATCACCACGACCCTCCTGGCCCTCAGACACAGCTCCTCGATGTACTCCGGCCTGGGCCTACAGGAGATGTAGATATACGTGTCGGCTCTGGGCGGGGCCGGGCTACGTCGAGGCGGCTTGAGGTCCAGCCTCATCAAGGCCTCGCGGATGAGCTTGAGGCCGGCAGGGGAGTCCGTGGGCGGCAGCGAAACGCCGTCGGGGACCACCAGAAGCCCCACGGGGAGCCTGGCGTCCACGGCCGCATGCGCGACGCTCAACGCCATGGACGCGCCGTGGCCCACCGAGTCCGCCCTGCAGTGCGAGCCGGCGTCCAGCACTATGTAGAGCGTGCTGTGGCCCTCCCTCAGCTTCTCGTTGACGTAGAGAGCCCCCGTCCTGGCGTAGGCCTTCCAGTTTATCAACTTATAGGGGTCCCCCGGCCTGTACTCCCGCACCTCGAGGAACTCGGCCGAGTGGGGACCCGCCAACGGGCCCGGCGCCCTCGGTGCGCCGAGGCTCCTCGCGGCGGCTCTGAGGCCTGCCTTGGCCAGATAGGGCCTCACCTCGACCTCGCCCACCGGCGTCCGCCCCCGCACCGGCCGCGACAAGGTCAGGGGATAGAAGGCCCACTCCAGATCCGGCGGCTCGTAGCGGCCGGGGAGCCCCGCCAGCGCAGTCGCCGAGGCCGACGACCTGCCGGAGAGATACAGGGCGCCCGTCGGGGGCTCCACGGCGACAAGCCTCCTGTCGTCCAGAGCCGAGTACAGGAGGAGGCCGGGGACGTTCGACGAGACCTCTATCCTCAAGGTCAGGGGTTCCTCAACCCTCAACGTCCTCTGCTCCACGTCGGCGGAGACGCTCACCCGCCACTCCCTCCCGTAGGCCAGATGGAACGCCGCCAGCAACGCGGCGGGGAACACAGCGGCCGGCAGGAGCTCCAGCCTGCGCGTGAACACCGCCAGCGCGAGGGCGAGGACCTCGAGGGCGACCGCGTAGCGGGCTATCGCCTCCATCTCGGCACCGGTATCTTGGCGAGGTACTCGCGCACTAGATCCCGCGCGTCGACCCCCTCCAGCTTGTACTCGGGCCTTAGGTATATCCTGTGCGCCAACACGTCGACGGCCATCGCCTTCACGTCGTCCGGCACGACGTATCTCCTGCCCTGGACGAGCGCGTATGCCCTGGCCGCCTTCAGCAGAGACGTCAAGGCCCTCGGGGAGGGCCCCGCGGCGACCCTCCTGTCGCGCCTAATTGAGGCGAACTGGGCCACGTAGTCCAACAGCTCGTCCACGACCTCCACGTCCTCCACGGACGACATGGCTGAGAGGACCCCCTCCTTGTTCAAGACCGCCTTGGCGAGCGCCGAGGGGTCGTCGGAGCGCCACGCGAGCCTCTCCTTGAGGAGCCTCCTGTCGTCGGGGTAGCCCAGGGAGATGCGGAGCATGAACCTATCCAGCTGCGCCTCGGGCAACGGGTACGTGCCCTCCAGCTCTATGGGGTTCTGGGTCGCCAGGACCAGGAAGGGTCTGTCCAGCTGGTAGGTCTCCCCCTCTATGGTCACCTGCAGCTCCTGCATGGCCTCCAGCAGAGCCGCTTGGGTCTTCGGAGGGGCTCTGTTTATCTCGTCCGCGAGGAGGACGTTGGTGAAGATAGGCCCCTTGACCGTCTCGAACTCCTCCCTCTCCCTGCGCCACACCTTGGTCCCGACTATATCGCTGGGGAGCAGATCGGGGGTGAACTGTATCCTCCTATAGGAAAGGCCCAGCACCTTGCTGAACAGCTTCGCCAGCAGGGTCTTCCCCACGCCGGGAACGTCCTCTT
>Ga0081474_133482_pt1 | contig 46709 bp, 46 predicted proteins | sample OneHunmetagenome_2_FD_70978 | JGI IMG/M metagenome (GOLD analysis project Ga0081474, IMG submission 70978) | Ferrous microbial mat communities from One Hundred Spring Plain, Yellowstone National Park, USA v2 (version 2) | ecosystem: Environmental > Aquatic > Non-marine Saline and Alkaline >... | reverse complement strand
CACGCGGAGATGAGAGTTTTCGCTACCTTCTCTACCTTTTCCCCTTGGAAGTTCAGCATGGAAAGTAATTTATATCCTATTTGTTGAATGTTATTTTGGTGAGGGAGTACCGGTGTTACCATCTTCCTATCTCACGTGGTAATACTCCATCTCCCTCACCTTAAACCCTTTCTTCAATTGAATTCTTTATACTCTTATAAATTTCTTTATCGTTTATAAATTCGATATTATCCTATCAGAAATATTTTTTCTAATATGATTTTGGGTCTACCGTAAATGGCGAGGCTTTCAGTCGTAAAGTTCTTCTAGGGAATCAATACTCTTCCACCCTTCATCCTTAATTTCCTTAAATGCGCTGTTCACTTGTATGGAGTGCATCTTAACGTTATCAATAATATCAATAGTTTTTAAGTATTCCGTAAAGATTTGGAGATTCAATAAAGTCTCAGATAGGTCGGACTTCTTGAAAACCTTTCCCAGAATACCCTTAGCCTTTCCCTTGTATAATTGAGGTTCCACTACCAATGTGTTTCTTGTATTTGTTTTAGCTATAAGGAATGGCACGATTAAAGTAGTATCCTCAGTTAGATCTAGCTTAGTATTATAGAACGATTCTATATACTTAATGAAGTTCTCAATATCTTCTTTAATCTTATTAGCCTTATTCTTAAAGTCGTTAGTAAGACTATCCAAATCTCTAATCGATTTATTTATATTCTCGATCTCAGAATTCTTATTGGAATATAAGGAGTCAAGTTCCTTTCTTAAATTTTTAACCTCTTCCAAATATTTCCCAGCAATCGAATCCCTTACTTGTCTTAGTTCATTTAACAGACTTTCAAATTCGTTCTTAGAGTTTTCAAATTCGTTCTTTCCTACAATTCCCCCTTCGTACTTTAAACTTGTAATAACATGCCTAGTTGTCGTATCAGCAAGTCTTGAGACTTGGGAGTTAATCTCGTTATTCGTTTCATTATATATCTCACTGTAGACTTTCTGAATCTCGTTATTAATCTCCTTTTTCTTGTTTTCAATTAACTCATTATATTTTTTATTAATCTCATCTAGTTTACTGACATAATCCTTTTTTATCCTTAATCTAGCATCATCAACTTCTTTTAATAGGTTTTCCAGCGACGTTATTGTGGATAAAGCCTTAGCCTTTAAGTTAATCAAAGTATCGTTAATTACCTTCACGTCATGGTCACTGATTTTGGAATCTAGCAGAAATAATTGATGATTTACGTTTGAGGTGTTCTTTGCAACTCTAAGTAACCTATCAATCTCAAAATTTAATAAACCTACTAGCGTTATCTCACTGGAGCTTACTCGCTCTAAATTTATCTTCTTCAAATTAGATACAAATGTTGTATAATCATTTATTGAAGAAAATTGTGAAGCCATATCATTGAATGGAGGGTAGAGATACTTTAGTATTCTTGAGGAAGTTTTTAAAGTCTGATCTAAAACTAAAAACCCTTGGTCGGTCTTTTTTATTAGTAAGGGCCATCCTATTATTGACGCTCTTACTATTTTCTCCTTCCTCTCTAAATCCAAATTCAATAAGGAGATTGCAATTTGTTTATGAAAATTTATCTCATTATAATTTTGATCTACAGCTAAAGGAACAAAATACGTTTGCATCAATAATAATAAAAAGAGAAAGATAAAAAGCTAGAGCCTGAAGCTAACCTTCTTCTTTTCAGCTTTCCAATCTACGTTAACTGGTGGGAGACCCTTCTTACTTCTAATATAATTATAGGCTGATAATGCAGCCTTAACTCCCTCAGCGGCAGCTACAACGGCTTGCTTATACGGCGTTTGAGTAACATCCCCCGCTGCAAATACTCCCTCTCTACTTGTTCTTCCTAATTCATCGATAACTATCTCGCCTTTCTCATTTAACTCAACAAAGCCTTTTAGGAACTCAGTTTTCAGAACATAACCCATTTCAATTATAACACCATCAACCCTCAACGATATTATCTCATCTCCCTTCTTTATCATAATCTCCTCAACCTTACTGTTCCCTCTTATTTCTAAAACTTTTGAGGACGTAAATATTTTAACGTTAGGCTTATTCAACACGTTCTTCACGATCTCCTCCTCACCCGCCAGATAAGACGATGAGGTAATATAATATGCTGGATTTGCGTAATTAGACAACAACTCTATAGCCTCTATCCCAGGCTCGCCTTCGCCTACTACGGCTGCTGGCTTACCCTTGAAGAATGCCGCATCACATATTGCACAGTATGATACTCCTTTTCCTTTAAACTCTTGCTCTCCAGGGACGTTAATTTCCCTAGGCGTTTTACCAAACGCTAAAATTATAGCTCTTCCAGCGTATTCACCTTTAATTCCCTTTATTATGAATACGTCAGACTCTTGCGCTATCTCCTTAACCTCTTCTCCATAAATGAATTCCGCGCCGAACTTCTTAGCTTGTTTCTCAATCTTTTGTGCCAGACTTAATCCTCCAGTTGACTCTATTCCGGGATAGTTCTCTATTAAATCTGTTAACGTTAATTGCCCACCAAGATCTTTTGATAGTACTAACGTTGATAGTTTTTGTCTAGAAGAATATAATGCAGCACTTAATCCAGCAATTCCTGCCCCAACTATTATTGTATCAAATGTCTTTAACGGCATACTATATCTCTTTTATACTTTATATAATAAAAAGTTATCTTTCGATCATCTGTAAAAAAGTTAAATGTGAATAAAAAATGTTCTTAGTGTTTAAACCTTTCCTTTATCCATTGCCTTACATCGTAGAAATAAATGTTATCATATGGACAAGCATTAACACATTCGCCTATTCCAACGCACTTAAATGACTTAAACTCCCCTTTCTTTATAAACCATCCCCTCATATCTGTAATTCCAACTGGACAAGCAAAGGCACAATCCACTGTCTTACAGTTAACGCATAACATCGGATCCTTTACCTTCAATCTAAATAAACCTATACTACTAATGGCTTGATTAAATACTCCCCAATAGCAATATCCAGTGGTAACACACGCGAATGTACCTAGGAATGGTATAGAAATGAATAAGAGATACCAAATTATATCAAACCACATAAAATACATTAGAAAAGTAATATCAGTGCCAAATAGCGTAAAACTAATTATGCCCAATGAATTAAGATATGATATGACTGCGGCTATTAGTACTAATATTGAAACACCAAGCGTTATCCCTTTAACCCAATTCGGACTTCTGGACGTCATCAACTTCCTCCCTACTTTTGAGGTTCTATTGTAAACCTTAAGTGAATCATAAAAGGTACCTTGATACATTAAGGGTGCAGTACAACTTACAGAACACAAATTTCTCGAGCCGAATAAGAAAGAGAGAATTGCGTAAACCACGTAAGTTCCTATAAGACCTAAGAGTACGGAATTTGAAAATCCTCCTAGCGTTCCTATCCCCATTGACCACATATAGGGTATGTAGGGTAGACGATCTGAAAGTGGGCTAAACATTGGGATGTAAATAGTGTATAACGCATAAGCTAGGATCATTAAACTCATCCTAACCCTTACTTCCTTAACTCTCATTTCTAACATTTTCTTAAACGCTAAGAATCCCATCTCTATTCCCATCATTATTAAAAACCACATGGAACCCAGAACTGATCCAACTAAGTCTATGAAATCCCACAACACATTTATTGGATTTGTCAAGGGTTGCCACGGTAATGTTAGACTATTTATAAATCCAGAAATTCTGGGCGAAAAGATTCCTTCAACGAAATCCAATACCCCTCCCATGAAGAATTCCATAATGAATGTGAGGAAGATTATTGTGAACGCCAATAAAGGATTTCTAGTGTAATTCCCTTTTCTCGGGTTTGGTCCAGCCAATGCCCTATAAACGAACCACGCCATTCCTATTATCATAGATATGTCAAAAACTATTAAGGTGTCATAGAGGAAGAATAAGAACTCCCCTATCATCATCAATGTGAAAATAGATGTTAATTCGATCGTTGTAAAGGTCTCTTGTGAAGCCCTTAATCTCTGCTTATACAGAGAATCGTAAATTAGTATCGTATTCCCAATCATTATGATGGCAGAGAGCCATATTGGTAAACTTATTAAAGGAAACACTTGGGGAAACCAAGGCATTAAGAGTAATAAACCAATTAGATAGTTCCTCAATGTTTTATCAATATTTTTAAAGGACAAGATTAGCGTAAACGCCATTTCCACCATCATTACACTCACGAAGTATATGTTCCCAATAGACGTATCTATGTTAGCTGGAATTGAGGTTTCCAAAGTGTAAATTAACGCTCCCATTGCTATTTCAGAAATTACCATAAGTAACGCAAATAAGCTGTATACAAATTGTCTCATTTTAACTTCCTTCACGTTAAGTAATGGATATAATCCGAAAATCATATATGCGGAGTTAGCTATCAAAAAGTAGAACGGATTGTTGCTAATTAGATAAAGATAACCTCCTATATTCATTGTTAGCATCATTCCTTCAACGTATAGTGCTAATAATACTCTCCTTGTTGATCTCCACCTTTCCACTTCGTAAATTACGTAAAACATGGCCAGAAGCATAGTAATAGTAATTATTATTGGAAGCAAGATCATAATCTCGCTTAATATTTCTTTTTAACACTAAAAAGTTTTGCTTAAAATATTAGAAATTGTGACTAGTTTTATAAATAGTCAATCCGAGAATAAAATATGAATATTATTGTTGGTTTTAAGATAGTTCCAGATGATCAAATGGTTAAGGTTGTGGGGGACAAGCTAAATACTGATGCCCCGTTAAAGGTAAGTTCTTATGATAAGAACGCTATTGAAGAAGCCATAAGGTTAAAGGAGAAGTTTGGAGGTAAGGTTACGGGTATTACAGTAGGTAGTAACGATAGGAAAAGCATTAGGGAAGCCTTAGCTATGGGAGTTGATGAAGTAATAGCTATCTTAGTTAAAGATCCAGACGTCTACGTTACTGCTATGGCGATAGCTGAAAATGTGAAGACGCTAAATCCAGATATAATATTATTTTCGGAAATGACAACTGATAGTGGAACTTCAGCCTTACCCGCTTACGTTTCTGAACTTCTTGGCCTTCCTTACATTTCTAACGTAAAATCACTTAAGATCGAGGGAAATAAGGTTACAGCGGATAGGGGAATGGTAAGCTATATTGAGACTGTTGAATCAAGTCTACCTTTAGTTGTGAGTGTTGGTGGTGAAATAAATACTCCTAGAATCCCAAGCGTTAAGCAAATAATGGAATCCTCTAAGAAGCCAGTTAAGGAAGTCAAATTTGATGCACAATCTAAGGTTAGAATAAGGGAAATTAAACCAATGATCGTGAATCGAAAGAGAATAGTTATTGAGGAAAGTGACATAAATAAGGCGGTTGATAAATTAATTGAATATTTAAAGTCTGATGGGGTGATCTAGTATGAAAGCTGTAGTGTTTTCGGAAAGTCCAGTATTCTTAAAAATGGCAGCAGCTGTAGCTCAAAGCTTCGGAGGAGAAGTAATAGGAATATCCGACAACGAGAACGTTAAGTTCGTAAACAAACTATACATTATTGATAAAATGGATGAAGATGGTATTGTAGATCTAATATCTTCACTCTCTCCAGATGTAATACTAACTGGAAATGTGAGAAGGGATAGGGCAATAGCTGGAAGAGTAGCGGGGAGGTTAAAGTTACCTATAGTTACTGATGTAGTCTCACTAAAGGTTGAAGATAAGAAAATCACGTTAAATAGGGTAGCCTATAGTGGAATGGGGTTGGTTACTCTAGAGAGCGAGTTACCAATTGTTATAACTATTGCAAATGCGCAATTACAACCTAAGGAACTTCAGCCTAGTGTAGAGAAGGTTCAATTGAAAGAGGGTAGGGTTAAAATTGCCGGTAAGAAATCAACTTCCTCTGGAGTTAATTTAGCTACTGCAGATATTGTAGTTGGCGTAGGAAGAGGGATTGGATCTAAGGAAAACGTAAAATACGCAGAAGAATTGGCAAAAGCGTTAGGTGGAGCAGTTGGTGGAAGCAGACCGGTAGCTGCTGAGCTCAATTGGGTTTCAGAAGATAGGCAAATAGGTTTATCCGGTTTAAGAATTAGGCCCAAATTATATATAGCCTTGGGAATATCTGGTCAGCCTCAACATATAGCTGGTATAAGGGATTCGAAAATTATAGTTGCTGTTAATACTGATAAGAATGCACCAATACTTGAAAACGCGGATTACTTTGTTGTAGGCAACGCAATCGATTTCTGTAAAGTTATGTTGAGTAAGCTAGGGAAAAAATAATAATGATAAAAACGATTTTATTTTATGGTATTTCCTTTTAAGTCCTTGGAGGATTTTAAAGTAGAAATAACGCAAGATCATGAATTATTAAGAAGTGCAGTTAGGGATTTTGCTGAAAATATATTGGCAAAGTATGTTGAAATAGGTGAAAAAGAATTAGATATTCCTTTAGAGGTTAAACAAAAGGCTAAGGAAATAGGCCTATATGGCTTATTTGCTAGACAAGATTTAGGGGGACAAGGAGCGGATTATTTATCATTGCTTACAGCAACAGAGGAGATGGCTAGAATTTGGCCCTCATTTAGCACATTTTTATTAATAAATTGGATGTTTATTTATGCGTTATCTAGGTTTGGAAACGAAGAATTAAAGAAAAAATATGTCACACCAGTAGCTAATGGCGATAAAGTAGCTGCATTTGCTGTTACTGAGCCTGTGGCTGGATCAGATGTAGCTGGTATAAAGACAACAGCAAAGAAATTAGATAGTGAATATGTGATAAATGGAAGAAAGATTTTCATAACTAATGGTGATATTGCTGATTATTACTTAATTGCAGCTAGAACATCACCTCCAGATCCTAAGGCCAGATGGAAAGGCATATCAATGCTTGTTGTGGAGAAAGACGCAGTGAAACCAGTAAGTAGAATCGAAACTACTGGATTAAAGTCCTCACATACTGCTGAAATTTTACTTGAGGATGTGAAAACACCCGCCGAAAATCTACTAGGAGAGGAAGGCAATGGATTTAAATATGCGGTAAGTTCTTTTGATTTCGCTAGAACCATAGTAGCTTCACAAGCCTTAGGAATTGGACAAGCTGCATTAGAGAAAATGATAAATTATTCACTTCAAAGAACTGCATTCGAAAAGAAACTAGCGGAATTTCAATTAGTTCAAACCAAAGTTTCTGAATCGTTAGCGGATTTGGAAGTGGCAAGACTAATAACCTATTGGGCCGGGACATTGTTCAAGAATGGTAAAGAAAATGAATACACAGTAGCAGCATCGTTGGCGAAATTCATATCCACCGAATCTGCTGAGAGAATTATATTAAGGGCTATGAGTGTCTACGGTGGTTATGGCGTTACTACCTCTACCGGATTGGAGAGAATGCTAAGGGATCTACAAATAATGAAAACATATGAAGGGACAAACGATATTCAAAGGATTAGTGCAGCAAGATTTCTTTACAATAAATTCATTGGTTATAAGGTGTGACCTTGTATATTGGTAGTCCAGTTAAGAGAGTTGAAGATTTACGATTTTTGACTGGAAAAGGTAGATACATTGACGACATTTACTTTCCTAACATGCTATACATGGCAGTATTGAGGTCGAATTACGCTTGGACTAAATTCAAGATTGATCCCAAAAGAGTTGAGGAAAGAGGTTTCAGCGTAATAACGTTTGAAGATACAAAGGAATTTTCGCCATTGCCCAATTTTTTCGTCCCTGATCCTAAGAGAGTACCAAAGGAGTATATTTTAGCTAAAGATGAGGCAAAGTATTTTGGAGAACCAATAGGATTAGTATTAGGTAGGGATAGATATGAGGCTTATGATGCATTGGAACTAATTGATGTGGATTATGAGCCTAGAGAGCCGATAACTGATCCGTTTAAGGCAATAGGTCCTAACTCACCTACTTTACACAAAGAACTAGGCTCCAACATTGTGTATAGCGATATTTTCGAATATGGAGAGGAGCCAAAGGATTACAATTACATAGAAAAAAAGTTTAGATATAATAGGATCCTACCGGCTCCTCTTGAAACCAATGGGGTAATAGCTGAATTTGATAAGATTAGCGGAAACTTAACAATATATGCAAATACACAAGTTCCACAAGTCTTTAAGACGGCATTGAGCATTATCTTCAATATTCCTAGATCTAAGGTCAGGATAATTGTCCCAGACTCTGGAGGAGGGTTTGGCGGAAAGATCTTTCTAAAACCCATAGCCATGACAGCATTAGCCTCAATAATAACTGGAAGGCCGGTAAAGTATATAGAGACTCGATATGAACATATAATTTCTGCAATTCATGGACCAGATAGACATTACACTGCAAAGATTTTATATAAGGGGGATGAACTATTAGGAGCAATAATTGACTTAGTAGAGGACTTTGGGGCATACTTGCACACTTACCAACCCTTACCAATTCTCAGACAAATATATCAATTGGTTGGTCCATATAAAATGAAATACCTTAAGTTCAGAGTATCCGGAGTAGTTACGAATAAACCACCAACGGGGGCATATAGGGGACTAGGAATTCCACCAGCAGTTCTAGTATTGGAAAACCTCGTGAAAAGCGTTTCTAAAGTAAGTAAAATTGATGAAATGGAATTAAGAATGAAAAATTTCATTGATAAACTTCCTTATGAACACATAACGGGTGCAGTATATGATAGTGGAAATTACAGAGAGGCATTAAAGAAACTTGTTAGTCAACTGGAGGTAAAGGACAAGGATAAGTACACAGGAATTGGGATAGCATTGGCATTGGAACCCGGATCTTCATTAGCTTTCCAAACGCTAGTTGTCAATAAACCTAGGACACCTTACTATGAGGGTGTGTATATGAGGATAGATAGCGGAGGCGACGTTACGGTGTTTCTCTCAACTAATACTATGGGTACAGGGCATGAAACTAGTATATCCCAAGTAGTTGCTGATGTTCTAGGTATTCCGATTGATGACGTGAAAGTCGTATTAGGCGATACTGCAGGTCCCCCAGGGACAGGATTTTATGGTAGCAGATTCTCTGTAGTCGGTATTTCAGCTGTTTACACCGCTGCCCTAAAATTAAAGGAAAAAATGAGACAGTACTTAGCTAAAATGTTCAACGTTGAAAAAGACGAGGTAAAAATAGATAATGGAATAGTAAAAATAAGTAACAAGTCGTTCTCTATTAAGGAAGCAGTTAACATAATATATAACAGATCGTACTTAATAGGAGACGAAATAGGATTAGACGTTTCGGTTACCATCAATTCATATAATGTAAACGTAGCTGATGATAAGAGAAGAGTGAATTTCTCCACGACCTATGGTGTTAACGCACATGGTGTAGTAATTAAGGTTGATAAGGATACTGGATTTATAAAAATACTTAAGTACGTAGTATTGAGCGATTGCGGAACTATGATAAACCCAATGATAGTGGATGGACAACTAATGGGAGGTACTACAATGGGGATAGGAGCATCGCTCTTAGAGAAAGTTGAATATGATGAAAATGGGATTCCAAGGCAAACTTCTTTTGCAGACTATTGGATTCCATCGGCAGAAGAGGTACCTAAATTCGAGATCCAACATATGATTAGCCCTTCACCTTTTACACCACTAGGCACTAAAGGTGTTGCGGAAGGAGGAGCTACTGTACCTCCAGCTGCTATCATTAATGCCTTAGAGGACATACTAAAGAAACCAATCAATAGGATTGAAATACCAATAACTCCAGAGTATGTATTACAGCTAATTAACGACATGAGCTAGTTATCGCATTCAAAATTTCCTCTTCTTTTCCCTTCCCTTTACCCAAAGTAACGTATTCAATAACCTCGCTGATCAACTGTTTTAAAGTATCCTCATCTTCATTACAAAATCTATTCTTCATTTCTAGATCACTAGTCAATTTTTCCTTTACAAAATCACTAATGGAGTCATGTTCTATCATCTCTCTTATGAAATTCCTCATTAATGCGTATTTGTAAAATGGTGTTTCCATAAAATTTAATCAATTTATATCGATATAAAGCTAATGTTATTAACCTATTTTACGAGATATTAACATATGGAAAGGAAATTAGGATTCATATTTGACCATAATAAGTGCATAATCTGTAACGCTTGCGTTGATGCTTGCAATAAAGCTTATGGTAACCTTAACTGGAGAAGCTTAATCGTGATGCCATATGGTGAGAGTAAAACAGCGCTCTCAATTGCTTGTAATCATTGCGATAATCCAACGTGTATGCAAGTATGCCCCGCTAATGCAATAGAGAAGAACGAAATGGGAATAGTCAGAATAAGAGATGATAAATGTATAGGATGTGGATTCTGTACGTGGGCTTGTCCATATGAGGCTTTAAAGTTCAATAATGAAGGAATCATGACTAAATGCAACTTTTGTTATGCTCGTTTAGCAGAGGGAAAGGGCATACCATACTGTGTCGAAGCTTGTCCTACAGGGGCATTAGCATTTGGTTGGATAGAGAAAGGAGAGGCAGAAGTAGATTATCTTCCTCCCTCGGAGATAACTAAACCAAGGATAGTAATAAAACAACCAGAAATAAAGGAGAGCCTTAAAGCAAATGTTTTACATACTAAAAAGGAGGAGAATTACTTGGGACTATTAGCTTTTACAATTGGGAGTGAATTCGCGTTGGGTTATTCTCTCTTTAAATTGCCATTCTGGAGTATTGTAAGCGTTATCTTACTAGTAGCTTCTTTACTCTTATCAGTAAATCACGCTAGGAGAACTGATAGGTTTTACAGAGTTATTTACAACTTGAAGACATCTTGGTTAAGCAGAGAAGTATTATTTTCATCCTTATCGATACTATTCTATATCTTAAGTATAGTGAAACCCGTATTTTACTATCCCGCGTTAGTATTTCTAACCGCTGGAGTTATCTCAAGTATTATAATCTATATGTTGAAAAGTAGGCCGTCGTGGTATAAGGCTGATACTCCAGTTTCATTCGTAGGGAGTATCTTTACAATGTCTCTACCAATTGCATACTTTTTAACCCACGATCCAATAACTATTATTCCATTAGTGATAATATTAGCTATAGAAATAATCTCTAATCACATGAGGTCTAAAGTTAGAACGAGCCTCAACATTGTTTCGATTCTCATATCATTAATTTCAATCATAATTCCTGAAATTATCATTATAGTTGAAATTATGAATATTGTTTCTGAAACCGAACATAGGAAAGAATTTTATGAAAAAGTTATATATTACGGCTTACCTAAAGTTTAAACATTTTTTATAGTTAGTTTTTTAAACGATGAAGAGTATACAGTTCTAATAGGTGGTTATTTATTGCTCGAAATAAGATTCCACGGTAGAGGTGGACAAGGTGTTGTAACGGCTTCTCAACTATTAGCTGAAGCAGCTGGATATGAAAACCTTTACACTTCTTCTTTTCCCATTTATGGAGCGGAAAGGAGAGGTGCAGAAATAGAGGCATATTGTAGAATATCCGAGAACCCGATTAGGGTTACTTCCCCAGTAGAAGAACCAGATTACTTGGTCGTAATAGATAATTCCCTTCTCCAAATATCTAGGAATTTGTTCAGAGGACTAAAAGATACTTCGACGATAATATTAAATTCACCTTCCAAACCGGATCTTAACTGGAGAACTTTTCACGTTAATGCAACTAAAATTGCAACAGATCTAGGCCTAGTAAAGTCAGGGTGGCCGATGGTGAACGTAATCATCTTAGGAGCGTTAATAAGGGTAATGGGAATACCTAAATTATCTTCACTTGAGCAAGCAATAGAAGAGGAATTTGGAGGCAAAATAGCTGAACTCAACATAAAAGGTACAAGATTGGCCTATGAACAAGTTGGTGTTGAGTATGTCACTGCTTGAATATCAATACTTTCCTGTAACTAGACCCAATAAGGGTGCTGGAGGAAGAACTGGAGCATGGAGAATAGTAAAACCTGTTGTTGATTATAACAAGTGCATAGGCTGTAAAGTGTGTTTTATGTTTTGCCCAGAATCCACAATAGTCCCTAGCAATGGTAAGGTAAGAGTGGATTATGAGTATTGCAAAGGCTGTGGAGTTTGTGCCAATGTATGCCCAGTTAAGGCTATAAGTATGGTGAATGAGCAATGATTAGAAAGATTATTTCTGGAAATGAAGCTGTTGCGTTAGGTGTGAAACTAGCGAGAGTAGGAGTTACAGGGATATACCCAATAACGCCACAAACTACGATAATTGAGAAATTAGCTGAGATGAGAGCTAAAGGTGAAATTGAAACCGAAATAGTGAGAGTTGAAAGTGAGCACTCGGCAATGGCTGCAACGTTCGGTGCTGCTTTAGGTGGTGTTAGGGCTTTTACTGCTACCGCATCGCAAGGCCTGCTTTACATGCACGAAATGATTTGGTGGGTGGCTGGGAGTAGAGTACCAGTAGTAATGGTTGTAGGTACTAGAGCAGTAGGAGCTCCTTGGAACATTTGGAATGAGCATACCGACTTTACAAGTGAGAGGGATAGTGGATGGATAATGGCTTTTGCATCCAATCCGCAAGAAGCATTAGATCTAACTTTACAAGCGTTTAGGATTTCAGAGGATGAGAGAGTATTCTTACCAATGATGGTCGGTATGGATGGATTCATCCTTTCGCATACTAAGACTAATGTACTAATACCCGATCAAGATCAAGTAGACGAATTCTTACCTCCAAGGAGACAGCCATATGTGATAGATACAGAGGACCCAATAGGTATGGGTAACATATTCCCTCCGGAGGGCTATATGAGACTAAGGGAATCAATAGATTTAGCACTTAGAAATTCAGAGAATATAATAAAAGAAATAGGAAGAGAATATAATAAGAAAATTAATCCATTAGGAGATTACTCCACACTAAATGTGTCGTATAAACTAGAAGATGCGGATTACGCAATAGTTTTAATGGGAGCTTGGGCAGGAGATGCCATGGAGGCTGTAGATACATTAAGGGAGAAGGGGATAAAAATAGGCATGTTAAGAATAAGGTATCTTAGACCTTGGAGTGAGAAGGAGATAAGAAATGCGTTGAAGGATAAAAGGGCTGTTCTAGTGTTAGATAGAAGTACGAGTTTTGGTAGGGGTGGAGGACCACTTTACGTTGAAGTAAAGTCCACAATATCGGACATTGTACCACAGGTAAAAGGTGTAGTGAGTGGGTTGGGAGGTGTTACAGTTAACAAGAGCGAGCTATTGTATATATTTAACAAGTTTGTAGAAGGTTTAAAGGATGATGTAATTTGGTATTATCCAAAGGAGGTGGGGAAGATTGAGTTTAGGACTCCGAGAGATATTGAATAAGCATAATGGTATCTTATCCGGGACTTCAGCTTGTCCCGGCTGCCCAGAGAATATGGCAATGAGAATGCTAGGAATGGGACTAGGTAAAGATATGGTTCTAGTAGTAGTTGCGGGATGTTCCTCAGTAATACAAGGAAATGCGCCTTATAATGCTTACAACTTCCCTACTGTGAACGTTGCCTTTGCGGCTGGTCCAGCTACGGCTGCTGGTTTGGCTAGAGCGTATAAACAAAGAGGTAAGAATGTCACTGTAGTGGTTTGGGCTGGAGATGGAGGAAGTGCTGATATAGGATTTGCATCATTAAGCGGAGCTGCTGAGAGAAATGATAATATACTCTACCTTACTGTGGATAACGAGGCCTATATGAATAGTGGAGGGCAGAGAAGTGGCTCAACTCCCTTTGGAGCAATTACTACTACAACTCCAGAGGGAAAAAAGGAAAATAAGAAAAACTTGCCATTATTAATGATAGCGCATAACGTACCTTATGTGGCTACTGCATCTGTAGGATATCCACATGATTATATAGAGAAGTTAAATAAAGCCAAGCAAGTCGAAGGTTTCAAATATATTCACGTCCTAACTCCTGATCCTTACGGTTGGTTATTTGATCCTTCAAAAACTGCTGAAGTGGCAAAATTGGCAGTACAGACTTGCTATTGGCCACTCTTTGAATACTATAATGGAAAATTAAGCATTAGTTCAGAAAGTTTACATTGTCTTGACAGAAGAACTAGAAGACCTATAAGAGACTTTCTGAGTGTTCAAGGAAGATTCAAGAGATTGACAGAGGATCAAATAAAGATTTTAGAGCAATATATAGATAACGTGTGGGAGAAGTTAAAATCCATGCTCGATAATCAGTAACGTTATTTCTTATACTCTTCAGACGCTAGGTCAAATGCTTCCCTCAGTTCATTTACAGCATTGTTCACTGAGCACCTCTTAACGGTTTCTCGTCCTAGTGATCCAACCTTCTCATCCTTTAGTGCTAACTTTAGTTTTTCAGCCAATTCTTCAACATTTCCGGATTTAAATACGAAACCATTTCCTCCCTCTATAATTAGTTCACTAACCCCAGTACCACTACTTACGACTGCTGGTTTTCCGTAAACCCAACCTTCACATACTGCTAGCCCAAATCCCTCTATCCTAGAAGGTAAAAGAACCACGTTAGCCCTTTGATAAAGTGCAAATAATTCATCATCTGGCACATAGCCGGTAAATACGACCTTATTCTGTACTCCTAAGCTCCTCGCTAATTCCTTTAACCTACTTACCCACATACTTCCCTTATCATGCCCCAGAGTCCTACTGGTAAAACTACCATCCCCAGCTAATACTAATTTAGCGTCAACATTCTTTATTGCGGATATCGCCAAGTCTTGACTTTTCATTGGATCCATTCTCGCAACAACTAAAACTACCTTATCATCACCCTTAAATCCATACTTATCCTCGACGTATTGAATCTCCTTCTTTCCAACTGTCTTATAATCTGAAGGGTCTATGAATGGGTAAATTTGTTTAACTTTGACTTTAGCTCCAGTTCTTATTAGACCTTCCAGATCCCTTTTTGTGCTTAAGATCACTAGATCGAAACTCTCAAATGCTTTAATCAGAAATTCCCTTAATTTTTTGCTTAAATTCTCTGGAACAAAGGGTATATGATACCATAAAACCGCCGGAGCAGAAGGTCCAATTATTCCCCCTACCAATAACTGTTGAAAGTCATTTATAAAATAGATATCTGTGTCTTTATAAAATTCCAATAATTTCTGAGCTGAAAGCCAATTATAATTTGCATAAGCTATATACTCTTCTCCTACAAGTTCATATTTACCTAGTCCGTGAGCTTCATTATATAGACCCTCTTTAAATCTAGTATAATTCGCTAAAGATTTAGCTTCTAGATCTACGAAATGAACTTCAGTACTAGTCATTTTTACCGATGGAGGGTAACCCGGTCCTAATGAGACCCATCTAGATTTCGAGAAGGCATTAGCGTTTATGAGACTCAACATCATTTTCGCAACTCCACCAACTGAAGTGTGATAATCCTCATTACTTAATAAACCAAGATCTATTGGAGGCTCCAGATAGCCATACTTTTCCAATAAATCTCTGTATGTTAATGTAAATCTTATTGGTGGTGTTTGAGTATTAATAGCAACGCTAAACATACTATTCCTTTCCATATTTATCCATTTATGTTTATCTTGAAATAAGGGCAAATCAATATACAAATTTATATCTATTGTGTTCATCAGCCTTATTGAGAGAACCTTAAAAATATTAAAACCGAAACCCTTTAGGGTGGTGGGGAAAAGTCAGTTCTGTGCCCATCATTTTAATAGGGATAAAATAAAGCATCTATTGTTATTAGCGAATGAAAATTTGCTGATGTTTTACCATTAGACATTCAACTATTATACTTCCTCAGACTTTAAAGGTTAAGGTCGGCATAAGTCAACCCATAAGTTATTAGTTCACACGTGATCATTACCCAATTTTACCTTGCCCTTTATAACTTGAGCAAGTATAACACTTAAGACTAAAATTTTTTAGGACAAACTCTCTACTATTCGCGTGATAAGATACTACGAATTTCTTTCCAATGGCATTACGTCAGCTTTAATAAAAAACGGTAGTGTTGAATGGTTACCATTACCTAAATTTGATTCTTCATCAATTTTCACAAGAATTTTGGATGAAGAAAGAGGAGGATATTTCAGTATAAGGCCAGCAGATGAAAAATACGACATAATCCATGAGGATTATGTTGAAAATACATTGATTTTAAGGACTGCATTCAAAAGTGAGAAAGGTAAGGCTGAAATATTAGACTTCTTACCCTTATCATTATCGGGAATTATACGAATATATGAGAGTGAAATAGATTTAAAAGTAGATATAAAGCCATTTTTTGAATATGGCCTTGTAACACCAGCTATAATTAAAGCTAGAAGGGGCTTAATATTTAGAAATCCTAAATCTAAAGAAGGTATAGAAATACTGATAGGAGGTGAATATATACCCCTTGATAATACTGAGTTCACGTTGAAGAAAGGTAAAGGTTATATATACTTACTTTACTCCAAGGATTTACGATATGGTCTATTCAGTAATAAGGGCTTTGTCTATTCCGAACCATATGAAGCCTTAAACAAGGCTATAAAATATTGGAAAGGAAGGTTAGAGAACGCTAAAAAGGTTAACATATATAGGGACGCGTATTATAGGTCATTACTGGTACTTCTTGGCTTAATTTATGAACCGTCTGGAGGAATTATAGCAGCTCCAACTACTTCTCTTCCAGAGATAATTGGTGGGTCAAGAAATTGGGATTATAGATATGTTTGGATTAGAGATGCGTCATATTCAGCTGAAGCATTAATAAAGGCAGGATTGCTAGTAAAGGCTAGGGATATAATAAGCTTTCTAACTGCAATGGTAGATCCATCATCTAAGAGTTTTGATCATCCGCTTTACACAATAGATGGAACTGCACCACCTGCAGAGGAAATTCTGGATTGGCTCGAGGGCCATAAGAAATCGTTTCCAGTTAGAGTTGGAAATGCAGCTTATATGCAAATACAAATGGACGTTGAAGGTGCCTATATGAATGCACTATATGAATATTACAATACCAGTAAAGATTCGAAATATGTTAACGAAATATGGTGGGCTATAGAGGCAATAGCTGAATGGACCAAGAAGAGTTGGAAATGGAAAAGTACTGATTTATGGGAGCAAAGAGGGGTAGAGGAACATTTCACACATACTAAAGTTATGAATTGGGTAGCACTTGATAGGGCTAGTAAACTCGCAAAGGAATTAGGATATAAGAACGAGGCTGAGGAGTGGATTAGTATCGCTGAAGAAATTAGAAAGGACGTTCTTGATAATGGATACTCAGAAAAACTTGGTTACTTTACGAGGTATTACGGAAGTGATTCAGTGGATTCTGCATTGCTTACCTTACCATTATACGACTTTATAGATACTAAAGATCCTAGATTTTTAAAGACACATGAAAAAATCGAGAAAGATTTAATGATTTCAGATGGTTTTTTATTAAGATATAAGGATGACTTTATGGGGAGTGCGAAGCATCCTTTTACCTTAGTATCGACATGGCTAACCAGGGTTTATATTAGATTAGGAGAAATAGGCAAGGCGAAAAAAGTAATTGAGAAACTAATAAGCTGTTCCACATCATCATTATTACTTGCTGAACACCTAGATCAAAATACTTGTGAACCCAGAGGGAACTTTCCTCAAGCGTTTCCCCATGCAGGATTAGTAATGGCCATAGTAGAACTAGAGGAGAGGCTAGTTTAATGAATAGATTACAACAACTTTTGAAGGAGGCTTTAGATGAGATTGAAATTTATGGATCTTGGACTTCCCTTTATTATATTTTGAAGTCGGTAGCTGAAAGTAACGTAGAAAAGTTGTGCCGAGAACAAGAGGTGATTTATCACATGACAGTCGATTCGCTAACACTATTTACAATATACAAATATGGTGAAGGAGTTGACAAGACTAGGCTTTTCGTGCTTTCATTTTTACTCTACGATTATTTATCTAGACATTATAATGTACAAAATCCAATTTTTTCAATTAAATGGAATAAAAGACACTTTATATATAGTCCTAGAATAGATTCTCGTTTACATAGCCTATCAAAAAGGGGTCTGATCCTAAAAAAGGATAGACTATACTATTTAAGTCAATTAGGTATAAGTGAAGCTGAAAGTATAAATATAGGAAAAAAGGATAGTACAAAAGTTGATAGTATTGTAGCAAATTTAAAATCTCTAAGAAAAGTTAAGGACATAAAAATATTTGTAAGAAAATATCTTTTGGGATAATGGTAGAAGATAAGATTATAATGAGAATACAAAATTTTTATTCTTCAGAGACCTCTCTGAATCACTGGCTAAACCAGTAATTTTTTCTCAAAAGCCTTTAGCTGATGGTATTAAGGTTTTGGTTTGAATACATACGTAATTTAAGACGTCGAGAAGAACATACACTATATTCTTCATCCGTTAGAGCCTAAAGGTGAAGGATTGGGGAAAAGGATGGAAGGAAATTATGACCACTTTTTGCTTATATCTTTTTAAGCGTTTAAAGCTAGTATTAAGGGCTGTAAGCCTTATGAACCTTTTGGAACTAAACCCATTACCATGATCAGTAAGGATGACGTTTTTACTCTTATACTGAATGAGTATAAAAATTCACAGAAACCCGTTTCAATATCTAAGATTAAGAGAAAATTTAAGGACGAAAGCATCGCAAAAGTACTTGAGGAATTAGAGAAGGAGAAAAAAATAAGAAGAGTTGAAAATAAGGGTAAAGTTAGTTTTGAGCCAATAGATAGTTTAAACATAGCAGAGGAGTTGAAAATATTAAGGGATGAGATTCACAGAGTGCTAGATCTATTACAGAAATTAATAGAATCAAAGAGTTTTTCATATAAGGATTTTGATGAAGCTTATGATAGGATAAAGGATTCTTTAGGATATGCGCCTTTAGAGAGAATAAGGATAGAACTCGGACTTTCTAAGGAAGAATTCTACTCGAAATTTAGAAAATACATAGAGGAAAATTATGATTTGATAGCAGGAGGAGATGAGGGATTTACGAGAAAGGGCGTGACTTACGGAATAATTAAAAGAAGGAGATAAACATGGTTTGTGAAATACCTAGAGTAACTGTAACCACCTGGTCATCTAAAAGTGTCATATTAGTAGGTCCAACTTATAGGAAGTACCTGGAAAAGGCATTGGATGTGGTAAGAAATAACGAAGTAGCATCAGTAGTTGGACAGCCAGGAATGGGAAAGACTACATTGCTTAAGAAAATAGAGGAAATAACGAAAAGTAATAACTTAACGATTTATCTAGACTTAGCTAATAAGCAAAGTATAGATGAGGAATTTTGGACCAAGATTAATCAGTTCGAATTGAGGGAAAAGGTTCTACCCGAATTACAAAAGGTAAAGGGGAAGCTTGGATATTCGTTTTGGAAAAAAATAACTGGAGTTAAATTTGAGGATTGGTTATTGAAGATTTGTAATAAATACAACAATCTCTTTTTGAGGGTTTACTGTTTTAACTACGAAAGGAATTTTGATGGAATGATAAATGCGTTAAGAGATATGAAGAATTTGGGTAAGCCAGTCTTACTAGTTGATGAAATAAGGGACTATCACTTAAGCCTAATACACAGACTAATCAATGCAGGGCTCGAGATACCAATAGTTATGGCAATGCCTACTGAAGCTTACAGCAAGATTTCTGACCTAGCAATAAGAAGGAGGATTGAGGAGAGCAGAATTCACCTTGATGACGCCTTAACAACTGAGGACATAAAGGAAATTGTTGAGGCGTATTGTAAGGATCTAGGAGAGAATATTTTACCCATAATTATTACATTGTGGAGTAGTAAGGAGATAACCAATGTGAGTTCAATATTACAATTTATACGAAATGAAATGGATAAAGTTGAAAAAGTTTGCGAGAAAAATGACGTGGAGTGTATTAGAAACGAATTAAGGAAATACACTAGCTTGAGGAATCCGGAAGATGATGCTAAGGAATTTGAAAAGAAGGTTAGGGATTTACTAAGTAATATAAGTAAAGAGTTTGGGATAAGCTACGTTCATCCAAGAGGAAAGAGAATAGAAATTGACGGAAAGAGTCTAGTAGTGGGTTTGTTCTTCATTGCGGATAATCAAGTATTCTTAGGAGATGTAGTATTCTCAAATGACGGAAGATTACATAATGAGGAGGAATTGAAATTGTTAAGTAAAGTTGAGGAAGTTGAACATGAGAAGAAAATATATAAGGTTAGGGGTAGATTCATAATAACTAATATCAATATTAATATTAATGACATATATGCCCTAAATATTCCTACACTAGAAGTTGTAAAAATATTAAATGGTGACATATTTCTGTTAGAAGAGAGAATAAAGATCCTTTTTGATCAATATCAAACGTTTACAAGGAATGAGACAGAAAGCCTCGCCCTTTAGAGTAAGAGGAATTTAGTATGATAAGAGAAAACTTAAGGAGACATCATAATTTTTATATATAATATTATAAAATATAGGGGTGTTAAGTCTTTGTTCTCTAATGACCCCTCTACTTTAACTAGAAAAGAAAAATTTGACAAAGAGGAAGCTGTCAGAGCTATAAGAAATGCGATAGCTGCTGAGATCGATGCTATAAACTTTTATTTACAACAAAATAAATATATAGATGACGAGAAGTTAAGAAAAGTACATGAGGATATAACTAGGGAGGAGATGACTCATTTTGGGGAATTCCTAAGATTGCTATACCAACTTTCTCCAGAGGATTTCAGTTATTTTAAAAAGGGATGGGAAGAAGCCTCCAAACTAATTGGAGAAAGTAAGGATTTTCCTTTAATTCAGCCCACACCTAGCGAGAGTCGTAAAGACCCTATAGTGAGCTGGATAATTGAGGGAATTATGTCAAATAGAGTAGTAAGAAATATAGGAAATATGATAAAATATGAATCTACTACTGTACCTTTTTCAGAAGTAAAAGAAGATTCGGGTGATACGGTTCAAAGCAAAAGTGTGACACTATATGAAGTTCCATTAATTAGTTCTCAAGTTAAATTTTATTCGGGTCAGAAGAACGATTCAAGAAGGACAGCTATAGTGGCTGGTAAATCTTTTGCTAAGACAGAGAATCAACTATTGCTAAAGAATCATCTGTTATCCCCTCTAAAAATGGGCTCGCAAATAACCGCATCTGATTGGAATATTTCTGGAAATATTCTACTCGATGTTCTAAAAGCGTATGAGAATTTAGCTAAAGAGGGATTCGGGAAAGATATTTACGTATTGATATCTAGCTCAAACTATTCTAAAACATTTAGGGTAGTTGATAGAACTGGGACCTACGAAATTGAAATGATAAAGGAGATAGGAAATGTAGTACCTACGGACATTGTCAATAATGATGAAATTTACATAATTAGTAAGCAGGGATTTGACATTTTAGTTTTCTCTGAAGCTAACGTTGAATACTTGTCCAAAGAAAGGGATTATGAGGTATATTTAATCACAGAACAGATTGCACCTAGATTAATAAGTAGCTCAGCATCTTGTAGAATTACACAAAAAACATCATGATCTAGCTTTTACTTCTTCCAGTCTCTTTTTTAAGTTCTTAAATATTAAATCATCTAAAGAAATCTCATACGCGATTAATTCTACATTTCCGCTAGCCTTAAGCAAATATGCGAATACCTCATTTCCATTCACATCCATGTTATTTATCTGTGCATGAGAAACTTCTCCATTGACAATTGATGTCATTATATTATAATCTTCTCCAAGAATAATTATACCTCCTTGTTTAATATTTATTATAACTTCCCTTAATTTCAATATAACCTCTTCAACGCTTCCTCTAAATCTAAATACCTCATTAAGGGTTGGAGTTTCTTCGTTTATAGAAGGCTTGAAATAAAATCTTAGAAATGGTGCTATGTGCTCTTTTACTAAATGTGTTGCAAAATCAAAATCTCCCATTCTGACTTTATCTAGAAAACCGAAGCTTTGCTTCGCATCAACAACCACTTTTATTCTTGTTAGTCTACCTAATTCTGTCAAAATGAGATCTGTCTTCCATGTTAATTTCCCATTATCCCCTTCCCCTTTATATGTAATAGTATTAAATGTAAGCATAGGTCCTTCCATTGTACCCGAGAACATTGTCACTCGTGATTCAGGATCTCCAATTACATAGAGAACTTTGAACCTATTCTCTGGATTTTTTAGACTACCCATTGTCACAAATTTATTTTCACTCTTATCAAATATATTGACAATCATCAGATGACCTAATATTCCAGTAAACCTCACTGGGTCTATAAAGAACGACAATAACTGAGATCTATTAGCTTTCACTTCCATTTCTTCTGCATAGGGCATAAATCTAATATATAATTTTAAAATATAAACCTTATTGATTTATATAGAAGATTACCTATATATAAAAACGTTTAGTGGAAACGAAACGCAAACGCAAAATATGAGCTTTCATTTGGCTCCAATATTTTAAGTCCTAAACCATTGTGATACGCATCTGGAGCACCACTCATAGGTTCTATCGCAACTGTGCCCCTTATACCAGTATATATTTGGACAAACGGCATGTTTCGTCTTGTAATTCTAACTTTTGAGTATGAGGAATGTAACTGAATACTTCCACTTATCAAGAAACAATCATCATAATCAGTATGCTCAAGTTTAGTCTTTATCAATTCCCCAGTGGGAATTTTATTGAAACTTACACACTTCTTTACGCTTTCCTCCTTTTCCACTATTATCCTCCAATCGTCAGCTGTAATAAAGTAAGGATGCGCGCCAACTGTCAACGGGGCTCTTTTATTTCCCACATTTCTTACAACTATCTTTGTCCTAAGACCATATTTGAAAACCTTGTAGGTTATTAAACAATCCAGTCTAGAAGGATATCCTTCATGTTCTAAAACATGCTCCAAACTAACGCTATCGTCACTTTTGGTTACCACGCTGAATTCCTTGTCCATTACTAGTCCATGTATTGCATTTCCCTCCCTATTTTGAGGTAAGGTATATTTTACTCCCTCAAATATATACTCTGCATTTTTCACTCTATTTGAATATGGTATTAGAATCGCCATACCACCCCTTGTTGGTCTCTCCAGATCACCCTTTAATATCATATCTTTACTTCCTATTCTAAATGCATTAAGATATGCACCTTTTGTTAAAATTTCAGCTTCTGTATCTCCCTTTTTTATTTTCATACACTTTCACATTCGGACTGGGATTAAATTTATTTTCTGTCTGAGCATCCTCTTGTTTTTCATATTTAAAAAATTTAAACTTATACAAGGATCTACTTTTCGTTAAACTTTACAATAAAACTTTTAAACATTACATTGTGGCTAAAACAAGTAATGATTAAGTATAAGGATACCAGATGGATGTATCTAGTGATACCTTATAATGCTTCAATAGGTCCTTTATCCACGTTAGTAACATTACAGATTCTTTCGCTTGGAGGGAATGCAATTGACGTAGCATACGCTATCTCCTTAAGTAACGCTGTTCTAATTCCAGCTTCAATAATATGGGGATTCCTAGCTGACAAGATGGATAGAAAGAAACAAATATTGCTAAGCTTAGCTGGAGTTTCAATTCCCCTTATTGTAATGCCCTTCATGAAAAGTATCTCATTAATTACCTTAAATTACGCTTTAATTACATTTATGAGCACTGCGTCAACAACACCATTCAATTTACTAATAATGGAGTCCGCTGAGAAAAAACACTGGGGCTCTCTCTTCTCAAGATTCTCTTTACTCTCCTCTATAGGTGTCTTGCTAGGATTGGTTGTTTCGACTTTTCTAGTAATTCTCTTAAGAATTGACCAAATAGAGGAAATACTGGGATTTTCAGTACTGGCTACGTTAATTGCAAGTGTAAAAATACTACCTAAACCCATAATTACATTTGAAAGGGCAGCTATTATACACAATAAGGAATCGTTTTTGACTAGAATGAGACACTTGCCAATGATGTTCCTTCATCTACCTAATATTCATCACTTTAAAATGTTTTCCGTGAGTAGATTATTTAGGAAACCCCTTAATTACATTCCTCTACTTTACTTAGGAATAGTGTTATTTTACATAAGCAGCGGAATATTCAATACTGTATATCCAGCAGGTTTGTACGTGAAGGGATTAAATAAATCTGAAGTGTTGGCTGTAATAAGCGTTGGTATGATATTTCAAATTTTAGGATTTAGGATATCCTCAACGTTACTGGAGAATAAAGATGAGAAAGGATTAGCATACATTTCACTTATCCTGAGAGGTGTGTTATACGTTTTACTTGGTATATTTGCCCAACTATTTTTAGGTATTCCAATATTAATCTCTGGATTAATATTCTATCCATTGGCAGCCGGAATTGCCTATGCAGTATTTTACTCCTCATCTACTACCTTAATATTCAAAATTGTTGGGGAGAGAAGACAAGGAACTGGACTTGGAGTTTATAGTACAGTAGTAGGGATATCATTATTTGTGGGGTCACTTTTATCTGGTTATATCACGCACTATATTAGTTACGGTATAGATTTTATAGTTGCAGGGATTATACTCTTAATTGCTTCATGGATATTTAGATATCTGGAGGAAGGATGATTTTATCTTAATTTTTATTAAAAATAGACTAATATTTAAACTTTATGACATTTTATCGACGTAAACTTTAGGATGATTTTATACGTTATTTTGTTAAACTTTAGAGAAAATAAATAAAATAAAACTTGATATGTTATACTTTTTTATAATGTTTAATCATAAAATTTATTAAAATGATTTATCTAATATTTAGTAGAGGTGAAAAAATGAGTGAAAAGCTCGATAAACTAATGCAATTAAAAGGAGCAATAGCTGCTGGAGAATATACACCAGATGGAAAACTTGTAGAGTATAAGGGACCAATGCCTAAGGAGATGGCTGAGATGATAGCAAAGATGGTAGCAGCTAACACTTTAATGGGAACTGTGGAAGCAGAGTCTTTCACAAAGATTTCTGGAATGAGATGGACACCATTCTTAGGGTGGGCTGTAGCTGCAGGAGAGTATGTAGTATGCGTAATGGGAAATTATGGAGTGTTCGTTAGACTTACTGAGGCAGATTTCAATCAAATATTTAAGACATTAAGAGAAGTAGCTGGAATCTAAGGCTAAAAAGTTTTATAATATCTTCTTTTTTCATAAATCCAATCCTCACTTTCTTCATGGCATTCCATACCATATCTCTTACAATTCTCCAATATTCTATTCCTCAAATTAACCCACCACTGCGTAGAACCCTCCTTAAATTTTAACCCCCTATAGTAATGGAAACTGTCGAAAATTACCCTTACCTTAATATTTGAAATTTCTCGGATTATATTCTCTATCTCAGCATCATTTACACCTTGAATAATAGGCCCTAGGAAAATCCAAGTTTCTAGCCCTTCATTACTGAGTTTCTCTAAGGCTCTCAATCTACCTTTAGCTGGAGGTGCGTTAAGTTCTAACTTATTATTTAAACTAGTAACTGTAAATCCAACATCAACTCTATCCTTGTATTCTAAGAGTAAGTCAATATCCCTTAAAATTAAGGGTGACTTGGTCTGAATTGAAACTCTGAAACCATTTTTTAATAATATCTTTAGACTTTCCCTAGTGAGCTTTCTTAAAGCCTCTATTGGTTGATAAGCATCAGTTATCGTGGATATCCCAACTACTCCCCTCTTATAGATTTTCACTTCTCTCTCTAAAACCTCAAGCAAGTTCTCCTTAACGGCTACAACTTTCCCCCAATTTTCTGAAGCCTCCCTATCTGGAGTGAAATTGGGGGCATAACAATAGGGGCAAGAAAATACACAACCTAAATAAGGATTTAGACTATAGTTTAACTCTTTCAATCCAGATTTACTTAAAGCAGATTTCACCCTAATGGACTTTACAATCATTTTAACCACTTATCAATGGTATTAAAGGAGAGTAATGACTTGCTTAACCACTGCTTTAAATCAGACCTTAATAATCTCTTAACGAAATTTAAGGCAGTAGTTATGTCGTCAAATACTACTGGCTTGCCTTTAAACATTTCCCTAACGTTTTCCCTAACAAACCAAACACCTACTGGCAAGTTGAATCCTCCATATATTTCCCTCCATAGTATTGCAGTGGCTTGTCTCTTTCTGCTTGCCAAGAATTCCGTCACCCCTAATCTAGAAGCGTAATAACAGCCACCTATTTCTGGATAATCAGATCTACCATGATACCTTTCGTTATCCACTTCTATATCAACATAGTTGCCAAACTTATTCCAAGTACTTCCAGGATACCAGGCTTCTCCCCATTCAAAGCTCCAATCTCTAGGAAGAAGAATTGCGATGAAAATATTCTTATTATGTTTTCTGAAATATACTTCAACCTTGTCTATCGTGTCATAACTCTTTATATTCTCAATTAGAGTATCGGAAATAGCCTTATCCACTGCTGTTATACTCCATCTAGTAGGTACTAATTTTCTTTCCTTCCCAATTCCACCAATACTTAATATCCTGGATATTTTTTCTACGTCAATCCCTGCATTATATAATTTCATTATACCATCTTTAGCTCTCATATCGTTATCATCATAAACCTTCTCTACTACTGCTAAGGGAGGAGGCAATGTAGCTATTTCAAGCTTTTCCAATGGTGCTGAAGGACCTAGAGGTGGCAGACTTTCATCTAAAATACCTCCAGAAGGTATTCTCTTCAGCCTTAAATCCAATTCAACTGGTCTCGATGATATTGTTATACTCTGAATATCCAGTAAAAACCTATCTGGTAATCTTGCATCATCTCTGTGATATTTGACACCACCTCTAACTAAGGAAAGCCTCATCGATAAGAACTCACTTAAGTCAGTATTAAGCCAATATTTGGAGTCTTCAAACTTAGTTGTATCACCCAAAATTGGCGGAGTAGAGGGATAAATTGTAATTTTGGGATAACTAAATCTACCTACAAAGACGGTTGGTGGGGAAGAACCATATACCTCCTTGAAATCTATTCTTACCGTTTTAGTATTAACTATGATTGGACAGTATGAAAGACCGCAAAGGTACTTTGCTCCTCTACACCTTATGCATAATTCTGGCCTTATCACTAATCTAATCTTACTTTCTTATCTATATAATATTTTTATCAGTTAACATCTCGTTAAGCTCTTTTATTGCAATTACTAACTGCCCATGTACAAAAATTTGAGGAAAGTTGCCAGTAAACTCCCCTTTTTCTACGTCGATATGTTCACCCACTAAATGTAGTTCTCTTGAAATCTTATTGATCTTATCCAATATTTCTATAGCACCATCTATTTTTTCTAATCGCATATAAACTCTAGCAAGCCATACTGTAGTCAGTAAAAATGGGTGTTTCGCTTCTCCCATGAAATCGGTCTTGTATCTTTTCACAAATACATCAGTTTTTAGGTCATTTTCAATTTTCGTCAGGGTATTAATAAATATATTATCGTTAACTTCAATAAACCCATATAATGATGCTGATAGTAATGATGAATCTACATCATCAGTATTCCCACAATATCTGATAAAATAATTGTTCTTTACACAGTTAGTGAATATCCAGTTTCTAAGCTTATCCCTCTCTTTAGCCCAAATGTCAGCATATCCGATTAAGTTTGCTAGTTTCCCTATTTTATCCAGTGCTATCCACATCATAATTTTAGAGTGAGTATAGTGTTGAGGACTCCCCCTATCCTCCCAAATACCAGAATCTTTTAAGCTCCAATTCTCTGCTATCCAGTCCCCAATGTACTTCACTTTACTAAAAACGTCTTTCAGAAACACTTGATCATTAGTCAACTTTACATATTTATAAAGAGCCGAAATGAAAAATCCTTCGATATCTAATTGAATCTGAGAAGAAGCCCCGTTTCCTATTCTTACTGGTTTAGAATTCTTGTATCCAGATAGCCATCGTAATTTCCTTTCAGGGGGAGGAATTGTACCTTCTATTGTATATAGGGGATAGTAAAATGGCTTTGACGAGAAATTTATGAGTGAAAGTAAGAAGTTTATTATTCTTCTAGCTTCTACAATGAATCCAGCTTCTAACAAGGCTTCAGCTATAATCGAAGAATCTCTTATCCATGCAAATCTATAATCCCAATTTCTCTTTCCACCTTCAACTTCTGGTAAAGAAGTTGTAGGAGCTGCAACTACTCCTCCAGAAGGCGCATAAATAGAGCCTAGCATTGTATATATGGATGCCTTATAAAGGTCATTAAATGATTTAACGTCTTTCACATCAGTACTTTTCCAATAGTTTATCGTATTTTCAAATGATCTTTCATACATGGCATTTAACGTTGAACCCCTTTCGCTAAAAACGCCGTGTTTAACGTCAGAGGCATAGTTGGCTATTAAATATCCTTTCCCATTACTAAAATTCCAAACGTAATTTCCGGATCTTTTGACCTTGCCTGAAAAGTCGTAAAGAAACGCTATACAATCCCTTCCTCTTGGATTTACAAATTTACTACCACCGATTATGGGCTTGTATAGAGAATAATAGAATCTAGGTCTAAACACGACCTTAAAAGGAATTTCCGATTCAACCTTTCTTATAATTACTGTTTCACCCAATGGTATGAGATCAGTAATATTTATTTCGCCTTGCTTAGTACGTATGACAGTCATTATTACTAATGGATAAACATATTCTTGTTTAACAGCTATTATTTCTTGTCCTTCTGGTAATATGGAAAACTCTCCTCCATCTTCATCTAACAACCTAGTGAACACTGACGGAGAGTCGAACTTGGGTACTGGAAACCAAACAATTGAGGATAAATCAATTAGGGCTGATGTTATCTGATTTGATATGAATCCAAGTGTTTTCATAACTATCAAGAAAGGTTAAACAACTATATAAGTCATTAGCCAAATAAGGCAACTAGATTATAATCATTATTTAAGATATAAGTTGATAAGAAATATTATGATTAAAGATGTACTGTCTTGACGATAGGAAAAGGATACCAGCTAATGTTGTATGCTCATCATATAATTTCAAAATAAGGGCTATAGTTAATGGAAAGCCTTATATGGCTAGTTATGAGGAGTTGTGGAACTTCCCATTAGACGGCTTAAATAGCATTCACTTGTTCGAGAATTTGGATTACGCGTTGAGAAATGATCCGTTTCTCTCAGCTACTAGTTCCATAGCAATATTCGTTTCCGAAAAGGAGGACATCGAAGGCTTTGTGGAACTAATATTATCGAAAACATTTTTTGAAATAAGATCTATTATTTTAGCAGAAAACCCAATTTCAAAATATGGAGATAATGAAACAACGTTGTCGTCAAGCTCATACTACTATAGTGTAAGTTATAGGAACGATAGGCTGATGATCAAGGCTAAGGATAGAGAGGGATATTATGAGATAAACATGAAATTGCACAATTTTACCTTTGTAAGTGATTATAGGGAATTGTTGAGAAATGTGGAGAAGGTAGGGAAAAACACAAGAGTCGTCATTTGAAACTTTTTTAACTATCATGACAATATATTATATATGAAAGTGCTTGATGTAGCAAATCCTATTGTAATAACTGTTTTCCCAGAGTCCTCCTTAAAGGAGGCAATTGATATACTTTCCAATAATCCAACAGGTAGAATTGTTGTTTTGAAGGAGGAAAAGCCTATTGGAATGGTTTCTACTAGGGATGTTGTTGCCTCTTTCAGCGAATACGGGACTAATATATACGATTTAAAGGTTAAGGATATAATGAGTAAGGATTTAATTACTGTCTGGCCCAATGATGACGTCAATCATGTAGTTAGAATAATGTTAATGAACAATATTGGAGGAATTCCAGTAGTTGATAATAACGCTATTGTGGGTATTTTTACTGAAAGAGAGGTCTTGAAACTAATAGCATCCTCGATGTTCTCTGGATTAGTTGATTCCGTGATGTCAAGTAACGTAGTATCCATAGGTGAGGAAAGCACAATATTAGAAGCTGCCAAACTAATGGCCATGAATAACGTGAGGAGATTACCAGTATTTAGCAAGAATAACAAACTGATTGGCATAATTACTGCAGCTGATATAGTTAAATATCTAGCTAAGAATAAAAACATAGGAAAAGTCCTAGATGCTGGTACTAAAAACCCAATAACTATTAGCAGATATTACAGTATATTAAATGCGGCTAAATTGATGATAGAAAAGAGAATAGGCACATTACCAGTTATGGAGAATCAAAAATTAGTTGGAATAGTTACTGAAAGAGACCTTATGTATGCATACATTAACATAGTATAAAAACTTTTTAATTATTTATTTTTGGCCTCCATTATTAGCTAGCTTTTCCGTATCTGTACTTCTCCAAGGCTCTGCGTTTTCCTTAAACTCAATTCTCTTCTCTGTTTGTGATAAGTATTTAGCAATCTTTTCAGCATACTCGTAATCATAAACCCTATTTATTGCAATTCTCTGAGCCTCTGGACTACCTGCTCCGTGAACTGACTCAATGAGAAACGCTACACTAAACCCTATATTCTCCAATAATCTTACCATTCTTAGCCTATCTTCCGTACTGTAGTCCATCATACCTTGTAGGTACTTCTCAATATATGGTTTAAGTTTAGGGTTCTTTAAGTCCCACTCACTAGGAGCAGTGCCTATTATACCTCCTGCGATATCTGTTGAAAACTTAGTAATCTCGTAAGGAAATCTCGTAACTAATTGCTTAGTAACGTTTGCAAACATGGGATTCACCCACCAGCACCCATCCTCACATAACTTAACTGCGTCTAGACTGGCAGCAATACCACTTCCATACATGTTCTCATTCAACAAAACCATTTCATTCAGCTTGTTCTGAATATGTGGAGCTTTTTCAACTCCAATTTGTTTAGCTAAATTATATGCTGCGCCAATTATCACATCCCCTAATCCAGATTTACAACCTCCATAGCCTTGCCTATGATAGGAGCTGAAAATTTCAACTAGGATTCCGCTCATCTGCCAATCCCCTAACATAAACACTCTTTCCATTGGGACGAAGACGTTATCAAATATTACCAAGCCCTCATGATTAGTGCGATAGGGCAATCCATCTATCTCCCCTTCTTCTAACCTTCTCCCATCATTAACTTGTCTTCCTATTATAACTTTAATACTCTCAGTATCTAAGGGGATGGAAAAGGCTACCGCAAAATCCTTATCTTTCTCACCCATTGCTCTAGTTGGCATTACAATAATTTCTTCAGATGCTGCTATTCCGGTTATATTGGCCTTAGCACCTGAGACATAAATACCATCTTTAGTAACCTGAGTTACTCTTAAGTAGGCGTGAGGTTGTTCATTAGGTCTTAACGTTCTTACACCTTTAACATCGGTCATGGCTCCAGCTAACGCTATATCATTCTTTTGAACGTATTTCAGATATTCAACAAATCTCTCATAATACTCCTTTTTACCCTTTTCCGCCATAAGTCTGGAGGTGACGTATATTGTATTTAGTGCGTCCCAACCTACGCATCTTTGAAAACAAGCTCCCGTTTTGTGACTAATCTTTCTCAGAAGTTTAACCTTGGCTGCCAAATCCTCTGGAGATCTATGGATATGGGTGAATCTATTTACCTCTTCATTAATAAAGGAACTCCATGCTCTACCTAAAGATTTACTATCCTCCTCATGGGCTGCATCATAAGTTGCTTTAAATGCAAGTACTGAAGGCTTTAAGAAAGGGTGCTCTGTTACATCCTTTACTTCCTTCCCCATAACGTAAATTTCAACCTTATTCCTATGTCTAATTGCATTAACGTACTCTTCCCCAGTTCTTAGAACCATATTATATAATAGTAGAACTAGTTTATAAAGTTAGATATATGCCAATAAATATAATCATAAAAACTTTATGACTGACATTTTTAAAATTCAAACCAACATACTTAAAAAGACAGAATACATTATTCTCTAGTGGATGAGGAACTTTATACTTTAATTGAATTCTTAAAGAAACCCTCTATATCTGCAACTGGAGAAGGAATAGAAGAAACGGCGAACTATCTCAAGGAAACCATCGAGAAATTATTGGGCGTAAAGTCAAATATTGAGAAGACTAAGGGTCATCCGGTAGTGTATGCTGAAATTAACGTTAATGCTAAAAAAACGCTACTTGTTTACAACCATTATGACGTTCAACCAGTGGATCCAATAAGCGAGTGGAAAAGAGCACCCTTTTCAGCAACAATTGAAAATGACAGAATCTACGCCAGAGGAGCCTCGGACAATAAAGGAACTTTAATGGCAAGGTTATTTGCTATTAAGCACTTAATAGATAAGCACGAATTGAATATTAATGTGAAATTACTTTACGAGGGAGAGGAGGAAATTGGCAGTGTAAATTTGGAAGACTATATCGAAAAGAATGATAATAAACTAAAGGCAGATTCAGTGATAATGGAGGGTGCTGGTTTAGACCCTAAAGGAAGACCACAAATAGTGCTAGGAGTAAAAGGGTTATTATATGTTGAACTAGTGCTTGACTATGGAACTAAAGATCTACACTCTTCAAATGCGCCCTTGGTTAGAAATCCATGCATAGACCTATCTAAGGTAATATCTACATTGGTAGATATGGAAGGAAGAGTGTTGATTGAGGGGTTTTATAATGATGTAAGAGAATTAACGGAAGAAGAAAGAGAGTTAATAAAGAAATATGATATCGATGTAGAGGAACTAAGGAAAGCGTTAGGGTTTAAAGAATTAAGGTATTCTGATAGGGAAAAGATTGCTGAAGCATTACTAACTTATCCAACTTGTAATATTGATGGATTCGAATGTGGATATACTGGAAAGGGCAGTAAAACAATCGTACCGCATAGAGCATTTGCGAAATTGGATTTTAGGCTAGTCCCTAATCAAGATCCTTACAAGATTTTCGAGCTGTTGAAGAAACACCTCCAAAAGGTTGGCTTTAATGGGGAAATAATTACTCATGGCTTCGAATATCCTGTTAGGACATCAGTTAACTCTCCAGTAGTCAAAGCAATGATAGAATCCGCTAGAAGAGTATATGGCACTGAACCACAAGTTATTCCTAATTCTGCTGGTACGCAACCCATGGGGCTTTTTGTTTATAAGTTGGGGATAAGGGATGCAGTCAGTGCAATAGGTGCTGGAGGGTATTACTCGAATGCGCATGCGCCTAATGAAAATATTAGGATAGATGACTACTATAAAGCTATAAAACATACTGAGGAATTTCTAAAATTATATTCGACACTATAATATATAATCTTAATAAATAAGAAAGTAAAAAGTTCAATGTGGACCTTCCAGGTTACGATTACATCGTAGTATATAAGGATATTCATTTTGGGAGACCACATATAGCTGGAACTTTAATCAGGCCGGAAAGCGTACTATATGAACTTGCAAAAGATAAAACATTTGACGAAGTTTCAAAGGCGTTTTACAATCAAATAAACTTAAAACAAATCAAGGAGTGTATAAAATACGCCATTGATGTGATGAAAATATTAAAATATTATAAGAAAGTAAAGCCGAAAGTCCCAAGACGGTTGAAGAGAAAATTAGGACCTACTAGCTACGCTTTCATAGATAAGGAAAATGAAAATAATAAATATGATCCTACAATAAAAAATTCTAATGTGAAAGTAGTAGATGTTCTAAACAAACTATATGAAGGAAAGGAAATTTCACAAGTAACTGAGGAGCTAAGTATACCCAAAGAGGCCGTAATTGAGTCAATTCTCTACTCTGCTTCACTTATAGATGATTTTCACTTATCGTTATCTGAGTTCAAGGATCCTGCTTCAGTAGTAATTGAATCCTTTAACTATATTAGAAAGAAGTAGTAGAGACGATAACTGAAGGGTAGGCAGCTTTTATCTTTTCAACAGTTTTCTCGTCTGGAGTTATAATTTTATTTATCTTCATAGCGTAGACTGCTATATCTAAACTGTCCCAAATTTCCTTATCTTCAGCTGAAATATGGTAGATATTTGAACTCAATTCAGCTAACTGGGAAGGTTTACTTACGTAGGCCATGTAAGGCTCGTTAGAAGGTGGAATTTCTATCTTATTTACATCTATTAACTCAGTCCTTACTTTATCTCCAAATATTCTTTTCAGATTTTCCTTTTGAATTTCCATGTTCAACCTTTCCAACTCTGAAAGGGAGCTAAATTTCTTTGAGCTAAACTGACTCACTAGCTTCTCCTCAACAAGCGATGTTATTTTCTTTCCTTCTTTTAAGGAGGAGTAAACAACCTTCATTGCCCCACAATCGGTATGGGGTAATAAAATCACATCATCAACTCTATCCTTGTATTTTTCGAACGTTATCAAAAGTGAATTAACATTGGCTCCAGCATTTCTAATGACTATAGCATCTGGATACTTTTTCTTCAGATAAGAATTTAATCTCCTATCCATACAAGAAACAACTAACTTCATCCCACTATATACGGACATAAGTGAATTTAAACATTTATTAAGAAAATATCTATTAAAGATTTAAACAATGATACACAAGATTAAAATAACATTGCGCTATAATAATATTCATATCTTAGTATTTTGGTATTATTAGGGATAATGCTTTTTAAACCATATTAAAAACTATTAGTTATGGATTATTCTGCAATTCTAAGAACATTAATTAAAGATAAAAGGGAATGCCAATCATTTCTAAGTCTTTGTAAAAATGAGAAATTCATATTTATAACAGTCTGCAATGGCGAGAGAATGATTTATTATGGGGAAGTGAATGGAAATTCCATAAGATTTAATGAAAAGGGAAATGATAATGTAAAGTATGAAATACCGATAAGTGATATAGATAGTGATATAAAAGTGTTTAAAGTCAGCGATGATATTTACGCATATAACGTAGACGAGTCTCTCTTCTCAGATTGAATAGAGCTTATATTTTACTATGTAGTTTCTATTTATAATGGGAGTTTCAATCTCTGACATTAAGTATCTCGTGGAGAGACCAGATATTTTCGGATTCAAACTGGAAACTATTAGAAAGGATACCGAATTTAACACTTTGATAACTGACGTCAAACAGAATGGCATAAAGATTGAAAACTATTGGATAAAATGTAATAAGGATACTGGTGAATGTGAGGTAGTTGATGATAATAGTAATAATCTTGTTATTGTTAATTTTCTAAAGAAAACAATAATTAGGTATATTGCCACTAAATTGTAAATAAAAGCTTAAAATTCTTTTGTTACAAAAGAGATTAGTGGAAAACTTTATATCTAGGCTAATTTCGTGCAACAAGTGCCCTAGACTTACACAATATAGAAACTCCTTTCCCGATAATTACTGGAAAAAGCCAGTTCCTCCAAATGGTGAGATTAATGCTGAAATAGTGATAATAGGCTTAGCACCAGCAGCGAATGGGGGAAATAGGACAGGAAGAATGTTTACCGGAGATGAGAGTTCTAATAATCTTACCAATGCTTTATATGCAGTTGGATTTGCAAATCAGCCGTTTTCAATTTCTAAGGATGATGGCTTAAAGTTGTTTCGTGTTTACATTACCTCTGCAGTGAAATGTGCACCTCCACAAAATAAGCCTAATAAGGATGAGATAATTAACTGTTCAACATTCTTGGAAGAGGAGGTAAGGATGCTAGAAAACGCAAAAGTTTATATCGCATTTGGTAAAGTCGCATGGGATTCAATCATTTACGTTTTTAAAAAAATTGGATATAGCGTTCCTAACGTAAAATTTTATCATGGTGCTTTAGTAAAGGTTACAAAGCCAGATATGTCAATAATATGGCTAATAGGAAGCTATCATCCAAGTCCAAGGAATATGAAAACTGGAAGGCTAACAATGAATATGCTGGTTGAAATATTTAGCACTGCTAAAAAGTTGGTGAGTAATAAGGAAAGAATTACCTAATTAATTAATTAACTCTCCTAACTCATGAAATTTGTATCATAAAGTCTAATTAAACTTTTGAGGGACGAAATATTGAGAAATTACACAATAACATTAGTTATGGCAAAGAAGTAAAGACTCGTTTATAAGAAGGACTATCTTATAACGTTAAATTAAAAATATCATAAAAGTAAGATATAGTTATGAGGCAAATAGACGCGTTAAAATCTCCACGCTTCACACAAATTTCTACCTTCGGTAGATTACCAATTTGCGGAAGAGATGAGGAAATAAAGGCGGCGTTTTTAGGAATACCTTTCGATGATGCTGTAACTTATAGACCGGGAGCCAGATTTGGACCAATGGGAATAAGACAAGGATCTAGATTATTAAGACCTTACAATCAATTCCTAGATACTTATCCTTTTGATAAGCTTAACGCTTGTGATATGGGTGATATAAACATTATTCCGGGGTACATTGAGGATACAATGAACATAATACAAACGAATCTTTATGAAATAATATCATCAAAAAACCTAGTGCCCTTTATAACTGGTGGAGATCACTCAATCACGTTACCCGTTTTAAGGGCTTTACATAAGAAGTATGGAAAAATAAATATCATACACTTGGATTCACATTACGACTTCTGGGATTCCTATTGGGGTAAGAAACATACGCATGGTACGTGGTTGAGGAGGGCAATTGAAGAGGGCTTAATCAAAGAAGCTATACAAGGAGGAATTAGGGCCTCAACGTTCTCGAAAGAAGATCTTAAAGATAAGGAGAGGTTAGGAGTGAAGAGTTTCACAATTAGAGATTTAAAGTATAATTTAGATTCTGTTATAAGGGAAATAAATTCCCTATCTGGTCCCACACACGTTTCCATTGATATAGATGTTGTAGATCCGGCGTTTGCCCCTGGGACTGGTACGCCAGAAGTGGGTGGTTTGACAAGCTTCGAAATTATAGAAATTATCAGAAAGCTGAGATTTGATAAACTAGTTGGATTTGATGTTGTAGAAGTTGCCCCACCATATGATGTAAGCGAAATCACCACAATGTTAGCTGCGAATATCATCTATGAAGGAATGAGCGTACTCTCACTAAATCTTTAAAATTAGTGGTACCAGTAGATTGTGGTTTGTTTACGGAAAACCAACAAATAATCCATTCGGAAGGGAAAAGGAAACAGAATCACTAATAAGACTGTACAAATTAGGTCAACTTGTAGGTTTAATAGGGACAAGACGAATAGGGGTCGGACTTTCATTGAGGTTTCATGAATTTGTATTCAACCTCTCGTCCTCATTCCCCTTGTCCGGCTCCCCATGCCGTCTACGGGAGCGGTAGTTAAACCACTCCCCTCGAGGACATGGGGAGCCTCATCGAACCCATCCTCCCCCTCACATTGCTCATCGAGTTCACTGTAGGGCTCTCTTCTACATTTTAGTATGTAACTACAAAATTTATAAACTTTCATGAGAAGAGCTAGGAATGTTAAATGATATCAAATGACATAAAATTCACGGTTTATCTGAAACTATTGTCAACGGCAAAACGTCTCTTCTTTTTGCATCTCTTGAACAATCATCTATCCCATTTTTCTTAATTTCTTCAAGCTTGTCCTTTGTTAGTAAATTACTATTAACATCATAGAATTTATCCCCTCTTTTGTATAGTGGAAAAACGCCCTTGCTTGCTAAGTCGCCTCCAAGGACCAAATAATTAACTTTAAACATATTTGCAGCGTTAATAGCCTTTTTAAATACGACATCCAAAAATGTATATCAGTGACAAAAAGTAATTTAATTTCTTTACTCAACTTTAATCACTCTGGAGGAATTTCCTTGAAGATTAAGTTAAAATCAATTCCTTGTCTAGCTCGCACGAATTTTGCAATATAGAATATTCCAAATAAGATTACTATTGAACCAGTAAGTATACCATAACCTACTACGGAATCTGCACCTATGGCTGGTACTGTTAGATATTGATAGAACGTATAAATTAGATAAATTATGGATAGTATTGCAACAGTTCTTATCTTGTTTTCACCCTTCTCAGTCTTCAAAACAGCTATTGACAGTATGGTCATTGGAAATAGCATTAATATCGCAACTGCAACGCTTGAAAGCAAGAATGCCCCCGCCGAAGTGACAGGTAACGTAAACACTGTTAAGCCTATGAGTCCAGCTATCATTGATAGTATTATTGCCTTAATGGGAACATGTCTTTTTTCACTAACATCGCCTACGAAATCCGGCATAATTCTATCCATCGCGTAAGAGAATAGTAATCTACTTCCCACGAAAGACGCTGCTGACAAGTACATGAGCAGTTGTAAAATACTAGCTAAGGCGAACAGTACACCTAATACAACATTTCCACTAGCCACACCCTCCAACAAATCTAAATATGGGGTGGGTATTGGTAAAGTTCCTTGAGCTATACTTAAATACATCATTTTAGTTGTGAAGTCATATCCAAATTGGTTATACTCAAGAGCTAATGCTGCTGTAAATATGAATCCAGTTATAATTAGAGTACCTAGAATACTTATTGGCATACTTCTCTTTGGGTTCCTTACCTCACCCGCTATATACACAGTATTAATTATATAAGAGAATCCCACTACGTAGACCGGGTTTAATGAAGTGATATTGTAAATATTATAATATGCTGGCACTGGAACATTTGATGATGTTACATTGGCATATAAGTTTGTAACGTTTGCGTAGGTTAACGCGAAATCGTTTAGCCTACTTATAGCTAAGGAGTGTGGAACTACTGCCTCTACTATGATCATTCCTATGGCAGCTATCAACGCCAGAGGAATTGCCAACCATTGAAACACTCTATATACCTTATTTCCAAAGATTGGAATCAAGGACATAATAACTATCTCAGTAGCACCTATGGTCATTATCAAATACGGATTACTATCTATTTGCGAACCTATTGCTATTAGGGAAAGATTATGAGTGTAGTAGCCTAGGATTGTTAATAGGGGTATTAGACCAAATGTTTGTAATGTTATTCCAGTAATTCCCATGAATAAAGGCACAGTTGCTAAAAAGTATCCAGCATTTCCTACGAAACCTAATGCAGGATGTAAATTCCTACTGACATAAACATAATCAGCGGCAACTCTTGGAACCTTAGAGCCAACATATGAGAATATCATTCCTACTAGGAAAAATCCAAGTATAGGTAATATTAATCCTAATAAAGGATTCCCGCCAACTAGAGGACCAGTGGAAGCTACATAGTATGTGGAAAATAGTAGCCCAAGTAAGGCAATATTAAACCATAAGGCGTCTAATATGCCAAACTCTCTTACTAAACCAGACGACTCCCTTAAGAACACTCCCTTTTTATGCTTTTCCATAGGAAATCAATAGGAATAAAATAAAATAAGAATAATAAGCTTTAATATTCAAACAGTTGTACAGTTTTTAAAAAATGCTAAATTGAATTAAGGATTCTCTTTAAAATTTCTACTGCCTTATTAAGCAATGGCTCTGGGATTGTTAATGGTGGCATAAGTCTTATCACATTATCCCATCTTCCAGCCTTATACACCAATAACCCTCTTTTTAACGCTTCCTCTATGACAATCTTTGTCCCTTCACTCCAAGGTTCATTTCCATTTCTAACTAACTCTATTCCTATCATGAAGCCTAATCCCCTTATATCGCCTACGTGTGAATTTTCAACTTCACTCAACTCCTCTAGAATCTTTTTACCTAACCTCTCTACCCTTGGGAGAATGTTATATTTCTCTATAAACTCTAAAGAAGCTAATCCAGCCGCCAATCCTAAGGGATTTCCCCTATAAGTACCAAGATGAAAGCCAGTGGGTAGTTTATTGAACTCTTCCCTATAGCCTACCATTGAAACTGGTATTCCTTCACCTATTGCCTTGGAAATTACAACTATATCTGGCTCAATATTTTCCCATTGATACGCCCACATTTTTCCAGTCCTTCCTACACCAGTTTGAACTTCGTCGACTATCAACGGGACTGAATACTTTTCAGCTAATTCCTTGAGACCCTTGAGAAAACCCTTAGGTGGAACTACATAGCCTCCTTCACCTTGAATTGGTTCAACTAATATCCCAGCCACATCACCACCTAAATATCCAGGATTTGACATCGCGTAATCTAGTAAGCGTAATATCTCATTTAAACAGTCCTTAAATGGGCATCTATAAGGATAGGGATAAGGAAACTTTACCACTCTGTCGTCAAAGAAAGGATTAAACTCCTTAAATCTATTAGCACCAGTTAAACCTAAAGTGCCAGCAGTTATCCCATGATACGAACCTTCAAAGGCAATTATAGTTTTCTTTCCAGTCACGTATCTGGCTATTTTCACTGCTGCCTCGACAGCATCAGCACCTGTTGTTGTAAACAACAGTTTAGCCTTAAATCCTAAAGTAGATAATAACTTTTTACTAAAATTAACTCTTATTTCCGTTGGTATTTCTAAGGTGTGCCATACTTTTTCCAATTGCTCTTGAACTCTCCTTCTGATAAAGGGATTGTTATGACCTAGATTAACCACGGATATCCCGGTAACCAGGTCAATGTATACATTGCCATCAACATCAGTTATGGTAGAACCTTGAGCTTTATCAATTGCTATCTTAAAGTATTTAGGGTAATTTACAGCTGAAGTCTCATACTCTTCTTGATCTTTTAATAACTTAAGTGATTTAGGACCGGGAGGAATCACATTAATTATTGGAGCTTCCAATACACTAGCGTCAAAATTTTCTTCCATATAACTAACTTTCCTAGCACTGCTTAAAAGCTGATCATCTACTCACCTATATGAAATTGACCATCCTTGTCAAGGAAAAGAAAGTTGTAATAATTTCTAAAATAGTTACAGCTTATACTAGTACAATAACTTATAAGTGGCAATTGGAAATATTGTCAAATAGAAATTGAAGGAATCAATATAATTTTTCTCGTCATCGAGGTAAGGTATTTTTGTTAAAAAAAGAAAATTCGAATCCACATATAACTTTAAATACTTTAAAAATTTGATAGTAGTAAGGTTTTTAAGCACTTTACATACCACACTACTCAAAATGCCAGATAAAAACCAATCTGTTTTCATAAGACAATCCTCTGGTTTAGTAAGAGAAGTTAGTCCTTGGGCATCGTTCTTCGCTACATTTGGACTGGTAACGGGTGGAATACCTATATTAATAGTATCATGGCTTTATCTCGCTCCGGGGGCAAATTGGACCGTATCTTACTTAATATCACTATTACCCACTTTAGGAATGGCATTTCTTTTTTACGTTGCGTCAATCTCAACCCCTAGATCAGGTGGAGATTACGTATTTCAAGCTAGATCATCACATCCCCTAGTTGCATTTGTCAATTATTGGGCGTTATGGATAGCCTTTGCGCTATCCTTGGGATTATATAGCTATTTAGGCGCGCAATGGTTTGCTTATTTATTTAGTGGCTTAGGGCTTTTTTACAATGATCAAGCATTAATAAACTTAGGCTCATTTTTACCACAACTCTAGGACTATTACGCAAGGTTTCATCTTGAGGATTTCCTCATAACCCTTCAAGTTGTTCTCGTATTTTCTCACCCTCCCCCTACTAGTTATTAAATGTTCTTTTGATATATCTATTCCTATTACCCCTACCTCTTTGTCACACCTATATTCGTGAATTTTATCACAATGTTCAGTCCGACGGTAGGGGTGAGTCACGCCCGTAGCCGAAGACTTTGCTTCAGAACTCACGTCGACCATGTTTCCCCAGTCGAGGAGAGTATTACTCTCCCCGACTAATAAACCTATATAGGGAATCCACGCAAAACAAGTGATCGAATAAAACCAAGCATTACAAGAGAAAAGGAAATAAACAAGTAAGGAGAAAAACAACATAAGCCCAATTACATCAAGGGGATAAAACCCCATTTGAAAGGCTGGCTGTGAAGCCCCTAGAAAACAAGAGGGGATAAAACCCCGAGTAGGAGGTTGTAACCAAATTACCCTAGGGGCTGAAACACTTAACACTATAAAAAGAAAACAAGGTATTATGATCACAAAGAATATATAAGGAAACATGGTTAACACGCATAGATTCTCGATTCCCCCCAAGTCTGTTAGAGGCGAAGCAGTAGGGTCTCATTTTATATTAATCATCTTTTTTATAATGCTTTATGCTCAATTTTATCACACTTAACGAAAAATTAATCTTCAATTATGTGTAAGATTTAGAATTTATAAAATTTTAAGGGAATCAATCTCAATAACAAAACATTATAAAAAGCAGAATTTAAATCTAGGCTTCTATTTAGTAAATAATTGCTACTTAAGATTCGTAGTGATTTATTCTTAGAGTTAACTATAATAAATACTACAATATCTATATTGATAAAGGGTAATAAACTCGATTAGCTAACTAATTCTCACATTAGTTGTTGAGGATAAATTTAAGACAAAATATACTTTAGAAAATGGTCAGAGAATATGAGAATTAAAGCCGATATATTAATTATTAAAATACAAATTTTTCCTAACTTTTACTTTTAAATAATTTTTAAAAATATTTCCAAGAATATTGTAATAAAACCTATTATAAGCGATATATAATGGTATAAAGTAGATAGTGCTTGTAACTCTTCTTTTCCCCATACATTAGAAATGTAATTACCAGTCATGGTTCCTCCAATTATTAATATTAGCAAGTTAATTTGGAGAAATGATGGACCTATTTTTATTAATGTTATTATTACGTTAATTAACGCTGCACTTAGCGTTGCTAAGGCTAATTTTTCAAGTTTGTATCTTTCTAAATGACAATAGGGAAATCCATATGAAGAAGTTGAAAGTACTATTAAAGAGAAATATTTAGCTATCATAATTCCTAAGGGATTATATTCTTTTGGCCCTGTATTACCTAGATTTTTAATGCGTAATCTTAGCATATATAACAATGTAAATGATGTCGAAGCAAAAGAGTATAATACAAACCCTTCCTTACATCCATAAAATAATAACAATAAGGATCCGATACTTACAGGTAAAAGAATCTCAACTAATTCTGTAAAGTTAAGAGAAGATAAACGATTAATTTTTTGTTTGATGAATTTCCTTAATGCAATGTAATCGTTAATTTGAACGTTAGTAATTGCCAATAGTCCTAAAGGACTTGGTGGAAATAAAGGAGGCACAGTTAAAATAAGGAGTATACATAATAGTGATGCATATTTATATCTTGTTTTATTTCTAAATAAAGATGTAAGCGCTGAAATAGGGAATACATACCAGTAATCTAACAAAAAATTCAACTATTATGACCTCTTCATATTTAAATGAAATTCACAGAAAAATTCTTAAATATCTTACTAAATATTATACTAAATATTAAGATAACTAATGCTCCTGCTACTGCCCTTAATCCATTACTATGTCCTAAACTTATCAGTATCAATCCTACAATTAATACTATAGTATTACTTATGAAAAGTGAGGAATTCATAATCTCATCCATTATCTAATGAAGAGATAACGTATCTTTTGATTATGAAGAGGGCCTCCTTTACACTTATGGGAATAACTAAATGTCTAATCTCTTCTGGGAGAGTGTTTCTCCAGCTTTCGAATTCCTCTAAATTAGTGAAAAATCTTGAATAAGGGCAAATAGTTGATGGTGTATTATATGAAGGTGGAAGTTTTTCTGCATCATGTGGATTTATAAATGATAATATAAGTTCACTGTTAGCATCTAATTTAAACCTGGTATTTTCACCCGATAATGTAGTTTCTACTATAATATCATTACAAGTAAGTGCAGCATATAGAAGTACATCCAATGCGCAATAGACATATATTTCCTTACTATCTTGCTCAATTATCTTAAAGTTAGTTGGTCTATGTGAAGTTATCTTATTGAGAATCTCTTCGCTCATGTAGTCTCATCTCTTGTGTAAGTACAGGCTATTAGGGCGCATTTAGTTTCATCTTCACATTCAAAAATTCCGTAACCAGAATTGCAAATAAACGTTCTTCTTATCGTATAATATTTACTTCTTTTTATTGTCATAAGACTCACTCCACGCAGCAGCTCATCTTAGATGGATCTCTGATAAAGGATTGTGCAGCTAACTTTATGCTTTCTGATATTGTAGGAAATACATGAGTAGTTTCTACTAATTCTTCTAATTTAACTTTATTTTTTACAAGCATTACGCCTTCCATTATTATTTCAGAGGCTAGGGGAGAAAGGATATGAACACCAACTACTGTACCATCTTTAGGATTAACAACTAGTTTAACGAAACCCCTAGTATCTCCGATTAACCTAGCTTTAGCAACATAATCTAATTTTAAGATTCTACAAGAGCATACTTTTTCCCTCTTCATAAGTTCATCTTCCGTTAAACCAACAGAAGCAACTTGAGGATCTGTAAATACTACTATTGGCGTGGTAGAATAATCTATGGTTTCTATATTCCCTTTTATAGCGTTAGTAGCTGCTAATACACCTTCCTTGGCTGCAAGAGTTTCAAGCATTAAACTTTTAGCTATGCAATCGCCAGCAGCATATACTATAGGGTTAGATGTTTGTAAGAATTTATCTACTAAAATATAGCCTTTTTGATCTGTTGTTATTCCAGCTTTTTCAAGCTCTAAATTCTCTGTATTAGGTCTACGCCCTGTAGCTACTAATATCTCATCCACTTCTAGTCTTTGTTTTCCACGCTTAGTACTAATCTCTACTACTTTCGTGTCTCCTTCTTTACTAACCATAGTCACTGTAGATTTAGTGTAAATATTTAGTCCTTCATCTTCTAAATAATCAGTTAATGCATAGCTAATTTCTGGTTCAAAATAAGGACTAGGCAGTATTCTATCCATAACCTCTACTACTGTAACCTCAGATCCTAATCTAGCTAAAGCTTGCCCTATTTCAAGTCCTATAGCTCCACCTCCTATCACTAATAGAGAATGTGGAAGTTCTTTTAAATCCCAAACCGTATCACTTGTTATATAACCTACATTTTGAAGTCCTTGTATAGGGGGTATCGCTGGTCTAGAACCTACCCCTATTATAATTTTAGAACCACTTAATTCTTGTTCTCCTTTTTCTGTATTAACTCTTATTTTATTAGGTTCAATGAAAGTTACATCTCCTTTTATTAAATCCACATTGGAATAATAATTAAGAACTTTCTCATACTTCTCTTCTCTTAATTCCTTAACAACCTTTTTTAATCCACCCATAATATCAGTGAAATTTATTTTTGCAGATAATTCTAATCCAATAAATTTTTTTCTGGATAAGTAATATTTATTTGTAATTTCTATTAAATATTTACTTGGGACACAACCTACATTAACGCATGTTCCACCCAATAATCCCTTGCAGACCATCCCTATTTTAATCTTACCCTCCGTAAGTTCTGAAGCTTTTATTGCAGCAGCAAATCCGCTTGCCCCACAACCTATAATTAAAAGATCATATTTCTTCAATATTTTCACCTATGAACATATATTCATATATACAGTTATTTAAGCTTTTTCATTTACCACCATGGTGGTAAACTTTATATTTTTTAAAGATATGTTAATTTAGGTGAAATATGAATGGCAAAAGAGGAATACAAATGTGAGGCATGTGGAATGACATTCAAATCAAAAGAAGAAGCAGAGAAACACATGAGAGAACATCATTCCCATGAACATCATGGCCATTCTCACTAACATTGTTGTTAACGATAATAAGACATAAGTAGTTTTTTTATTAAATTATCTAATTAGATGAAAGAAAAGGTTCTTTATGAATCATTCAATTTTTCTCAGAGAGAACGATAACTAACTTTTAATCTGGATTAGTTTAGAATTTATTGCAATTCATCTAGCTTAAGAACTAAGAAAGTTCAACTAACCCACAAATCAAAGAAAGGGAATAAAATTTAATATTAATATCATTGGGAGTAATGTGTGGAAAGGAAAAGTAAATTCATTAATACTAAGATAGAGGTTATTTGCAATAAATGTAAAATGCCAGGCAGGCTTGCAATTAGATTAAGACAAAATATTGGCATAGAGTGTTATATATATCATGGAAAATGGCCTTTAGTATCTAAACATAGTGTTTCATGTAATGATTATAAAGATGTAGTTGATAAATTTATAAAACGATAAACATTTTTATACGATGTAAACATTTTATATAATAATCATTATTATAAATAATTTTTATTTTTAATTTTATAATCAATAGGTATCAAAGCTAATGACACATAATACATAGGGCATAATACATAGGGAATACACAAAATATAAACTAAGCATAAAAATTAGAGTTCGGCCTTCATCGTGACTATTAATCACTCGGCCTCATCACTCTTCTTCCCTCCCCATGCCGTCTACGGGACTAACTCCCTTCAAGGACATGGGGAGTTTCATTGGGTGCCTTACTCCGCCTCACATTGCTCATAGACTTCATAGTGGCACCCTTCAATAAAATGTTAATGTGAAGGTTTATAAACTTTGATAGTCACACTGCTTTGTGGGCTACTTCAGAATTATACAAAAATTTATAAATAATTATACCGAGTATTACTCATGGGAAAGAGTAAGTACAAGAGGGATTGGCACAAGTACGACGAGAACGTTATAACGAGATATACCCTAATGTTCCCCTTCTACGTCTTCGAACACTGGTGGGAATTACTAGCAGAAGAGAATAGGAATGCCAAGAAAACCTACAAGG
>Ga0081474_122161_pt1 | contig 46869 bp, 58 predicted proteins | sample OneHunmetagenome_2_FD_70978 | JGI IMG/M metagenome (GOLD analysis project Ga0081474, IMG submission 70978) | Ferrous microbial mat communities from One Hundred Spring Plain, Yellowstone National Park, USA v2 (version 2) | ecosystem: Environmental > Aquatic > Non-marine Saline and Alkaline >... | reverse complement strand
GCCCGCGCCAACGCCCGGGGTGCCCGGGGCACCCGCCTCCGCGGGGCGGGCGAAACAGCCGGGAATCTTGCTTTCCTGCCCCTAGGGGAGAAAATAGGGCGCCCCCCCCGCCGATATCTTGATAAAGACCCGTAGACGATCTGCCGTGATGTCGGCTGGTATTGCAGAGCCGTGAAGAGAAATGCCAGAGCTGACCTGCGACTGCGGGCGCGCCGAGGTCCTGCTCGCCGGCAGGACGACGACGCGCGGGGCGGCCGGCCTCTGGGCCTCAGGATATTGACGCCGTGAAGGGCAACGGATATCCGTTGGCGACCACTATGCCTTGAGCTGTGGCCGCCTGCTGGCGTGGGCATACTGCGTAGATCTCCGCCACGGTCCCCCGTTGTATTAATACGCCGGTGGTATTGCATCTAGCGCCTGAGAGATACACAGCGTTTATGTAGACCGGGTTTGGACCGGGATTCACCACGACCAGCTTCAACGTGTCGTTATGATAATACAGAGTTGCCGCCCTTATCGTGACTATCGTGCTGGCCGTGGACGTGAATGTCGTGTAGGCCAGCCAAAAGAAGGCTATGGCAACCCCCAGCGTGAAGAACAACAAAAGGATTAGGGCCAAGGAGTTCATCTAGTCGGCGCGGGGAGCCAACACCATCGTGAAGGCGCCCGTGGCGAACTCGTAGGTGAGCCTCAGGGGTTTGGAGTCGCCGAGCTCCGCCTTCACCCTCTTGCTGATACCCTTGAGCGTCCCCGAGACGTTTCTTATCAACTCGACGGAATACTTCGCCTTCACCGTCCCCTGCGCGTTTATGTCGTATAAAGCCTCGCTGTCGCGGCCGAACTCGCTGGCAGCCTCTCTACCCCCCTCCCCCTCGGCGCTGAACTCAACGGAGTCTTGAGAGACCTGTATGGACACCGCGTCGGAGACGCTCTCGGCGAGGGCCATCATGTCGTCGAAAGTGGCGGAGTCCATCTCGAAAGAGGCCTCATACTCTATGTTTATCTCCGGGACCTCCTCCTCGGCCAGCTGGACTATCGGGAACGAGAACTTCCTCGATATGCCCGCCTCGCGTCCCTTCTTGGGGTAGACCATCATGACGAACCGCCTCCTCTCCTCGTCTACGCCTATCTCCAACTTCTCCGCCGCGCCGACTCTCTTCAAGGCGTCCCTCACCGAGGACAAAATCAGGCCTATCTTAACGTCGCGATCCACAGAATACTCCTCGAGGCCGCCTGCCGTAAAGCTCAGCTGCAACAACGCGACCTTGCTCGGATCTAGAGCCTTCATGGATATGCCGTCCGCCGCAAAGCTCAACGTGACCTCCGGCAACATAGATATGAGCGCCTCGAACGCGTATCGAGGCTCCTTGCCCTTGGGGAACAACGCGCGAGCGACCAAGCTCATGCCAATAAAAAGCCCTTTATTAATAAAGAAAGTTTGTGAATTGGTGATGACCACCCTGATCGCCGATCGGTGATGTATGGTATTACTTCTGACCAACCAACTAGTTTATTGTTATAAATATAGAAATATTTATATTAAAATAGATGATTATATTTAACTTATTTATAATAGCGTATTAAATAATAGTTTGATTGCTTAAGTCCTCCAGGGGCCCCTCCGCCGATGCGCAACCACGCCGATGCGGCTTACGGCACGAAGGGCAGGAACGTCACGGGCAACAGAGGCTCCTTAACCTGCGACTTGACGACGACGCCCTCCTTGGGCACTATGTCGAACTCGTAGAGACCTGGCTGGACGGGGGACCACCTCATCTTCCTGATGAAGAGCACGCGTTTGAAGTTGCCCTCGCGGGTCCTCGCTATCCCGGTCACCAGGACGCCTGTGGCGAGGAACTCCTCGACGCCGTAGCGGCTTATCGCGGCGGACCCGCTGGGTATCTCGGTGGTCACTATGTTGGTGGTCCCTATCTCCCTCTCTATGCCCATCACCAAGACGCGTATATATTCGCGGAGCACCTGTACATCCTTGTCCAAGGTCACCAGGGGCGCTATCGGATCTATGACGAGCCGTTGCGCGTTCAAGGCGACCACATAGTCCCTTAGGGACGCGATGAGGGATTTGGCTATGGCCGTGGGGTCTTTCTCCCTCAGGCGCTCTATGAGGTCCATCTCGGGCACCAGCACCTCTATGAGCCCCTTGGCCCTGAGATCCTCGAGATCCCAGCCGAACCTCTTCGCCCCCATCACCAGCTGCTCGTAGGTCTCGTCCACCGAGACGTATATCCCCGGCTCGCCGAACTTCAAGGCGCCCTGCAGCAAGAAGGTGAGCGATATTATGGTCTTGCCCGTGCCCGTCTCGCCGGAGATGAGGTAGGTGCGCCCCCTGATGAAGCCGCCCCCTAGCAGCTGGTCCAGCCCCTCTACGCCCGTCGGGGTGGTCTCGTAGAATAGGTCCGCCGTCTTGGGGGGCTCGTAGGAAACTACGCCGGGCGAAGCCATATGGCGATACCACTGTCCAGTATATATTTTCATCCCCTCAAAACGGCCGCGGCGTTATGGGGATCGGTGCGTCGATTCCACTTGCGCCCGCCGCCGTCCGGACGCCCGGCGCGTCGGTTCCAAATGTCCGATCGGCCGATTCGAAATGCCAATTTTTCGGCGTTTCCCTCCCTAATTTGAACCGGCTCACAAAGGTTTTTAGTTCAACATAAGGGAGGCCGAGGGATAGGATATGGGAAAGTACAGAGCGTTGGTGTTGAAATATAATCTGCTACGGCTCCCGCCGGAGGTCGCCGAAAAGATCCCGGCGCTCCTCCGGGTACAAGAGGAGTTCAGAAAATGGGCGGCGGAATGGGCCAAAAGCGGGGGCTCTTTGCCCCCGCCGGAACGTCCGCTGAAATATTTCGCCGAAGAGTTTCTCCATGCGGGTAATGCGCTAGGGCTCAAAGGCTTAAAGAAAAACGGCATAGAGGTAAGGGGCGCAAGGCCCCCGCTGATCTTCGACGCCCAGTTGCGGTTAAGCAAAGAAAGAGATAAAAGTAGGGGCATCCTTGTCGATATACCGAGGAGGGGGGTGAGGATCAGGAAGTGGAATAACGGTAACACGATCACGCTTCCGCTTACAGATAAGGCTGTAGAGTTGATATTGGAGAGAACAAGGGAGGGTGGAAAGCTCGTGATGGCTGCCGTCTGGATCGGGAGAAGCAGGAGAAGTCGCGCCGTGAAGTTGTACGTAGCCCTCACGTTCAGGCGCGAGATCGCACCGATGGAGGCCGAGAGGCTTCTCGTCGTCGACGTGAACGCCGTCCACAACGGCCTCGCGTGGGCCGTGGTGGAGGGGGAGAGGATAGTGGAAAAGGGAGTGTTGAAGCCCAACATATCCAAAATCCTACATCTACAGAAGGTGATCGCCAGGCTCGATAGTGTATGCGCCGAGAAGGACGAGAGGTGCGGCGAGGCCATGGCCGTGAAGAGCCGCATCTGGCGGCTCTTGCGCGAGTGGGAGGACGAGGCGGCGAAGAAAATCGTCGGCCTCGCCAGGCAGTACAAAGCCGCGGTTGTCGTAGATGTGCCAAACGACGAGTCCATGAGAGAACTGAAAGAGAGCGGCTACGCCTCCGAGAAGAAAGTCTTTCTAAACTTCGGCCGTATAAGGAGGAGGCTTCAAGGCCTCGCGGAGTGGTACGGCGTGCCGTACCGCGAGGAGAGGCTGTATTCGACTGTTTGCCCCCGCTGTGGGAGAAAGATGGAGGAGTTGCCGAATAGGCGCGTCAAATGCAAATGCGGCTTCGAGGCCCATAGAGATGAGGTGCCGGCGTTGTGGGCGATGAAGCGGTTCCCCGACCTGATAACCCCCTCTTTTTCTTCCTCCTCCGCCGTCCTACGCATTACGGCGCCGGCCGCCTAGAGCCGCATGGGGGGCGTCCGGCGGATCCGCCGTCCGGGCCGGCCCCTCCGCCGCCTTCACGGCGCGTCGGATCGGCCGCACCTCCGCGGGCCCTGTCCGCCCTCGGCCACGCGTCTGAGCCATGCCGACAGGGAATACCTAGAGGGCGAAACCAACAGGGGTGTACCCCCTGACAACCCCGCCTTCAGACTACTCCCTGTCGGCATGAGAATCCACCGAGGGGGCAGAATCGGGGTCGATTCGCGCCGACGAGGTGCCGCCCCGCCGGCCCTAAGCGGAACCGAGAAGGCGGAGGAGGAAGGCCGCGAGTGGAACCGACACGCCGAGAGAGGGGTCGGCGGCGAAGGCAAGTTGAACCGACGCGCCGATCCCCATGGACGGCGCGATAAATCGTTATATAGGATAGCGCGTCTCCTCTCATGGAGAGGCGCCCCCGCCGGGCCGAGGGGCAGGGCCCGGGTCTGCCGTTTCGCCGCTTGGGTTGGGGCCGGAGAGCCCCGCCCAAACGCTTATGCGCGTAGAGGAGGAGGGGGCGCGCCCCCAACCCGGCCGGCGCCCCAGCCCGGGGGGCCGTTGCGCCTCCCGGGCTCGAGAGCCCCCCTCGTCCGGCCGGAGTTGAAAGGGGGCGTTAGGCCAGTGACTTCAAGGTCCTCGAGATGTGCTCGTCGCATATCTTCCTGTATTTACAGTATATACACGCGATGGGGTTCTCGCCCTTGAGCCTTCTTTGGACCAATCTACAAATCTCCTTGACGTAATATTGGGGGAAGCAGTCGTCGCAGACGAAGATGTTGCCGCGTATATAGGCTATCCTTGCCGCATTGACGTCGCGCCCGCAGACGGCGCATCGGGGCATGAATATATTTTTGGAGGCTATTTTAAGGACGTGTCGTTCCGGCCCTATTCCCTGGAGGAGGGGGCCTTCCTGGTCAGACTGGCCAGAAGGGCCGTCGAGGAGTATCTGACGCGCGGAGCGATAATAGAGCCGCCGGCGGATACGCCCCAGAGGCTGTTGAGGGATCCCTACGGCGTCTTTACCACCATAGAGAAGCTCGCCGGCGGCAAGCTGGAGCTCAGGGGCTGCATCGGCTACCCCGAGGGCTATAGGAACGTGGCGTACGCCACCATATACAGCGCCATAGCCGCGTGCTGTCAAGACCCCCGATTCCCCGCAATGACCAGCGACGAGCTCGACGAGGCGGTGTTCGAGGTATCTGTGCTGAGCCCCTTGAGGCAGTTGCCCCAGAACCCCAAGGACTACCTAAAGGCCGTCGAGGTGGGCCGGCACGGAATAGTGGTGAGGAGGGGGTTCTACTCCGGGCTCCTCCTCCCCCAGGTGCCCGTGGAGGAGTGCTGGGACTCCGAGGACTTCCTCGCCAACGGATGCTTGAAGGCCTGGCTGCACGCCGACTGTTGGCTGGACGAGAGGACGAGGATCTACGTCTTCGAGGCGCAGTTGTTCAAGGAGAGGGCGCCGAGGGGCGAGGTGTACGAGCGCGACCTCAAGGAGGAGCTTGCGGCCTGTCGGGCTCGTACCAGTAGGTGAGCTTCCCCACGATCCAGTCCCTCAAAACCCTCCTGGCCGCTTCGTCCACATTTACGCGGCCGCCCTTCATAAGGCGTCCGTACCTTCTGCCGATTAGCTCGAGGGCCTCCTCGGCCGAGGAGGCCGAGGCGAGGCCGTACGCCTCCAGCGCCTTCGGATTGAGTTTGAGCACCCGCTCTATCAACGCGACTGCGTAGGGCACCGCGTCGTCCACCCTGCCTGGATCCACCGCGCCGCGGATAACCGCCAGCGCCGGATCCTCCGCGCCCTCCGCCGCGAGGACCCCGGGGGTGTCTACCACCGACAGCCAGCTCTTGGCCCTCACGAGCTGTTCGCCCCTGGTCCAGCCCGGCTTCGGGCTCGTCGAAGCGACGTGTCTGCCCTTAAGGTAGTTTATTATCGTGGACTTCCCCACGTTGGGATATCCCACCACGGCGACCTTGACGGGGATCGAGGGCGCCAGCCTCTTTATGTAGGCCACCAGCTTCCTGGTGCCGAGCCTCTCCCTAGCGCTTAGGAACACGGACGGGACGCCTTGAGATTCGAGCCACCGCTTCCACTTGAGCCCGATCTCCAGCGGCACTAAGTCCGCCTTGTTTATAGCCGCCATGAGGCGTTTGCCCAAAGACCTCGCGAGCTTCTCCACGTCCGAGTTGCGCGTGGCCGCGGGATCCCTTGCGTCCAGCACCTCGACGACCACGTCGCTGTCCTCTACGACTCTCCTGACCCTTCTCCAGGCCTCAGCCACGCGACAACCACCCCAACGTGGTTTAAATGCCCTTTCCCGCACTCGCCGTATAGGTCCCTGTAGACGTAGAACCTGGCCAGCGGCCCGCGGCATCTGGCGCATTTGAGCTCCGCCTCCCCCAGTATCGAGTACCCCGCCGGCTCGTATCTTATCGAATATATATAAAGCGGCCTATCCCCCAACAAAGCCAGGAGGTAATACCCGCCGCCGTCCCCCGCGACTATATACCTCACGGCGTTCACTATGTCGTTGGAGCTGACGCCGGCGACTCTATCCGCTCTAGATCCCGCCTTGGCTCTGGCATCCACGCGGCTACCAGCATATAATTTTTAAGGAGGCGCCGCATGGGAGGCGTGTCCTCGCGCGTAAGCCCCTCGCGGCTGGAGCTGATCAACCAGAGGAGGAGGCTTCAGCTCTTTATAAGAATAAAGAGAACCTTGGAGGATGCTAGAAACAGCACCATACAGAGGATAAGGGCTCTTATAGCAGAGCTAGAGAGAGATAGGGCAGAGATAGCCACGGGGTTTTCAGGCATATCCGATCTCTTCAGGATGGCGGCCGCCAAGGAGGGCATAGACAGGCTGGACGTGCTGGCCGAGGTGACCCCTAAGACCGCCAACGTCGCCGTGGTCAACAGGGGTCTCTACATGGGTCTGGAGGTTGAGAACTACGGGAAGTACCCCGTATACAGCCTGATGGCGGAGGCGCCGGAGCTGGACCTCGCTCTGGTGAAGATGCGCGAGCTGTTGCCCAGGCTCATCTCCTTCGCCGAGAAGGAGACCTTGTTCTACACCCTCCTGAACAAGGTCAGAGAGTATCAACGCATGATAAACGCCATCGATTACGTAATAGTGCCGAGGATCCAGGAGACCATCAGATACATAACTCTGGCGCTGGAGGAGCAGGAGAGGGAGGACTTCATAAGGCGGAAGATCATCACGTCGGCCCAGAGCTAGTCCGGGACTCAACAATTAAAAACCGGCCGCCAGAGGGGCCTCGATGTCGGTGAAGGGACTTGAGGCCCAAATAAAGGAGCTCATAGATAAAGAGATCGAGAGAATCCTCGACGAAGCTAAGAGAGAGCTCGATGAATCTATCAGAGAAATAGACGCCCAGATAGAGAGACTAAGGCAATATTTAAAAGCACGGTAAAACACCATGGGCCATGGCGGCTAAATACGTGCTACCTCTCCTGTTGCTAGGCGCGATAGCGTTTGCACAGACTCAGTCCGGTTACCAGTACATAGGCGCCGGTCTTGCGGTGGGCTTGGCGGGTCTTGGCGCAGGCATCGGCGTGGGCATAGCCGGCGCGGCGGCCATATCGGCATACGTTGAAAAACCACAGGAGCGCGTGTGGTACCTAATATTCGTTGCGCTGGCCGAGGCCATAGCTATATACGGCTTGCTGATAAGCTTTATACTCATCGGCACTAAATAAGCGTCAGAGGGGCAAAGTAACTGCGTCTTTTTTCCACAGACACGCCCTCGACCAGCATCGCGGCCGCCTTAATTATGAGCATGGCCTCGGCCCTGGCGTATTCTAGAGACGCCAGCAACGACCCCAGAGAGAACTCTGAGTTCTCCACTATGGAGGCGTCGGCGAACTTCCTCATTACCGCAGGGTAGGCGTTGTCGAGGACGATTGAGAGGTTCTCGAACGTAGGCTCCTCGGAGGCTATGGAGGCAACCACATGGCCCCACGGCTTTATCCCAGATATAAGGTCTAGGGCCTTCGCGATCTCCCCGCGGGCCGTGGCGTCGAAGATCCCTCTGGCCGCTCCCGAGGACGCGCCGACAGTAAGCGACGCGATCTCCTCGGGGGAGAGGCCCCATACCTTGGCCCTCACGGCAAGCACCACATCAAAATATGTAGTTAATGTATTCACCAGTTTATATATAGATTTATCTTTGAATTTTTTTAAAGATTTTGTGTAGACCATTATCCACTGTCTATCTATAAATATAGTAAATTTATCGTAGCCGAATTTCTGCATAAGCTCAAACGCCCCGGCCGCCGGATGGCCCAAAGCCCTAAGCCTCTCCCCCACCTCCTCGACGCTTCTAGCCCCGAGGAGCGAAGTGATTATATAACGCCGGCGGGTAAAGTCCAGCGGTTCCGTAACTACAAAATCCTCCGGATTTTTGCCCGATCTTATCGCGGTTATTATATATTCGATATTTTCGTACTCGAAACGCCTGAGGTGCAACCTGACGATCTCCCTGCCCTCCTCGGTCATGCCCAGATATAGCTCCTTTACATTATCCATATAGGTTTTAATAACTTGATCTCTTAAGTCTTTTAATGTTTCTTGCGTTAATTTATCTATAGATACTTGATATTGAGTAGTTCTCAAAACGTTTAGATATTCATCGGAAGAGCCGGCGTACGCGAGCGCTATGGCCCTATCCTTCGGGAGAGATTTAACCCGGAGACCTCTGACTCTGGGGCCCAGGCTGGGTCTCCTCAATATGGAGCTCATAAACCTAGTTGTCTTAGGACGGCCTCGAGCACCTCCTGTCTCTTCTGGCCGAAGGATTTCAGCAGGGCATCCCTCCGCTTCTCCGCCTCCTGCAGAATGCGCGACGCCTCCTCTCTCGCCTCCTGCAGGGCGCTCTCCCTATAGCTCTCCGTCGTCTTCTTCACTATGGAGTCAACTACTGCGTTCAACTGATTCGAATATTTATCTATGATCATATTTGCATTATTCTGAACTTTTTGTTTAATTTGTTCAGTTTCTTTTATTACACGATCTATCTCTTCTAGGCTTTTTAAAATTTCGTCAAGCTTCAGCATCGGCATAGGCCGCTCTCGTTGTTTATATCTATTTCCTTCCTCTAGTTCTGTGATGAGCTCAGGACTGGCCTAAATGTGAAGAGACCCTTCTCGCCGCTGATTCGGTGCGCGGACTTATCATCATGTTCAGGCCGTCCCCACGCAGTCCTCACAAGCCTAGTTAAGGAGACGGTATTTGTACATTCTTGCAAGTCGGCCTCGGACCATCCGGGGAAACTCCCCGGCAGTCGCACCAGAGGCCTACGCGTGTTTCCTCCTGGCAGAATCCGTAGGGCATCGGCCGTCTATTGCCTAAGGCATAGGCCTCCATCTCCCTCAGCCTCGGCCCCAAGCCCGGTATTGCATGCTGATCAAAAACTGCCGGTAAGAATATGGGACATATACAATATAGGAAATCTATAGTAATATATCCTTTAACTTAATATAAATATTAATATATAAACTTTAACATTATTCAAACACATTTATGTAGCTTCTCAGCAACTCCTAATCCCCCTACCCCAGGCCCTCGACAACGCCTCTTGAAGCTTGGTGAAGTCGGAGTAAACCATGGGCACCCTATACGTCATCCCATTATAATTAACAACTAGGAAGTACTCAATACCCTGGCCATACGGCCCAAACGCCGTAGCGCCGCTGATGCAAATGCTGTCCAGGGCATCGTCCCTCGGTATGAACGTGACACTCCCATCCCTATCCGTGATGGTGAAGCCATCATAGGTGAGGACGATTTCCCTCACTTCACTGCCGAACAACCATTTGAGCGTGCTACGCGTCATGAGCGCGACGACGCCCACGACCGCAACGACAACGACGGTGATGATTAAAGTAGCCAAGCCACCAACCCAGTGGAGGATCCAGGCGATGGTGCCTATGATGGCGGACAACACAAGGGCGAAGAAGAATAGGCCAACTACGGCACCGCCCAACCCGATGCTGTACAGGATGCCGTACTTCCTCGCACCCCACCTCCAGAGCACACCCTCACTTGAGGTCGTCTCGGGAGCCATGGGCGTGGTCGTCGCCCCAGGCCCAAACCTGGCCCTCGGGCACTCGGGCGGTGCCCAACCCCAGTAGGTGTTTAATGCATTGACTAACGCATCATACTGCCCCTGGCTCAGTGGGATTGTGTAATCAACCAACCCGTGGGAGATGCGCAACTCCAGGCCCACGGGTGACCTCCTGATACAAACCACGCCGCCGCCAACAACCGCATCCCTCGGCACGTAAAACCTCCTTCGGCCTCCGACGGCCAGCCCGTCCTCCGTGAACCTGACCTCGAACGGCCTCGAAAACCCACGATCTATTACGAGGGCCGCCGCGATGAGGGGCGCGAGGAATATCGCCATGCCCAACGCGTTGTTGAGCCTGTACTGGGGCGGGCTCGTGAGGGCGACGAGCAGGAGGAGGAGCGCGAGGAATGCAATGAAGCCGTAGGCGAGCGCCTTGCCGGCGATGGAGCCCCCCACCCTGAAGCTCCAGATCGTCTCGCTCATGGGCTCACCTCAACGCCTAAGTTCCTCAACATGTCGATGGCATCTGAAATGCCGATTGGCGTGAAGTTGTATGTGAGGATGGAGGTAGCACCCACGCCGGTGATCCAGACCCTATTGACCTTGTACGCCTCATTGTCGATTATGAAGACCCCTATCTCGCCGTTCTCGTCATAGAGTAGGTCATTACTAACGCGGGTTGGGTTTAGACTGTTAAGCGCCTCGCTAGCCAGTGCAATACTCCTGGCAAAGTAGGTTAGGAAGCCGATGCCTAGCGCGAGGGGGACAAGCCCTACTAACCAACCAACCCACATTGGGACGTACCAAGTCCCTCTTGTGAAGAGTATTATTGAGATAACCAGTACGCCGAATAGGGCTACTCCGGTGAAGAGGACTAAGGCAGCCTTCATCCACCTCAGTATTGGGTTGCCGGACGTCGTTATGATGACGGCGTTCACGCCCCTGTCCCTAGCCCTCGCAATTTCAATTACGAATTTGGGGTCGAAAACAGGCGAGGCGGCGACAATCCTCTCGCCTGCGTTCCTCACTTTGTCCCTGAGCGCGTCCCAGTACGTGGCCTGTGGGCGCGCCCTAGCAACGGGCATAATTCTATATTATTAATTTAAGTTTTATATTTTTATCTCTTAATCAAAATTAAAAAGAATACTATTTGTTTTAATTCTATGGTATTTTGTTTATTTTTATTTATATATTATTATCACTTTTGTTTGTTATTATTACTGTGGCTATGTATGGACCCAGCGGCGTTTCTATGAAGTAATCAACGGGGCTGTGGGCTACGCCACAGCTAGGGCCGACATCCCCGACTTCAAGGAGGCGAACTTGGGAGGGTTCTCCGCGTTGGTGGAGGCTCTGACGGGAAGAGGTCAGGGGTGCGCCGTATGGACAGCAGAATTCTGTGGAGAGCGTCTGGAGGGCTTCATGCGCCACGCCGAGCCCGCGGACGCTGTAGCGAGGCGACTCGGGGAGACTCGCCGCCGGTAAGCCCACGGCCCTCGCGACCGAGAGCAACCTTCCAGAGGTCGCGGCCTCAGCCGCCCCCGCGCGGTCCCCACAGGCTTGATTAATGTTATTTATTAAGTGGAGACAGTTATATTATGTTCCTGCAAGTCGGCCTCATACTGGCGGCCGTGGTTGCCTTCATAGTGCTGATAATAGTCATCTCGTTGCTCGCGTCGGCCATCAGGGTTATTCCCGAATACCAGAGGGCGGTGAGGTTCAGGCTCGGGAGGATCACGGGGCTTCTGGGGCCCGGCCTCGTCTTCATAGTGCCTATCATAGATACCATCGTGCGTTACGATCTGCGCATAGAGGTGGTCGACGTGCCTCAACAAAAGGCCTTGACTAAAGACAACGTAGAGGTCACCATCGACGCCGCGGTATACCTGAGGGTGGTGGATCCGCTCAAGGTCGCGGTCACCGTGAAGAACCACGTCCCCGCCGTGGCCACGTTCGCCGCGGCTACGTTGAGGGATGTGGTGGGCATGGTGGACCTCGATACCCTCTTGTCCCATAGGGAGGAGATAGCCAAGAAGATAGCGGATATCGTCGACGAACACGTCACGCCGTGGGGCGTCAAGGTGACCGGCGTGGCGATACGCGACATAAGGCTGCCCGAGACCTTGGTGAGAGCCATGGCGTCTCAAGCCGAGGCCGAGAGGCTACGTAGGGCCAAGATCACCATAGCCTCCGCCGAGTACGAGGCCAGCAAGATATACCTCGAGGCCGCCGAGACTTACGCCAAAAATACCGTGGCAGTACAGTTGAGACAGATAGATGCCCTTCTGGAGATGGCTAGGGAACACAACTTGATAATAGTCACGCCGTCATCTCTGGAGTTCGTCGCGTTGCCCCTAGCCCTCTCGAAGGCGGCACAGCAACAGGCGGCGCAACAGCAGGGAGGCCCTCAACAGGGCCAAAGCAGTGGATGAGGGGGGAGGCCCTACTCTTGCTGTTTTTGTTTCTGACGTCCCAACTGGCCCTAGCCCAGCAGATATATTACGTCAGGGAGGTTTACGTAGTCTCCGTGGATAACACCATTGGGCCGTATACAGCGTCGCAACTGTCGAGAGCCATAAGCGCGGCGGAGCAGAGCTCGGGCGCCGTGTTGGTGTTGTTGAATACGCCGGGGGGACTCGCCGACTCCACGCTCAGCGCCATGCAGATGATAGGCGCCTCGTCTGCGCCGGTCATAGGCTTCGTCTATCCCGACTACGGCTATGCCTGGTCCGGCGGCACCTACCTGCTCCTCTCCACGCATATAGCGGCCATGGCCCCCCATACGGTCATAGGGTCTTGCCAGCCCATACAGGGCACGACTCCCATAAACGAGTCCAAGGTCCTCAACGCGCTGGCCAGCTATCTGGCGACCATCATGGCGTCTTACGGCAGAAACTCCACCTACGCCTACCTCTGCGTCGAACATAATCTCAACCTAAACTCCGAGGAGGCGCTGCGGTATCACGTAGTAAACTTCGTGGCCGACGGCATAGGGCAACTTCTGGAAGATGTGAACGGGTCCTCCATAGTCCTCGACGGACGTAGGACCATCGTAATAGTTCAGAGCCCTACGCTTGTCAGAATCGAGCCGACTTTCGGCGAGATGCTCCAGGCGTGGCTCATGGATCCACTTGTGGAGAGCGTACTGTCTCTACTGGCCCTTCTGGTGGTCATCGTGGCCATCGCGTCGGGCCATCCCCTGGCCGCCGGCCTCGGCGTCGTGTTGTTCCTGCTGTCCGTACTGCCCTACGTATCCACCGGCTGGATCTGGGCCATCTTGTTCGCCATGGGGGTTGCCCTGCTGTTCGCAGGCATGTTCTCCGGCGGCTATACGCACGGAATCCTCGAGGGGACGGGCGCCGTCTTGGTCATATTGGGCTTCCTGAGCCTCTTCCCGCCGTTTCAGTTGCAGAGACAGCCCGTGGTGATAGCGGACTACTGGCCCCTCGTGGGCTCCGCGATAGCGCTGTCGGCGGTTCTGGCCGGCGTGGTGGCCTTCATCGCGTGGAAAGCCGTGGCTGTACACCTGCGGCGGCCCGTATCGGAGCAGATGCTCACCCTGAGGGGCCTTGAGGGCGTGGCCGTGGACGACATAGGCCCGGACAGACCGGGCTACGTCGTGGTGCTCGGCGAGTACTGGAAGGCCGTGTCCAGGGTCGGCGTGAAGAGGGGTTGCAGAGTCCGCGTTGTGGAGGCAGGGACCCCTATAGTGGTGGAGCCCGTTGAGGCTTGCGGCGGCTAGATCCCCAGGCGCCTCTGAATATCGTGTCCGACGCGGATATATGCGGGGCGGATCTGGCCCTACGTGTTCGTCTACGTGATGATGGCGTACGGCTCGGCCTTGATAGTGCTGGGGCTGGTGAGCGGGGAGGACTCGCTCGCCCTCTTCGGGCTCGCCCTGCTTCTTCTGTCGAATCTACACGCCATAGCCTCCCTCCTGAGAAGGAGGACGAGGCATAGAATAGACGAGGAGCTGAGGTCAGCCTCTTGAGCCTCTTCACGGATCGTCAGACCCTTAGTTCATCACCGGATGAATCCCTATAGATAGCTTAGAAAGTCTTCGAGAAATTTAACGGTGAGGTAGTCCAGGTAGGCGTCTCCTATAGCCACCAGCCTTTTATCGCCTTTCCTTATGATATAAATATATTTATCTTTAATCTTTAACTGGGCTTCATCTAAATCTAGATCTAGATACTGCTTTATATCATCAGATTCAGGTAAAGTCCCATATTCATCTTGACCTATTTTGACATAATGAAACCCCAGGAGTTGCGCCAGCTCGGCCGCGTTCGACGGGATGTAGCCCACCCGGCCGTAGGGCGGGATGAACTTATCCAGCCTGTCCCTGATGTAGGCCAGCTGGCCCAATATCTCCTGCTCGCCCGGCGTGTAGACCCTCAGAGGCTGTTGCTGTTGCGGCGGCCTTCTATTCAGCACGAATATGGCGGCTACGAGCGCCGCCACCAAGGCCACTACGGCCACCGGTAGCAATATTTGTAAAAGCACGTGCAGAGCTTCGGAGGGATAATTTAAAGTATTCGGCCAAAAAGGCGCCGGGCCGAGCTACGTTGTCGGGATGGCCGTATTGCTGAGGCGCTCAGCTTAAAAACCTCAGCCAGCTAGACGCTGGTGAGGCTGTTGTTCGTAGGGATAGCGCTGGCGGTCCTTCTGGCGGTTCCGCGCGTGGGGTTCATCGTATATGCCGTCGGCCCCGCCCCGAGCTTCCAGGCCGAGGGGTCGTATATCTCGGTCGGCTCCAATAAGTACTACATATTTTCGGCGCCGAGAATAGACAGCTGGGTCATCCTGGCGCTCGCCGTCGCCGTCGCGGGCTACTACGAAGTTAGGAAGGGCGTCAGGCCGAGGGGCAGCGCCATCTCCGTGGCGGTCTTGTCCGCCGTGCTCGCGGCGCCCCTGCCCCTAATATTCTCCGAACAGAGCGGCCTAACTATCGTCGCGATCTCCAACGCCTACTCTTCGACGGGACCTGTGTTGTTCCTGGCCGCGACGGCCTTGGAGCTCGCCGAGCACTACATGCTGCCGCGTAGAAGCACGCGGATCTTGGCGACGCCGGACGTCGCCCTCGAGAAGACCGAGAAGGCGTGACCCGTTGTTTCTTCTGCCTGCGGAACTTCGATAGGCTCTACGTGGCGAAGCTCAAGGCGGAGCTCCACATGGATCTATACGTCTACGTCTGCGAGGAGTGCCTACGTCAACACGCGGATCTGGTCGCCCAGATAGTCGAGGTTTCTCAGGAGATCGGCAAGAAGGGATATGGAAAGCACGGGCACGCCCTCAACAACGGCGTTGACGGAACTAAGCGTAACTACCACAGGAAGCACTCTAGGCGCTAGCGGCCTCAGCTTGTCGAGACACCTGGCTGTCTTCTCCAGATGGCTCTTGGCCACGGCGGCCCACTTGCCTCCGCCGTATTTCCAATGTTTCGCCTCGACGACTAGGACGTGTCCGCGGGACCACGCAACCACGTCGAACTCGGCCCCGCGGCCTCCGCACTCCATCCTGACGCCCCTCCGGACGGAGTAGCCCCATCCCTCGAGGATGTACACGATCACCTCCTCGAAGTCGCTCCAGCTGAGCGAGCGCGACAGCTTGGCCAGATCTAGCGTCGCCCCGCTCTGCAACGCCTTGAATATCAGGTAGGGCCTCGGCGCCAGCAACCCGCCTCTATAGAGCCCCGCCTCCTCGAGGCACCGCCTCTCGTCGTCGTCCAGAGGCGCTCCCTCCACGGCGTCCTCCACAGCCCTGCGGAGACACACGTAGGTCCGGCGCCATGTATTAATATAGTAGCGGCGCCGGCTACGACGTCGGCTCGTACAGCTGTTTAGGACGGCCGTAGAGCAGATACGACGGCTTCTGGGCGTATATGGCCCCGGCTATTATGGCTATGTTGGGTATGCAGAACACCTCGAAGCACGGGCTGGGGCCGCCCGCCATCTGATCCACAGTGGGCAATTTGACATGTCTAAGCCTATTCACCTCGTCGCTCGTCACCCTCACCTCGACCCTCGACTTGTTGAGCCTGTCCACAGCCCTCATCAGATCGGACAGCTTTAGGCCGCTACATGGGCATATGATCTGGTCGCCGTCTATCTCGTCCAGGTCGTTGGGCCAGAAGTAGGGCCAGCCGGGCGCGTCTATCACGTTGGGCTCCACGTAGAGATCGCTGTAGTCGGTCCCTCTGCTTAGCCTCAGATCGAGGTTGTAGAGCCAGTTGGCCTCGAGAGCTATCTTGGCCCTGAACTCCTCCAGGGCCTTGGCGGCCCTATCGGCGTCCTCCAAGCCCTCCTTAGACGCTATGTATGATGCCAGCAGTCTGCCGTGCGCCTCCTCAAGATGGGCGTAGATCGCGCCGTAGAGCTCGCCGACTGTGTATATATTGGTGCCCCCCGCCGACTTGCCCCTCTCGTCCAGCCTCAGCACCTCGCCGAAGCCGTTGCGCCTAGGCACCAAGGAGTTGAGCTCGAAGGAGTAGAACACCTTGAGGCCCAGCCTCAGAGGGGCGTAGAGATTGGCCGTCCTGACCGCCGACACTACGGCGTCTGCCTCGATCCGCCTAGTCTCGACCCCCCTCTTGCCCATGTACGCCTTCAGCTCGACGACGCCGTCTCTATATCTCCTAATGGTCGCGGAGTGCACCACCTCTATCCCCAGTTTCTCCAGGGCGCTCCTCACGCCTTGGTAGTACTTAACGTCGCGCAGGTAGGCCGAGTTGTCGGCCACCGCCACCTGATTGCCCCTACGCGCCAGAGCCATCGCCGTTCTGAGGCCCCACTCGGTGGTCCCCCACACCAGGAGCTTCCTGCCGTTTATCCCGGAGGCGAGCGCCTCCGAGGCGAGGAGCACCTGCCGCGAGCCGGGCATCGGCGTGTACATCTCCACGCCGCCCGTGCTGAGCACGAGATGTCTATATCTGGGCTTGACGCAACGGCCGCCTGAGATCAGGACCTCGCCGTCGAAGATCCCCCTGTTTACCTCCACTGCGTATTTGTCTATATATTCGCGGGCCGGGGCGCCCGAGATCGTCGGCTCTCCGTCGAGGGCGTTATGGCCGCCCTTAGGGCCTTCGCTGTAGACGGCCACCTTGAGCCCATATCTGCTGAGCTCTTGGGCGGCCGCTAGGCCGCCTATGCCGGCTCCCACCACCATCACGTCGTAGTCCTCCTCCGCGCAGGGGCCCGGCCTTTTGACCTCGCCGCATACCCACGAGCTACAGATCATGCCGGGGGGTTGCCGGCGTATTAAATATATTCTCCAGCCCTACGTCAGCCAGCCTCCTCAAGCCAACGCCTAAACTCCGCCAAGCTGCTGAAGTTGAGGTCTCCCCGAACCTTATCGCCGATAACCACGGTGAGTATGCCCAGAGCTCTGGCGCCTAGATCCACGTCGTCGTCGCCGACCATGACGGCCTCCTCGGGCCTCACGCCGAGCCGCTTGAGGGCGATTCTGAACATAGCCCTATGGGGCTTGCGGTATCTAACCACGTCGGACGTGACCAAGACGTCCACGGACGCGCCTACCCTCCTCAGGAACTCCTCCACGTAGCACCTACAGGTTATGTTCGATATTATCGCCGTCTTGAACCTGGAGCTGGCCCACATCAGAAACTCTGGCGAGCGGTCCACGGGCACCAGGTGGTTCAACATGGCGTTTACCAGAACGGCGCGGACGCTACGCCAGTCGCCCCCCGCCAGCGCCGTTATCAAGGCGGCTTGGCCGTCCACAGTTATTTCGGCTAGAGAGGCCTCCCTCACGGCGTTAGCCAGCCTTCTGGCCTCCATGAAGTACTCCAGCGACTTGTCGCCGCTCACGCCGAGGACCGACGAGAGCCCGGCGGCCACGTCTTCTAGATAGGACCTCTCGTCGTCTACCTCGGCCAAAGTCCCGAAGAAGTCGATGAGGAGGGCCCTAACGCGGGCGTTCATGCAGCTTCGAGGGCCACCAGTTATACTTAGCGAGCAGGTTCATTATAGCCGGGACCAGCAAAGGCCTCACCACGTAGGCGTCGAATATCGCCGAAAACGCCACTGTGGCTCCGATCTGCTGCAAGACCGTCAGCTGCGACTGGGCTATCGAGAGGAAGGCCAAGGCAAGGATCAAAGCCGCCCCCGTGACTATGGGGCCCGTTGTCACTATGGCCGTCCTAATCGCCGACCTATCGTCGAGACCTCTCTCGACATCCTCCCTGATCCTAGTGACTATAAACACGTCGTAGTCGGTCCCGATGGCCACCAGAAGGGTCGTGAGGACTACGGGCTGTAGCCAATACGTCAGCTGGCCGCCCGCGATCTGGAACACGGCTACGTTGAGCGCAAGGCCCCACACCATCGACATGAGCACCGTGGCGACCAGCCTCAGCGGAGTCAAGAGACTACGGAGCGCCGCCATTAGGGCCAATATAACAGCTGACAGAATTATATATAGCTGGAAGTGCCAAAAATATAAGTAGATATACGTGTAATAAACATGTTTCCAACCGGCGTCGCCGCCTATGTATAGGAGGCCGTATTTCCTCAGCTCGGTCAAATTATTATAGATATATAATAATTCATCTGAAGTACTAGTTAGAGATAATTTTAACGATATGATATAGTAATTATCCCTTTTAAATATAGTATAATTTGTATAATATGGAATACTGGTTAAATAATTGATTACCGTGCTGTTCGGCTTGTCGGTAAATACAAGATATGTTGTGGATAGCGACGTTATGTTCCTGAAGTACGTTTGGGCTATATGCAAAGCCTCCTTGCTTCTGGTCTCGGGCATCGCAGATATGGGATTTGTAGTAATTCTTATATTATTCACTATAAATATAATTAAAATTATAGTAATTATTGAAAATATTATTAATATTATTTTTGAGTAGTTGAGCGCGAGGTCCACTAATCCGCCCAGAAGCCTGGACCGGCCTTCGTGGAGCCTGATGTCCTCTATCCTCCTCGGCCAGAATAGCCTATCGCCCGCCAGCGCCATCAAAGCCGGCGTGGCCGTAAAGGCTGTGGCCAACACCAGCAGGACCGAGAGCGCTAGGGCGAGCCCTATGGTCTGCATAAACGGCAGGACGGAGAAGCCGAAACTGCCGAGGGCCAGACCGGCGACCGCCGCGCTGGTCAAGACCGCGCGTTTGCCGAAGCCGACGGCTATGCCGGCAGCCTTGGCGGGCTCGGCTCCCTTATTCCTCTCCTCGGCGTATCTGCCGAGCATCAAGAGGTTGTAGTCTATGCCCAGCGCGAAGACCACAGGCGCCGCTATGTATATCGAGAGGTAGTAAGGCGGCATATACGGCGAAATCAAATAGATGAGCCCGAGGAGGGCGAGGTAGGACAGCCCCACCTCGGCCAGCACCGCCAGCGGGGCGACCAACGTGCCGAACACCAGCAGGAGAACCGCCAGCATCACCACCGCGGTGGTCTTATCTATGTCGGGGATCTCCGAGGTCACCGTGTCGGTGAACTGAGACATGAGTATATCGGTGGATACGGGAACGGCCCAGCTGTAGTTGAGCCTCGGCACGCCGGTCCCTTCGGCTATCACCAAGGCGTATAGGTCGCCGTAGAGCAGCCGCTCCGCCTGAGGTATGGTGTACATCGTAGGCGGCGGATATCTAGACGTCAGGTTCTCGAGCAGAGATTCCTTGAACGCGGCGGCCGCGGCCTCCGTCTCGTTGACGCAGAGCACGTACGGTATATACGGCCTTAGGGCAGGCGGCGATTGGGAGGACAGCTGCAGGTATAAATACTTCTCGACCCCCAGCTCGGTTACGTTCCTCGCGAGCTCCACCAGCGTCGAGTTCAGCTTGGTCGACAGGATCCTCTCGGCCACCAGATCTATCGAGCTCTCGGCGGCCCAGTCCCTCCACGTTATGCCCCTAAGGAGCCAGCTCACGTTGCCGTAGGCCTCATCTGCGGCGAGCCTCACCGCCGCGTCTACGCCGTAGGTTTTAGACAGGTTTCTGTAGTACTGGAGGAACTTCGCCGTCTGCGGCGTGGAGTAGTTGAACAAAGCCGCGCCGTATGTGGCGTACAACAACGCCGTGGCGTTACCTCTGGCCGCCTCGTAGGCGTCCTTAAGCTCCCTAAGCTCTATACATTTATTTTCTGTTAAATTATATATATTGTTTAAATAATTAAAAAATTCATTAGTGTAATTATTTAATGTGGTATTTATTTTTAACCAATATATTTTTTGAGCCATATACTGTATGCCCAGCGGCGAGGTCGCGCTGAAGCCCTCCTCGGCCAGCGTCCCGTTGACCAGAGAGAGCTTGCGCGAGAGGTCAGGCCCATATACAACTATAAATATAAACTTTGAGGAATTATCTATATTTGATCCATTATTTATTATATTATTTACTATATTTGGCTCTGTATTTTTAGGCATTAATTTTAATTCTGAATACACCAATACGCCGAATACTTTCCCCGCATGTATGGCGAGGTATGTATACACCGCCGCCCATAATGCCAACAAGGCGTAGGCGAGCGCCTTCTTCACAAAGCTAAATAAATTCTATAACTCAAAAAACATTCGCTATGAGCCGCCACATAACCATGCTGGCCGTCAGCGACATGAGGGCCAGAAGGGCGAGGTACCTACTGCTGGTCGTGGTTATAGCCATCGGCGCGGCTTTGATGGTGGCTCTGAGCACCATAAGCATTGGCACTAAGATATATATACAGAATCAATTATATCAAATATTTCCAGCAGATATACTTGTTTATTCGAATTCTATCGATATTCCGTATGCCTTTGTCGAGTCCTTGAGGTCTCTTCCCTACGTCCAGAGCGCGGAGCCTGTGGTCATGCTGACAGGCACCTTGGGGAACAAGACCGTGACGCTTCTGGGAGTGCCTCTGAGCGATATAGGCTACTTCGACGTGGAGCTGGAGGCAGGCAGGCTGCCCCACGCGGGGGGCGAGGCTGTGGTGGACTCGACGCTGGGGGTATCCCCGGGGCGGGACGCGACCATCTACGTGTACCGGAGCAGCGTGGCGCCGCCCGTCGAGCTCAGAGTCCACGTGGTCGGCATAATGAGCAACCTGCTGAAGGGATTCATAGGTCCCATGAGCCTCAACTTGGTCGTCGTGCCTCTCGATTGGCTCCAGCAAGGCATGGGGATTGGGGATTTCTACAACATGGTGTTCATAACGGTGAGCGACAAGTCGTTGATACAGCCCCTGGCCCAGGCGTTGAAGCAGAGATACCCCCGGGCGGAGGTCTACACCCAGCAGAGCGCGCTGTCCACCATAAATAGTGTATTCAACATGCTCAATTTATTCTTCTTGGTGATAGAGGCCGTCGCGTTTCTGGCCGGCGTTCTGACCACCTTCACCGTCATGTCGATAACGGTAAGGGAGCGGATGGGCGAAATAGCGCTCCTGAGGGCCACGGGCATCTCCGGCAGAGATATAGCCCTGGCGTTTACGCTCGAGGTGTCCTCCGTGGGGCTTCTGGGGGGCATGGCCGGCGGCGTCGCCGGCTATTTCGGAGCCCTGGGGATCAAGGACCTGCTGACGAGGCTCGGGTATTTCTTCGACGTGCCTGTACCGTTCATCCCGTCCATATTCGCGCTGGGCGTCGTCCTATCCCTCCTGGTGGCTCTGGCGGGCGCCCTCATGCCTGTGTATAGGGCCGTGACGCTGAGGCCTCTGGAGATTTTGAGATGAGCGAGGCGGTATATCTGGAGGGCGTCCACAAGATATACAGAACGGCCGCCGGCGAGGTGCACGCGTTGAGGGGCGTGACGCTCAAAATACCGAGCGCCACGGCGACGGTCCTCATAGGCCCCTCGGGCTCCGGCAAGACCACTCTGCTGAACATAATGTCGACCTTGGACAGGCCGACCAGCGGGACCGTCGTGGTCCTGGGGACCGACGTGACGAACCTCGACGAGAGGAGGCTGGAGCGGTTCAGGCTCCTAAAGATAGGCTATCTATTCCAGTCCTACAACCTGGTTCCGTACCTCACGGCGCTACAGAACGTGATGTTGCCCATGCTTGCCGCGGGCATGCCGAGAGATCTGGCCAAGGCCAAGGCAAAACTTCTGCTGAGGCTGGTGGGGCTTGAGGACTCCGCCGAGAGGTACCCCATCCAGCTGTCGGGAGGCATGCAACAACGCGCGGCGCTGGCGCGCGCTCTGGCCAACAGCCCCGAGCTTTTGATCCTCGACGAGCCCACCTCCAACGTCGATCTGGAGAGCGCCTCCGCCATACTCAGCCTGATCCTGGCCCTAAACAAGGCGTGGAGGACCACCGTCATCATAGCCACGCACGATCCCGACGTCGCGGCGATAGCCGACAAGGTCTACACGGTTAGAGGCGGATACGTGGTAGACGGCGAGATCCCCAAAGGCGAGATAAGGATCGACTTGGAGAGGGCAAAAGAGATATATGAAAAGATAAGAGCAATAGACTCCACGTGGAGATAGCTAAAGCTCTGCCGTTGCTCGTGCTGGCCTCCGTGGCGTGGGCCATAGAGCCCACTTTGATAATATCTACAAGCGCCGCGTATAGCGGCGCTATATCCACTACATATCAATATCAGTACTTCGTCGTCAACAACTCCTCGAAGCCCATGGAGTACCTAGGCCGCGTTGTGCCTCCCTTCAGCGCCTCGGTCATCTACGCCTCGGTTAATGGATCCTACCCTCCTCCTTTGGTTATCTTCTATAATGTAACATATATTAATGCATCATTTATAAACAATATATTATATTGTTCAAATAACACATTAATTAAAATAAACTTTATAATAAAAAACTATATGCCTTTCGGCGTACCTGTGACAGTCTTGGTTCAGAGGCCGTCCGGCGTCGAGATAATAAGCGACACGCCGCCCTCCGGGGTTGAGAACGTAGGGGGCACGACCATATACCAGTGGACCTTCCTGGTCGATAACGAGAGGGCGTTCTCGATCTCCTATAGGGTTGTGAACTTCGGCGATTTCGGCGCCGTCGATCTCCCCTCCGTTGAGATAATATCGGACGTAGATCTCGGCGGATATATAGAGCAGGCCAACAGCTCAATAAATATATTAAATAGTACATATAATTATTTAAATAATTTAACATATGCTGTTAATATATTTAATGATTTAATATATAATGTTACCAATAATCTAAATAACTTAGTCTATGTACTGAATCTGAGCTCCGCCGCGTTTAGGGAAGGGGCCAGGGGCTTGAACGCATCGCAATACGCCGTAAAGGCCCTCAACTCGCAACTGGACGCCATGTCGGCGTCTCTTCTCGGCGTGGCGTCCACCCTAAATAGATCGCTCCTGCTTGTGCAGTACGAATATGCCTACCTAACCACGCTTTCGAACGCGTTGGAGACCCAGGCGATGGCGATAAGGGCCTACGAGAGCTCCCTCTCGACCTCCGTGCAGGCCCTCGACTCCGTAGAGGGAAATCTATATGTTATTTATTCCAATCTACAAAATACCGAATATTCTATTAATAGAATATATTTAAATCTTATTGATATAAAACAAAAAATAAATGAGATAAATTCGAACAATACGTTGGTGGAAAACGCGACAAAGGAGCTCAGTCGGGAGCTGGACTACGCGATAGGTCTGATCCAGGGCCTGCAGTCCGCGGTGAATTCCGCCGAGGCCTCCGTGGGCGCCCTTATCGGCATAGTCTCCACGACGAGAGGCGCCCTGGCGTCTATAGGCGGCCAGCTGGGCCAGGTGGAGGGCGTGTTGAACCAAACGGCGGCGGCCACCAGGCAGAACGCCACAGCCATATTGAACGAGGTACCGCCGATAATAATAAACGCGTCCAGGTCTCTGGCGGGCATAGCCGGCAATCTATCCGCGGCGGCGAGCCAGATAGGCCAGCTGACGGCGCCTATCAACAACGGCGTGGCCTACCTGATCTCGGCCTCGGACTCCTTGAGGCACGGCGCAAGCCAGATCAAGGCTCTCTCCACGGCGTTGGAGGGAGAGCTCCCCTACCTCGGCCTGGTGAGCTCCACAGTATCTAACTATAGATATAATATTACAAAAACAATAGAAAGATATAAATATTTTAGTTCTATCGCCGAAACCTATAAAAAAATATATGGAACAGGGCTGGTGAGATATGAATTCACTCTGACGCTGCCCACGGCGGTCAACCCGACCTCCTTCGCCCTCAGCCTGACCACCTCCGCCGCAGCCCGCAGGTCAGACAACGCATCCCCCGCGCTGGTTGCGGCGATCGCGGGGATCTTGGCGGCCTTCTCGACGGCCTACCTAAAACTGAGGCGCTAGGACTTGCCCTTGACGGACATATACCGGGCGTATATGGAGCATCCAGACCCCCCGTTGTTGCAGTACTTCTCCAGCTGCGCTCTGCTCATACGCCACTCCTCGGGGGGGATCAATATGCACCGGGGCCCGTCGGCGGTGGGTCTGTACATGGGGCAACGCATGGCTTTAAATCCGGAGGGGATTAAAGCCTTGTGAGCTGCCAGAAGGTAGAGGAGTATGTGGCCGGCAGAGGGTTCAGGATAGTGGAGCGCAAGTCCGACCTCGTATATGCGGCTCTCGGCGACCTCTATGTATCGTTCTGGTGCCCGGAGAAGAGCCACATATTCGACGCAGATCCGCTGGAGCTGGCCGAGTACCTGAAGCTGTTCAATTCCGACGCCCTTGTGGTGGTGGCCTACAGGCCCTACCTCGTGATAGACGAGCTCCAGAGCGTCGCCGACAGGATCAACAGGTGGTACGGGAGAGATCTCGGCGTTAAGCTTATCGGCGTCAACGCGGCGGACGCCGAGGAGGGCCTGGAGGAGGCCGTCGGGCGCGCCATGGCCTTCAGGCCGTTTAAGATAGGCCGGGGTCTGGGCGACGGCGATCTGTGCCCCAACTGCGCCAAGGCGCGGATGCGGATATACGCATCCGAGAGGACCTTCTCGGCGAAATATAGGTCGCTGGTCAACTACGTCGTGATGGGCTGCCCCTCGTGCGGGCTCAGGATCCTGAGGATAGAGCTCACCTGAGCGGCCTCGGGTCGGGATCCAGGGCGCGGACCGCCTGCATCAACAGCGCCGGCAGATCGGCCTTCGTCGCCCTCATCTTGACGGTGGTCACCGACGCGCCCCTATGGCCTCCCCCGCTCCCTCCCAGAAGCTCGCCCATCCTCGCCGCCATCTCGCCGACGTCGACCCTATGGGATCTATACACGAGCCTCACCTCGCCGCCGTGGCGGGACGCCGCGATGGCCACGTCGCATCCGGCGGAGACCAGCATGGCGGCTACGTCGGACTCGTAGGCGTCCACATGCGTGGCGCAGACTATCCCCACCTTGGTCTCGTATACCGCGAGGCGCGCCAGCGCCTTCGCCTTAGCCATCTTGAGGGGCCGATCCTCCTCCTGCTGGGCTATATACCTCTCAAGCGGGCCTATCTCCGAGATCGCGGCGGAGATGGCGGCCAGAGTCCTCCCGTCCGCTCTCGACAGCCTAGCCGTATCCGCGTAGATGCCCAGAGCCGCCGCTATTAACGACTCCCGCCTCGGCTTCACGCCGGCCTCCAGCGCCAGCTCCAGCGCCATCTCGCTACAGCTGGGCCTCTCCTCCCTTACGCCGGGCAGCGCGTCGCCGACCGCGTGGTGGTCGAAGACCGCCAGCGGTGCGTCCACAGGGGGGACTTGCGCCAGAGAGGCCACGTCGACCAGTATCGCCATCTCCGCGTCGGTCGGCATCTCCTCGGAACATCTGGCGTAGGGCCTCGCGTCTTTGGCCACGCCGTCGGGACACACCACGACGGGCTCGCGGCCCAGGCCCTCCAAGACGTCGCGGAGAACCAGGGCGCAGCCTAAGGCGTCGAGATCCGCATGTCTGTGGGTAACTACGGCGATCCTACGCCGATCTCCCAATACGCCTAAGAGCCTCTCTAAGTACATGTCTCCTGTCTCCGCCGGGCTGTATCTTCCCCTCCTTTATCAGATCCGCGACCGCCACTCCGAGCTCCGCCGCCCTATCGACGACCTCCCTCAGCCTCTCCTCCTCGACGAGGGCGCTCGCGCCGGCGTCCACCGACACCTCCACGGAGCGGCCGTCGAACGCCACCTCGATCTCGGCCTCCAGGAACTCCTCGCCGAGCTCTCTAGATATGTACTCGTACACCACCTCGGAGATGAGCTCGGCTACGTCAACCTCCTCCCTTTGCGGCCGCGCCTGTTTGTTGCTTCTCTCCACCTCCCCTAATCCGCGCCAGCTCCTTATTAATGTCGTCCCGCAGTTTGTCCAGTTGCTCCCTCAACATGGACTCCTGCCTCGAGAGCGTCTTTATGTGGAGCTCGAGGAGCTCCTTCCTTTCCTTCAGCTCTTGAAGCGCAACGTCCCTGCTGGTCTGAAGCAGGAAGTTCCCCACAGACTTGTAGATCTTGGCGTCCTGCGGCAACTTCTCTATCTCGCCCATAGCCTTCTCCACGTCCCGCAGCTCCGCCTCGTAGTTCTGCTTTCTCAGCAAGACGCTCTGCAACTGGCTCTGCGCCTGCTGGAGCCTATTCACCAAGTCCTGAAGCGACGGCGGGAGTTGAGCCATATGGATGAGGTCGGCCCCCCTTTAATACTTTTCCCATAACATTCAATTATCGGCCCCATGCGGCTCCCTGCAAAGGACGGAAGGCCTGCCCCCTAGGGCGGGGGTCGGGCGCATTGGGCCCTCCAGGCATCTGGGACAGCCCTAGGGCGGGGCTTTCGCGGTCGCCGTAGGCATGGCCGCCGCCCGTATCACGCCCGCTAGAGCTCCTCCACGCCCTCGATCACGTAGAGGGCCCTCAGGATCGTGTTGGCCAGACTCCTGGCGCTGGCGACGTCCGCCGCATATCCCACCACCTCGAGCCAATCCCCCTCGACAAATACCTTGATCTTTCCTCTACGGAATACCACCTCTTTTTCCAATGATTTAAAGGTTTCTTCGACAATTTTATCTTTTTTAATTTTAACAGATATTTTATACATATTTAATCTTTATTCCCTTAACTTTAATAACAAGGCCCCGCGGCCCCAGATCCCTTCCGTCGATGAGCTCCAGGGAGTAGCCCCCCGGCTTCCCCCTGATTAAGAGCAGCGTGTCGTAGCGGCCTCTGACCTCCTCCAGATCTATCGAGTAAAACAGGGGGTATCTGAAGATCTCCAGGAACACGTCCGCCAGCTCGCTCGCCGTGTAGTCGACGATGGCCGCGCGCCGGGCCTTGGGCTTTCTGGCCACATATACCTGGAGATCCTCCCGCATCTTCACGCCGGATATGGGGATGGAGTAGGGGAGCCAGCGGCGCCTCGCCACGTCTATGAACTCCAGGGAGGCGGGGTTGCCCCGTCGGGATCTGACTAGCGCGATATAGTCGGCGCCCCTGGCGACGGCCTCCTCCAGCAGAGCCCGATACGACCGCTTCCCCCTAACTATCTTCTCCACGCCGGGCAACGCGGTCGAGAGCTCGTTGAGGAATTCGTTGATTTTTCTCGAGTAGAACCTGGAGGTGGTCGCCAGTATTTTCGCCGCTAGCTGGGCTCCTGCGAGGCCCCCCTCCATCTGGCTTTCTGTATCTCCACCTGTTTAAGCTCCTCGGGCGTCAGAGTTCTGCCGAGTATGGTCTGCGGGATCCAGGCGCCGCCCGCGAAGGTGAAGCCGCATTTGGGGCATTGCCAGATGCCGAAGGCGAGCCGCCTCAGCCTCACCAGCGACCTGCAGTTGGGACAGCGGTGGAGGCCCCTCTGCTTGACCTCAACGGCGGTTATCTTCCTCCTGATGCCCATGCCGTACCGGGCGCCGTACCTCCCGGCAGGCCCCACCACCTTGGTGTGGCTAAACGGCATGAGCCACAATGATCTGGGCTATATAAAATTTCGCCAGCGCGGTAGCGGCCCTTCAGACTGGGGCAACCCTCGGCGCCGTGTTCGGCGTGGCCATGCGCCTAGGGCACGCCGTCAGGCCCGCGTCCTACGCCCCGCGACGGCCCCGGCCGACCTGCCCGTCGACGCATATCTGTACAGACGTTGAAAACGGGGAGCGGGAATCATTAAATAGGGGCTCAAGTAGAAGTAGGCCGAGTCGCCGGTCTGCCGCTTGTCGGCTCCGTCGTGTACGTAGACGCGCTTGCTGCCGTTTGCGACGGCCTTCTGCACGACGTAGTCCACCTTGTCCGGCGGCGTGTTTAGAACGATTGTACACACCCTGTCGGGCGCCGCAGAGGAGTAGGTAGCTGAAGTTTACGTACTCCTCCAGAGGCGGCTCGAACGCCACTATCCGCAATGTTGAAGGATCGGGTCCATGCTGGTGCCGGGGTTCAGCACGACGTACTTGCCAAGGCTCTTGGCTCTGCTGTATATCGAAGAGTAGTGGCTATAGGTCTCCAGGCTCGTGGACACCTCGTCTATGAGGAGGCCATTTGGAGTCACACGCCGATCTCTATGGACGGCGCAACGGATCATCGTACGGAGGGACGCAACGCATCGCCGTGGAGAGACTCCGCCGGCCGAGGGCCGGCCGCTCGCCGCACGGGCCGGAGAGCCCGTCCAAATGCCTCACGACGAAGAGGGAGTCCCGACCGGCTGGGGCCCCCGCCCGGGAGGGTTCCCGAGTCCCATCGCCTGGCCGGAGATGAAGAGGGGATGCCTCAGACCAGGCTCTTCAGCAGAACATCCCTGAGCTTGTCCCTGATCGAGTAGGCGAGGTCCACGGCCTGCCAGAGCTCCTGCTCGGTGAAATAGCCGGCTGTCTTCTGCATGGATACGATGGAGTCCTGAGCTATGGTTATGGTTATCCGTCCATCCAGCGAGAGCTCCTCCTCGAGGTTGGGATCCACTATAATGCGGGAATCTATCTTACCTATCGAAACCGCTATCGGCGCCTTGGAGAGGTCGGACGGAAGCGCCGTCTTGTTGTTCCGATCCAGCTTAACCCCCGCCTCGTCCTTGACGGCCGACGGCAACATGGTGGACCGTAGAGCCGCCAGGGCGGCGAGATTCGCCGCGTCGACCAGATTGCCGTCGTCGTTCAGGACGTAGAGATCTACCCAGAGCACGTAGACCTTGTTCTGGTCTATCGCCAGCTTCTTGAAGTCCACGAAGCCGCTGTGGCGTATGCCGCGGTCCACCACGCGGGCGAGCTCTATGGCCGTCTCGTCCGGAGGCCCTATCTCGCTGTAGGGGGAGGCATGCGGCAGAATCTCGGCGTTCACTATCAACACGCCCTCGTCGGGCGTGTCCGGGAACGGCTGGCCCAGGCCCACCTTGACTCCCGCCACCACTCTGGTCTTCCCCAACAGCGCCTCGGCCGACCCATCCGCGGTGTTGACCACGTTGGTCCTGATGGACACGTCCCTCAGCTGGTGGGGCGTCCTCCCGTCTATCCTGACGCCGGACCCCACGAGCCTCCTTATCTGGCTCTGCCTTATGTACGAGATGAAGCGCTTTCCGTAGGGGGATATGGACGCCATTATTTCGCCACCTCCTCGGCTATCTCGAAGTATTTGGCCTTAAGCGCCTCGCGGGCCTTGCCGTAGACGTACTCGGCGCCCTTTACGGCGAGCTTTACGGCCTCGGCGAATCTATCCCTGCTCCATGCGCCGTCGAGCTGCAGGAGGGTTATCCTGCCCAGGTTCGGCATATAGCCCACAGGCATGTCGCCCTCGCCGTAGTTGTCCTCCAGCCCGTTTAGGTCCAGCACGACGACGCCGTTGACCAGGCCGACGGACACGCCTATCACCAAATCCCTCATGGGCACCCCGGCATCCGCAAGCGCGAGAGACGCCGCGGTCAGCGAGGCTACCCGCGTGGATCCGTCCGCCTGGACTATCTCGACGAATACGTCTATACGGGAACGCGGGAACTGCTCAAGGAATATGGCGGGCTCAAGGGCCTCCCTCAAGACCTTGCTTATCTCGATCTCGCGACGCGACGGCGCCGGGTTCTTACGCTCATCCTTGGTGCTGAACGGCGCCATGTGATACCTGACCCTCATGACGGCCTTATCCGGCAGGCTCAGATGTCTGGGGTGCATCTCGCGCGGGCCGTAGACGGCGGCCACGGCGGTGGTGTTGCCGTAGGACACCATGGCGGAGCCGTCTGCGTTGGAGATAACGCCGACGGAGATCCTCACGTCGCGCATCTGGTCCGGTGCCCTCCCGTCGGCCCTTCTGCCCTCTACCAGCAGAGGCACAGGCGGTTGTTTCATGGCCTAGCCGAGCCCCCACCTTTATATCTTTCAATTAACGCCCTCACTCTGTCGGTGAGACCGGCGACGTGGCTCTCCCTGTCTATTTTCTCTATCACCTGCAACAACGCGAGCTCGGCCTCGGGCCCCGGGCATTTGGCCCAAATCCTTCCGTTCTGGCCCACTATCACGTCGCAGCCCAGCTCCGAGATCGTTGTTATCATGGTTCCCTTCTTTCCTATGACGCGCGGCACCTTGACCGGCGAGAGCTCGACGACCAGCCCGCTCTCTATCTTGCCCAGCCTCTCCCCCTCTCTGAGCGTCAACATCACGGGGAACTCGTCGGTCAGATCCACGTCTTTCACCGCGGCTATCACCGCGTCGCCCACGTTGAGGAGGCTTGTCAAGCTGGTCTTTTCTAGGTCTATATATTTGGCCGTGGCCTCGTTTACCGGCAGCCACGCGGCCAGCGGCGCCCTCACGTCGACCTCCCAGCCCGACGCCAGGACGTCGGTGACGTAGCCGATCACCACATCGCCTGGCTTGGGCCTGTAGGAGCCCTCTAGAGGCACCACCACTATCTTGTTGTCTCTGAACTCGACCAAGCCTATGGACGACGCTCTGTACTTCCCCTCGTCGATATACACGGCGCCCTCCACGCTCTCGTCCGAGGTGGCTACCGGATCGCCGGGAAATATTACCTGTCTAGGGGATACGTACTTCATCAGTATACTATCTCCAATATTTTCACGTCGCCCTCTCCATGAGTTATATCGTTGACTCTTCCTATTATCATGTCTTGAAGACCGGCGGGCGCCTCGACGATGGCCTCCCAAGACCCGTCGCTTCTGAACTTCTCGTTGACTATCTTCGCCGACTTGCCCACAAAGCCCTTCACCTTCTGGGCGTACTGCGAGGACACGCTCAGCGCTATTCTGACCGTGGCGACCTTTATGGGAAGGACCCTCTGGAGGTCCTTCAGTATATAGTTTATCTGCTCCTCCACCGGCTTGAAGGGATCTATGGCGGCGCGCACCTGCTCCAAGGCGTTCTCCACCCTCTGGGGCGGCACGGGGGTCTTGGTCCTCACATCGATGCAGTTGCGCGATATCCACTCGACAACCTGCCTTCTCTTGTCCTCAACCATCTTGCGCCTCTGTTCGGCGGTTATCGGTATCTCCCCCTCCCTGATGATGGCCTCCGCCACCTTGTGGACGTCTGTCGTCCCAAACGCCTTCCTCAACGCCTGCTCAGAGGCCCTAAGGCCCTTGCGGGCGTCCTTGTAGATCTCTTCGTGGACCAACACCTTGTCTAAGCCTATGGACTTCCCCATCTTGAGCTCCAACGCGGCGTCGGGATCGACCAGGATCTCGAAGTGTTCGCCGGCCCGATCCAACTTCGCTATGGCAACCTTTGTCATACGAGCACCTATAAAACATGGGAAATAAAATTTATCGAGACTGGGCTGTTCAGGCTTAAATAGCGATGCGGTCGAGGGGCCGTGAGCGTCTACGTGGCCGATAGAGGCGCCGTACATATGGAGTGCGACATGGCCTACACCAAATACAGAGGCGAGGGAGGCTACTACGTGCCGTGCGAGATAGAGGGTCCTGTCTCCCTGGAGTGTCTGGCCGACGGCCTCGGCGCATCTAGAGGCATCTGCGTAGAGACGGAGCTGGTGAAGATATGCGGGAAGGAGGGAGGGGGTCTCGAGGCCATTATAGACGTGGCCAGGTGCATATCCAGAGGCGTGACGCCCGGCGAGCTCGCGAAGCAGATGTTGATTATAGCCGAGCTCTGCGCCCGGAGGGCTACTACTTCTTGATCCTGGCCAGAATGGGCGCGAGCTCCTCCTTGGACATCTTCCTCATGGCCTTGCCCTTGACGTCGCCGTATGCGACCTCTATCCTGTCGACGTCAATGGACTCCATGGCTGTGCTGAGGGCCCTCAGCGCCAGCTCGACGCACTGAGGCGTATCCATCTCCTGGCTGTAGTTTTTCTCGAGGAACTCGACTATAGCTGTGGATTCGGCCCCTATCGCCGTGGCGTAGTAGCCGAGGTATACGCCGCCTGGGTCGGTCTGGAAGAGCTTGGGGCCCTGCCTGTCGATGCCGGCGACCAACAGGGCCACGCCGAAGGGCCTAGCGCCCCCGAACTGGGTGTACTGCTGCTTTAAGTTGCATATGTCTTTGGTCAACACCTCGACGTCTATGGGCTCGTCGTAGAGGAATCTGTGCGTCAACGCAACCGATCTGGCGTAGTCGACGAGCACCCTTGCGTCGGCCAGCAGGCCCGACGGCGATATGGCCACGTGGTCGTCCACGATATATATCTTCTCCAGGGACGTGGGGTCGAACAACGCTGATATCTTCCTCTTCTCGGCGGCCAGCACGACTCCGGAGGAGCACTTGACGCCGACCGTCGGCCAGCCCCTCTTCACCGCCTCGCCCGCGTACTCCACCTGGTAGAGCTTCCCCTCGGGCGAGAATATGGTTATGGCTCTGTCGTAGCCTGCCATTGAGGGCGGGAACATGAAGGCCCTCTCTTTCTCCAATTTAAATATATTAGCATGCGGCTACGGCCGTGCAGAGGCCTTGTCCCGTCAGGCTGATAAGGGCGACTGCCTACTGCCACTCCACCGAGGACTGCGGCAAGGTGGCCAAGGCCTTGAGGAACGTCGTGCCCGGCGAGGTGCGTATGGACCGGATAGCGGGGTATTACGGCAACGCCATAACTGCGCTGTACGCAGAGGCCGAGGGCTGCCGCGCCTCGGAGATTTTTGCCAATATAATTAAATTAATAGATGATTTAGATTTTGAGATTTTATTAAATGAATTAACTATATATAAAAACAAGTTATTTATTAGATTGAATAAACAGAAGGCTCTGCGCGGCGTTCTGCGGCTCGACAGCGGCGACGACGTGATACATGTGGAGATCAGAATACCGCAGGCGTCGGCGAATAGCTTAATAGAGGAGCTGAGGAAGCTACGTGGATCCCGCCGAAATCGTCAGGAATAGCCTGAAGGACGTGGAGGGCTTGGGGGCTAGGGCCGTCCTGAACTACGTCGCGTATGAGTTCAACGTGGGAGGGCCCTCGCGCGATGTGGTCGAGGAGGCCCTCAAGATAGCCCAGAAGGAGATCGAGGAGCTCCAGAAGGTTATAAAGATCTTGCAGGAGCTGAAGGTATACGTATAGTACACGTAATCAGAGCGCCACCGAAACTATCGATTTGTACTGTATCTTGAATAGATCGGCTACGTCGGGCCTATGTATCTCCACGACTATTTGGCCCCTCGATATTTGCTCGTTAAAATAGCTTGTCAATATATCGACCAGGCCCTCGTTGAAGCAGCAATCAAAATTTTCGATGAGTAGCAGATCTGGCTTGGTCGCGACGGCCGCGGCGAACACCAACGCCGTCTTTAAGCTGCAGGGCAACCTGGAGATAGGCATCTTGGCCCCTCCGACGTGGGTCACGCCGGCCAGGACGCCCCTTTTCGCAAGCCCTACGGCGAGCTTGACTCCCTTTTTCCTGAAGGACGTCCTCAGCCTATCGTAGGCGTCTGGGTTTTCGAGAGCTAACCTGGCCAACACGCCGACCAGATTACTGCCGTCAGGTTTGAGGGAGCCCGCGGCCTTGGTCGGGTCGTGGAAGGTCCTGGGGTCTATATACGGGCCCAGGGAGGTCACCTTCAGCGAGAAGGCCTTTCTGAACTCGCCTATGAGCCTATTCACCTCCTCTATCTCCTCGTCGGCCAATATGGAGACGTGTTCGGCTACATCTATCTGGGGCATCAAGATATCTGCGTTCTTGATCGCGAGCTCGAACGGCTCCACGATCCTGCTGATGCGGGAGCCGTCCAAGGCGCCATACTCTATCGCGACCTTTCTGCCCCCTTCGTCGAATATCTGTCTATATATCTTCCCGTTTTTTTGTAAAGAAAAAATTTTATTATTTATTTTTATAGATATATTAAATTTATTATAATATATTTTTGGTATTTTCAATCCTATATTTGATAAAACTAAATATATAGAATTTATAAAGACGCTTTTACCTGAACCTACTATAAATGTCAACGGCGTCAGCTCGCCGGATATTTTACGCTCGCCTAACTGCAGCTCTATATGGTCTATCACGCGCCAGCCGTCTGGGTCAAATAATAAGGTTTCGCGCCGCGGCGGCTGCCCCGTCGCCGAAGGCCTATTGGGTAAATATTTTATTGATATTTCTATGGACTGTGTTCCCCCTGGAGCTCTTGTCGGAAAAGGTCATGCAGCCGCTTAAGGGGCTGATCGCCCACGAGCTGTCGCGCCGCGGCCTTTCGCAGAGCAAGGTGGGCCAGATACTCGGCATATCGCAGCCGGCCGTAAGCGCCTATTTGAAGCTGGACAGGGAGCACTACGAGCGGAGGCTGGCCGATGTGGGGCTATCCAAGGAGGAGGTCAACAGGCTTTTGGACGTCGTCGTCATGGCGGTGGATCAACAGAACTATCCTGAGGCCATCGAATATCTGAACAACTTTGTGTTATCTCTCCTATCTTCTCTGAGGTTTTGCGATGTGCATAGACACGCGGCGCCCTACCTAAGGAATTGCGATATATGTAAAAACATATCTATTGTAAATGAGGTTAAAAATAGAATTATAACAAGTTTTAATATGCTTAAAAGCAATAAATATGTAATAAATCTAGTTCCAAAGGTGTTGATGAATATAGTGGAGCTCGGCGGCGAGGGGCCGATCGGGTATCCCGGCCGCATCTCGGTGGTGGGAGAATCGCTGGTCACCACGTCTGAGCCCCAGCTGTGGGGTGCCAAATTTCTGGGCAAGCTTATATTAAATATAAATAATATCCATAGAAATATAAAAGCAATTATAAATATAAGATATGATGAAAATATAATAAATTGTATTAAAAAGTATAATTACGAATATGTAATTGTAGGTCCCAGCAACACAGAGGAGGAAACCATCGAAAACATAACGGCCGCCATGCGCGTCCGTAGCTACGACGTGGTGCTGGACAGAGGCGGCGTCGGCATAGAGGCCAACGGCTACGTCTTCGGCTTCGATGCACCCGATGCCGCAGCCAAGATACTGAAAATAGCCCAATGTGGGGCGGGCGCCCAGAGGTAGAGGCCCGCGCCCGGTCCGACGCGCACCGCGCCGGGCGGAGCCGTCGTTGGGCCGCCCCCGGCGTCGGCGGCTGGCGACAAAGCTTTAAATCGCCCATATTACCCCCCACGTGGCTATTACCTATGCCTACGAGGCCCTTCCTGTAGCGGAATGGTTCAGGAGGAATAGAGAGATAGCGGGGTTCCAAAACCCCGCGAGGGCGATGTACCAGACCGTCAGGGAGCTCGTCGAGAATAGCTTCGACGCCACGGAGCCCTACGGCATATTGCCGAATATAACGGTCTCGATAAGGCCTGTGGACGAGGCCAAGGGCTGGTATTCGATATATGTAGAGGATAACGGAGTGGGGATACCCGGCCAGGAGATACCTAACGTCTTCGGCCGTGTTTTCTACAGCAGCAAGTACAAGATAAAACAGCACAGGGGCGTCTTCGGGCTCGGCCTCAAGATGGTTGTTCTATACGCCCAGAGCACCACCAACCGACCGCTTTTGGTAAGATCGGCGGCTGTTCGCTCGGACAAGATATATGAATATAGAATAATGATAGATACGACGAAAAATGAACCTATAATAGTTGACATGAAGGAATATAATAATAAATATAAATGGCACGGCACCGCCGTGAAGGTAGTCATAGAAGGCAATTGGCTAAATTCGAAGAAAAGGATAGAGGAATACCTAAGAAGAACTGCGATAATTTCCCCATATTCAGAGATATATTTCAAGGGACCCGATATGGAGATGGTATTAAAGAGGCGCACGATCAAGATGCCCACGCCGCCGAAGGAAGGCCTTCCTCACCCCAAGAGCGTCGACGTGGATACCGTGAAGCAGATGATATTGGAGAGCAAGACGGCGACTTTAGCCGAGTTTTTAGCCAAGAACTTCGACGGCGTCGGGGAAGGTCTGGCGAGGTCCTTCCTGGAGTGGGCCGCGCTCGATCCCAACAGATCCGTGGGCTCTCTCACGCAGGACGAGATAGTCCTCCTCGTCGAGAAGATGAAGGCCTACGAGGGCTGGAGGAGGCCCAGGGCAGACTGGCTCTCGCCCGCAGGTCAAGAGCTCCTAGAGGTGGGCGCGAAGTCCATCCTAGGGGCCGAGGCCGTCTTCGCCGTGACCAGGAAGCCCAGCAGCTACTCGGGGTATCCCTTCATAGTCGAAGCCGCAATAGCTTGGGGCGGCCAGATAGCGCCGGTGGACAAGCCGATTCTGTTGCGCTATGCCAACAAAATCCCGTTGCTATACGACGAGGGGGCCGACGTGGCGAGGAAGGTGGTGGACGAATTCCATTGGGACAGCTATAAGGTGAAGTTCCCTGCCCCCGTCGCCGTAATAATCCACGTCTGCTCCACGAAAATTCCCTACGCCTCGGCCGGCAAGGAGGCTATAGCGGAGATCCAAGAGATAGAGGAGGAGATGAAGCTCGCGTTGAGAGACGCCGCGAGGAAGTTAAGGATCTACCTATCCCGGAAGGAGAAAGAAATGGAGATGCTCAACAGATATACATCGCTGGCGAAATACGTGGACGAGATAGCCCGCGACATGTCCATAGTGACAGGTCTGGATAGGGAGGCGCTGGCGAACAGCCTATACAAACTGATAGAGAACAAGCTGGGCCTCACCGCGGAGGAGCTCGCCAAACACGTCCTGTCCATGAGCTCCTCGATTAAGGAGGAGGCCGAGGCGGCTCCGTAGGCCCCGGCCCTAGGCAGATAGCCGACCTAGCCCCACAGCCGCCTCTCGGCAGCAGAGCGGCGCCCCTGCCAGAGGTCGGCCCCTCGATGGCGGCCGGGACGGAGGTCCTGAGGCCCGGTCCATAAGTCGGCGCACAGAGTGCCTACAGCGGTGAGGCGACGGCACATCTGTTCACATACTGCACTATGACATCTTTATCTGCCCTCCTCTCTGAGGTGTGGGCCCTCAAGAATATATAGCATCTAGTACGAGGCGGGGCATGGGTGAGCGGGCTAGGTTTTTGAAGCAGTTGGAGGAATGGGGGGCCGAGCTGGCGAAATCCGCGTTGAGCTTGAGGGAGCCCGTGATGGAGATACCGGCCCGCACTCTAGGCAACACTGTGTGGGACGAGAGGGCGAGGATGTTGAAGCTGGGTCCCGAGAAGATACGCAGGAGGTTCCTCGACGTCAAGGAGTCCAGGAGGTTCATGCAGACCGTGTTGATGCTCAGCCTCATAGTGGAGGCCATGAGGGCCGACGTGTTCCCCACGATACGCGACCTCTACTACAACGGAAAGCACACTATAGTCTTCAAGGACCCTCTGGGCAGAGTCCATAGGGAGAATACCTGGGATGAACAAGCGGAGTCCAATGGAGTTATAGAGGACATAGAGGTAGCGACGAATATATTGAGGGAAGAGATGGGCGTCAGCGCCGACGTGAAGGGAAAGGTGGTGGGGCCCATAGTCGTCCGTTCTCAGGGCTACGAGCTCGACGCGTCTAAATTCGGCGAGACAGCCCTGAGCCTTCCCGTCAACGTCGACGCGCTGGAGATAATCAAGGTGGAGGCCTCCTACGTCTTGGTCATAGAGAAGGACGCCATCTTCCAGCGCCTAGTTAGGGAGAAGTTCTGGTCGCAGGAGAACGCCGTTTTGATAACGGCCAAGGGCATGCCCGATAGAGCAACTAGGAGATTCGTCAAAAGGCTCAACGAGGAGTACAAGTTGCCGGTCTACGTGTTGACGGACGGCGACCCCTACGGGATCTACATCTATTCGGTATATAAGAGCGGCTCTATAAAGCTCAGCTACGAGAGCGAAAGGCTGGCGACTCCCAACGCTAAATTCCTCGGGGTGGCGCCCCTAGATATAGAGAGGTACAAGATACCCGATCAATTCGTGATAAAAGCTACCGACAGAGACGTGAAGAGGGCGCAGGAGCTCCTGAAATATCCCTGGTTCCAGAACGACGTGTGGAGGAAAGAGCTAGAGTACTTCCTGAAGAGCAAGAAGAAGGTGGAGATAGAGGCCTTGTCGGCACATGGATTAAAATATCTTCACGACTATATAAAAGATAAAATCAAAAACAATAAATTTATAGATTAAATATATAATTTATATTAAAAATTATTATTAATCATATTATTTATATTGTATATATATACAGGGAGTAAGTATATGCAATAAATAGTTATATATAGCTGTTCAAGATAGCACATGGAAGGCGAAGTGCGTAGGGTACAGTTGACGGGCGGAGCCACCCTCATAGTCAGCCTGCCGAAGGAATGGGCGCGACGAACCAACTTGTCGCCAGGAGACGAGGTGCTCATAGTGCCTCAGCCGGACAACACGCTGGTCCTTATACCGCGTAAATTGGGCAAACGCACGTATCTGTCCGTCGAGCTCCAGATCGGCGAGAGGGCCAGCTTGGAGGAGCTCGAGAAGATATTCATGTCGATCTATATAGCAGGGGCCGAGGTCATAACGATGAGGTTCGCCCCCGGGGCTACACAGTATAGGAAGCACCTCAAGGACTTCGTGAGGAGGAGGGTTATAGATATGGAGATAACGGAGGAGTCCAGCGACAAGCTGGTCGTCCAAGCCATGGTGGCGGCGACCGAGCTGGCCATAGGCGACGTAGCTCTGAAGATGTTGAAGCTGACGGACAACATGTTGCTCGACTTGATAAGGGGCCTGGAGGCCGACAACATGGAGCTGCTGAGGGACGTCACGGAGCGCGACGACGAGGTGGACAGGCTCTACTGGCTGGTCGAACGTCAGCTGAAGAGGGCCGCCATGTCGCGCTACATAATGCTGGAGCTGAAAGTCGAGGATCCCCGGGACTTGGTCGAATATACGATAATTGCCAAGTCCATAGAGAGAATCGCCGACCATATATGCAAAATAGCATATATAAACCAAGAGGAAAAACTGGACTTGAGAGTTGTCAGGCCGATATTGGAGAGAGCTGCGGAGCACATGGGCGCCTTGATGGACTTCTTCGGCGGAAATGTCGACGACATGAAGCTCACCGCCCTATATAGGGACCTAACGGACTGGGCCCTCAAGATGAGGAAGGAGGTGATCCTGTCCGATCCGGCCACCTCGCTGGCCAGAGATAGCGCCGTGAGGATAAATGAATACATAAGCGATATACTGGAGTCGTTGTTGCATATAAGGCTCAAGAACTTCCAGAGACTGGGCCCAGAGGCTCAACAGCAATAGAGACTATATCCTCAAAGAAGCGGTGGACTACCTCCCTATCCACTATTCTGCCTAGGGCGTAGGCTGCCTCCTCGATTAGGTCGGCCCTCCCGAGAGTACTATACGTCAGCACCAATAGGCGCGGCCTATAGGCGAAGGCCCACCTCAATATGTGGTCGATGAGCCCGTAGTCGTAGATAGCTAGGGCCTCCATATCGCTGGGCGGCTCCTCGGGCGGCAGATAGGGCGGATTGCTGACTACCAAGTCGGCTCTAGATATAGCCGAGAGCCCGTGGGCACACAGCACGTCGTACTTTCTGCATTCGGCGCAGGCGTAGGGGTTTATGTCCACAGCTACGACGTGTCTACAGAATCTACTCAATTCGCGCGTAAGTATGCACGAGCCGGCGCCCACATCAATACATATATTGAATCTATTATTTATTCTAGATAGTAAACTTAATGTAACATAACTATCCTCCTGAGGTCTATATATAAACATGTAGCATTAAATAGATAAGTATAGGAAATATGAACATGCCAGAGAGATAGGCCAACAGCGCCGTCTCGTACTTGGAGCCCACGTCATAGGATGTCGCAGTGGATAGAGTGCCGCATGATAGTAATAACAATATAAATTTCAATGTATAAATAATATTATAATTATTTATTATAATAGAAATTGATGGATATATTAATAATGGAAATAACCCGATTATTATATTAGTTATATGGACTTTTCTACGTGTAGCAAAATAAATAGATATTAATATAGTAGTCAGTGATAAAATTGATACAAATAAAATATAATAAATGTTAGTAAAAATATAACTGTATATAACTCCTATTAATGTGGACCTGGAAATGTATATCGACGCGATCCAAATAGCCAGGAGCAACGCGGCTACGGCGTTGAGGTACGGCGACGCGAGCATGGGGACGACGAAGGGGCGTAGCCCCAGCGCCTCCAACATGGACAAGTTCTTCAGAGGGGCTATGGACGATAGGATAGAGGCCACCTTGGCCCCTTTGTCGGTCAGCTCGACGAAGCCCCCATCTCTCTTGATGAGCCCCAGCGCCTCCAGCGCGGAGATATCGAATAGAAGCGCCGACGACGAGATGCCCAGCTTATTCCTGAGCCTATTTAAACTGGTCGTGCCCTCGCTATATAGCGTGAGCAAGATCTCGCGCCGTCGGCCGTAGGCGGCCTTATATATTAAGTCCTCCACGTCGCGCAAATCCACCGAGTTTAATTAAAGATATCCGCGCGGCGGCTGTGCGGGGGCAATATTTAAAAAAGGTCTATAGCGTGGCGGTTCATGGCAGCGACAGAACAAACAATATTGGTGGGCAAAAAACCCACTACGAACTACATAATAGCCACGGTGATGGCGTTCAACGCCGGCACGAGGAAGGTGGTGCTGAAGGCTAGAGGAGCCGCTATATCTAAGGCTGTGGCGGCCGCCGTGATGGTGCGCGATAGGTTCCTCCCCGGCAAGGTCAACATAAGGGAAGTCAAGCTGCTCAGCGACAAGGTCCAGGGCCAAGGCGGAAGGGAGAGGACGGTGGCTGCTGTCGAGGTAATCCTCGAAATGGCGTAATTTTTTAGAGGAGTAGGCGGGCCGTTGCGATTTCGGCGCCCGCCGCCTGTCCTCTGCCGATGCGGTTAAGTTTAATTACAGGTTTAGATGGAGCCCCGTGGTGGTGGTAAAGGGCGTTGTGGTGAGCAAACAGCTGGTCGCAGACCCTACCGGCACGCGCTACGTGAAGATCGACGTGGTGGAGGAGAAGGATATCCCAGGCCCCCTGGTGATGGCCCCGCCCGATGAGCAGTCCGTCCCCGTGGCGAGGGAGATAATGCCGCTTGTGTCGCAGATAATAAAGTCGTTGCCGTTTTCCCTCAACAAGATCGCCGTGCCGCGTCTTACCGTCTGGCTGACAGACGAGGAGGTGGAGTCCCTCGGCGATATCGACGTCGGCGACAGCGTCGATATAGAGATCGACCAGGGAGTAATAAAAATAAGGCCCAGCTGAGTTCTCGACGTGGCGGAGCTCAGCGACAGCTACAGGTTGAAGTACGTGTTCGGGATAGATTTCGGCACCAGCTACACCAAGTACGGGCCGATAACTCTTGCGGAGCCCAACGTCGTGCAGACCAGAGGCCTCTTCCTCCGCGACGTACCGGAGTCCGTCAAGATGAGGATACCCCCGGACGTGCTGTCGCGCGGGCTTGTAGTAGGCGACGAGGAGGTGCGCAACTATCTCTCTAGCGTGAGGGACGTCCAGCGCAACATGAAGTATCCGCTTAAAGACGGCATAGCTAGGCGGGACGACGAAGACGCCTGGTCGGTGCTGAGGGAGCTCGCCCGCTACGTGCTGGCCCAGTTCCCAGTAGCCGATCCCGAGTTCAAGGGCTGGCTGGTCTCCATGGCCCTCTCGGCGTTGGCCCCCGACTACATGTATAGGGGCTTCTTCGACATATTGGAGAAAATCTCGGCGGAGTCCAAGTCCATATACGCCGCGACGGTTCTGCCCCAGCCGCTTGCGGTGGCCATAGCGGAGAACGCGGTCAACTGCGTGATAGTGGAGGGAGGCCACGGCAATATCCAGGTGGCGCCCATAAGCTACGCGATGATAAGAGAGGGGCTCGTGGCGCTGAATAGAGGAGGGGCCGAGGCCAACGCGGTGACCAGGGAGGTGCTTAAAGATATGGGCTACGGCGACGTGGCCCGCGAGGAGTACGTCGTGGAGACGGTAAAGAGGGCTGTGGGCTTGGTCCCCCGCGGCTTGGGGCAAGCCATAGCGGCGGCGAGGGCCAACCCCGACAAGTTCACGGCCAAGGTCAGGCTTTCCCCGATCGTGGAAATAGAGATACCCAAGGAGTACGCCTGGACCAGGTTCTTGATAGGCGAGATCGTCTTCAACCCGCGCCACGAGGAGTTCAAGAGCTATATAGACCAGAGCAGAATAAGGATAGAGGACGCCGTGATAGGCGACGTCACGCTCTACGGCGAGATGGACCTGGCGTCGGCCATAATATCCTCCTTGAGGAGCGTGTCGGTCGAGGTCCAAGACAGAGTGGCCTCAAACGTGATACTCAGCGGCGGCGCCTTCAAGTGGGATGTGCCCGCCGGCCTCGAGGAATACGCCGTAAACAGCGTGGAGAAGATAAAGCTCATGCTGGGCGAGGTCAACAGAGAGCTCGCCGCCAAGGTGGGCGTGAGGCTGGTCAAAGAGCCGCAGTACTCCGCGTGGCGCGGCGCGGTGATATACGGCTATGCGCTGCCCCTGTCGCTTAAATGGGACAACATAAATAAGGAGGGTTGGTACATTATCGGTGGAACTAGCTAGATATCTGCTGATTAGATACCTCACAGAGGTACTGGGGTTCAAGCTGGAGTCGGAGAGAGGCGACGATCTGGCGTTGCTGGACGGCGCCAATAGGGTCTCCGTCAAGGCCTACTTCGCCGACATATACGAGGAGGCGGAGATATACAAGAAAATCAACGAGCTGCTCCAGCAGGACTGCGACAAGGCGTACATAGCCCTGGCCAAGGACGCACTACCATTGGTAGACCCCAAGCACCTGAAGGCGCTCGGCGTGGGGCTGATCTCGGTGGATCCCTCAAGGGGCCTGGAGGGGGTCGAGCTGAGGATGCCCGCCAGGGCCAGGCCCCGCCCGGCCCAACAGGTGGATCTGTCCAAGATCCTGGGCGCGGTCAACGCGGCCGTGGCCGAGGCGGTCAGCAGGGAGTCCAAGAGAATAGAGGAGGAGGTGTTCAAGAAGCTTAAGAGCTATGTAGACAAGGCGCTCGAGGACGTGAGGCGGGAGCTGGCCGCGGGCAAGGCGGAGCAGCGTACGGAGCAACGAGGCCCGCCCTCGATAGCGGAAAACGAGTGGGTTAAGCTTATCAGAAGGAGAGGGTAGATATAAACAGGACGCGGCACTGCTGTGGATATCTTCAAAATAGTGGAGGAGGAGGCTAGGAAGGTCCTTGAGGGCTCCGATATAGATATAATGCTGGATCTGGTCAAGGCGTATAGATCCTCGGGCCCGAAGGGAGCTCGGGAGAAGGTGAGGAGTCTCCTCTCGCAGTGGGGAGTTCATGTGGAGGATCTCGAGGATTAGGCTGAGGGACTTCAAGGTCTACTCGGGAGAATACGAGTTCCAGCTATCGCCTGTGACGGCCATCGTCGGCAGGGTAGGCGCTGGCAAATCCTCGTTGCTCCAGGCAATCGAGTTCGCCTTGTTCGGGCGGGAGATGGAGGTCAGGCAGAGGATAGCGAGGCTCGCGGATCTGGTCAACTTGAGCTCCGACAGTGCCCTGGTGGAGCTGGAGCTAGCCGACGGGACCAGGAAGGCCCTGGTGAGGCGGTCGGTGGGGAGGGGGGGCCGGAGCCGCCTGGAGCTCAAGCTCGACGACCGCAGATATCTGGACGAAGCCGCCGAGGGGGCGCTCGCCGAGATGACGGGCATAACGGGCGACGACTACGACAGAGTGATCTACATATCCCACTACGCGTTGGAGGACTTCATACACGGCGATAGGCTCAAGAGGACCTCGTTAATAGATAAAATACTTCAAATAGATATATTAGATAATATTCAGAAAATAATAAATATTACATTAAAAAATATAATGAAGGAAATAGAAAAAATTAGAATTAAAATATCGTATTATGAGAAATATAGAGACACGATAGAGAAATACGGAAGTCTGTCCAAGCTGAAGGGCGTAAAGGCATCGCTGGAGAGAGAGCTCGAGGACCTCACGCGCCGGGAGGCGGATCTATCTGCTAGATACAGAGAGCTCCTAGAGGAGAGGAGGAGGTATATGGATAAAATATCGGCCCTTCAAGACAAGATAAACGCCTACTACAGGGCCAAGTCCGAGCTGGAGTTGCTGGAGGAGTCGGGCCGCGAGGCGTATATCTCGGAGCTGGGGCGCATAGAGGAGCTCAGAGATAGGTTCGTGGGAGTTATGGCCGAGTTCGAGCACATGCTCGACCCGCAGATGCTCGAGAAAATATCGAGGGAGCCCGACGCCGCGAAGCTCGCCGAACTTCTGCAGGAGGCCTATATGGAGTTGGCCAAGATAAAAGGCTCCCTGGAGGAGGCCCTCTCGGCGGCCGACGCCCAGAGGAGGTCGCTGGCGGCTAGACTGGACGAGCTGAGAACCGAGATTTCCAGGCTTAGGGCTAGGGTCGACCAGCTCGAGGGAGCCTACAGGAGGTTCAAGGAGGTTTCCGCGCGTTACGGATCTCCCGAGGAGGTCAGAAGGAGGCTGGACGAGGCGAGGGAAAAGGTCAAGGAGCTGGAGAAGAGGACTCATTACGCGTCGTCGTTGAGGTATATAATCTTATACGCGCTGGAGACCGGCGCCGAGAGGTGCCCCGTATGCGGCGGCAGGCTGGACAGAGACGCCGCGTCGAGCAGACTGAAGGATATAGAGAGGGAGTACTCGCAGGAGCTGGCCCAGCTGGAGAAGGCGAGGGAGGAGCTGGAGGCCCTGGAGGACGCCTATAGGGAGTTGTCGTCCCTCCTGGGGACGGTGTCTGAGTACCTCAAGGCAAGGGAGGAGCTGGAGAGGCTGGCCGGCGAGGAGGAGAAGACCAGGGCGAGGCTGGACCAAGCGGCTAAGTCCTACTCCCAGATCTCGCGGCGTCTCGAGCTGTTGGCCGGCTTCTTGAGTAGCGTAACGCCTGAGGCCGTAGAGGAGATGTTGAGGAGGTACAACAGGGCGCTCAGGGCGCGTCAACTCCGCGAGGAGCTTGAGGGCTTGGAGCGTGAGCTCAAGAATCTGGGCCTGAGCGGCGCGGCTCTGGAGGCCGAGGAGGAGTTCCGGGCGATCTCCGAGGAGCTGGACAGAATCAGGAGGAGAAAGGCGGATGTTAACGACGAGTTGAGGAAGTTGTCGGAGGTCTTGGCCAACGTCGACGAGGAGCTGGATATGTTGAGGTCGAGGCTGGAGAAGTATATGTATGCATACAATAGATTTTCTGAAATATCAAATAAGATAGATATATTAAAATATAACGTTAGATCTAGAATAATTGGGGAGATAGAGGATGAGCTCTGGAGGAATTTCTCAAAGATATACCCATATAGGGACATCGCGTCGTTGGGGTTGACGCTGAGGGAAAAGGCGTACGAGGTGGAGGCGAGATTGGCGGATGGAAACGTCGTGGGCATCTCCAAGCTTAGCGATGGGCAACGGTTGGCGGTGGCGCTCTCGCTCGTGATATCGATGCGCAGGCTGTTAGGCCCTAGGCTGGGCTTCCTTCTGCTGGACGACCCTCTGCCCTACGTGGATCCCAGCGTCAGGGCGTCTCTGGCGGGCCTCATAGCTTCGCTCGCGGCTGAATACCAAGTGGTGGTGGCCACACAGACCGAGGATCTGCCCAAGGAGATAGCGGCTAACGGCGTCGACGTGAAGGTAATAGAGTTGTTGCGCGGCTCGGGGAGACCCGAAGCAACAACTAAAGATATATTTGCGAGGAAGGATTGAGGCGATGCAGGAGAACTGCGGCGTTTTCGTGGTCTCAGACCTCGGCGAGGTCGGCGTCTATAGAGGCGACAACTACGTGGTGGCCAAGGTGGAACCCTACGGCCTGGCGTTTAACGACTACGGCAAGGTCGTCGTGTTGTACGACGCAGTCAATCTCTACGAGAACTTGATGGAGTTTATATCGAGGGAGTTAAACGGATGCAGAAGGCTTACGCTGGAGATAGACGCCAAGGAGATAAAGCTGGAGTCCATACAGGCGCTCCAGAAGGCGCTCGACTACACGACGTTGCTGTACCTGCTGGCCCTTAAGTCCCGCCCCTCGTTGATACATGTGGTCGGCAGTAGAGGGCGCCGGAAGCGCCCGGCCCAGGGGATAGGCAAGATAATAGCCAGGTCGAGCCCCATTCCCCCGCAGTACGTAGCGAAGAGGCCTCCCCCATTCGTCCTGCCCTCTAACGTCGAGGAGGTCTCCATCGCGGCCCGCCGGCTCTCCGGCGAAAGGTACAGAGCGTTCATAAGGATAGCTGGAGGAGGCGCCACGTCCGCAAAGGCCAAGGTGGTCGAGACGGAGACCTTGTACAGACGCATAATAGGCGGCCTCGTCTCCTCCCTGCCTCAACTGGGCTGGATGGAGTACGTATATCTGTAGCCAGCCCCAGGACGGAGCCCACGCCGTCTTTATCAGCGCTCCAGACCCGCCTCACCCATCGGAGGGCTCACCCTCTAGTCATCACGAAGGGGATCGAGGCATCCATCTATAAATCTCTTCGCCATCAAAAATCTCTTCGCATCAGATGCCCCCTTTCAACTCCGGCCGGACGAGGGGGGCTCTCGAGCCCGGGAGGCGCAACGGCCCCCCGGGCTGGGGCGCCGGCCGGGTTGGGGGCGCGCCCCCTCCTCCTCTCCGCGCCTAAGCGTTT
>Ga0081474_138299_pt1 | contig 47549 bp, 44 predicted proteins | sample OneHunmetagenome_2_FD_70978 | JGI IMG/M metagenome (GOLD analysis project Ga0081474, IMG submission 70978) | Ferrous microbial mat communities from One Hundred Spring Plain, Yellowstone National Park, USA v2 (version 2) | ecosystem: Environmental > Aquatic > Non-marine Saline and Alkaline >... | reverse complement strand
TCACCGTAACCCTCATAGGCGGCTTAACCGCAAAGTAACCAGCCAACCCAAACCCCACCACAGCCAACACCACAGCCACAACCAAACCCACACTCCTAACATCCATATTGATCAAGGCGCCATGACCCAGGCCGCCTAATAAGGTATTTCCGCTTTTTATTGCAACTCTCTTAAAAATGAATTACAACTCCCAATCCAATTAATCCATTACCCATAAAACTGGCGATTTGGCATTGATAACCTGCATCCATTAGCCGGTTTAACGAGCCTATTCAGCTGTATTTGTGAAGGATTTTAGAACAGAGGCATAACCTTGAAATATCAAGTTTAGGCATTAGCATTATGGTGAAGGTGGGGGATAAGGCTCCCATTTTCGAGTCCGTGGATGATAGTGGTAATAGGTTTTCACTTGCAGATTACATAGGCAAACACAACATAGTGCTTTACTTCTACCCAAAGGATGATACTCCAGGCTGCACCAGGGAGGCTTGCGCCTTTAGGGATAATTGGGATGCATTAAAGGATTATGACGTGGTTGTCATAGGGGTTAGCTCTGATGATGTCAACTCCCACAGCAGGTTTAAGGCAAAGTACAGGCTCCCATTCATACTGGTCAGTGATCCTGATGGCAAGATTAGGGAATTATACGGGGCTAAGGGATTCATAATACCAGCCAGGGTAACGTTCATCATAGATAAGAGGGGTGTAATTAGACATGTATACAACTCCCAATTGAACCCAACTAACCACGTTAAGGAGGCTTTGAAGACACTTGAGAGGATTAGGAGGGAGGAATTAAGGGTTAATGCTAATCAGTGAAATTTTAAACTATGATCTAGTATTGCTTTTCCGGTGAAGTGTGGTGCCAATTCCCGTTATGCGCATGCGTGTAAGGGTTATGGTAAGTTAAGAGAGTGGTTTATAGCCATATCCACGCTTCCCCTGGGTGAACCAGGATAGAGGCAGTATAATTGGCCTCATTGGTTTGCTACTAGTTAACTCGCCTAGTGACCTAGCCAACAACGCATCATCGCTCATTGGCCTAATCCTCTCGGCCATTTTAACAAGCTCCACTAACCTACCCCCACACCTTGGGCATGTTTTAAGTTGACCCACACCCACATAGTCAATCCAACACCTCCTACACCTGAAAATGCCCCTAACCGCATCAACGTCGACTACACTAAGGGTGCATAGCCGCCTAACCCCAGTCACCACGATACCGAGTATGGCAGGCGCAATCCTCCTTAGAGTCTTCCTAAACCTGAGGACTGAATCCACGTCAGACTCTATTATGACGTCGCCGCTATAGCCCGTTGCATAGGTCTTATTTACTGTCTCCACTAAGCCGGATAAGTCACCACTCAGCCTTATTACCAATACACCACCCTCTGCTGGGTTTGTGGTGTAATTTTTAACAACGGGTATGGGGCCTCCGTTGCTGAATAGGTTGGCATCGTCGACAACGCCGCCTCCACTGGTAATCACAGGTATGTTTGCGTGTTCGCCCAGTTCCCTTAACTCGCTTGAGTAGATGAATGGCCTTAGGCCCGTGTTCAGCCTAACCGTAGCCATTGCCGTGGAGGCGCATATGGATAGGTTAATCAACTGCATGGCCTGGTTTAAGGTATTTAACTGGTCATCGTTAAAGTAGGCTACTGCCTCACCGGCTGTGACGATTACTCCATCGTCGACGGCGGCTATTGGCTTAACGCCACGGTTCATCATTAGCCTTAGCGCCGAGTTCACGCAGACCCCTACCCTGCAATGTTCAATTACAAGTGCCTTCACGGCTGCGCCCCGGCGATATTTTTATAAGCCTATTCACGGCGCATTAACCATGCCTAATGAGGCTGGTTTTAAGCCATACTTCATAATACCCCCATTGGCCTCAATGTTAATGGGCGCCCTAGTGACCTTTGGCCTAACGACGAAGCACGCTTACATACCTACCCCAAGCCCCGTGATAAGCAGCAGTAACACTGTGTCGGCCGGCTTCTACAACACAATGGTTATACTACTAATGGCCCTGGTGGGCCTAGTGGTGGTTTACCTATTGATTAGGTATGCTAAGTTCAGGGCCTTCGCCGTCTTCAAGGACGCCATGATACTGTTTTTAATATACACCCTAGTCACCTTCTACATTTACGAGTACGCAACCTACTACAACATATACCCACTCCTGCTCGTGGTAACCTTCTACCCGCTCAGCATAGGCCTAACGGCGCTGCTGGGCTACTTCTCCCTATACAGCAATAGCCAGGTCCTCAGGGGGGTTGGCATAGTGTCCTACAGCGCCATGGCGGGCTCCCTCCTGGCCACAAGCCTACCCCCAGTCACGGCGGCAATGGTGCCCATATTCCTAGCCGTCTACGACGCATTCATGGTTTACAAGGGGTTGTTGGGTAGGTTAGCGGAGTCCATGAAGGGTACGGTTGGGAGGAGCCTGCTAAGGGGCCTTGTGCTTGACCTAAGGGACACGGCCATAGGCGTGGGGGACTTGGTGGTCTACTCCCTAATGTCAAGCTTCGTCGTATCCCTAGCCGGGGAGGCAATGGTAATGATACTCATTATACTCGTCCTAGGGGTCCTGTTAGGCTTCTACGTAACCTATAGGCTACTCTTACCCTTCAGGGGTTATGCACCCGCCCTGCCCTTACCCGTCCTGTTGGGCTTCGTCCCAGTGATAATACTCCTACATGCGGTTTAACGTGGAGAAGGGATTTGGAAAAAGCCCCAGCCCCCTTTATCCTAAACCAGGCTAGACTACGGCCGCTAATCAGCCTACCGCCCCAGGCTTTTATAAGCGTTACCTCAATCCTGCGACGGCGGGCTTAACAACATCCTCATCTATTCTTATCAAGGCGCCACCATTAACCTCAATTTCACTGCCGTTAACCCTAACGGAGCCGTTAACCCCCACAGCCTCAATACCCTTAACCAGGACACCATGGCCACTGGGTGACCTGTAACCCTTAATCACTATTCTTGAACCCTCTGAGTAGGCTACCATGTTCAACGCACCACCCATTGGGCCTACGTAGATTAATTGAACCCTACCCTTGGTTATTGTCGCAGGCTGGTAATGCGCCTTAAAGGCCCCCTCAACGTCGTAGCCTGTAGCCTTAACCCAAACCCTATTACCGTAAGCCGCCTTAAGCACGTTGATAATCATGTTCAATGCATCGGCGTCACCCTCCCTCAGGTAGATTAGGCTTAGGCACCTGGCCACGGCCTCATACTCACCCCACCTGCCCCCCTCAACCATCCTGTAGCCCATTAAGCAAGCCCGCTTGGCCATATCGTAGAGCTTATCATCACCCAGGTACATGGATGCCTTCAGGGCTAGCCTACTGCTCAGTAGGCTGTAACCCCTGTAGGGTGGGTACCTATCATCCTCACCCTCACCCATGTGCTCCCTTGAGTATAGGCTGTAGTACAAGTAGCCATCACCCCTCTGGAACTTATCCGCCAGTTTAATTATTGCCTTAACCCCACTTAGGGCGTGGCTAAGGCAACTGCCGCATAGGCCCCTAATGTGGGCCTCGGCGAAGGATAGGACCGCCATTAGGTGAGTGTTGAGGACCATTAGGTTCTCCCAACCCTGGGGATCCGTGGACAGGAAGTGCCTACTACCCCACCTAAACCACCTCATCCCACCCCCGAGGTCTATGTAGCCTAGGCAGTTGGGTGGTTGGGTTAGGTAGCATTCAAGGGCCTTGAGGGCGCCGTCCAGGTACCTTGAATCCCCTGTGAGTTCAAAACCCCTGAGAAGGGTGTTGAAGATGTAGGATTGCTGAGGTGACCCGTAAACGTCCCTAGCCTTGGCGGCGGTTATGTAGGGTATCTTGACACCGCCATGCTCATTCATGAGGCTGAGCAGTTCCTCATAGGCCATGGTTAACACGTCTAGGTAGGCTGAGTTACCCTCCTCAACCCAACCAGCCAATGATGGGTTAACCACGTCACCCCTAGCCCAATAGTAGGCCTGGTTAGGCTTTATGAAGCTGGGTAATTCACCCTCCTTAACGTAGCCTGCCCTAACCATGGCCCATATTAAGCCATCCTCGAAGAATCCTCCCTGGATCAATGGCAGCGGTTTAGGTAATCTGCCAAGCACATCACCTAGGCCATTTGAATCCTTGGTTAGGGCTATGACTGAGTCACAGTAGTCACCCTCACCACTGGTCACCACCTCAATTTGATTACCGTAAACCTTAACATTGACGTTAGCCTCCTTAACCATGAATGGCCCAACTTCACTTAACCCATAGCAGTAGGCCACTATCGGCCTCACCGCGCATTCAGCATCCAACTTGGCGTTAACCCTAACAGTACTTAAGCCTCCTGGTGCGTGTGTGATTAGGTACGTGTTTCCGCTCCAGGGGCTTTGAAGAACCCTAAGCGAGTAGCCGTCGCCAATGCAGGTTGAGAGCAACCCAACTCCAGCGCACTTGAGTCCGCTTAGGCTTAAGGCGCAGCCCACTAAGGATGGGTTCAGCTGCCTTTTAAACCACTACTGGTCACCCACGCTAGGTTTAATTAACCCAAACTTTGCGTAACCTAACGTGGATCTTGAGGATTTAAGGGCGCTTGGGGCAATCATTAAGGCTAAGTTGGCTAATAGGCCACTGGCCCTGTGTGACATTGGGGATGCTGATGGCTTAACAAGCGCCTCACTATTCCTAATCAAGTACCCCAACGGTGTGGTGGTCTTCGCACCTCCAGGCAAGGTACAGAGGGGTAGGTTATACAGGCTATTCACCTGGGACTTCGTCGCCGACCTACCCTGCCCAGGTAAGGCTATAATCAGGGCTGATCACCATGAGACGAATAAGCCCTGCGCTAAGCTCGAGTACTACGACCCGGAAGCCCCATGCTCAGCTTTACTAGCCATGAGGGCCCTCAACCTAGCAGGTAACCCAATAGCAGAATCCCTAGTTAAGGTGGCCATTGAAACCGATACGGCTAGGATAAGCAGTGAGGAGGCTAGGCAAGTGGACATGTTGGCTAGGTTTTCAAGGTATGGGGAGAAGGTGAGGGCGGCGTCTATGCTTGCTAAGACGGGGCTTGAGGCCCTCAAAACACCATACGTTAAGGGTATTGTTGACAGGGGGATTAGGTCATGGGAGGTTATGCTTAAGGTTGCTGATGCCCTCGGTGTTGATAAGGTTATTAACGCCTACTTCAACGTTAAATTGGGCATATCCTACAGGCAATTGACCATTGAACTCCAGCGTAGGGGGGCGTCAATGGTTAACCTACTGGTTAGACTAGGCTACAGGACGTTTAGGTACTACTGCGGCGCAGACCCATCAAGCGGCTTCGACTGCACCAAGGTGGCCACAGCCCTAGGCGGTGGTGGGCACTCCTATGCAGCTGGCGCCCAGTTTAAGGCACCGTTAACGAGACCCATGAAGGGGGTTGAGGCCTTCATCAATGCCCTAAGGGCCAACCTTAACCTAAACGGCGTGGAGCTGTTAATGGTTACTAAAGACACCAATGGGTTCAGCGTTAGGCGTGTGCAAGTGGCGTGAGGGTTAGTTAGAAAAGGTTATGCATTGGACGTGCTAAGGGTTAAATCCCAGGACCTACGTTGGGCTCGTGGAGTTGGACAGTGAGGAGTTGGCGGTTTTAATTCACCTTAAGAGGGCTAACGTGGATTATGGCAAGTCAATAGCGTTAAACACCGGTATACCGCTGGAGAGGGTTTTGATGATCCTTGATAGGCTAGAGGACATGGGGCTTGTTGAGAGGGTTAGGGGTGGTAAGACGCTTAAGAGGAGTATGGCCAGGTTTAAACTCAGCAGTGAGGTTAGGAAGCACCACGTGTACTACAGGTTGAGTAGAAGGGGTGAATTGCTGGTTAGGGGTATTAGGAGGGGGCAGTAATACGCAATGGTGAGTTAAGCTAACCCTACCTAATTAGGTTTATTCATATTGCTGGTTAGTTCATGGGCCTTTAAGGTTGCGTTGAAGGTGATGCGGCTTAAGGTATTAAAATGACTTTAACCCTCCCATCCTCAATCGCAACCCCAATTAGGCTTAGGCCGCTGGCCTCATCGCTAATCCTCTCTATTAGGCTTATTGACTTGTTTAGGGCGTCTAGGATTACCTTAAGCCTATTCCTGATGCTACTCATGATTGAGCTGAGTTCGGCGGTTGGTGGAATCACGTGGACGTCAATGGTGTAGTTGAAGTAGGTGAACCTAACGTACTCGTAATAACCCCCACCACCCCTAGCCATCAGCCTCCTCTCACCCCTAGCCTGTCTCTGCAACGACGCCAATGTGGATTCTATACTGGATAAGACATCCTTCAACGCATCTACATCACTCTTAATGTCACTCAACGCCGTCTTGGCGTTGTAAAACTTCATGAATTCGACCGGCATCTCAACTTAACCAACACTCAACTACTTATATAAGCATTCACCCAGCAGCGGCTCATTGGCCACTCATCATTGAGTAGCCCTCTGCCTAGCCGCCTCCCTCATAGCTTGCCTCTGCCTTTCAGGGGCCCTAAGCTCCTCGGGGGTTATGGTCCTACCCATGATGGTCTGAGGCACGTATGCACCACCGGCGAAGGTGAAGCCGCACCTTGGGCACTGCCAAATACCGAAGGCAAGTCTCCTCAACCTAACCAGTGACCTGCACTGGGGACACCTATGAAGCCCCCTCTGCTTAACCTCAATCTGAAGCACCTTCCTCCTAACACCCATCCCATACCTAGCCCCAAACCTACCAGTTGACCCAACTATCTTAGTGTGGCTAAACGGCACGACACATCAAGGAGACTGGCATTTAAAAACTTTACCATGATAAAACAAACGATAAACCTTGCCCTTCAGGGCGGGGAGGGGGTCAGAGATACTGAATCTCTGAATGCTTTAACAGAATCCATAACTTCTTCCTTTTCAAGTTCCTCAATAGCAACCTCTAATTGTCTATCAATACCTCTCATGTAGTCTTGTGGCAGATTATCAATAACGATATCTGGATCGACACCATAATTCTCAACGCCGAAACCCACGTTTATAAACCAGAAAGCGTACTTAGGCTGAGTAACTAAAGTTCCATCAACTAATGAATATCTACCATCAATTCCAACAACACCACCCCAGGTCCTAGTTCCTATAACTTTACCGAGTTTATAGAGCTTAAAAGAATTAGTAAATATATCAGCGTCTGAGCCAGCCTGTTCATTAACTATAAGTACTAAGCGGGTAGGGGCTACAACGGGATAAGGAGCTGGTTCGCCTCTTCTCGGAATGTCAACAGCTATCCTTTTAGTCAGAAGTCTCTCTAACAATAACTGAGAGACATGTCCGCCTCCGTTATACCTAATGTCTATTACTACACTACCGTACTTAAAAGCTTCATAAGTATACAGCCTAAAGAACTCAGAAAACCCTTGAGCCGCCATGTCAGGTATGTGAACATATCCAAGTCCCTTCGAATTAACGTACCTTCTATTCTTCTCAACCCAACTTCTATAAATAACGTACTTCTCGTTCTTCAAAGTTCTTACGGAGAAGGTCTTTACTTCACCACTTTTCCTCTTAAGCTCAATTACCACGGGGTCTCCGGCCTTATTTACGAGTAACTTTTCAGGTGGGTTCTCTAAGTCCAACTTTACACCATCAATTGATATTATACAATCACCAACCTCAGCGTTAACACCAGGGTCTAATAATGGTGATCTCTCGTTTTCTTCGTTAGGGTCACCGACAAAGATTTCAGTAATCTCATAACACTCACCATTATACTTATAATCAATTCCTAAACCGCCAACGTTATAGGGTTTTTCAACATCATAATCACCACTCATCTCGTAAGCATGGGAGGTCCTCAGTTCCCCTTGCATTTCCTTAATTAAATCAGATAACTCATAACGTGTATTAACCTTATCTATCAGCCGCTCATACTTTTCTAGGACTTTCTCCCAATTAATGCCGTTCATGTCCTCCTTCCAGTAGTTCTCCTTCATTAACACCCACGCCTCCCTAAGCATTTGCCTCCATTCATTCTTTAGGTCTACAAATACTTTAATCCTCGAAAGATCAATTATCCCTGTCTTGGGGTTTGCGTTCTGCCCTTGCTCGGGCTTCTTATCGGCTTTTAGAACCCTTATAGTGTTACCCTGCCTTATTATTATGTTGTCGTCATTAACCTCCATATCAGTAACGTTATCGATATACTGCTCCTTAACCTTCGTGGAAAAATCGAAAATTTCAATAACACCATCTTGCCTTTGCCCAATAACCCTCTTAGGAGGGAACTTAAGGAGGGCTACCTTACCTCCTTTTACACCTCTTATCTTGTAGTAATACCCTGGGTCAATAGGGATAGTTGACACTCTAGCCTCTATACCATCTAAGTCAACCCTTGCCTCACTTTCCTTACTTACTATTTGTTGGTTAAACGGTGAGAACGCCTCCTTGTTGAGGACTACTAAATAGGCTTTGACTGGATTAACGAAATCATAATGAAAGTAAATATAGTCCATAATAGCTTCGAAATTCCTCGAGGACAAGAAGTACAAGTATTTTCCATCAGGGTCGAAGGACAATGAGAAGTTGGTATACCCTTGAGTAGTTACGTCTTTAACGTTCCTCAAATCACTTACCCTAACTCTATTCCACATCCAGTAACTGATTTCCGGATAAGTATAAGCCAGCCATTTCCCAGTTGGATGCCACGCTACTTCCTCAATATACCACTTAGCCTTATCTAAAAGCATTTGCGTGTCGTTAACCAAATCTATAATCCATAACTCAAAGTTGTTATTAACAACAGCAATTAGGTTACCGTCAGGTGATGGGAATATATTCTCGACGTAACCCTTGGCCTTAACTTCCTTCACCTTTTTACCTTCAAGTGAGTAAACCTCTATTCTATTTTCGTCTGCTAAAGTGAACACTTTGTCCTTAGCAATCCTTATACTCCTATACCTAGTCAGACCGCTCCTATCACCTAGCTGAATTACTGGGCCATCCCAATTACGCATCAAAAACGCTTTACCTCTGACAATTGATACGAGATAATTTCCGTCGGAATGAAAGGAAGTTAGGTACTTATCAACCTCCTTAAATTTACCCATCCTATGCTTTCCCGTTATCGGCACATTGATTTCTAGCTTCCTAACCTCCTTGCCCTCCATTAAGTATATGTCTCCGGCCATTTGGAAGACGATACTTTTGCCGTCTGAGCTCGCGTTCCTTACGTAATAATCATTGAAATTCGTGTGCCTCCTCATGTCATTTCCATTCAAGTCCACTGAGTATATATTCCCACTACCTTCATGGTCTGAAATGAAGTAAAACCTATCCCCTATCCACATAGGGCTGGTTAGGTTTGAATTGAGCTCAATGAAAGGTTTGAACTCTCCCCTATAGCCGTAATCAATGTAAAACCTTCCCCTCGTTCCACCTTTATATCCCTTCCAATAAGGTAAATCTATGGTATTTCTACCGATTACTAATGCTTTTTCACCAAAGGCTATTGAGTCCGCTGGCCCATATGGTAACCTCTTAATCTCTCCAGTTACTGGATCTATAGAAAATAACTCTCTCCACTTTAGAAATGGTCTCTTAAAGTCTGACCTGATGATAATCTTTCCACCGGGGGTCCAACCTACAACGTTAGTAACCGGGCTACCGAAATAGGTTAACCTCTTGGGCTCTCCACCATTAAAGGGAATCAAATAAACTTCAGATAATGGTTGGTCACCAGGCTGATACCTTGCAAAGGCTATCCACCTCTTATCCGGTGAGATTTTGGGGTTTAAGACTATACCAAAGTCTGAGGTAAGCCTTATTAACTCACCGGTTCTCGTATTATATTTCCATAGGTCGTCTTCGGTTACGAAAACTACCCATTCATCCCTTACGTCTGGGTACATTAAATAGGCTTGCATAGTTAGAATTCCGATGAAGAGAGATATTTAACCATTCCTGTAAGAAAGCATTTAATATTTGTTTTGATGTAAAACTATGCATGAGACGAGTTGATGCGAGGATTTAATTTTAGGTAAAGTTAAATTCTTAGACTATTTACCTTATAGAGGATATTACGGGGCTTTTGTAAGGAGTCCCATCCACACGCTTAGCTTCAATTGCAAGTACAAGGTCATAGTCTCCAGAAGCACGATCATTGAGATGATGACATTGAAGACCTCTCTATACGGCATAGAGGTTAAGTACGTAAACCCAAACGACACAAACAACTCTAAGGAACAACGAGCATAATAAACAATTACGAAGACTAAAAAGCCCTTAGCCGTGGGTTTAAGTATGGAGTACAGGGTGTTTGGGAGGAGTGGTGTTAAGGTCTCGGCCGTGGGCATGGGGACGTACTACGACCTGGCTTGGATAGTGTTATCAAGGCTAGGCATATTAAGGTCCAGGAGGCTTAAGGTGCAGGCGCTTAGGCTGGGTTTGGAGAACGGCATCAACCTAATAGACACGGCCGAGATTTACGGTAGTGAGCCCCTTGTGGCTGAGGCCATTAGGGGCTTTAATAGGGATGAATTGTTCATAGCCACTAAGGTATGGCCAACGCACCTTAAATATGACTCAGTGATTAAGGCTGCTAGGAATAGCGCAAGGAGACTTGGGGTCAGGTACATTGACCTTTACCAGGTCCACTTCCCGAACAGGAGGGTGCCCATTGCAGAAACCATGAGGGCCATGGAGCATCTGGTGGATGAAGGCTTAATAAGGTTCATAGGGCTGAGCAACTTTAACCTAAACCAGGTTATTGAGGCTCAGGGGGCCTTGAAGAAGTACGAGGTGGTTTCCCTCCAAATGCCCTACAGCCTAATCGATAGGAGGATTGAGGCGGATATAATACCCTATGCCAAGAGAGAGAACCTAGCCATACTATGCTACTACCCACTTGGCCATGGAAGGTTAATCAGGGAGTTCCCAAAGGACCTGGTCGAAATGGTAAGCAGGAACCATGGACCAAGGACCCCTGCCCAAATAGCCCTGAATTGGATAATAACAAAGCATGAAAACGCCTTCCCAATACCAAGGGCATCAAACCCAATGCACGTTAGGGAGAACCTTGGGGCAGTTGGCTGGAGGCTCAGTGACGAGGAGGTTAAGGCCATTGAGGAGAGGGTTAAGGCAAGGTTCAGGTGACGCTTACTAAGGGCCACTGGGCATAGTACACATGGGCAGGTACACGCTTGCTAAGGTTAGCGACTCTAAGCAAGAGCCTTTAGGCATAGGGGGCTTCTAGATATGCCATGAGGATTGGTGTTTTAGGTGCTGCTGGGCTTCATGGGTTGTTTTATAGTGGGGTTTAGGAGGAAATTAAGTGGGATAAGCGTGGGTTAAACTCACCGACCTCACCTACCATTCCTCACCTCACTCAAGACCAGAAAAACCGCAACAGGAAAACCCAATAATAAGGGAGAAGGCTGGCTAACGCTGGGTTACCCTGCTTACCTTGTACTCTATTGTCTCGCTCTTATCCCTCCTATCATCAATCCTAATTACCGTGACAATCCTCTTCACGCCCAGTTTAACAAGTTCGTTGTGGATTTCATCTATGAGTTCACCAATTTCCCTTAGGGATGGCACCTCGATGACTGTTCCCATGGCGCATACCTGGTACTTATAACCCCTCTTTGCTATCACTGATACAGCCTGCTTAACCAAGTCACCAACGCTTGTTGAACCAGTCCCTATTGGGTCAACCGCAACCTCAATTATCACAGCCATAAAGCATTCGCAGGCTTTGGATTTAAATTGATTACCATCATAAACCATGTGGGGTTAAGTTTTAAACCACCACCCGGCATGGTTCATTGATGCAGGTTACCTGCAAGTACTGTGGTAAGACTATGGGTAGTGCGTGGGAGTACTTCATACATTACACTAGGGAGTGCCAGCACATGCCTAAGACTAGGAGGTGCCCAGTCTGCGGTGCCAGGTTCCCAAGCTTTAGGCTCCTTAAGGTTCACCTCATGAATGAGGCATTGGTTGACAATAGGCATAGGGGTTTATTAACCGCTAAGTTTTCTTAATCTGCTCCGCCTTATTGACTAGCCAGTAGGATATTGACAGCACCAGAATTGCGGCAGTTATGATGATTCCCCTTTGGAGGGTTAGGGATTCTATGTTTGCGAAGTTTATTAGCAGTTCCCTCGCCACTGCAGTGAGCACTATGGCTATGACCATGTCAACTATTATCATACCCCTCTCCATATATGCTATGAACATTTCTATCAACTCCATTGTTAACACGACTAGGAATAGAGATGATAGTATGCTTATGATGTTTAAATCTGTTAATGAAGCGATACTGCGTATTGAGCCTAGGATGCTCATTATGGCTATGTATAGTGAGAGTAGGCTAACCACCACGGTCAGTAATATTACAAATACATAAAGTGAAATGTTTATCAACCTAAGAGCCCTAGCCATGGATGTCCTCATGTTCTCTTTACCCATGTATCTTTAGGTTACCTAACTAGGATTTAAATACTTATCCACGGTTTACTACACATTTGTCATTTAGAAAGATATGCGAAATGATTTAAATAACTAAGGTGCGTGTGCACTCTATGGTTACTAGGGTTACTAGGAAACCGGCCGTTGCTGGCATGTTCTACGAGGCCAGTAGGGATGGTTTAATTAACCAGATAAAGTGGGCTATTGAGCATGAGATTGGACCAAAGTCAACCATGAATGTTAAGGAGGATAAGCAATACGTGCTATCGGTAGTTGCGCCGCATGCTGGGTATGTCTATTCAGGCCCGGTGGCAGCGCATGCCTACGTTGAGGTGGGCAAGTACGCCAAGCCCAAGGTATTCATCATAATCGGCCCAAACCACTACGGCGTAGGCTCACCAGCGGCAATCATGACAAGTGGTGAGTGGGAGACGCCACTGGGTAAGGTTGAGGTTGATGAGGAGTTGGCCAGCCAAATCAAGGCTAGGGTTAAGGATCTGGCCGAAGACCCAATAGCCTTCGAGAGGGAGCACTCAGTGGAGGTTCAGGTACCCTTCATACAATACCTGTTCCCAGGCTCAAGGATAGTGCCAATAGTCCTGTGGAACCAGACCATTGACATGGCCAGGAGGCTTGGTTCAGCCATAAGCGAGGTTGTTAATGGGAGGGCTGGTGAGGTGGTTCTGGTGGCCTCAAGTGACTTGAACCACTACGAGCCTCACGAGGTGACCACGGACAAGGACATGAGGGTTATTGAGCATGTGCTCAACATGGATGAGGAGGGCTTCTACTCAACAATGGAGAAGTACGACGTCTCCGTATGTGGCTTCGGCGCAATAATGGCGGCCATAGTCTACTCCAGGAAGCAGGGGGCTACGGGCGTTAAGCTACTTAAGCACGCAACTTCAGGTGACACAAGCGGTTACCTACTTGAGACCGTGGGCTACGCGTCAATAGCCTTCTACAAGTAATCACTCACATGGCGGCGTTTTAAACTGGCATTGGCGCTAAGCCGATTTAACCCTTGATGCCGCAAACCAGGCTAGGGCGGCTGCGCTTAGGGCTAGGGACACTAACAGTAGGATTTCAATCATCGTTAGGTTACTGTTTAGCTCAACCAGTGCCTTACGCATTGCTGTTGCGTTTGAGGCTAATTCACCAGTCAACCTACTGAGACCACCGCTTAAGGACAATAACTCGTTAGCTAGGTTAACCTCAACGGATGATGAAGCCACGGCCCCACTGGACTGCACGGCAACAACACTTAACTCGTATGCGCCATCTGGGTAGTCTGTGGTATTGAGAGTGTAGGTGAATGTGCCGTTGCCCGTGAAGGCAATTAACACGTGGTTATTTAGGTAGAGGCTGACGTTCAATACATCATTGCCGATTACCGTGAAGTTCACGGTCACCAGCCCGGTTAGGCTGGTTCCATTAACGGGGGAGTTGATTATTACGATGGGTGGTTTGGGGTATATTGAACTGATCACCGAGTTCTCGTTGACGTAGGTTGATGATGATAGGTCCAGTTCACCAACCCTACTTGAGAATAACTCAACGGTGCTGTTAATGACCCTAACCCTACCGATGCTTGAGGATACCAACAGTAGGTGGGAGTTTATGACCGTTAACTCACTGGCGTTGCAGTTAACCAATGTGACGTTGCCTATCAACGTGTCGTTGATTAGGATGCTGTCAACGTAGACGCCGCCTATTAATGTGTCGTTGATTAGGGCCATGTGGTAGGCCTTAATGCCGCTTAACGTTGCCCCATTCAACATCGTGTAGGGTATGACGTAAAGCGTGTACTGGGTTGATAGGCTGCTTGGGGTTGGGTAGCCATCAGCAGATGTGCCAGTGACCAGAACGCCGTATGGCGATGAGAAGTACAGGTTACCCCCAAGGTAGGTTAGGCTGCCTAGGGAGTACTGGGATGGTAGCGTGACGTTGCCAACCCACAGGCCCAACCTTGGGTTGTACCAAAGTGGGGTTTCGAAAACCTGGCTTATCAATGGGTATAGGCCCGATAAGGACAGTGGGTAAACCGTGGCCGAGTACATGCCGTACTTCACCTCAGTGCCATTTGGGTAAGTGATGTTGGCGTAGATGGTTATAACCTGCCCCTCAAAGGCGTACGTTGACGAGACCCTCACGGATGGTAGTGAGTAGCCCCCAGCCACATATATTTGTGTGAAGTAGGAGCCCGTTATGGTAGCGTTGAGGGTGTATGATGAGTAGGTGGCGTTTAGGATAATGGTGTATAGTCCAGGGGTTGCGTTTGAAGGCACCTTCAGTACGCCGTAGTAGGCGTTCACGGATGGGTTAAACAGTACGTTAGACATGCTGATAACCCTACCCGTGGGTGATGTTAAGTAGGCGGTTACGTTAGACCCGTATAGGACGTCGTAGAACACGTAGGTTCCCGTACCCAGCGACACTTGAACCAGGTTCAACGGTGGTATGGGGTAACCAACCACGACTACACTCCCCCCTGGGGCCACTGAACCTGGTTGCGCCACCACCGTCGGCAGCACGTACATGCTCTGCATCATTACGCCGTTCACGAATGGTACGAAGCCGAAGGCGTTAAGCAGCCTAATAAACAATACACCGGTGGGTAGGTTGCTGGGTAGCTCACCTACGAATATGTACGTCACGTTGCCGTGTGCGAAGTATGGGTACGGCCTTAGGGTTACGTTACCGATGAGTGAATAGGAGTTGTTAAGCGCATTGTAGTAATAGATGAGGGCCGTAACCCCACTCACGTTGAGGGGCACCCCACCCACGGGGGTGGTTAGGTTAACGACCAGCCGTATCCCTGACCCCAAGTAGAGGGGCGTGAATGGTAGGGGTTGTAGGAATTGCCCATAGTAACCTGAGTATATTGTAGTGTAACCATAGCCCTTTAAGCCGCCCGCCTCCCCGTAAACAATAATGTCAAGTATACCGGTGGCGTTGCTTGGGAGGGCAACCGAGGCTGTCCAGCCATTAATGCCGCTGAACCTTAACGGCACCGTGGTCACATTACCCCAAACACTCTCTATGAGGGCGTAGAAGCTACCTGACGTGACCAGCCTAGTTGAGTTAAGTATAGAGGCGCTTATGACAACCTCCTCACCTGGGTAGTAGTACCTCTGCTGGCCGCCTGTGGTGTTGTAGACGTTCACAGTTATGGATAATCCACCGCCCTCCAACCTGCTTAAGGCTGAGAAGGCCTCAGCCAAGTAGCCGGCATTGACCGTGCCTAGGCCAGTCACCAGGTTGTAGCCGTAGTGGGCTGTCCAAGGTATGTTGTAGCCGAAGGTGATGGGGACTATGGCCTTACCGTACCAGCCGCTGTTGGCCAGTTCGTAGATGGTTGGGTTTAACGAACCGAGGCTTGAGCCTACTGCATCCATGATGAGGGTTAGTAGGCCAGCCAGCAGTGGCGATGATGCACTGGTCCCGCCAGCTATGAGTGGTGTGTTCCCTGGCCCAACCATGAGTAGCCCTGGGTATGGGCTTGCATCCATGGCTAAGTCAGGCACCATCCTACCGAATGGGTATGTCGCAGGTGTGGCTATGCCCCACTGGTACCAGGGCTTAGGCTCAACAACACTAACACCACCCGTTGAGCCACCTAGATTCAGGCCGAGGGGTATGAAGCCGTAGCTGGACCAGGCAGTTTGGTAGTAGGAGCCGTTGGGTAATTGAATGTAGGTGGTGGTGCCCCCAACCGCCGTCACGTAGGGTGAGGCGGCTGGGTAAATGACTGTGCCCAGCGGCCCATTGCTGTAACCAGCCCCACCACCATCACCACTGGAGGCTAGGAAGGTGATACCCTCAACACTACCTAAGGCGTAGTACTCGTCAGTTAGCACGACGTTGAAGTAGAAGGCGGGCCCATTAATCATCGGCAGTATGGACTCGGGGAAGCCGAAGCTCTGGGAGACCACGTTAACGGCGTCCTGGTCAACAATGTAGGCTATTATGGCCGCTAATGGTAGGGCTGGGTTCGCAACATAAAGCACAATGTTGGCCCTGGGCGCCATTGCGTGGGCAACCTCAACATCAAGGCTTACCTCATAGGCCCAGCCATTGTAAACCCCCAGGTTGGGGTTGTATGGGCCTATTGGCACTACACTGAAGCTTGGCGGGTTCGGGAGGCCGGTTGCATTGTCGAAGTAGGCTAGTTGGGAGGTTATGTAGGGGTCTCCGAAGAAGTCAAGTATGCCTATGGTGTAGTTCTGCCCATAGTAACCTTCCCTGTACAGGGCGGTGGCGTTGTAGACCCTCTGCAGTTCAGTGGGCCAATAGGCCTCCATGGGGTATGTTAAGTTTACAGCACCCTTAACGTAACCTGGCAATATGTTGCCCAGTTCACCGCCCATGATCAACAGTTGCGGGTGTTGGAGGAGAAGCATTGTTAAGTTCGATGAGTAGACCATGATGTTGCCCAGCTTCGGCACCCCATAGGACTCGTAGTAGCTTAAGGACCCATTACTGTAGACGGCGTAGCCTAGGCCAAGGTACCTCTCAACAATGCTAACGTTACCCCAAGCCACTATTATTGAGTCAGCTGCGGTAAGCAGTATCCTGAACCCATGCCCCCTAAGGTATGTGAGCACCTCATTGTATTCATCGGTTGGGTAGAAGAGTGCCTTCACCTCCTCCCTACTGAGGAAGTGGTGGTACATGGGTGAGCCTGGGGTTGATACGGCTTGGGCGTAGTAGAGGAGTAGGTTAATGTTCCTGAGGGGTATGTAGATGGTGACTATGACAGGGCTGTCATTGCTAAGCGTCCCAGCGTAGTGAAACCCACTTAGTGGTGTGGGGGGTGGGTTTAACGGTGTGTTAATCAATGAGGCGTGGGTGACCGTAGTTAGGCTAATGCACGTTAACACGACTATTAACGTTAAGTAGCCCATTAGCCCTCTCACTTTTAGCATGAATACGACACTGAGCCCGTATGTTAATAAATTTAATTCAGAAACTGGCCAGAATTTGGTGCGTTGTTTTAAGGCCTAGATTATTATCCTGAAGTTCAGGCGCCTCAACAGTTCATTGTACCTGTTCCTTATTGTCACGTCAGTTACCCCAGCTATTGATGCTATGTCCCTTTGCCTAACGTTAACGTTGTATATTAACAGTGATGCATACACCATGGCGGCGATCGTTGAGGTGATGGTTTTACCGTTGAATAGGCCATTCGCCTTACCCTTCTCTATCAGGTCCCTCATCAGTAGGATCAACCTGTGCTTAACGTTATTGTTGATGTTTATTGAGTCAAGCATCCTCAGGGTCATGTTCATGAGCTGCTCGTCGTTGTAAATCCCCTTAATGTTCATTAGGCTGGCTATCTGCATGTAAACCTTGTTAAAGCTCTTAATGTTCACATCACTGTTCTTAAGGAGCTCCTTCATGGTGCACGGTATGTTACGCCTCCTGCACGCTATGTAAACTAGGGCTAGGGCTGTCTCCTTAATCCTACCCCTATAGCTCATTTTAACCAACGCCCTATAGTTCAAAACAACCTCATCAATTATGGATTCAGGAAGCCCCACGTTAGCCACAACCCGCTTAACAATAGACCTCAACTCCATTACATTGCGTTCACCCGTGGTGAGCAGCGCCACGGGCTTCACAATCCTCAGCTTTGACTCACGCAGCTTAACTATGTTAATCAGCATCCCATGCTCAGGGGCGGCTGCGTTGACTGGGCTGGCCCTGGCCAGTGACCTACCATTCTTATCCACACCCCTCCACTCAGGCCCCATGTCGATGACATGCTCCTCAATTATATAGCCGCACTTGGCGCAGTATAAAACACCCCTCTGCTCGTCGTATATAAACTCAGTTGAGCCGCATTCTGGGCACTTATTCATGGCGCCCACCCCTCATGACCCTCTCAAGGTCCACACCCCTAACGTAAACCTGCTTACCAACGTATTCTGATGCCTTCAAACCCTTGACGGGTTTTATTAATGCGTAGGGGGATGAGACCGGACCCACTATGTCTTTAATGCTCCCTATCCTCCTCATGGAGTAGTCCATGACTGTTAACCCAACAAGCCTATCAGCCCTATCCACGTTAACCCTAGCCACTATTAAGCCATCCTTAGCCACATGTAGGACGGCCCCAATTCTCCTGAGGGACACGTATACTTCCGCCATGAGGGTCTTATTAAGGATTATCGATTAACCATACAGGGAATACTCATAAAGATATTTGGTGGTAATAACTGGGGTGGAGCCGCACTGGTTAATGTTTAAAAGGCTTAGGCTTAGGTGCTTGGTAATGGCTAAGTTGGCTGCCTATTACCAGGGTAATGACAATAGGAAGGTGAGTGGTGGATTTAGGGCTAGGCCCTATAAGGTTAAGAGGAAGGCCCTAGGCGGTGGGCCGCCCACCAACACTAGGCTGGGGGGTGTGGATAGGAGGCTTATTGAGAGGGTTACGGGTGGTGGGTTTAAGATTAGGCTGGCTGAGGTTAGCTACGCTAACGTGTATGATAAGGGCAGCGGCACCTGTAGGAAGGCTAAGATACTTAGGATAGTTGAGTCCCCAGCCAACAGCGACTTCGCCAAGAGGGGTATAATCGTGAAGGGGACTATTATAGAGACTGAGGTGGGTAGGGCAGTGGTTACGTCACGCCCCGGGCAGGATGGAGTGGTTAACGCGGTCAAGATTTGAACCCGGGCCTTAATTCAAGCTTACCCTTGGCAAATGCCCAATGGCTCGTTTTAAGGATAGGTTTATAAGCTAAATTTAAGTATAATAATCTATGTCCTCTGAGCAGCCTGAGGAGGCTGAGGAGGGTGAGGAGATTGAGAGGGAGAGCGCTACATCAGAGCTTGTCACGGAGGCGGGTAAGCGCATAGTTAAGATTAAGTTATCAACCGGTAAAACCTCAGCTGGTAAACTGTTCGGTAGGCATGGTAGGGGTGGTAGGCCCGACTTCTTCAGGATAATATTCGGGGCGGTGGCCAATGGACTGAGGACAAGCCTAGGTGGGGAGGAGGGTGAGGCTAGGTTTAACGAGCTGAGGAATAGGCATGAGTTCAGGGAGTCCCTAACCAAGGTGTTTAACGACATTAAGAACTGGTTCTTCACTGAGGTTACCAAGCAGTACGACATAGGCAAGGGTGACGTGTTCGCAATACTCACGGAACTGGACCTTGACCTTGAGACGGGTGAGCTTAGGTGGGTTAAGGAGAATAGCCAGGTGGTTTACTGGGTTAGGAGCGACAAGATTAAGGCAGCTGAGTCCTGCGGTAAGGTTGAGGAGGAGCTTAAGAGGCTTAAGGAGGATTATGATAAATTGAGGGAGGAGAACCTAAGACTGAAGAGCGAGAACGAGGCATTATCAAGGGAGCTAGCCGACATTAAGGCTAGGCTAAGCGAACTACTCAAGCTACTCGGCAGCAGCAAATGAGGCACCTGTTAAAAAGGAGCGGGCTGGCATTGGTTTCATGAGGGTTAGCGTTGAGGAGGGTGAACCAGGGTTTAGGCTACTCATTAACAACCCAAGGCCAATAGTAACCTTCAACTACAGGCCGAGTAGGGCTGTCGGAGTCTTTGAGGGGCCTAGTTACGAGGGTGAGTTCCTTGGGCATAGGCTTAGGGTTGAGGAGTCTAACGGCAGGGTAACCATAGTCAAGGACCTTGACTTAAAGGAGCATGTGCTTGGGCTTGGGGAGAAGGCTTATGAGCTTGATAGGAGGAGGGTTAGGGTTAGGATGTGGAACCTGGATGCATCCGCACCCACCCCATACGGCTGGTACAGTGACCCCCTCTACGCCTCAATACCATTCCTAATAAGCGTCAGACACAGTGAGGCGGTTGGGCTATTCGTTAACTCACCAGCCGAGCTCTACTTTGACATTGGCCTAACCAGGTATAATGAGGTTAGGGTTACAGTGCCCCACAGCGACGTTGAGGTTTACGTCATAAGGGGGCCTAGCGTTGAGAGGGTTATTGAGAACTACACAGACATAACGGGCAAGCCCCTAGAGCCACCTGACTGGGCCCTTGACTATCAAGTATCCAGGTGCTGTGGTTATGAGCCCCAGGACGTCGTGGTTAGGGTTGTTAATGAACTCGAGGCCTTCGGCCTTAAACCATCAGCCGTGTACCTAGACCTCCAGTACATGGACTCCGGCAAGATATTCACCTGGGATAGGTCAAAGTTCCCTAACCCAAGGGGGCTCTCCGAGGAGCTTCATAGGAGGGGTGTTAGGCTCATAACGATAATTGACCATTGGGTTAAGCTTGACCAAAACTTCGACGTGTTCCTAAGCGGGTTGGGTAAGTATTGCGAGACTCAGAATGGGGAACTCTACGTGGGTAAGGGTTGGCCAGGTGCGGTTGTGTTCCCGGACTTCTTCAATAGGGAGGCTAGGGATTGGTGGAGTAGCCTAGTTGAGAGGTGGGTTAGGGATTACGGGGTTGACGGCATTTGGTTGGACATGAATGAACCCACTGATTACGTTAGGGAGCGTGAGTGGTCCATTGATAGGGGTGCCATTCATAGGCTTGATGATGGGAGGAGGGTTAGGCATGAGTTAGCTAGGAACGCCTACCCATACTTCCAAGCCGCGGCAACCTACGAGGGTTTGAGGAGGGCTGGCGTGGATAAGCCCTTCATACTATCGAGGGCTGGCTACGCAGGCATTCAAAGCTACGCCTTTTTATGGTCAGGGGACAACACGGGTTCACTGGACGATATACTACTTCAGATGCAACTGGTGGAGTCAATGGGGCTCTCAGGCATTCCATTCTTCGGCTGCGACCTAGGCGGCTTCATTGGGAGGGGTGATTTGAGGAGGTATAGGCCCTACATGGACCAGGGTGAATTGCTTGTTAGGTACTTTAGGGCTGGGTTATTCTTCCCCCTACTCAGGGTGCACACGAGCAGTAACCCCGATAGGGAGCCGTACATGCTTAGGGGTGACCATGCCCAGGCCGTTAAGAGGGCTATGGAGCTTAGGAGGAGCCTAATGCCATACCTCCTAGCCCTAGCCGCCGAGGCCCATGAAACCGGGCACCCAATTGTTAGGCCGCTGGTCTACCACTTCCAGGACGATGATGACGCCTACCATATAATAGACGAGTACATGGTTGGAGGCGGCCTACTATATGCCCCCCAAATCTACGGTGAGTCGAGGAGGGTTTACCTGCCTAGGGGTAATTGGGTGGATTGGTGGAGCTGCGTGGAGTATAGGGGGCCTACTTGGATTGAGAGCGGTAGTGAATTCCCACTATTCATAAGGGAAGGCTCAGTGATACCAACGACCAGTGAGGTTAGGGTCTACGGTAAGGGCTCAATAAGGCTGAGGGATAGTAGGGTTATAGAGTATGATGGGGTAGGCCTAAGGGCGCCTGGGTACAGTAGGGCCATACTGTACAGTGGGGGCAGGTGCAGTGAATTAGCCATAAGCGGTTAACTGGCTGCTACAGGGCTTGACCCTTGAAGATGCATGTGAGTTAATTGGTGGTTAGGCGTCTGCATAACTCATCCCTGAACCTGGTGTATGAGAATTCCCCAGCCCTCTCAACCACAAGTCTCGAGTATTCCTCGTAGTTGCTTAGTATTCGCCTAGCCGCATCCACCGCTTCATTAACGGTGTCGTAGCCGAACCCGTACTTGCCAGCCTCAACTATGTCGTACCATGGCCCACCGGACCTGGGCACTATGGGCACCGCCCCCATGGCCATGGCCTCAACGACGACTATGCCGAAGGGTTCATGGGGCTTCCCATGAATGAAAACCTTGGATCTACCCAACACGCTGTACGCCTCGGCTAGGCTTGGGTTCACAATGAACTTAACGTGCTTGGCAACACCAAGCCTCTCAGCTAGCCTAAGCAGGTTAGCCACGTAAAGCCTGGCCGTTGAGTCATCCGCCGAGCCCATTATGTAGGCCTCAGCATCTACGCCACTCCTCCTCAACTCGCCGACAACCCTAATGGCTAAGTCATGCCCCTTAGCTGAGCCAAGCCTGCCGAAGGAGACAACGGCGTCCTCCCTAACCCTACTCCTGTACCTACCGGCCAATTCAGTGTCGACTGGTGGATGGAGTACGCTGGGCTTAATGCCAATTGTCCTATGCATTATGTATGCGTTGACGTGGCTGTTGGTGAATAGGTACCTAGCCCTCCTGAACACGTCGTAGCTGGACAACATGGCCTGCACGGCCATTGGGATCATCCTGTGGGGCTTACTTAGGGGTGCCACAGGCCTAGTCCTGTCAATGTAACCGTGCACGTAGAAGATTATGCCGCTGTGCCTAATGTACCGTGAGAGGTATAGGTCATCTAGGTACAGTAGGTCATAGTCCCCTGCAATGCTGGTCAACTTACCCACACCCACGGTTGAGTTCACTAAGCCACATGGGGCGTTGCTGCAGGGGAGGCGTTTAACCACTGCTACGTTAACCCCACTTAGGTCAATGCCGTGGTCCCTCTTAACCTTGCTTAGGCTAATGCCGTAACTGGCCAGTATGTCAACATTGATACTGCATTCCATCAGTGCCCTCGCGAACGCCGCGTAGAGCCTCTGGGCACCACCAACACCACTAATCGACCAGTAGATCAGTGCCCTCACGCCACTTTGGGTTAATTAGGGCTTTTAAGCGCAGCACTGTGGAACCTATTAAAAGGTTTAAATATGGCGGCTTAAACCGCCCCTGTGAATAAGGTTCAACTGGTCGTGTTGACACTGCTGACGATTGCATCATTCATGGCGGCCCTGGACAGCACAATAGTAATACTGGCGCTCCCAGTGATGTTGACGGCCCTACATAGTGACTTGGCGACGTTGATATGGGTAATATTAATCTACATACTTACGGTCACGGTGCTTTCAACGCAGTTGGGTAAGCTTGGTGATGTTAAGGGTAGGGCAGCCATGTTCAACCTGGGCATGGTGCTCTTCGGCGTGGGTAGTGCCCTGTGCGGTCTATCAGCGAATGCGGTGGAGTTGATATCCTTCAGGGTTGTGCAGGCCTTCGGTGGCTCACTGATGACGAGCAACACCATGGCCATAGCCAGCGATTATTTTCAACCCAATGAGAGGGGCTTCGTCTTTGGGACGACCTCAATGGGCTGGAACCTGGGTGCGGTGGCCGGCATACTGGTTGGCGGGGTCTTAACCACATTCGTTGGCTGGAGGTGGATCTTCTACGTGAACGTGCCCATAGCCATAGTCGGCTTCGCCGTTGGGCTAATGTACCTTAGGGATAGGGGTGTTAGGGTTAGGGAGGGCTTTGACGTGCCGGGTGCCGTGACGCTCGGCCTGTCCCTTGGCCTATACTCAATGGCTGGCATAACCTACGCCGGGGTGGGCTATAACGCTATGGTTGGCTTAATGGCTCTGTTGGGCACTGCCCTACTGCTGGCCTTCATATACGTGGAGTCGAGGGCCAGGTATCCCCTTATTGGTTTAAGCCTGTTCAGGATAAGGATGTTCACCCTCTCAAGCCTCTCCTACTTCTTCCAGTACATGGCCAATTACGCGATACTCTTCCTAGTAATAATGTACCTCCAGGGGGTTAGGGGGCTTAACCCCTTCGAGGCCTCACTGTGGCTTGTGCCGGGTTACCTGCTTGGCTCATTATCGGCTACGCTTGGTGGTAGGTTGGCTGATAGGTTTGATGCGAGGGTGGTTGCCTCAGTGGGGCTTATGCTGCAGGCCGTGGCCTACGTGCTCTATGACGTCCTATTGACGTTAACGACCCCCCTCTACCTGATAACATTAATAGCGTCGGTGAGCGGGATTGGGGCGGCCATGTTCTTCGCGGCTAACGGTAAAATGGTCATGTTTGAGGTGCCTGGGAGCATGTACGGCATAGCCTCAGGTACGAATAGGACAATCGGCAACATCGGCATGATACTGAGCTTCATAATAGCCATAGTGGTCTCCTCCATGGCCATACCGAGGAGTGTGGCCTTTCAAATATTCGTAGGCACATCAACGTTAACCCAAAGCCTAATGGCAACGTTCATAAACAGCCTACACCTAGCCTTCAAGTCATCCCTAGCCCTAATAGCCGTAGCCATAGCCACATCCTGGAGCAGGACAAGGGTACCCATGGCCCAGCGCAGGAAGGTTACCGCAGGCAAGTAACGTCCCCCCAACTACCACGGTTAAGTCTCACCCTTTAAGGTAGGGTCTTCTACTACCTGAAGGATGAGGTTTAATCTGTTATCAAGGCTTGGAATGAGTACGTTAGTGCATGCTTCATGCTAGACCTGCTAATACTCCTAGCCTTGGTAATGCCAATCCTAGCCAAGCCAGCATCAAGAAGATTCAGGCTAACTTAACCTAACCCAACCCCTCAAACAATCCCCCTTCAAAATCCCTCCTTTATTGAAGCGTTAATGGTTAAAGCTTAAAAATACTCAAAAAACTTAAAGCACTGGTTCTAGTGTTTTTACACGCTGCTCGAGTATGAGTGTTCTGGGTGTGATAAGCATTATAGCCGCCATCATAGGTGCCGTAGTGGGTGTAATAAGTGCTGTAATCACTGTAGTTAGCTTCATGCATAGGTTCGAGAGGTATATTAGGGAGGATGTTAGGAGGGATATTGAGGGGTTGAGAGAGGAATTTAGAAGGGATATTAATGAATTAAGGTCAAGTGTTCAGAGGGATATTGGTGATTTGAGGGAGAGGCTTATTAGGGTTGAGGATAGGTTAAACATTCTCGTTAAGGCTTTTGGGAAGCAGGGTGATGTTGTAGCTGGGCTTATCGAACAACTTGGCAAGAGGGGTATCCTTGAGGGTGTGGATGCGTGGAAGACTGCCTTCGGCAATATAAGCTTAATCATAGGCAACCCACTTACAGAGGATGAGAAGAGGAGGCTCCTTGGGTACATTAATAAGGGTAAGGATGAGTTCACTCTTGATGATGCTGATGACTTTGAGAGGTTGGCTAAGAAGTTTTGGGAGGAGCACATGGATAAGGATGAGGCATGGTACCTACTCCTCTACGCCGCCGCAGTGCGTGGTATAACGTACGGAAGGTACAACAAGGAACTGATGCCACTCAAACTAACTTAACCCAAACAAATCATTTATTGAAGCAACAGCCTTTTAAACGCTAGTAGGTATTTTAACACAGTGCCCGAAGTATGGATATTGTGACTGTACTTGTGACCGTGCTCAGTACCGTGGTTACCGTGGCTGTGGCGGTGGGTAGTGCAGCCTACTGGCTTGGGAGCAGGCTAACCAAGATGGATAGTAGGCTAACTGAGATGGAGGCTAGGATTGAGAAGAATATTGAAAGGCTGAGTGAGAGGCTGGAAAGGCTCACCAATGCCATTAATGGTGTTGGCGAGTCCATTGTCGAGTACCTTGGGTTGAAGGGCGTCTTGAACCAAGGCGAGGTGAACTACCTAAGGTCGGAAATCATGAGGCTAACCTCAATTGCAACAAACCCGCTTACGGCTGAGGAGAAGAAGAGACTCCTTGAACTCGTGAACAAGGATGATTTAACCCTTGAGGAGGCTGAGGAACTCCACAACCTAGCCAGGAAGTTCTACGAGGAGTATATTGGCAAGACTCCTGATGCCTTCAAGGTGCTACTGTATGCGGCCGCAATGCGTGGAATAACGTACAGGAAGTACGGTGCATTGAGGAAGCAACCAAACCAACCACCAACCTAACCCAAACCCTCAAAAACAATCCTTTTTGAACCCCCTAGGGCTTCAACGGTTAGCCAAACACCCTTAGGCCCGCAGTAGTACTGCCAGTTAGCCCCGATAGGCTCGGTAATGTTGAGGTTCCAGACCCAGTACCCATACGTCCAACCTATTGGGTCGTAGCATGGTGCTGGTTTACCGTACTTAGCCTTGGTGACAACCCAAGCCCAGTACTGTGCCCCTAGGAATGTCATGTTGAGGATGTAGCTGTCTGGTGTGCCTGGCTTAACCCTAATTACTTGGATTAGGCGCAAGCCAGGTAGGTTTTCAATCAGGCTTATTGGGAGACTTGGCAGTAGACATGAAGGCAACCTTAAAGAGGGGCAATGACCAAAACCCCGAGATCACCCCCACTTTAATAAGGCAGGGCATCATGTCTACTTAACCTGTTCAGCCCCTTAAACGTAGAGCATGTAGTACTCACTCTTCTCTAACTTACCCGTTACTGGGTTTACCTTAAGGCCTAGGGTCTCTAATGTGTCAACGCCTATTACTGGCGTGGTGCCATTGAAGGCCATTACCCTGGCTGGCCCCCTCCTACCCTCAATCTCAACCTCAGCCACGAAGACCCTAGCCCTAACAACCCTACCATCGCCAAGCCTCAACTCGGCTTCAAGGGGTGTTTCATAGAGGTACTTCTCGGCAACATCAAGCGGCATTACCGTGAAGGTGGCCCCCGTATCCACAAGAACCTTATCCATGGTTAACTCACCCCTACCCCTAAACCTGGCGGACACGTACACGTGGCCCATGGCGATTTAACCATGGAAACCTTTTAAAATGCTTTTGGTGGTTTAACTTAAGCCCTCTAAGCTGTTACTTGCCTTGAACTGGGTTGTGCGACTTAATGCCCTGGCTAAACCATCCACAAGCCTCATGTTGACGGCGTAGCCCCTCCTCACCCACTCTCTGGCTGAGTAAACCATAACTTCCGTTAAGCCATCAATGAGCTTAACGCCATCAGCGGCAGCCCTACCCCTGGCGTTGAGTAATGCAGTAATGCGCCTCTTGGTGTATTTAACCAGGTCGCTTAGCGTGTTGGCAAGAGCCCTCTCAACTATGGCCTTATCCAGTGGCTCAACGAAATACCTGGTTACGTTGGCTGTGTTGGGTATTTGGGCTAGGAGTGCATTGCCTATGGTTAGGCTTGGTGTTAGGTAAGTCGTGTTGTCTATCCTTGGGCAGAGCATCCAGGTGGCAACCTCCCTAATCCTGGAGTAGACCCTGGTCCCACCGCCTGGTATGTCAAAGGATATGAGGGTTAGGTCGTTGGGGTTGTTGGTTATTGTGAAGTTGATTAAGCGCCCTCCGTTTCTGGGGTAGTTGGCTATGTGTATGTCCCTAATCTCCCACGGCTCCTTATACCTACCCTCAAAGGCCCTTGAGGAGAGGCCAGCCGTCCTCCCGGTGACCAGTAGCATAAGTGGCCTAGGCTGGGTGGGGGTTTATAAAGTTTATTCATTATAAATCAAATAATTACGTAAAAATTTACGTGAAATTTAAGTAAAATATTCATTTATAAATGAATTATAGTAATCCTTAAAAAGGCCTGGAGGGTGCTTGGTAGTGTCCATAGAGTCCCTTAGGTTGCTTCAGGGTGTTGAGGTTAAGGCTAGGGTTAGGATTTATGGGCCGACGAACTCATACATACCCATACCATCATTCGTAAGGTACCTGGGTTTTGATGAGAAGGTCCAGGCCATAGTGGTGAAGGGTGGGTTAACCCACATGTACGAGGCCACGTTTAGGAGGTTATCCACGAGTAGGTTTGGGATAACACTACCGAGGAGGGTTATAGAGGCGTTAAACCTAGCCAATAACGATGAGGTAACGGTAATAATTCTAAGGCCTGTAACCGGGGAGTACACCATAAGGAGGGGGGCCGCCTAACCTTTCGATGCAAGGCATATTCACCACCTCATTTTCAAAGACCAATGCACCTAAACGAGTAGTTTCATAACCAAGGAAAAGTTTATTTTCACATTACAGGTTCTCTAACCCAGTGTCCCTTAGGGATGAGTTACTGCGCCTCTTGAAGGAGGATGAGGAGTTTAGGTTAGCTGTGGTTGGGTTGCTGGGCATTACTGATGTGCAGGCCACCTTAAAACGCCTAATGGATGTGGTGACTAAGTTGGCGGATAACCAAGCCACCACGTTAACCACACTAAACAGTGTACTAACAGCATTAGGCGGTTTAATCGACACAATGCAGAAGCTACTACAAGAGGTAAGGGTGCTTAGGGAGGATCAGGCTAAGCTGTGGCAGGAAGTGAAGGCATTGAGGGAGGACCAGGAGAGGCTATGGCAAGAGGTAAAGTCACTTAGAGAGGACCAAGTGAAATTATGGCAAGAGGTTAAATCACTAAGAGAGGATCAAGAAAAGTTATGGCAGGAAATGGGTAAGTTGTGGCAAGAGGTGAAGGCGCTAAGAGAAAACCAAGAGAAGCTATGGCAGGAGGTTAAGGCTTTAAGGGAGAATCAGGAGAAGTTATGGGAGGAGGTTAAAGCCTTGAGGGAGAACCAGGAAAAACTGTGGCAAGAAGTTAAGTCATTGAGAGAGGATCAGACTAAGCTATGGCAGGAAACAGAGAAGCTGTGGCAGGAGGTCAAGGCACTAAGAGAGAACCAAGAGAAGTTATGGCAAGAGGTAAAGTCACTTAGAGAGGATCAGGAGAAGCTGTGGCAGGAAGTGAGGTCATTGAGGGAGGGCCAAGAGGCGTTAAGGAAGGGTCAGGAGGCGCTTTGGAGGGAGGTTAGGGGGATTAGGAGGGATTTGAGGGATGTGAAAAGCACCCTAGAGAAGTACTCCATAACCACCGAGGAGGAGGCTAATGACACTGTCCAATACTACCTGAGGCAGAGGGGTGTTGTGGTTGAGACTAAGCCCACCTTCCTGAACAGTGGTTACGAGTTCGACATATACGGTACCAACGGCGCCATTACCATTGTCGGTGAGGCTAAGGTTAGGGCTGGTCCAAGGACGGTGGAGAGGGTTAACGGGAAGATTGAGGAAGCCATTAAGGCCATGCCGAATAAATTCCCCGGAAAAATCATCAAGGTGCTTTACTGCCTAAGGGCAAGCCCCAACACACTGGAGGCAGCGAATAAATACGGCATATGGCTACTGGAATCGGGGAGGGAGAGAAACACGCCTCCCCTACCCTGAAAAACCCAAAGGTTACAAACCACGCACCCAATGTAAGCCCCTCACATGGCGCATAATCCTAAGTACGGGTCCTTGGCATGAATAACACTGTTAAGGGCCCTGGAGGAAAAGCTTACTGAAAAATTTGGGCTGATAGAGTAGTGGTAATATTAAGATTGCTTAGCGTGGTGTAGGTTCGTTAAAAACTTAGGGTAGTAAAGCGTGGTAATATTAACCTTAATGTGTGGTTGAGTTAGCTACCATGGCTTATAGCTAAGTCTGTGTCTTGAATTTTGGGCTGGTAGAGTAGCGGTAATCTTAATACTGGCTTCATGCATGTTGATTAGGGTGCAGTTGGCTCGCTGGGTGTCATTGGAGTTTGGGCTGTCAGGGTCACGATAATATTAATATTGTTTTTATTTCAGCGTGTATTGCCTTAGATTAGCGGTTAATGGTGCATGAGACTTATTAAGTTTTGAATCGGTAGAGTAGTTATAGAGTCGATATTGATATTATCGCTACTCTAATCTAGTCACTCTAAGCTTGCAGTATTCAAAAATATCCGCTAACCATTAATTAATATAACTATTAAACGATGTAACACTAGCATTTACCTTAAGATTATAGGAAGATTACAGTATCCTCTACATCGAGCATATGTATGCTATTAGGTATGAAAGAAGAACACTAAGTGCTGCCGTAACTAGTCTCCTTGTATAAGTAGCCTTAAGTGGGTTGCTGTAATATCAAGCGAAATAATGGTTCTGTGAGACCTCTAATCAATTGAGTTAGGCCTATTCAGTAATTTCATGAGCATTGGTCGGTTGTTAGATACATAGTGACCTTGTTCATCAGTTAACCAACTGGTTTAAAATTTAAAATATAGGGTTAATAAGAGTTACATTTAATGGCGTATAAGTACCGTTAATATCATAAGTATCTATGACTATCGAGAGATGTGGTAAATTAAATAGTCTAATTTTTTAGTATTAATGCATTCCTTCTTATTTCATGAGAAAATCTTTAAATCTTATAACTATCTGCTGATAATATTTATTTGAACTTAAAATCCAATACTAATGTACATTTCTTTATGAAATATACCGGATCTTCTGCATTATTCATAATGAGATATCTTGGCAATAAATTTTTAACGGGTACTTTAGTTGTATAAATCCATGGAGTCACGTAAGCCTTTACGGCTAGCCGAGTACGTAAGTTTCATAATTGAGGATGCCAAGAAGCGTAATCCTAGGCTTGCTGACTTAGATAAGTTAGCTGAAACTTTCCCTCCTAGGCGGATGACTTATTGGCCATATCTAATCGTGGAATATCGTACAGGTTAGTAGGTGAGTATAGGTGTTAACAGAAAATTCATTGTATTTTAAAATAATTCAAGAGCATAAACCATCTGTTGAAGATTTAAATAAGAAAAGACAGAACATATTATCTGAGTTACAGAAGATGCTGAATGCGCCAATTATAAGTTATATCGCAAATATAATGCATCCCTTTTCCGCTATGCAGCAATCCGATGTTGATGTAATGATTAATTTTATTCAGCAATTTTCAGGAAGGAGTAAAAAGATGTACATAATCATCGAAAGTCCAGGGGGTGATATTAATGTTGCGATAAAAATAGTAAAGATGCTTCGTGCAGCATTTCCTGAGGGCTTTTCCGTCATTGTTCCGAATATTGCTAAAAGTGCCGCCACAATGCTAGTTCTTGGTGCTGATGAGGTAATTATGGGTCCATCCTCTGAATTAGGGCCTATTGATCCACAAATCATAGTACTCACTGGTAATCCTCAGCAGCCCACTACCATTATTTCTGCGAGATTCATTGTAAACTTCTTTAAAAGAATGAAGGATGAGGTATCGATAAACCCCAACTTAATTAGTGTTTATTATCCATTGGCCCAGCAATTTAGGCCAGACCTCATCATGATGGCTGAAGAGGCGATTGAAATGGCAAAACTTTATGCAAAGGACTTATTAAAGCAAGGATTAATGAAAGGTGCTACTGACAGGGAAGTGGATGAAGTCGTAGGATATTTAAGCGGGGAGAGACATCCAACTCTTCATGATTCTCCAATAACCTATGACATGGTTAGAAGTCTAAGGCTAAACGTCATCTACTGGGGACAAGATGACCTCAAGTGGATTAAAGTGTTGGAATATTACTTTAGGGCCAAGGCATTATTCCAGTTAAATCCAAACATTGTAAAGCTATTTGAAACACCAAGTGAAAGTATAATGCAGCAGGTGCAAATCATGCAAATGCCGCAACAGACACAGCAATCACCCCAACAATCATCTCCAGCAACTCCAACAAAACCATAGTATGATTCCAGCATAGTTAGCTACTTACCTGAAACACCAAGTAGAATAGGTTGCCTTGTTGCCTTAATATTCATTAATACTATCCATGGTTAAGTTGACCAGGGAATTTACACCACTCAATTGCATGCAGCGAAGTGAACCATCGGAGGTGCAACTTGATTAGGGTACTGTAGCATTAGCGGCATACTGAAGCCGGGACAGCAGCGCGTGAATTGTAACGCTAAACCTCTTCGCTGGATCAATCGCCTTAACAATACACTCAATGATGCCCTAAGGGTCTACGTCTTTAACCTAAACAACTTCACACCGAGCTAGGGATAATACAACACTGAGTATCTTCATATTATTATGGGTAAACATGTTAATTTTTTAAGCGAATACATATAGCCCAGTGCAACATCGTTTCTTTTACTTGATATCTTAATATTAGCTTAGAACTATCACTTAAGTAACATTATTGTTAACGATATCGAATATTTCAGTAAATGGCCAATTACTGCGCCATATAAGGTACCCTTTTCTTTATTGATCATTTGTCCAATTAAAGCCCTAAGCTAGTTGAGATACTAATAATCATATGGATGATTAATTAAATCCTCAGGTATACCGAATCTGCAAGTCGCCCTAGTTCCCTAGTATCTAACTCAGCATCAATCAGCATATAAGCCCTTTACGGTCCCTTAATAAAGTAAGCCCCCTTCAGAAGAGCCATGGAAGACACTTAACCCATCACCATCCTGAAGGGATTAACCTGCTGCTTCCTTCGTCAAAGTTGAGTGAATAGCTGGACTAGGGTACTTCTAAGTCCGCCTTAAGTTTTGGGCTGTCAGAGCCGTGGTGATATTAATACCAGTGATGAGTGCACTGCATGTGCACACAATCAACTGGCTCTATGGCTCATAGGGCTGAAGGGTTGTCTTGCGTTTTGGAGTGGTAGAGTCGTGGTGATATTAATATTATCACGGCTCTGACAGCCCAAACTCCAATGAACCCGCACGCCCCGTTAGCCGATCAATAAAGGTACAGGACAGTAACATCGACTCCAACGATGCCGATATTAATATTATCGTGACTCTACCAGTCCAAAATTTAATGAAACCATCCACCGCCGCAGTTGCCATTAACACGCCACCAGCGCATAACCTTAACGTCACTGTTATCTTGGCGCCTTAAGGCTTGATGAGTTTACGTGTGGTGTGCCGTGGTTAGTCTTCAGTATTAATGTTATCGCTACTCTGACAGCCCAAAACTTATGGTTTTGGTTTCATGCCTTGGGTGCCTAATGGCGCGTGTAATATCTACTGGGGTTTCTCACTGGGTGTTGGTTCTTGGGTTTATTAGTAGGCAGGCTGATCCTGTCCTGCATAGGTTCCTTGCCCAGGTTGATTCCCCTATCACTATTAGGGGGTCCCTGATTCCGTTGATTAAGGTTAACCTGTCCCTCCTGATTCTGTCTAGGAGGCCCCAGGTGTCTAACCCACCCACTGGCTTTATGTTTAAGTTCCTTAGCGTGCCCGTTAGCCTTGTTATGGCGTCGTTTAGGTTTCGTGGGGTTATGGTTAACGGTTCCGTTGACCCGTCGACCACGTACACCTTGACTACCCTACTGCTCAGTAGGGCTGTGGCTATGGTTAGTATTAACGCCTCCCCAACCCTGTCCAGGGTTTCCTCGTTTGATGCGTAGGGTACTAGGGCTATGTTTAACTCGTCCGCCTCCTGCCTAAGCACCTTAACCACGAGCCTCCTGAGCTTAAGCGTCTTCTTCCAGTGAACCCTCCTAACCGGGTCCCCTGGGGCGTACTCCTTAACCTCCTCCACATCCTCAACACCCCATGGGGAGAGCCTCCTAACCATTGCCGTTGCGTACTCGGCCGCTGCCCTAAGCCTAGGAATCACGGTTATCGGTGGGTGCATGATAACCCTCTCCACGGTCACAAGGCCCCTGGGGTCGATTAACCTAACCCTTAGCCTAGGCCTCCTCACGCCGCCCAGTTGGTAAAGGGCCCTAACCTTAACGGTGCACTGCCCGTTTATGGCTAGTTTAGGTGGGTTTATGGTTAAGCCTTCGTTGCCTACGAATTCAAGCGTTGCCTTAATCCTCGGCCTGGTGGTTAACGTTAGGCCGTAGTCCAATGGCGCCCCGGCTATGGTTTCAAGTCTCCTGCTTGGCGTTAAGCTGATTCTAGCCGCCTTCAGTGTGAGCCAGGTTGCAAGGGGTGTTAGGGTTACGTAGGCTAGGGGTGCTGCGTAGTTTAACGCCTTCATGGGGTTGATTAAGGCCGCTGAGGCCAATGCCGATGCCGATATGGCTGTTGCGTAAACCCACCAGGGCCTTGTGTTGCCGGTGATCCTCAGGGTTGAGTTAAGGATGAGGGTCATCGGTATGGAGAGGGCTAGGCCAATTAAGGGCTGCATCAACCCGATGATGGCTATGCCGAGTAGGGTTAACTCAAGGTCAATGCCCCTACCCCAGGTGGCCAGGTTAATGGCCAGGAGCACCAGTGAGGCTATTAGGACTGGCGTGTTACCTAGGTTGAAGGCTATGAAGACGATGGGCATTAACCTCCCTAAAAGCAGCAACGCATCATCAAACTCACCCACAATCAGGCGCATGTTGCTTGGTTTTATAAAGTTATGGCAAGGGGCAGGCATCTAATGCTTGCTTAAACCCTACACCACCCCTCAACCCACATGCACTCACCTGGCCCCCTCATTAGCCAGCTAAGGCATTGTGGTAAGGCTTGATGCTGTGTGTATTGGCCGTGGTGTTGGTTTAGCAATCGCCCCTTAGAATGGGGGTGGGGTCGTGTATTACTTAATAAGGGGTGTTGGTTGAGGGCCTTGGTGGGGGAGTTAATCAGTGAGTCACCGCTGCTCGGAGTGTTCACCAACTACGCATCCACTGTGGTTAACTACGCCCTAGCCCTAGCCTACATAATACTACTCACCAGGTTCATTCCCCTAACCCAGTACGGCTACTACAACGCAATGTTGGCCCTACTGTCAACAGTCGGGTTATTCTTCCCAACCTTCGGTATCGATAACGCCATAGCCAGGGAGGGCGCCATGAACCACGCCAGGGGTGGCACCGTCTACATGCACTACTCGGCAATGTTCGCACTATCCCTAACCCTAACCTTAGCCTACTCCGTGACTGGCCTAGCCCTAATACCAGTCTTCATAAGGGATGGTGTACCAGCATGGCTGATGGGCATAGTGGCGGTGTGGGCGGTTTACACCCTAATACAGGGTGTTAACAGTGCGTTGAACTTCCACCTATGGGCAGTGGGCTCAGTGGCCACGCAGGGTGTTGGGTTAACCCTAGGCAGCATAGCCTTCAGGGTCATTGAAATAGCGCTAATAGTGGTGCTTAGGAACGTCTACGCAATAGCAGTATCCTACCTAATAGGTCAATTAACCATAGCCGCATACTACATGGGCAAGGTTAGGCAGTGGCCAAGTTTAAGGGCAGGCTACGGCCTAATTAGGGCTAGGGTTAAGGAGTACGTTAACATGGGCTTCCAGTACTGGCTAGCCGCATACCTAGGGGGCATTTCAGGTACACTAGTAGCTTACCTAGTCTTTAAGCTCCTCGGCCCATCAGCATCTGGGATATATGGGTTAACGCTAAACATAATCGGCTTAGTGGGTAACTTCGCAGGTTCAGTTGGCGCAGTGTTCGGTACTGTGGCTAGTCACGGCTATGCAGTAAGCCTTGATGTGGGTTCCCTGGCTAAGGACTACTCAGGGGGGTACGTGGTGGTGGGTTCAATACTAGCCTTAATTGCCATACTCCTCACCCCACTGGCCCCAATCCTACACATAATCAACGGAGCCTATACTGCGGCTGTACCATACGTAATGCTCCTCTTCGCCACAACACCAGCCTCGGTGGTTGATGGAGTCTACATGATGTACTACTGGGTCACTGGGAAGGGCTGGCTAGCCGTGGAGAGGAGCGCAGTGGGTGCAGCTGCGAGTGTCTTAACCTTCATAGCCCTAGCCCACTTAATGAACCTATACGCAGTGGTGGTTGCAAACTACGTGGGCGTAACATTAACGCTGATACTCTACTGGCTTAATAATAGGCCGTGGGGGTGGAGGCTTGGGGCCGTGACTGCCATATCCCTAGCAGCCCCAATGGTCTCGGCAATACTATACGTCATGAGTGACCCGGCATTAACCTGGCCCATACCGCAGTTAGCCGTTTTACTCCTGTTCACCCTCGTCATGCTGCTTGTTAAGCCAATACCGAGGAGACTGATTACGGATGCGCCAAGGCGGTTGAGGGTTATCTTAACCCCATTCTCACGTTAAATGCACGAGGTTCCTACGGGTAATTGTTTTAAAGGGGGTTGGTAATACGGTTACTATAAAATGGTGTTGAGGGGTATTGGTGAGGTTGCAACCACGCTTGTGGGGGAGTACTTGGCCAGTAGGCTTGGGGTAATCAACCCCCACACCCTCCCTGCATTGAGGACTAGGGCAATTAGGCTGGGTGTGTGGTGGAGGGTTTCGCCGTTGAGGAGGGGGCTAGTGGACTCGGTGATACTGTTCATTAGGAGGGGTGGGGTTGTTAAGTCCCCAAGCCTACTGGCCGCCATTAGGCAGGCTGCACTGGAGGTGTTGACCCTCATACTCTCCAGGAGGCTAACCCTAGTGGCCTACCTAATAGGCCTAAGGCTACTGGGGAGGGTTAGGCAGTTGGTGGATGGCGTAAGGGCAGTGGTGGCACTGGGCATAATGTGGATGAACACGCCAAACTGGTACAGGCCAGACATAGCACCCTAATGATGCCGCAGGTCTCCGCATTAGACGTCAACATTGCTGGATTGAATAGGAGGCTTAGTGATGTTATCGATACGGTTAGGAACCTAATTGCCCACCATAGTGATGGATTCAATAAGTTTATTGAGAATTTTGAAAGAGACTTAGCCAGCGGAACGGTTAATGTAGATGATTATTGCAATAACGCTAAGGACCTTATAAGGGATGAGATTCAGAACCTCAATAACCTAGCCCAGGTGGAGGGTAAGGGGCAGGTACTTAAGAGTACCTTACTTACGCTTATGGAGGTGTTAAGACGGTATGGCTTGTTGAAGCCTGGGGAAGTCGAGGAATTGGAGGCTGAGTTAGAGAATGTTAATGACGTTAATGAGTTGCTTACTGCAATTAACGGTGCCTATGGTATGTTAGCGTCCTTACTACATAGGGTTGCCTGTGAGCAGGAGGACACTAACGTGAGGTATTCGCTCGTGCTTCTAGCGGAATCGCTCATAAACTTTTCCTTAGGGGCATCTTTACCGGCAATGGCCTACTTCTTAGCGTCACTTGCCGTAGCCCATGGTAGGAATAATATTGCTACAGTGTTAATTAAGAAAATTGGCGACGACTTAGAACAAATGGTTAACTTTGCATGTGGAGTAGTGAAGGCAGCAAAGTCCCTTGAGGAACGTGGGATTTACCTAAGCGGTGAAGATACCCTCATCGCTAGGTATGGGAATAATTATTAACACCGGCTTAAGCATAAACGCATTAATTATGCCTAGGGACTTAACTAAACCATGGATAATAGGATCCTTACCTGATATCGACCTTAGGAAGTCCTGTTGTTCATTAGGTTTAGGGGTCAAGAAGGTGTTGAGGGTTGGTGAACCATTTCTAACTAGGATCTCAGTTACGTTGCTCACTGGGAGGATACTTGTGAAGCCACGGCACTTGAGGTAGTTGGAATAAGCGAATTACTTAGTGAGCTAGGGATTGATACTGAGTAACATAATCCATGAAACTTAAATGAGAGGCTGCTTGATAGGGTATGGGGGTTAGGATTGCTGCAGTTGACTTCTCGAAATACCGTGAAGTGGGGTATGGGGCTGGTGTGGCTATTTACGAGTGGCCTGATGTAGTTGATTTAAATAGGCACTTAGTGCAGGTAGCCGGATATCTGGCTCAGAGGCGTGTCTCCAGGGTTGATAAAGCCGTGAAGCTCATTCTTTACGGATTTCACCTAAAGGAGCATGGGGACCTGGTGGACATGTACGTGAAGTCGTTGAGACGTAGGCACATGGTTAAGGTAGTCTCCATACCAAACCCAACCACTGACACCATAGTTAATGAGTTGAGGAGGGAGGACGTTGAGGTGGTGGTGTTTGATACCCCGAGTAGGGATGAAATGGTGTACATAAGTGACGTTAGGATGAGGGTTGGCAGGGTAATTGTGGGAAAGACGCATGTGGTTTCAATAAGCGACATAGCCGCATACTACGCAGCGTTACACTCAGCACTGCAACGTCGTGAGATTTACGGTAAGGCTACCGAGGTTTCTAAAGTTTATAATAAGATTGAGAAACTAAGGAAGCTTTTAAAGAGACTTCCTCATTATTTATATCCACCATGAGTTCGCCTGAAATTGCGGCATTATCAGCCTACCAAGCGGTACCCGAGATCTGCGGGGAGGTGAGGGAGTTCGGGGAGCCAGCCAACCCAGCTCTAGCTAGGTTGCTAAGGGGTAGTTACCAAGCGTTAAAGGAGGGGGGTGCGGTAACTGGGTTCTATGGTTTTGGTAAGACCTTAGTTGCGGCATTATCGGTATTTGCAGAGAATGCACTGGGAGGTAGGGCTACGGTTCTCGCGGCCTATAAGGTGCTTAGGGCTGAAGAGGGTACTGTGAACCTTAACGAGGTAGCCATTGATATTGCCGAGGAGTTTGAGGAGAGGTGTGGTGAGGAGCTGAGGGAATGGTTAGGCGGGGTGTTTGGGAAGCAGTCAATTAAGGGTACGGGTACTGTAGGGGCTAAGATTGATATTGAGGTGAAGGGGTCTGGATTAAACCGACTACTTAAGGTAATCAAAGACCTGGTGAATAAGGGGTTCACGCTTATTGTTGTGGATGAATTCGAGAGAGTTGTTGAAATGCCCGCGCAATACGGCTTTCACGACTTCGATGACCTCCGTGACAGGTACTTTGAGATGGTTGACAGGTGGCCTCGGGCTAATGCAGGCTTAACAATACCAACAACCCTTTGGGTTTACTTAGATTTGCAGACTAGGAGGAGGATAGCGCCTCTATACCACTTAACCATGAACATAACGACCGACGACATGAGGAGGTTCCTTGAGAGGAAGCTTGGGAAAATACCCAATGAACTGAGTGAAGTTGAGTTCAGGAACCCGGCCGTGGTCTCAGAAATAGTCAGGGACGTGAAGTCTAAGGGTGCCGACGGGGTCTTGAGGGATAGGATTGAGTGGCTTAGGAGGATTGCGGAATCATACCCCAGGGCTAAGATGGAGACTAAGAGGGCTTTACATGCTGCATATCTCGCGGCGTGGTTCATGCAGAACATATACGCGGAGATACCCGAGAAGCGCCTCAGGAAGGCGGCTGAGCTGGTTAAGTCGAAGGATCCAGTGGAGAGGCTATACTCAAAGAGGCGCAGGCGCAACAAACTACTCACTAAGGTCACGAACGGTTACATGTTAGCCGCGCCTGTTATAACCCATGTGAGGAATGTTGTGAAGGGTGCTGAGATGCAGCATGCTTTAGGGTTAGAGTATGTTGCTCATCACATAAGGCTTGAGATGGAGATACCGTGAGCATGCTGAAGACCCTGCATAGGTCCAGGAGGGGTAGCTGGATATACCAGTCACCGAGGATCACGCTTATTTTAACATACGCCAAAGCTAAGGGACTGGATCTGGGGCAGGTCCTCAAGCGCCATTTGGACGTTGTGAGCAGGCTTGGGGAACATCAAAGGTGGATCCTAGATAGGTTAGGGTGGTTAGGCTACCGTAGCAGGAGGGGTGGCTCCCCAAACATCAGTGAGCTTGACTATTACCAGAGGGCACTAGGTCTTAACACGGGTGACGTGGTTAAGGCGGTGGATGCGGTGCTTAGGGCATTTAACTCAAGGCCAAACGACGTATCTGCACTACCCCCAATACCCACACTACCTGAGAAGCTGGTGATAATGAGGGCTATTGCAGGCGTGGAGTCGAACTTCAGCCTCTTGGAAACCATGAAAATACTGCTCACTAGGCCTAAAAACATAGGTGACCCAGACACGTTTAGGAGGGAGTTAAGATTCAGGAGGACTTGGCTCTACTCGCTGCACCTAATTGATGCTGAAAGGCCCACGTGCCTTGGCTACGCTGTGGCTTTTAGCGTGGAGACTGGTGAGGATGCGGCGGAGGCGTACGTAATGAGGGCTGGGGAGTTGGGGCTCCTTAAGTGGATTATTACGCTTGAGGCTGCAGCGCTTGATGTAGGCACTAAGAATGAGTTAGATAATCTACTATCGGCGTATGGTGTCTTCATGAGGGATTACTTAAAGGTGAAGGTTGACCTCAGCGAAGTTTACTCAGCATTTCAATACATGGCAAGTGATGTAGGCGGCATCACAATGGCAACCCCAGCGTTGCCAATAGAAGAGGTACTTCGGAGACTCAGAATGAGCGCATGAGCATAGTGAAGTTATGTGCCCATTAATGAGGAGGGTTAGGCTCTCGTTCCTGCCTGGGCTTGAAATTGAGTTTACGGATAGGGATGGTGCCCTTAGGCAGGTTGAGGATTGGGCTAGGGAGAGTACGAGGTGGCCGATTGTGGTATTTGGCCCTGAGGGTTGTGGTAAGTCTGCTTTCCTTAGGCAGGCAACGGTGATGCTTAGGGATTTGGGCTACGACGTGGTTTACATAGACCCACTGCATAGGTTCTTCATAACCCACACGGATGTGGACGAAATAACCAGGAAACTTGCCGACGCGGCCTCGGAGACCCTCGGCATTGCCCAGCTCAAGCTAGCTACATTGGCTATAGACATAATTAAGGAACTACTCGAGAAGTGGGGCAGAAAGAGGGTTGCCGTGTTGGTTGATGAGGTCTTCCAGGCGATTGGCCTTGAAAAGGCTGGATTATATGTTAAGAGTCTCCTAACACTAATCGAGTACCCACCGAGGAGTTATGAGGGGATAGTGGCTGTGGTGGCCACAAGTGAGGGGGTTACTAGGGGGGAGATTGGCCGTCACAGGTGGGCTCATTTAACGTCCATGTGGAACATGCCTAAGGAGGGTTTTAGGCAATTATACGAGGCAATACCTGGGTTTAAGCCTCCATTTGATGAGGTTTGGAGACTAACCGGTGGAAACCCTGGCATGCTCCTTGAGTTGTATAGAAGGGGTTGGAATGCCTATGAGGTGGTTAAGGCGTTAATTAGGGATAAGGGGTTGACGCCAAGCTTCATAGCCAAGTGGAGGGATTGGTTTGAGAGGGTTGTTGATGATCCTGAGGCGTTGTGGAGCCCTGACGCGCCTGAGGAGTTAATCAAACAACTCATTGAGAGGAACCTAATCGTGTACAACATGTATGATAGGGATCAGGCGTTTTGGGTAGATGCACCGCCACCGGAGAGGGATCCGGAACTAGGCATCGGTAGGGACGTAGCATGGCAAACACCACTACATAGGGAGGCGGTTAGGCTGGCGCTTAGTGAGGTGAAATGAGGAGGATCAGGGTAAAGTTTGCAAACCTCGACGTCGAGTTTACGGATAGGGACAAGGCTATTCGACAAGTGATTGAATGGGGTGAAAGAAGCACGATACGCCCCGTGGTAATTTTTGGTCCTGAGGGTTGTGGTAAGTCCGCTTTCCTTAAGCAGGCGGCAGCCATACTTAGGGAGCTTGGTTATGATGCCATCTATGTCGATGTTGCGCACATGGACTTCATAGCCCATACAGACGTAACAGATGTTGTCAAGAGACTCATTGACGCTATGTCTGAAGCCTCAGGTGTGGCTCAATTGAAACTAGCCACATTGGCTATAGACGTCGTTAGGGAGTTACTCGATAGGTGGGGTAAAAGGAGGGTTGCCGTGTTGGTTGATGAAGCCTTCCAGGCGATAGGCATCGATAAGGCAAGCCTCTACGTTAAAAACCTACTAAACCTCATTGAGTACCCGCCAAGGAGTTACGAGAGAATCGTCGCTATCGCTACGACCAGTGAGGGCTTGTCGAGGAGGGAGATCGGTCGTCATAGGTGGGGTCGTTTGATGATGATGTGGAATATGCCGAGGGAGGGTTTTAGGCAGTTGTATGAGGCATTACCTGGAGAGAAACCACCGTTTGAGGATGTTTGGAGACTAACCGGCGGGAACCCAAGTGCCTTGGCCATGCTCTACGAGAATAATTGGAGATGGGATGACGCCGTGAGGGCGTTTCTTGAGCAGAGGGGGCTTATATTTACTATAAGGTCGTTAACACCCACGGAGAGGGCTTGGCTTGAGGAGGCTGTGGGTGATCCTGACACACTATTTGATAGGGAGAGGATGGACTTGTTAAGTAAATTAGTGGGTATGAACCTCATGATCGAGGTCATGGGTAGGTATGATTACCTATGGGTTGATGAACCACCGCCAGAGAATAACCTAGAGCTGGGCATTGGAAAATACATTGCATGGCAGACACCAATACATAGGGAAGCGGTTAAACGGGTACTCGGTGAAGTGGGATGAGGAGGGTCACGGTTAGGTTTGCGAACTTGGATGTCGAGTTCACCGATAGGGATCGGGCGATTAAACAGGTGATTGATTGGGGTGAGAGGGGCACCTGGCATCCCATAGTCATTTATGGACCAGAGGGCTGTGGTAAATCCGCACTACTCAAGCAAGCCGCCGCCATACTTAGGGATCTTGGTTACGAGGTGTTTTACCTGAACCCATTGGGTTATGTGTTTGATGCCGACGTGTCATTTCCGGATATTAAGAGGGCATTCCTGGAGTTTGTGAGGGAAGCCCTTGCCGAGAATGCCCTTGGTAGGATTGCCTGGGCAGTCTTCGACTTCGTGAATAAGGTATTGAGTGTTAGGAGGGGTAAGATAGCCGTGATCGCGGATGACGTGTTCCAGGTAATTGGTGTGGATAAGGCTGCGGCTTACGTTAAGGGGTTGCTCAACATGATTGAGCATCCGCACTACAATTACGAAAACATGGTAATACTGGTGGCGACTAGTGAGGGCTTATCAAGGGAGGAAATCGGTAGGCACAGGTGGGCTGACATAATGCCAATGTGGAATATGCCGAGGGAGGGCTTTGAGCAACTTTATGGGAGGATTCCAGGTGATAAACCACCGTTTGGGGAGGTCTGGAAATCAACGGGTGGGAATCCCGACAAGCTTGCGGAGTTGTATAGGAATGGTTGGCGTGTTGGTGATGCGGTGAGGAAGTTGATGAATGATAAGTACCTGACAGCGGACATTATCAAGAAATGGAGGGATTGGCTCAATGAGGCAATTGAGGACCCGGATAGGCTTTGGGGTAGGGGTGCGCCTGAGGATTTACTGAGGTGGTTGGTTGGGAAGAACCTCATAATCTACAACATGCACTATAGAGAACAACAATTTTGGGTTGATCAACCACCACCGGAGAGGGATCAAGAGCTTGGTGTTGGTAGGTACATTGCCTGGCAGACGCCGCTGCATAGGGAAGCCGTTAGGCAGGCACTTAGGGAGGTATCTGCATGAGGAGGATTACAGTTAGGTTTGCTGACCTGGATATTGAGTTTGTTGATAGGGATGTGGCGTTGAGGCAGGTTGAGGATTGGGCTAATAAGAGCACGTGGTACCCAGTGGTAATCTTTGGGCCCGAGGGTTGTGGTAAAACGGCATTCCTAAGGCAAACCGTCGAGGCGCTCAGGGAACTTGATTATAACGTACTCTATCTTCACCCACTCGATAGGGTCTTCATGGCTGAGGTTGATGAGCCTGACGTTAAGTCCCTCTTCCTCGACTTGGTCCGGCAGACGCTGGCGGATGAGAAATGGGGGAGGATCGCCCTAGCCGTATTCGACTTGGTGAGGGAGTTGTTGAGGAGGAGGAAGAGGAGGGTGGCTGTTATCGCTGACGATGTCTTCCAAGCCATTGGCTTGAACAACGCAGCTGCTTACGTCAAGGGCCTCCTAAACATGATCGAGCACCCCGTTTATGATTACGAGAAAATAGTCATACTAATCGCAACAAGCGAGGGCTTATCAAGGAGTGAGATCGGCCGCCATAGGTGGGCTCATCTAACGCCAATGTGGAACATGCCGAGGGAAGGCTTCCAACAGTTATATGAGAAGTTACCTGAACCGAAACCACCATTCAACGAGGTTTGGAAATGGGCTGGTGGGAACCCAAATGTACTCCGTGAACTATATATGGCTGGATGGAGTAAGGATGCCGTGGTGGCACAGCTCATTAGGGAGAAGAGGCTAACGCCGGACTTCATAGCTAGGTGGAGGGTTTGGCTTGAGAAGGTTGTTAATGATCCAGAGGCGTTGTGGAGCCCTGATGTACCCGAGGAGTTGATTAGGCAGCTTGTGGAGAGGAACCTAATCGTTTACAACATATACGAGAGGAAGCAAGTATTCTGGATCGACCAACCACCACCAGAGAGGGATCCCCGAACTCGGTATTGGGAAGGACGTAGCATGGCAAACACCAATACACAAAGAAGCAGTCAAGCAAGCACTTAAGGAGACAAAATGAAGAGTCTGTTAATTCGCAAACTTAGATGTTAAGTTTGTAAAAACGAGAACGTACAAAGTAAATAGCTGGAAGATTAATTGCGGTCTTACATCCAATTAAGGGCTAACCATTTAAGATTTACACAAGGAATCATGCATTGCGTTAGAGAGTAATCAATGCGATTACTCATGATTGCATTATTGATTGTAGTGTGTCCCATTCTGTTTTTGCTGCGTTTTCCCATGTGTATTTCTTTGCGAATTCCACGGCTTCCCTGCCCAACCCCCTCCATGCCTCGCCCTCCAATGTCTCGATTGCCATCCTCGTCATTTCCTCAATATCTAACGGTTTCGTCTTTATCACAGCCCTCGTGTCCGCGTAGTTAAACCTTATTGCCGGTATTGCGTAGGCAATCACAGGCGTCCCACAGGAGAGTGCCTCTAGAACGCTTAGTGGGAATGCGTCGAGCCTCGTTGGGTATATCACCAACTTCGACTGGGCCAGCAGCCTCATAGCCTCATCGCGAGGTGCATTGAACCTAAACTCGACATTACCAGCAATACCCAACTCACCGGCCATTTCCCGAACCTTAACCGCCATTTCATCACCTGCGAAGCCCATCACAAGGGCCTTAATATTACGCCTCCACCTAACGAGGCTGGCCACAACCCTAAGGAAGTCAAAAACACCCTTCTCAGGAGTAACCCTAGCAAAGAACACAACATCAAAAACCCTATCAAGACCACTAAAGGGACAAGGATCAACACCAACACCAGGATCAATAACCCTAACATCAACTTTAACACCAAGCTTTTCCAACTCATATGGTATCGACTTAGAAACTGCCAGTATTGGCGTGTTACGCACCGCTAAGGTAAATAGCCTAAACCTGATATAGCCCTTTAGTATTTTGAAAAACCCATAGTTGAAGTTCACCCTTAGGTTCTTCATGAACAATGAGAATCCAGATCCCTCCTCTACAGTGAGTGAGCCAATGACTGGTGTCAGCTGGAGTAATTCTGTCCATTTAGTATTGCTTGCTTTAAAACCCAGGGGTAGGTATGCATGCTCATGTGGAAAATAAAGGATATCGGCACCAAGCTCCTTTACGACTTTCCCCACGTAATAACCATATTTAATATGGCATGGAACGTCTTTACAATAATAATCCCTTAATTCGTATGCATCACTTATGATATTCAATAAAGCGTTAGAATTACTACCAAACCTAGTAAGTACATCAATAAAAGCATACTTCCTATTTCTCGGCATCAAGAGCACATACTTACCACGAGGGAAGAACCTAAGTACATTGGCAACCCTATAATTACCACCACTTAAACTATCAACATGCGTAAATATTGCGATCTCCATATCGTTTCAAAGTATCAAAATATGTAATTTTAATGTTACTGTCAATGACAAAAAGGATAAAGATATATATCCTATCCTTTACCTTTACAGTTGGAATGAGCATCGCCTATATAACGGGTTTTAAACTAACGGAGTATCCACGACCATTATTTGTCAAGAATTGTTGCAATGTTAAGATTCATAAGTTAAGAACGTTCATTGGTTATGTAGTTAATCCAAATAAACCATTTCATAGAACTATTTTTGATGACAAAACAGGTTTTGAAGAATCGAAGAATATTACCGATATTATTAAGAATAATGATGCATTTAGGTTTTTTTATCGTTGTAAACGCATGGATAGTAGTTTTTTAGGTTTTAGCATTATCACTGAATCTAGCTTCGTACCGTATTTCCTAAAAATACGTGAGAAAAACGTGATTCTGCTTAATGCAATAGGTGCATTGGCAGCTAAGATTGCTGGGAAGAAGGTGATTGTGGATTTAATGGACCTATGGACCTGTAGTTATGATAGCATTTACTTTAATGCGTTAGATTTTATGGCATTAAAAAGGGCTGATCATGTTATTGCTTGGTCTAAGGCAATAAAGAGTGTACTGGTAATGCATGGAATTAAAAGGATCAGTTATGTTCCCTTTGGTGTGAATCTGAAAATTTTTGATCCATTGAGGGTTTCTAATGATTTAATTTTTGAGAAATTCAGAGATCTTGATGGTAAATTTTTAATAGGTTATAGTGGTGGTATGTGGTTTGTAAATGGCATTGATAGACTAGGTGTTGAAAAGCTAATTGCCGCATTTAAAGAAATAGAGTCAGGATATAGGGATGAGGTATTTTTAGTATTGCAAACAACGAGTAAGGTCCTGCCTATTTTGAGGAAATATGGAATTAAGAATTATGTTTTTGTAAAACCTACTGTTTTTTATGATCCGCTCAGGTTATCGTTATTAAGATCCTTACACATTAGAGTATTGACGGCAACAAAATACCCACCCGTCTACCTTGCTGAGCGCTCCACAATGTTTCAATACATGGCCAGCGGTGGTGCCATACTTGCTGAAAGAACTCTTGGCAATAGTAGTGTGTTAAGGCATGGTTATAATGCGTACATTGTTGGAATAGATGATATACGGGCTCTTGCAAATGGACTTAGGGTTCTAATAGAGGATCATAAATTAAGGAGTGCTCTTGGTTATAATGCTAGAAGAGACGTTGAGGAAAAATATTCATGGGATGTGCTATCTAATGTCTATAGATCAGTCGTTAGCAGTGTTTTTGATTTATAGTCTAGATTTTATTGATGATGTTGCATATATTTATTATTTTAGTTAGTGGGTACATTGGTATCATCATTGTGTATAAACTTAATGACTTAATCCACATTTCCGCTCCCTTACCTATTCTGCGGTACTTATATACTTGGTAAATAAGTGGTAAGGTTTCGATTAATGCCAACGGTGGTACTATGATCGATGATAGCGCCAGGGTATGAACAATTGCGTAAGCAGTCATGTTAAGTAATTGCCTTCTTGATGGTGTGTATGAATAGATCAACGCCTTTTTATGAATGCCACGCAAGTACTGTCTTAATGACGTAGTTATAGGTATATCACTAATTAATTTTCTATTTACGTCGATGGCCGTAATGTTGGTTACTAAGTACGATTTTTAACCCCTACATCGCGCTCTTATACCGAAATCTCTATCCTCGGCCTGGGTCAGCCTTTCATCGAATGCGCCGACTTCCTTAAATACGTCACGATGTATTAAGTTAACGCTAAATACTGTAAATAAGACCTCTTTGATCTCTACTTTTTCATCATAGTTAGTTAGGGAGTTGTTTAATAGATTTTCTATTTCCTCATTACTTTGTACATAAACATCTTGCCTACTTAAGCCAACCAATGGTTTCCCTGCCCTAAGGAGTACTGTTAAGGCTGTTGGTGGTGCAATTATGTCACTATCCCAGTAAATTATATAATTGCCACTGGACTCTTTAATGACGATATTCCTGGCCTCCGGTATATTAGTCCCTGGCGCGTCTATGATTC